>Ga0209238_1000006_pt1 | contig 332937 bp, 283 predicted proteins | sample GraSoi013_1_20cm_FD_185823 | JGI IMG/M metagenome (GOLD analysis project Ga0209238, IMG submission 185823) | Grasslands soil microbial communities from the Angelo Coastal Reserve, California, USA - Sample 10_02_2013_1_20cm (SPAdes) (version 2) | ecosystem: Environmental > Terrestrial > Soil >...
CCACCCACCGCGGCGACCACCTCACCGCCATGCGGGCCACCTTTGCCAACCCGCAGCTGGTCAATGAAATGGCCGTCATCGACGGCGTGCAGCACAAGGGCTCGCTGGCGCGCATCGAGCCCGAAGGCCGCGTGGAGCGCATGTGGGAGGCCATGGAAACCTACCTGAACCGCCGCCAGCCGCTGATCATCATCGCGGGCGCCGACTACGGCCAGGGCTCCAGCCGCGACTGGGCGGCCAAGGGAGTGCGGCTGGCCGGAGTCGAGGCCGTGGTGGCCGAAGGCTTCGAGCGCATCCACCGCACCAACCTCATCGGCATGGGCGTGCTGCCGCTGCAGTTCGTGCCGGGCACCGACCGCAGGACCCTGGGGCTGGACGGCACGGAGATCTATGGCGTGGAGGGCGAGCGCACGCCGGGAACCCAACTCACTCTGGTGATTGAACGAAGAAGCGGCCAGACGCTGCGCGTGCCGGTGACCTGCCGGCTGGACACGGCCGAGGAGGTATCGGTCTACGAAGCGGGCGGCGTGCTGCAGCGGTTTGCCCAGGACTTTCTTGCACAGACACAGGACGCTTGATGAACACCACACCCCAGATCCGCATTCCCGCCACCTACCTGCGCGGCGGCACCAGCAAGGGCGTGTTCTTCCGCCTGCAAGACCTTCCGGAGGCTGCGCAACAGCCGGGCCCCGTGCGCGACGCCATCCTGCTGCGCGCCCTGGGCAGCCCCGACCCTTACGGCAAGCAGATCGACGGCATGGGCAATGCATCGTCGAGCACCAGCAAGGCCGTGATCCTCTCGGCCAGCACGCGCGAAGGCCATGACGTGGACTACCTGTTCGGCCAGGTCTCCATCGACCGGCCCTTCGTGGACTGGAGCGGCAACTGCGGCAACCTCTCGGCCGCCGTGGGGCCCTGCGCCATCCACATGGGATTGATAGCCCCTGCGCGCATTCCACGCAACGGCACGGTCACCCTCCGTATCTGGCAGGCCAATATCGGCAAGACCATCGTGGCCCATGTGCCCATCACGAACGGCCAGGTGCAGGAGACAGGCGACTTCGAGCTCGATGGCGTGACCTTTCCTGCGGCCGAGGTGGCGTTGGAGTTCCTGGACCCTGCCGATGAGGGAGAGGACGGAGGCGCCATGTTCCCCACGGGCCATCTCGTGGATCGCCTGGATGTGCCTGGCGTGGGCAGCTTTGCAGCCACGCTGATCAATGCGGGCATTCCGACCATCTTCCTGAACGCAAAGGACCTGGGCTACACGGGCTGCGAGCTGCAGGACGCCATCAACGGCGATGCCGAGGCGCTGGCGCGCTTCGAGGCCATACGCGCCCACGGCGCCCTGCAGATGGGCCTGATCCAGGAACTGTCCGAAGCCGCCAGGCGCCAGCACACGCCCAAAATCGCCTTTGTGGCACCGCCAGCGCCCTACACGGCCTCCAGCGGCAAACGCATCGAGGCAGGCGATGTGGACCTGCTGGTGCGCGCCCTGTCCATGGGCAAGCTGCACCACGCCATGATGGGCACGGCGGCGGTGGCCATCGGCACGGCGGCAGCGGTGCCGGGCACGCTGGTGAATCTGGCGGCGGGCGGCGGCGAACGCGGTGCCGTTCGCTTCGGCCATCCCTCCGGCACGCTGCGCGTGGGCGCCGAGGCCCGGTTGGTGAATGGCCAGTGGCATGTGACCAAGGCCTTGATGAGCCGCAGCGCGCGCATCCTGATGGAAGGCTGGATCAGGGTGCCTGGCGAAGTGTTGAACGCCGCGTGAATGCGCAGGTCCGGGTTCAGGCCTGGGCTCTCAGCGCCGCTGCGTGCCACGTCCGCAGTTGCTCCAGCGTGTTCGTCGTGCCGCCGCAGGCCACCACCAGCACGCGCTTGAAGCCTTGCAGCGCAGGTGCGCCTGCGTAGGCCAGGGCCAGCGCGGCACCGCAGGCGGGCTCCACATGCAGGCGATGGTCATCAATGAAGCGCAGGCAGGCATCCAGCGCCTGCGCATCCGTCACCACGGCGCTGCGCACGGGGTGCACCTGCGCCAGATCGAAGGCCCGCTGGCAGACTTGGCGCGCGCCCAGCGAAGTGGCAACGCTGGTGATGCGGTCCAGCAGCACGCGGCGGCCCTGGGCCAGCGACTGCGCCAGGGAGTCGGCGCCGGCCGTCTCCGCGGCAATTACGGGCACATCGGTCCAGCCGTGGCGCTCCAGGCCCTGCACCACGCCGGCCAGCAGGCCGCCGCCGCCCACGGCCAGCACCACGGCGTCGGGCTTGAAGTCGGCAGCAGCCAGCTCATCGACCAGGGTGGAATGCCCCGTCCACAGCAGCGGGTCGTCAAACGGATGGACAAAGGCATCCTCGGCGCCCAACAGGGACTGGGCCAGGGCATTGGCCTCGTCCCAGACGGCGCCATGCACGATCAGCTCGGCGCCCTGGGCACGGATCAGTGCCCGCGCATGCTCGGTCGTGGTTTGCGGTACGACCACGGTGACGGGCATGGACAGCTGCCGCCCGGCATAGGCCACGGCAATGCCGGCATTGCCGCCCGATGAGGCCACAAAGCGCTTCTTGCCCTGGCGCGCCAGGGTCTCGCAGGCATGGCCTATGCCGCGCAGCTTGAACGATCCGCAGGGCTGCAGCGCATCCAGCTTGAGCCAGATTTCAGGACCACCGGCGTGACTCAGGGCATGGGACGGGATAAGGGGAGTGAAGGTGTGCAAAGGCATGGGGTGGCAGTGTAGGACTGGCGTTCAGCCGCGATAATCCCTTGGCTTTTCAAATATTCTTTGCGCCATGAGCACAAATCAAGCCCTGCCCCTGTTCGGAGAAATGGCCATCTTCGTCAAGGTGGTGGACACGGGCAGCTTCTCCGAGGCCGCACGCCAGCTGGGCAGCACGCCATCGGCCACCAGCCGGGGCGTGGCGCGGCTGGAAAGGGCACTGGGTCTGCGCCTGCTGGAACGCACCACGCGCAAGCTGCGCCTGAGCGAGGCCGGCCGCGAGGTGCATGCGCGCTGCCTGGACATGGTGGGCGCCGCCCAGGCCGTCATGGCCGCGTCCCTGCGGCAGGACGCGCAGCCGCGCGGCCTGGTGCGCATCAGCGTGCCCAAGGCCGTGGGCCGTACCGTGGTCCATCCCCACATGCCCGACTTCCTGGCCCTGTATCCCGAGGTCGACGTGCAGATGCGGCTGGAAGACCGCTACATGGACCTGATCGACGACCCTGTGGACCTGGCCATACGCATCACCAACCACCCGCCGCCGGGACTCATGGGCCGCCACCTGATGGACATCGACCATCTGCTGTGCGCCTCGCCCCAGTACCTGGCCCGGCACGGCACGCCCGTGCATCCGCTGGAGCTCAAGGCCCACAGCTGCATCTACCTGGGGGAGGAGCCCGGCGACGCGCACTGGAAGCTGCGCGGCCATGGCAAGACCGTCACCGTGGCCGTGCGCGGGCGCTATGCCGCCAACCACACCGGTGTGCGGCTGGACGCCGTGCTGCAGCACATCGGCATCGCCAGCCTGCCCCGCTTCACGGCACGCGAGGCCCTGGCGGACGGGCGCATCGTGCAGGTGCTGCCGGACTGGAACTTTCTGCCCAACTACAGCGGCCAGCTGTGGATTCTTCACCCGCCCACGCGCCACCTTCCGCTCAAGCTGCGCGTGCTGATGGATTTCCTTGCTGAACGGCTGGGCGGGGTTGATGGGCTGCAGTTTTCATGATTCTTCCATGTGATTTTCAATAGCCAATGGCAATCACGACGACCATTTCATTCGAGCAGAAAGCCAAATGACTCCGTCATCCCGGGCGATTCAGCATTCCGAAGTGGATCGCGGTTAAAGTCCGGCATCCATTCGATTCAATATCCCCAAAACCAACGGAGCAAGCATGTCAAAGCGACTGAATGGCCTCATGGCCGCGGCCCTTGCCGCCTTCATTTCCACACCCGCGCTGGCCATTCTTCCGGATTCGGGCATGTGGAGCATTGGCGCGGAACTCAATGGCAATCCCGGGCGCGGCATTCAGATCGACAGGCAAGGCGGCTCCACGCTGATCCTGACCTATTTCGGTTATCGCGCGGACGGATCGTCCCTGTTCCTGCAGGCCGCAGGCACGCTGAAGGACGGCAAGCAGTTTGACGGCGTGCTCACGGAATACCGCAATGGCCGCGCACTGGGTGGCCAGGCCCGCGATGGAGAGTTTGCACAGGAGGCTGGCCCGGTCAGGATCGTCTTCGATTCCTCCACCACGGCGACGATCACCCTGCCCGGCGAGGCTCCGCAGCGCCTTCAGCGCTTCCAGTTCGAGGATCTCAGGAACCGGCTCAACTTCACGTTCTTCCATTCGAGCGCACAGGACTATGCACGAATGTCGTCATCTGGCGAAATAACTTTCAAGGTTGATGCGAACTCATTGATCGCCGTCGAGAGATCAAATGCTGGAAGCATTGCCTGCGAGTACAGTGGGAATTTGCAACCGACGGGTGATTCCTTCAGCTCCGAAGGAACTGCCCAATGTTTTTTTGGGGCCACGTCGCAAGCCTACCTGTACAGCATGAGAGAACTGAAGGTGGATGAGTTCGGCGCGCTCACTGCACGTTTTTATTTCAGGCATCCCAGCTATCCCGAACTGCGACCTTCCCTTCGGTCGGTCGCTGGCATATGCAAAGGCAGTGCTGCCAATATTGACGTCTACCGTTGCGATCCATCCGATTTGAAACTTGACCCTGGCCTCTGGAAAGAGTGGTGACAGCTCGCGTCAGTCGTTTTGGCTACGCAACCTGCGCCACAGCGTGGCCCGGCTGATGCCCAGGATCTCGCAGGCGCGGCGCTGGTCGCCCTGCACCTGCTCCAGTACTTCGCGCATGCGCTGGCGCTCGGCATCGCGACGGGCCTCGCGCAGTTGCAGTTGCCGCTGCTGCGCTGGCAGGGCCTGAACGGTACCCTGCCCAGCCCCGTCGCATTCAGGAAACAGCTCCCGCAACCGGCCCATGTCCACGCGGCCCGCGCCGTCACGCAGGTCGTGGCGGCAGGCCAGCAGGCGTTCCACCCAGTTGTCCAGCGCGCCCCTTCCTCGGCAATCCAGAATGCCGACTCCACCAGGCAGCCATTGAGCAGCCGCGACATGGCCAGAGGATTGGCACGCACGATCACGCCGCGCTCCATGAGTTGCTCCAGGTAGCCGGCCACGAAGGCGATGCAGGCGCGGTGCTGCTCGCCCTGGTCCGTGCCCGTGAGCACGGCGCGCGCATCCTGCAGCACGATGCGGCGTATCTCGCCCTCCTGCGCCATGGCCAGGTAGGCGCGGCAGTAGGCCAGGAACCCCTCCCAGGGGTCGGCATGGTCGGCCAGCACCTGCTCCAGGCGTGCGTCCATCTCGGCATCCATCTGCGCCACCACGGCGGCCAGCAGGCCCGGCTTGCCACCGAAATGGTGGTACAGCGCGCCGCGCGTCAGCCCGGCCTTGGCCGTCAATTCGTCCATGGAGGCCTGGGAATAGCCCTGGCTGCCAAAGGCCTCGCGCGCAGCCTCGATGAGTTTGGCGCGTGTCTCCTCGATCATGCTGGCCCGGCTTTTGCGCATGGCGCACTCCATTCACATACAAAACGTATGCCAATGATACGGCGCGTCATGGGCAGCCCGTAGAATTGCTGACATACGCCGCGTATGTGATTGCAGCGGCCTGTCCGTTTTCCGAGGTTTCCATGTTCCACGCCTACCGCCAGCTGTTCACCCGGCCCGGCACGGCCGCCTTTGTGCTGGCCGGTCTCCTGGCCCGCCTGCCCCTGTCGATGACGGGCATCGGCCTGATCACCATGCTGTCCCAGCAGCGCGGCGCCTACACGCTGGCCGGCGCGGTCGCTGCCTGCTTTGCGCTGTCCATTGCGGTGCTGGCCCCGCGCATCTCGGCCCTGGTGGACCGCCATGGCCAGCGCAAGGTGCTGCCCTGGGCAGCGGCCGTGAGTGCTGCCGCCATGTTCGCGCTGCTGGCCTGCGCGCATTGGCAGGGACCGGATTGGCTGCTGTTGGTGCTGGCAGCGCTGGTGGGCGCCCTGCCCAGCATGCCGGCCATGGTGCGCGCGCGCTGGACCGTGCTGCTGCGTGGCACGCCCCAGCTGCAGACGGCCTATGCGCTGGAGGCCGTGCTGGACGATGTCTGCTTCATCGTCGGCCCGCCGCTGTCGGTGGGCCTGAGCATGGTGCTGTTCCCCGAGGCCGGGCCGCTGGCCGCCTCCTTGCTGCTGCTGGTGGGTGTGGCGCTGTTCGTGGCCCAGCGCCGCACAGAGCCGCCCGTGGACACATCGCAGCAGCGCACGCGCCAGCAGTCGCTGGCCCGCCATCCCGTGGTGCGCACGCTGGCGCTGTTCATGCTGGCCCAGGGCATCATCGTGGGCACCATCGACGTGGCCAGCGTGGCCTTTGCCACGCAGCAGGGCCAGCCGGCGGCGGCCAGCATCGTGCTCTCGTTCTACGCGCTGGGGTCCTGCGTGATGGGACTGGTCTTCGGCACGCTGCGCCTGAAGGCGCCGCTGCACCGCCAGATTGCCTGGGTGGGCGCCTCGGTGTGCATCACCGCCGTGCCCCTGCTGCTGGCCACCAATGTGTTCACGCTGACCCTGGCCGTGTTGCTGGCCGGCATTACCTTCGGGCCGACCATCACCGTAGCCATGGGCCTGGTGGAGCAGCAGGTGCCGCACCAGCGCCTGACCGAAGGCATGACCTGGCTGCTGACCGGCATTGCCATGGGCGTGGCCCTGGGTGCGGCCGCCGCAGGCTGGGCCACCGACCTGTGGGGCGCGCGCATTTCCTTCGTGGTGGCGCTGCTGGCCGGTGTCGCCATGTGGGCCCTGGGCGTGCTGGCCGCACGCCAGGCACGAGCGAAAGAGAGCCCGCCTGCCGAAGACGCAGCCGCCGCCTGCACCTGAACACGGCCGCAACGCCCGCGCCAGCCCAGACTGCTCAGGCCGTGGCCATCAGCGCCTGCAGCTCGGCCAGGCGCTGGCGCATCCACAGCGCTTCGGCCCCGGGCGCCAGCCCTTCCAGCCACAGCATGCGCACGGTCAGCGGCGGCAGCGCCAGCCCCTCGCAGGCGCGTTGCCGCAGGTGCGGGCGCAGATCGGCGAACTCGGCAATGTTGACCGGCAGGATGGCCCAGCCCAGGCCATCGGCCACCATGTCGGCAATCACATAGAAGCTGTTGGAGCGCCAGACGGCGGGACTGAGCACGGTGTCCTCCACGCCCTCGATGTGCATCAGCAACTGGCGGTGCGCGGCCAGCTGCCTGCGCGTGAGGGCCGCCGTGCCATCGAGCACATGGCCCTTGGCCACGCAAATGGTCTGCGGCACGCTGCCGATATGGCGCTGGGCGCAGGTGGCGGGCGCAGGCGCTCGGTCGAACTGGAAGGCAATCTGGGCACGCTGCGCCGCCACATGCTCGGCCACTTCGGAGGCCGTGCCGTTCAGCACGGTCAGCTCCATGGCCGGAAAGCGCGCCGCCAGCTCCTTGAACAGCTGGGCCAGCGGCACATAGGGCAATGCCTCGTCCAGCGCAACGGCCAGGCGTGCCTGCCCGCCTGCGGCCAATGCGCGGGCGCGGTGGTCCATGGCCTGGGCCTGGTGCAGCAGGGACCGGGCCTCCAGCAGCATCACCTCCCCTGCCGCCGTCAACTGCACGCGGCGCCCCACACGGTCGAAGAGCTCCAGCCCCAGGTCGGCTTCCAGCAGGCCGATGGCCGTGCTCACGGCCGATTGCGCACGGCCCAGGCGACGGGCGGCCTCGGTCATGGTGCCGGCTTCGGCCACCGCCACAAAATGCTTCAGCCTGTCGAGTGTCCATTCCATTCATCAATTTTATGGATGGAATCAAACTTTGATTAATCATTTCATTGATGGAAACTGTGGTTTTCATCAAGAAGGAAGCCCTGGCCCACAAGGCCCGGGGCAAACAGGTGCTTTATGGCGTTCACAACGCAAACCCAGAACCCCGTTTCGGGGCATCTTCCAAAATCCCAGTCGGCCGATCCGCGCCGCTGGCTGGTGCTGGCCATCGTCTCGGTGGCGCTGCTGCTCATCGTCATCGACATGACGGTGCTCTACACGGCGCTTCCGCGCCTGACGCATGACCTGGCGGCCACGGCCTCGGCCAAGCTGTGGATCGTCAACATCTACGCGCTGGTGGTCTCCGGCCTGCTGCTGGGCATGGGCACGCTGGGCGACAGGCTCGGCCACAAGCGGCTGTTCATGGCCGGGCTGTGCGTGTTCGGCGTGGCATCGCTGTGCGCGGCCTTTGCGCCCTCGCCCGCCTTGCTGATTGCAGCGCGTGCGCTGCTGGGCGTGGGCGCGGCCATGATGATGCCGGCCACGCTGTCCCTGATCCGCCTGAGCTTTGCCGATGAGCGCGAGCGCGCGCTGGCCATCGGCATCTGGGCCTCGGTGGCCTCGGGCGGTGCGGCCTTCGGGCCGGTGGTGAGCGGGCTGCTGCTCGAATACTTCTGGTGGGGCTCGGTGTTCCTGATCAATGTGCCCATCGTGCTGCTCGCCCTGCCCCTGGCCGGCTGGCTGATTCCCGCAGGCACGGCCACCTCGCAGCGGCCCTGGGACTTCATCGGCTCGTTGCAGGTCATGGCAGGCCTGGTGGGCAGCACCTACGCCATCAAGGAAGCCGGCAAACAGTCGCCCGACTGGGCCCTGGCCGCCGTGGCTCTGGTGCTGGGCCTGGGCTTTCTCGCGCTGTTCGTGCGGCGCCAGCGCCGCAGCAGCGACCCGCTGCTGGACTTCGCGCTGTTCCGCAACCCGGCGTTTGCCACGGCCGTGGCCTCGGCCCTGGTGGCAGCGGCCGCGCTGATCGGCATGGAGCTCGTGTTCAGCCAGCGCCTGCAACTGGTGCAGGGACTGTCGCCACTGCAGGCCGGCCTGGCCGTGCTGCCGCTGCCGCTGGCCGCCTTTGTCGCAGGCCCCGTGGCAGGCAACTGGCTGCCACGGCTGGGCGGCGCGCGCATGCTGCCGGCAGCGCTGCTGCTGTCGAGCCTGGGCATGGGCGGCTATCTGCTGGTCCACGACATGGGCTGGTGGCCACAGGCGGCAGCGCTGGCCGTGCTGGGCCTGGGCATAGGCGCGGCCATGACCACGGCGTCGAGCACCATCATGCAAAGCGCTCCCGCGGACCGTGCCGGCATGGCGGCCTCGGTCGAGGAGGTGTCCTACGAGCTGGGCGGCGCCCTGGGCGTGACGCTGATGGGCAGCCTGCTGTCGGCCGTCTATGCAGGCTCATTGCGCCTGCCGGAGGGCCTGGGCCTGGCCCTGCCCGCTTCCGTGCGCGACAGCCTGGACGAAGCCCTGCTGGCTGCCGATCAGCTGATGCCTCAGGCCGCGCACCAGTTGACCGAGCTGGCACGCACGGCCTTCGGCCAGGGCTTCAGCGCCGTGATCGCCAGCGCCACGCTGCTGCTGGTCTGCACGGCACTGTGGACGGGCTGGCGGCTGCGCGGTCCGCGCCGCTGAGCCGTCGCCTTCCCCTCAAAAAGCAAAAAGCCCCGTCCGGGGCTTTTTGGGTTGCGTGCACATGGTGTGCACACGTCGTACCTGCGCTTCGATCAGGCGAAGTTCTGCTCGGCAAACTTCCAGTTCACCAGTTGGCCGAGGAAGGTCTCGACGAACTTGGGACGCAGGTTGCGGTAGTCGATGTAGTAGGCGTGTTCCCAGACGTCCACGGTCAGCAGGGCCTTGTCTTCCGTGGTCAGGGGCGTGCCAGCGGCGCCGGTGTTGACGATGTCCACCGAACCGTCGGCCTTCTTGACCAGCCAGGTCCAGCCCGAGCCGAAGTTGCCCACGGCCGACTTCACGAAGGCTTCCTTGAAGGCGGCGTAGCTGCCCCACTTCTTGTTGATGGCGTCAGCCAGTGCGCCGGTGGGCTCGCCGCCACCGTTGGGGGCCATGCAGTTCCAGAAGAAGGTGTGGTTCCAGATCTGGGCTGCGTTGTTGTAGATGCCGCCGGAAGACTTCTTGACGATCTCTTCCAGGGTCATGTTTTCAAATTCGGTGCCCTTTTGCAGGTTGTTCAGGTTCACCACATAGGCGTTGTGGTGCTTGCCATGGTGGTACTCCAGCGTTTCCTGGCTGTAGTGGGGTGCCAGCGCGTCAATCGCATAGGGCAGAGGGGGCAAGGTATGTTCCATGGTGTTTCCTTCGTGGTTGAAATCTTTTAGGACGGGCCAGCACCTGTTGCGCAGAGCGCCTGCAGCGCCTGCCGTGACCGTCGCGCGGGGCCTGCACTGCGCGCATTGCTGCGAGCCCTGGCCCTCACGCACCCGAACGGGCATTGTAGGAACAACTTCGTGACCCTGCGGCGAAAGCGCGCGCCAAATGGCCCATCTTGGCCCGCTGCTGCGGGGGTGGATGTGAATTGACCTTGATCCGGCCAATCGGCCTACACGGATACTGCCTGCCACCCGCCACTCCCCGCACGCCGAACGCTGCACACAGCGGGCCGCAGTTCAGAGCAGGCGCGGCTGCGTCACCACCAGGTCCAGGCTGCCGTCGGCCAGCTGTGCCTGCAAGGCCGTGCCCGGTGGCGCGCTGCGCGCCTCGGTCACGGGATGACCCTCGGCATCGGTCAGCAGGGCATAGCCGCGCTGCAGCACCAGGCGCGGGTCCAGCAGCTGCAGGCGAAGCTCCATGCGCGCCAGGTGATCCGCGCGCCGGTCCAGGCCGCGACGCATGCCGGCAGGCAACTGCGCCTGCAGGCCCTGCCCCGCATGGTCCATGCGCTGCAGCCGCAACTGCATGGCATGGCGCAGTCGCTGGGCCTGTCGGCTGAGCTGCAGCCGGCTGCGGGCCAGTTGCTCGCTGGGCCGGCCCAGGCGCTGCGCTGCCAGGTCCAGGCGCTGCTGCTGGCGGTCCAGCAGCCGCTGCACACCGTCCTCCAGGCGGCCCTGCATGAGCTGCAGCGCACCCATCCAGACCTCGCGCGGCTGGCTCACCAGTTCGGCCGCCGCCGTGGGCGTGGGCGCGCGCAGGTCGGCGCAGAAGTCGGCAATGGTGAAGTCGGTCTCGTGCCCCACGCCGCTGATCAGCGGCACCGGGCTTTGCACGATGGTGCGGGCCAGGCGCTCGTCATTGAAGGCCCAAAGGTCTTCGATGGAGCCGCCCCCGCGCACCAGCAAGATGGTGTCGATGGGCGGCGCGCCGGCCACCGAGCCATCAACCGAGCCCGCGCCTTCCCGCGCCAGGCCATAAAGCCTTTGCAGCGCATCGATCAGGGAGGCCGGCGCCTGCACGCCCTGCACCAGGGCAGGCACCAGCACCACGGGGATATGGGGCACGCGGCGGCGCAGCGCCGTGATCACATCGTGCAGCGCAGCAGCCCCCGGCGAAGTCACCACGCCAATGCCGCGCGGCAGCGGCGGCAGGCTGCGCTTTCGGGCCGCGTCGAAAAGGCCTTCGGCCTCCAGCCGCGCCTTCAGCCGAAGGAACTGCTCGAACAGGGCGCCCTGGCCCGCACGCTGCATGCTTTCGACGACCAGTTGCAGGTCGCCACGCTGCTCGTAGACGCCCAGCCGGCCCCGCAACTCGACCAGCTCGCCATCGCGCGGCGAAAAATCCATGAGCTGGGCCGCACGCCGGAACATGGCGCAGCGGATCTGCCCGCCCGCATCCTTGATGCTGAAGTAGCAATGCCCGCTGGCCGCGCGGGAAAAGCCGCTGATCTCCCCGCGCACCGCCACCGGATTGAAGCGTGCCTGCAAGGCGTCGCTCACGGCGCGGCACAGCGCGCCGACTTCCCAGACCAGCGGCGCCGCTGCTGGGTTCATTGCGCCGAATGCACCACTCATGCGGCCTCCCGGTCTGCATGCAGTGCAACATTCTCCACAGGCAGGCGGATGCAGACCCGAGCAGGCACTTTGGCGGCAATTTGCAGAAGCACTCTCAAAAACACCTCGCAAGCAATTGATTCATAAAGATTTTTTTGCTGCAACAAAGAATTCACATTTGTCACAGTGTCCATTCGCCGCCGCAGCGGCGTTTGCGCAACCCGCTTGATAACAAAGTTATCCACAGAAATCTGTGCTATAGCGACCATCCAAAATCCCGAATATGGGGAGCCGCCCGTTGCCTGGATGCTGCGCCGGGTCACAGTTTTCAGGCGATCGCGGACACGAGACGCCTGGACCGGCCATATGGCTGGGCCATAATCGTCGGCTGCAGTTAAACGCGGGGGGAAAACAACTTGCTGTCGATCATACAAGCCGCAGGCTGGCCGATCTGGCCACTGATTGCCTGCTCCATCCTGGCTCTGGCCCTGGTCTTTGAACGTTTCGTGGCGCTGAAAACGGCCCGCGTGGCGCCGCCCGCCCTGCTGGGCGAGGCGATTTCCGTGTCCTCGCGCGGCCTGCCCAGCCAGGAAGTCGTGCAGCAGCTGTCCCAGAACTCCACGCTGGGCGAAGTCCTGGCAAGCGGACTGCGCGCCCTGCAGGCTCATCCGGACAGCAGCGAAGAAGAGCTTCGCGCCTCCATGGAAGGCGCCGGCCGCGCTGCTGCCCACACCCTGGAAAAGCACCTGAGCGCGCTGGCCACCATCGCCTCTGCAGCGCCTTTGCTGGGCCTGCTGGGCACGGTGATCGGCATGATCGAGATCTTCGGCTCGCAAGGCGGCGCATCGGCCACCGGCGGCGGCAACCCGGCGCAGCTGGCGGCCGGCATCTCCATCGCCCTGTACAACACGGCCTTCGGCCTGATCGTCGCCATTCCGGCACTGATCTTCTGGCGCTACTTCCGCGCCCGCGTCGATGGCTACCTGCTGGGCATGGAGCTGGCTTCCGAGCAGTTCGTGCGCCACCTGGTGCGCGTCGGCGGCAAGTGAACCCGCAGAACCCGCACGCAAGAGACCTGCCATGAACTTCCGTCCCCGCCGCCGTGACGAGCCCGAGATCAACCTGATCCCGTTCATCGATGTGCTGCTGGTGGTGCTGATCTTTCTGATGCTGTCCACCACCTACAGCAAGTTCACCGAGCTGCAGCTGACCCTTCCCGTGGCCGATGTCGAGCAGCAGCGCGACCGGCCCCGCGAAATCATCGTCGCCATCGCCGCCGACGGCCGCTACGCCATCAACAAGACCGCCGTGGAAGACCGCAGCGTCACCGGCCTGACCCAGGCACTGGCCGCAGCGGCCGTTGCCGGCAAGGACAGCGTGGTCATCATCAGCGCCGACGCCACCGCGCCGCACCAGTCCGTGGTGTCGGTGATGGAAGCCTCGCGCCGCGCCGGACTGTCCCAGATCACCTTTGCCACGCAGACCTCGGCCAGCGCCGGGCGCTGAGGGCAAGGCCTCCATGCCCGGGAATGGCCCCGCCCCCGCAGCCCGGGGGCTTCGCGCGGCCTGGCGCCACCGCGGCCCGCTGGCCTGCGCGCTCCTTCCCCTGTCCCTGCTGTACCGTGCCCTGCTGGGCCTGCATCGGCTGCCCTATGCACTGGGCTTCAGGCGTGCAGGCCAGGCCGGCATTCCGGTCATCGTCGTCGGCAATGTGATTGCGGGCGGCGCCGGAAAGACCCCCGTCACGCTCGCTCTGGCCCGCCATCTGCGGGACAGCGGCTGGAGCCCCGGCATCGTCTCGCGCGGCTATGGCCGCAGCACGGATGATTGCCGAGAAGCCACGCCCGAAAGCGCCCCCGCCGATGTGGGCGATGAACCCGCGCTGCTGGCGCGTGCCAGCGGCGTGCCGGTCTTCGTGGCCCGCAAGCGCATCGAGGCCGTCCAGGCCCTGCGCGCCCGCCATTCGCAGGTGGATGTGGTCATCAGCGACGACGGCCTGCAGCACCTGGCCCTGGCCCGCGACATCGAGCTGTGCGTCTTCAATGACGACGGCATCGGCAATGGCTGGCTGCTGCCGGCCGGCCCGCTGCGCGAACCCTGGCCGCGCCCCGTCACCGCCGTGCTGCACGCGGGAGCCTGCCCTCCAACGGATGCGCCCGCCTTTGCCATGCAGCGCCAACTGGCCGCTGAAGGCGTCAATGCGCACGGTGAGCGCATTCCCCTGGCGGCCCTGCGCGGACGGCCCGTGGAGGCCGTGGCCGCCGTTGCCCGGCCCGAGGGCTTTTTCTCCATGCTGGCCAGCGAACAGGACCTGGCGCTGGAGCATGCCCAGGCGCTGCCGGATCACTATAATTTTGAGAGCTTCCAGCGCCTGGGACGCAATGAAGACCCGCTGGTCTGCACCGAAAAGGATGCGGTCAAGCTGTGGCGAACCCATCCCCAGGCATGGTCCGTTGCGCTGCAATTGCAGCTGCCGCCAGATTTCTGGGCGCTGCTGGATCAGCGGCTGCAGGCGCTGCGCAGGCCACGCGCCTGACTATCATCACCGTCTTGGCTGGCCGCCACGGCCCGCCCTCCCCCTCCAAAACACAGGATCCGAAATGGACGCCAAACTTCTCGAACTGCTGGTCTGCCCCGTCACCAAGGGCCCGCTGCGCTTTGACCGCGAGCACCAGGAACTGGTCTCGCGCAGCGCGCGCCTGGCCTACCCCGTGCGCGACGGCATCCCGGTGCTGCTGGAGGCCGAAGCCCGCACGCTGGACGACGACGAGCTCGAGGACTGATCGCGCCCGCAAGGCCCGATTTCCGACGACGCCCGCGCCCGCACTTTCGACCTTCTCCGCAACGCACCATGCCCACCGCGCCCTTCACGGTTCTGATTCCTGCCCGCCTTGCCTCCAGCCGCCTGCCAGGCAAGCCCCTTGCAGACATTGCAGGCCTTCCCATGGTCGTGCGCGTGGCACAGCGCGCCGGCCTCAGCGGCGCCACGCGCTGCGTGGTCGCGGCGGATGACGAAAGCATCGTCGCCGCCTGCGCCGCGCATGGCGTTGCGGCCGTGCTCACCCGCAGCGACCACGCCAGCGGCAGCGACCGCCTGGCCGAGGCCTGCGAACTGCTGGGCCTGGATGGCGACGACATCGTCGTCAACGTCCAGGGCGACGAACCGTTGATCGCTCCCGACCTCATCGATGCCGTGGCCGCCCTGCTGCCGCAGCAGCCCTCGGCCAGCATGGGCACGGCGGCACATGCCATCGACAGCCTGGCCGACTTCACCAACCCGAACGTGGTCAAGGTCGTCTGCGATGCCCAGGGCATGGCCCACTATTTCAGCCGCGCCCCCATCCCCTTTGCGCGTGAACATGCAGGCCAGGCATGGTGGGAGGCGGCATCTGCAGCAGCATCTGCAGCGCCGGGCCACCCCGGCTTCGCGCCACTGCGCCACATCGGCATCTACAGCTACCGTGCCGGTTTCCTGCGCAGCTTCCCGCAGCTATCTCCCGCCCCTACCGAGGTGCTGGAGGCGCTGGAACAGTTGCGTGCGCTGTGGCACGGCCACCGCATCGCCGTCCACCTGACGCCCCATGCACCAGGCCCCGGCGTGGACACCCCCGAAGATCTGGAGCGGGTGCGCGCCCGGTTGTCCGCCTGAATCCGATCCCGCATACGCCAATACAGATGCGCCAACGGCGATGCCCGGCATCGCCATTCACAACACAACTGCACATGCGGTTTTGTCGGACAGCAAAACGCAGTTTTTGGAGATTGCACAGGCGACAGTTTTGCCCTCTGCGTGTAAGCCAGTGTTAGCCCTGTGCGTGCTATCCTTGCCCGCGACAAAAATATGACGCATGGACTGTCCGCCCCGGTGGGCCGATCCGGCAGACAAGAATTTCTACTCTCCTCAAGGACTTCCATGAAACTGATTTTGTTGGGCGCACCCGGCGCCGGCAAAGGCACGCAAGCCGCTTTCATCTGCCAGAAGTACGGCATCCCCCAGATTTCCACCGGTGACATGCTGCGTGCCGCCGTCAAGGCCGGAACGCCCCTGGGCCAGCAGGCCAAGGCCGTGATGGACGCCGGCCAACTGGTCAGCGACGACCTGATCATCAATCTGGTCAAGGAACGCATCGCCCAGGCCGATTGCGCCAACGGCTTCCTGTTTGATGGATTCCCCCGCACCATTCCCCAGGCAGACGCCATGAAGGCCGCTGGCGTGAAGCTGGACTACGTGCTGGAGATCGACGTGCCCTTCGACGCCATCATCGAGCGCATGAGCGGCCGCCGTTCCCACCCCGCCTCTGGCCGCACCTACCACGTCAAGTTCAACCCGCCCAAGGTCGAAGGCCAGGACGACGTGACCGGCGAGCCGCTGGTGCAGCGCGAAGACGACAAGGAAGAAACCGTCAAGAAGCGCCTGGACGTCTACAGCAGCCAGACCCGCCCCCTGGTGGACTACTACCGCGCATGGGCCGAAAAGGAAGCCGCAGCGGCGCCCAAGTACCGCGCCATCAGCGGCCTGGGCTCGGTCGAGGACATCACCCAACGCGCACTGGCTGCACTGGCTGAGTGATGCAGGCCATGTGCCGCAACGAAAAAGCACCCGCCGGGTGCTTTTTTGTTGACCGCCAGCAACTGAAGAAATGCCGGCGTAGCCGCCCGGCTCAGTCGCGCGGCTGCGCTGCCAGCTCCAGCATCATCGCAATCCGGGCCTTTGCCACGGGCAGATGCGCCAGATCGGCCTCTGCCGGGTTGGTCCCAAGGCCGGAGGCCACGGGCAGGCCTTCTGCACAGCGCGTGCCCCGCCAGATCCAGACGCCCTTGTCGCGGGCACGCTGCAAGGCCGCTTCCATGCCTTCGTGAACCGTCGCATTGCCCGTGCCAGCCACGACGATGCCACGCACGCCTGCCGCCACCAGCGCATCCACGCCGCTGGCACGCGCCAAGGCGCCACTGAACACCACCTCGACCCAGGGCAGCTCATCCAGCGCCAGCAGACCAGAGGACATGGCCGCAGGCACCATGGCCCGCGCGGACGGCGCGGCGGGCACCAGCCAGCGCACACGCCCTTCTTCCACCAACGCCTGCGGCCCGCCTTCCACGGAGCGCATTGCCTGCAGCCGGTAGGGATGGACCTTCTGCACCTGGGCTGCCGCATGCACCTCGCCGCCTGCCACCACCCATACGCCGCTGCGCCCGCCGCTGGCAGCCACGGTCACGGCATCGCGCAGATTCTGCGGTCCATCGGCCAACAGGGCAGTGGCCGGGCGCATGGCGCAGGTCAACACAATGGGTTTGGTGGCCGGCAGCAGGCTGTGCAGCAGCCAGGCCGTCTCTTCCAGCGTGTCCGTTCCATGCGTGATCACCACGGCGCGTGTATCCGCATCCTCCAGTGCCTGCGTGCAGGCGCGCAGCAACGCGCGCCACACGGGCCAGTCCATATCCTTGCTGTCCACCTGCGCGATCTGCTGCGTCTGCACGGGCCCCAGCGCCTGCTGCTCCAGGTCCGGCACGGCCTCCAGCAGCGACTGCACCGTGATCTGCCCGGCCTTGTACCCCACGCCCTGCGACTGCGAATCCGCCCGGCCGGCGATGGTCCCGCCCGTGCCCAGAATCACCAACTTTGACTGCCCCACTTGCACCTCTTGGAAAACTGGTTAAAAATACAGATACTGTATAAATCATCAGATGGCCTCCCAGCCTGCCATCTGCCCTCAAGGACCGGACGCACGCCATGCTCGACCATCCCAAGCTCACCGCCCGCCAGCAACAGATCCTGGACCTGATCCAGGCCGCCATCTCCCGCACGGGCGCGCCTCCCACCCGCGCGGAAATCGCCAACACGCTGGGCTTCAAGTCCGCCAACGCTGCCGAGGAACACCTGCAGGCCCTGGCCCGCAAAGGTGTGATCGAACTGGTCAGCGGCACCTCGCGCGGCATTCGCCTGCGTACCGACACCGTGCGCAACATCAATGCCGCGCGCGGCACCAGCTTCGGACTGCCGCTGTCGGCCCTGGCACCGCTGATGCTGCCCCTGGTGGGCCGCGTTGCGGCGGGCTCGCCCATTCTCGCGCAGGAACACATCGACCAAACCTATTCCGTCGAGCCCAGCCTGTTCCAGACGCGCCCCGACTATCTGCTGCGCGTGCGCGGCATGTCCATGCGCGACGCGGGCATCATGGACGGCGACCTGCTGGCCGTGCAGTCCGCACACGAAGCCCGCAACGGCCAGATCGTCGTGGCGCGCCTGGGTGACGAAGTCACCGTCAAGCGCCTGCGCCGCACCACGCAGGGCGTGGAACTTCTGCCGGAGAACCCCGATTACCCGGTGATCCGCGTCGCCCCCGAAGAGGCCTTTGCCATTGAAGGCCTGGCCGTGGGGCTGATCCGCAACAGCATGTCCATGTAAGCCGGACTGGCGGCCCTTCTCAGGCCGCCTCATCCCATTTCACGCACCGCCCAGGTGGTAGGCGCGAAGCCTTGGAGCTTCGCCCTGGGCGGAGCTTTGCCCGCAAACCGCAATCCTGCCTGTGTCCATGCCTCTTTGAAACACGCCAACAGGAGTCGTCACATGGGATTCGCTCTGCCAACACTGTCTTCTTTTTCCTTCCTGCGCCTGGCACATGGCATCCGCCTGACTGCGACCGCCATGGAGTCGGCCATGCCACTTGCACAAGCCCCTGAGTGCCAGCCATTACCTGCCGCAGCACCCGAGCCCGCCAACGTGATCTCTTTCAGCAAGGCACGCCGGCGCAGCCAGCAGCGCCGCGGCAAGGCAGCACGCGCTGCAGACCATGGAGATGCCCAGCTGATCCTGCCCTTGCTGCCGACGCAGCCCGCCCTGCAATCCGCACCTGAGCGGCCTTCAGGCCTGCGCATCATCCAGCGGTCGCCGCAGGAGCAGCCGGAATGCCTGTTCATCTCCGGGCGCATGGCCGATGTCTGCGCCGCGCTGGAGCGCATGGAAGCGCATGGCGGACCAGCAGCCAACTGAGGCCCCGATGCAAGGTGTGCGACACACCTTGCACGACACAAACCTGGGTGGCGCGGACCGCGTGCCGCACGAGGAATCGGCCTGCGCAAAGCTGATGCAGGCTGGCGGCCACCATTGCCCTGTAGCGCACATGCAACAGTGGACGCCCTCTTTGCGGGAGGGGTGCCGGCCTGAAAGATAATTGATAAGCATTCTTATTATCTTTTGCAGCAGCGATTGCCACTGCGCCGCCTCCTCCGCCCCAGCCTTCTCCGTGCACAGCCTCTACCAGAACCACCATCCCTGGCTGGAAAGCCTGCTGCGCAAACGCCTGGGCAACCGTGACGATGCCGCCGACCTGGCCCAGGACACCTTTGTGCGCCTGCTGCGCTCGCCCCTGCCGCAGCAGGACATCCGCGAACCCAGGCGCTACCTGGCCACCATCGCCCGGGGCCTGGTCGCCGACCTGTTTCGCCGCCGCACGCTGGAGCAGTCCTATCTGGACTATCTGGCCCAGTTGCCACAATCGCTGGCGCCTTCGCCCGAAGAGCAGGCCATCGTCCAGCAGACCCTGCTGGATGTGGACCGCATGCTCCAGGGCCTTCCTCCCAAGGTTCGCGAAGCCTTCGTGCTGGCCCAGTTCGAGGAACTGAGCTACCCAGAGATCGCCCAGCGCCTGGGTGTATCGCTGCGCACCGTCAGCAACTACCTGACCCGGGCGATGGAGCATTGCTGCCTGGTCCTGGCATAGCCACATGGGCGAGAGACATCTGGAAGGCAACGACCGCCGCGCCTTGCATGAGGCCGCCGCCTGGCACGTGAAATTGCGCGGCGCCTCTGCCACAGAGGGCCTGCAACAGGACTGGCAGAAATGGCATGACGCCGATCCCGCCCACCAGCGCGCCTGGCTGCGCGTGCAATCCGTCACCGCGCAACTGTCGCATCTGCCCGCACCCCTGGCGCGCCAGGCGCTGGGCCGTCGCGCCTCGCCCACCCGCCGCTCCGTGGTGCGCGGCTTGGCTCTGGGCCTGGGCAGCGGCGCCACGGCCTGGATGGCCTGGAAAGGCGCACCACTGGAAAGCTGGCAGGCCGGGCAGCGCACAGCCACGGGCGAGCGCCGGGATCTAAAGCTGCCCGACGGCTCCCTGGTGGCCCTGGATACGGCAACCGCCTTGGACACCGTTTTCGACGACCGGCAGCGCGTGCTGCGCCTGCACCGTGGCCGCATCCTCGTCGCCACCGAGCCCGACGCGCTGGGCCGCCCCTTCAGCGTGCAGACCCCGCAAGGCCATGTACTGGCCCTGGGCACGCGCTTCACGGTCCATCTTGCGGACGATGGCCTGTGCCATGTCACCGTGCTGGAAAAGGCCGTGCGCCTGCAGCCTCTGGACGGCGATGCGCCCTCCGCACAATTGCAGGCCGGACAGCAGGCCGCCTTCTCGTCCAGCGCCACCCAGCCGCCCACGTCCGCAGACCCCTTTGCAGCCAGCTGGCATGAAGGCGGACTGGTCGCGCTGGACATGCCGTTGGGCCAGCTGATTGACGCCCTTGCCCGCTACCGGCCCGGCTACCTGGGCTGCTCGGCCGAGGTCGCCGGGATGCTTGTCTCGGGCGCCTTTCCCGTGGATGACACGGATCGCGCCCTGGCCGCGCTCGTCAGCCGCTTTCCTCTGCAACTGCGCAGCCGCACCCGCTATTGGGTGGAGGTGCAAGCGCGATCAAGCTGAGATGGTGGGATGAGGCCGTGGCGAAGTCTCTTTTCCAGGCCGGCACTTCAGACAGGCGCGTACGGGTGACGCACCACGTCGAAGCCCTCCTCGTCGGAGGGCGCGACAAAGTAGCTAGTGATCAGGTCGAATTGCTCATCGCTGGCCTGAAACGGATGCTCGCCTGCCGCATTGCGCACACGCAAGCGCTGCTTGCAGACCTCGTCAGGCACATCCAGAAAATGCAGGCGGTGCGAGGCGCCCACTTTCTTGAACACGCTGCGCGCCCAGCCCCGCCCCTCCAGGGTATTGGCCGGAAAATCCAGCACCACCGACACACCAGCGTCCAGCAGCGCCTGTACATGCGCCCCCATCAACCCCTTGAGCCGCGTGCTGCAACGCACGTAATCGGCCACCGACTGCATCTCGCCGGGGTACAGGCCGGCCAGCCAGGAATCCTCGCTGACCAACACCGTTCCGGGCTCGGCCGCCAATTGCCGCGCCAGCGTTGACTTGCCCGAGCCGATCTTGCCGCAGACCATGTGCAGCGTGGCAAGCCGCGCGTTGGCGGCAGGGGCATCGGCATATTCTGCGCAACGGGGCCGGGACTGTTCGGAAACCTGCATATCCATCTCCTGAAAGGCTTGAGAAAACCCCGGAGACGGAATGAAAAAACCCGCCTCCTCTGGGCGGGTTGCATGGCGCTGAAGGCCGCTGGCTAACCCACCATCCAATGGATGGTGCGAATAATCTGCGTTGCGTTCACGCGGGCCATGGCGCACAGCATAGCGCAATCACGGTGTCTCAATGGGCCACCATGCGCACCAGCCCCAACCCCGCAAACAGCGCAGCCACGCCCAGCACCAGCGAGCCCAGCGCATACAGCACGGAGGCCAGCCAGTCGCCACGCTCATACAGCATGCCGACCTCCAGCGCGTACGTCGAAAACGTGGTGAAGCCACCCAGAATGCCCGTGGTGATGAACAGCCGCGCACTCTGCGGCAGCGATGTCTTGAGCGCAAACCACTCCACCACCACCCCCATCACGAAAGCGCCCAGCACATTGATGGCCAAGGTGCCCAGCGGATAGGCACTGCCCACCAGCCGCAGTGCAAGCAGGTTCGCGCCATGCCTGAGCGCGGAGCCGAGGCCGCCGCCAACGAACACCAGAATGAAACCGTAGAACCCCATGACCGTCCTTTCATCGAATAACCGGGACGGGCGTGCCGGGCAGGATCAAGACATGGCCCCGCCACCGGCAGGACCCATCCCACCAAGGCAGGAGCCATCAGCCCTTCGCAGGGAGGTTTCGGGAAGCTCCATTCCCATCGTGCAGCGAGTGCTGGCTGCGGGGCGAGTTTACTCTGGACCTGGCAAGCGGCACAGGCGTGAGATTGCGTTGCAGACGCTGGCTGTACCCTCCAAATGACCAACGGCACAATGCAACAATGAAATTCATCGTGCTCCTGATCATTGCAGCGGCCTTGCTGTACGGCACAGCAAGGCTTTCCAACATTCACATCGGTGAGCGCGCCGCAGGCGGCCATGACGGCACATCGACCACAGCACAAGAACGTTTCAGGCAAGCCGAGAAGGAGGCTCAGGAGACCGCTGAAACAGCCCGCCGCGCTGCCCTGCGGGACGCCGAGTGAAGCGGGCCATTCGAACCAAGACGAAAGTTGTCAGGCATGCGGGTCAAAGGACTATTCTTCGTCTGTAATTCGATTCCGATCAGGCCCATCAATTCTTCGATTTGCATATGCGACTCTTGACCACAGCAATCTTTACAGTACTTTTCGCATTGCCTGCCGCAGCCCAGGTCTTTCAATGCAAGGATGCTTCTGGAAAGTCGACTTTCTCAGACAGTCCTTGCAGCAGCACTGACGCTGGAGCTCTGATACAGCGCAAAAAATCGGACGATGAGATCTCCCGTGAGCGGGCTGATGCAGCACAGGCGAATGAACAAAAGTATCAGCGCCAGATGAACGAAATGCAGCAGCGCCAGATCGAGAGCCAGCAGCGTGTCATCGAGCAGCAAGCCCGCCAGACAACTGCTCCTGCGCCGGAGCAGCTCGGCGCGTCCCTTCAGTGCAAGCAGGCGCGCAAGGAGCTGGAATTCGTCTCCAGCATTCGCACCATTTCCCAAGACGAAAAACGGATGCGGACCAATGCCGCGATCACGGGTGTCAATGCTGCATGCGGCTCAAATACGCCCCTGATGCAGGAGCCGCCGAAGGTTATTGGGAAACCGCGAGTACCCCACTCCATTCAGCAACCAGTTTCTCAATGAGAACCAGGCACGGAACTGCCAGATATCGAGCGCAATCATGACCTCGCTCCCGCCACTCACCAGCGGGGGAGCATGTTCAGGCATTCTCCCACGTCAGACCGCCGCCAACCCGGTCTTCACCGACTTTGCCAACAGGCGGCCATCCACCAAGCCTTCTCGACATCGTCGTCGCCAAGACGTTCAGTGTGTAAGGAACGCTGTTGCTCGTGCCCGAGGCAAGGCGCGCAGCCTGCTCACGCCGGACTTTCCCAGGAAAGTTCGACGCTCCAGCATTCGTCCGCCGCTCAGATTTGCTCAGATTCAATATGTTTCAAGACGTTATGATCCTCAACAAATTTATCTAGGAGGATTGACCAATGAAATACAAGATTGCTGCGGCACTGATCGCTTTTTCAGCTTTCTCAGTCCAAGCCGCAAACGTGGCCTTCTTCAATAACCCAGCGTTTGTGGACGTGGCACAAGAGGGACTGAACCTGCGCACCACCCTGGTATCGGGAGGCCATACGGTAAGCGACATCACCGGGTCAGCACTGGCAGATTTCAACACCGGGCTGTCGGGAAAAACAATTTTAGTGATCCCCGAACTTCAGAATGGTGACTTGGCCGCAGCACTTGATGCTCCCACGCGCGCAGCCATCGCTAACTTTGTCAATGCTGGTGGCACCGTGCAAGTACATGGAGGAACAACACCAAACGATGTGAATTTCCTGAATGGAGTTTTCGGATACAGCATCACTACCAACGGCTACGCATCTGCCCCCTCTACCAAAACTGCGGCTGCCGCAGGTACTCCGTTCGCAAGTGGGCCCGCGTCACTAACGAGCAATAGCGCAACAACACAGGTTGCAGCAGCGGCACTCCCAGCTGGAGCGAAAAGCATATACAGCCCGGACGGTGGTACCAACAGTGTGATGTTCACTGTTGCAAATGGCACCGGCCAAGTGATATTCATGGGTTGGGATTGGTTCGGCGCTCCTCCTCAAGGGGCCGCCGACGGTGGATGGTTGACCTTGGCTAGCTTGGTTAGCACAGCGTCTGCTACGCCTGGCGGAGTAACCCCCGCCTCGACAGCCAGTATCCCCACGCTGAGCGAATGGGGCCTGATCTTCATGTCCTCGATCCTTGCCATGGTTGGTATCTCGAGAATGCGCCGCCGCCAGCGCTGAAGCACAAGCCACCCGAGGGTGGCTTTTTTTATTTCGACGGATTTACAGGCCACGCATCAGCGCTGCGTCAGCGGCATGGCCATCGGCCGCTCGCGCGGCGCCTGCACAGTGCTCTGCCATCCTTCCACCTCGGTCTGCCAGCTCCTGGAGTACTGCTGTGCAGGTTGGGTGTACTGAGCGAGGGCGGGCTGGGCAGCTCCAGCGATGCGCTCCGGAAGGCCGGCAAAGTCGCCACGCATGCCTGCAGTAACAGTGCGTAGTTCGCGCAGGCTACGGTCCAGATCCTGCCCGCCCGCCGTGGCTGACCGCCTGACCTGAGGCTGCACGCCCACGGCACCGGGCTGGTACGCATGCGTCGTGGACTAGGGCCGCTTGCCCTTACCCGCAGCCAGGCGCTGGACCGGCGCCCGCCGGGATGATGAGCGAGGCATCAAGGCATTCGACGGGCCGCACGCCGACGCCGAGGCGGCCCTGGAATGGGCCATGGAGCGGTGCCCGGATGATTGAGGTCTCCAGATTGAGTGCGAGCAATGAGAAATGACAGGCATTTACCGGCTTATTCAGTGAAACTGAATTAATCAGAACAATAGAATGAACACCTCATTCAAGGAGGAGTTTTTATGCCGATTAAACAAATCATTTCTGCCGCAACAATTATATTTTTCGCCGGAACATCTTATGCGTGGAATTTGGTTTACGCTCATGATGCAAGCGGAAATGCGACAGCAGGATCGCTGCAGACACTGCGGACGGCTGTGAGCAATGGCTCTAGTGTCAAGGTCGCCGTAAATTACAAAAACACCCATACTTGGGCATTTAACTGCACGCATGTGTCTCTACGACAAGAGGCATCTCAAGGCGTTGTTTGCCTCAGCGGCACAGGGCTCGGCATAGATATTACCCCGGGTCCGACATTTGCAGCTGTGGTTACTCCACCGAACTCTGTCCATTACGCAGTCAACACCCTTGGACAATTTGTCGAGACCAACATAAATCACAATGGAGGCTCAGTTCTTTGGCGTCAGTCAATTAATCAACCTATGCAATGGTTCGTTGACTAATCTACGGCCTGCAGGTTCGGGATCACGGGCCAGGCGGCGCCGAGGGTTTGGACATCAGCTGCGTGGCCTGCAGCCTTTGCTGCCATGTCCCCATACGCTGCGCGGCAGTCTTCAAATACGACTCCGAGGGCAGTGGCGTACTCAATGACGGCAGCAGGGGGAGCGCTGGCAAGTCGGTGGGCGGCATCTGCGGATTGCTCGCGCAGGCCGTCAGAGACAGCGCGCAGCTGGACAAGATCACGGCGCAGCAGCGCCTCGCGGTCACGGGCGGCATTGAGAGCTCCTTGGTATTTGGTGGTTATGGCCTTCTCGGCCTGGCGCACGCGGGCGTCCGCCGCGCGCTGCGCGGTGCTGGTGGCCAGTTGCTGGGTGGTGGTCTCCAGCCGGGCCTCGGCCAGCTCGGCGCCCAGGCGCGCGCCCTGGAACTACCACGCCAGCGCGGCGGCCACGGCGGCGGCTCCCAGATGGGTGTAGAGCACGGGGATCGTCGCCCGCCCCTCCACCGGTACCACCACATGGCAACCCAGATCGGACTCATGGCAGCCCCTCCAGGCACAGTGCACGCTCGGCCTGGCGCCGGTTCTGCAGGCCCTGCACGAACACCCCGCCCGCATAGGACCAGTTCGGCCGGCCGTCGGGCGTGCTCGCAATCAGGTCGCAGCCGGCGTCTACCGCGCCAGCGTTGATCTGGCGCACCGCCTGCGAACCGCAGGCCCCGTCCTTGCCCACGTTGATGGCGAACACCGTCAGGCCGATCAAGCGCCGCGCCGTCAGGTAGTCCCAGTTCACGCAGCCCAGCACGGCATAGCCATATTCGAGGAGCGTGGTCTTGTTGATGGACTGGCACTGGTCGCTGGTCAGCTTGGTGCCAACCACCGCAGTCGGGTCCGTGCGGCCAGCGCAGTAGGTGGGCAGGCCGCCGGCCAGATGGTCCGCATAGACCTGCAGCACATTGCCCTCCCAGCGCTCCAGGGTCTGGAAGGCCAGCGGGCTGGTGAGCGCAGCCAGCAACGTGGCGGGGATCGCTCCCTTTCGCAGCAGAGCGGCAGGCATGCGCGGCCCTGTCATGTCAACGGCCCCAGGTCGGTTTCCGGCTCGGGCTGCAGCCGGGCCAGGCCCGCCAGCCGCTCGCGGTCGGCGCGCCGCTGCCGGTCCCGCTGGTAGTCCCGGCGCCACTTCCAGACCAGATAGCCGGCCTGGAGCGCGATGAACGCCAGCGAGGCAATGACCAGCCACTCGCTGAGCGGCAAGTCCCAGACCTTGAACACCCCGGTCGCGGCGGCGCCCGGCGTGGTGTGCATCGCGGCGCCGATCAGGTCCTGCCGCTGCTCGGCGCTCAGGTGCTGGTGGATGCCCATCAGCGCGAGCAGGGATACGAGGTGTTTCTTCATGGCCCCGATGTTTCCGGGGCCGGACCGCGCTGGCGAACCCTACAAGGGGGGCCATGCGCGCTGCGCCGCCGCCCAAACAAACAGCGCGTCCACCTGCTCCGCTGTCAGGCCCAGCACAGCGGCCACCGCCGCCACGGTCTCGCTGTCGCGCAACCAGTCCTTGGCATCGTCGAGCACGGCGTCCACACGGTCCAGCAGTTCGCCTGGCTGCAGCATCCTCCGCACGCTGGCGGCCCTGCTGGTCTGCCTGGCGGGCGCGGCGGTTCGCCCCGCCGCTCACATTGGCGCCAGCCCCCATCACGCCGCCTGCAATCGCGCCTTCCGTGCTGGCCCTGGCCACGCCCTCCATCAGCGGTTTGCCCTCAGCATAGTTCGGCCACATCTGCTCCTGTGCCGACTGGGGCAGTTCCTGCAGCACCGCTTCGGAGACCATGCCCCCAAGATCCGACGCTGGGCCGACAGCGGCACCTCCGCGGTCGCGCCCGTGCCGATATTGGCCATGGCCGTTTCGGCCGTCTCCAGGCCCAGGCGGTTGGCCACCCGGCCCGCGCCCACGCCGATAGCACCCGTCAGCGCGCCCGCGCCCAGGGCAGCCAGAGCATTCCGCTGTTGATTCTCGCCCGTGGCCTGCTCCATCTGCTGGCCGGCCGTGACCACGCCCTCGCCCATACCTGCCGCCACCGGCGCGGCCCACTTCTCGCCCACCGTGCGCGCCAGCACGCCGGGAGCTGCCGCACGCGCCGCTGTGCCTGTTGCTGCGTTGGCGGCAACTGCGCCAGCTCCCACGACTGCGCTCCCGAGGACGCCGCCAGCCACCATCGACGGCAGCGACTCGGCCACCTGGTTCGCCGTGTACGCCGGGTTCTTCAGGTAGGCCAGCGCGATGTCGCCGACCGATCCGTCCTTCCAGGCCTCACCTTCTGGCGCCCGGCCTCATACGCCGGGGAGAACTTCGTTTCGTCGGCCCACTTGCCCGGCTGGAATCCCGTGGCCTCGCCCAGCGCATCAGCAGCCGCGGTGACGGGGCAATAGGCAGATCTGCCAGACCCGTGACCATGCCCGGCAGCCGCTGGGCGCCGGCCTTTACGGACTTGCCGAGGTCGGAGAGGGTGCTGGATTTGGCGGGTTCAGGTGTAGAGAAAACGCCCTTCTCCCAGTCGGGCGCGCCACCCGCATTCGGTGCGGCAAAGGTACCGCGTTCCCAGTCTGTATTTGCCATGCCCCCAGTGTTCCCACGCGGGGCGCTCGGAGCGAACCCTACGCGGGGTATGAGGGGTGTGCTTCAACCCACGCGTCTGTTCAGGGCGCGACGAGGCAGTCAACCCGCGCGCTAAGGGGCAGGTCGAGTTTCAATCCACGCACCTACACGGAGGTGCGACGCCAAGCCCAAATCCCGCAACCCTCTCGCCATCCTATTTCAATGCGCGCACTTGCGCGAAGTGCGACGCGGGCCCTGTGCCCAATCGACGACCATCTCCTTGTTTCAATCCACGCACCCACGGGCGCGACTGTGTAGTTATATCGTAGTTGCGTCCTGCCGGTAGCCAGCGGGATCGGGCGAACCTTGGGCGGGGGCGTGAAAAAAACCCGCTGGTGCGGGCTCTATCCAGTGGCCCAGGATAGCCGGCGAGAACGGATGTTGGGACAAGAAAACGTGGGTAGGTAAACGTCGCGCCGCTTTGGCACGGAGCTCGATGACGTAGGCGTGGCTACTTCTCAACCGAAAAGAACTTCGCGCCGAGAGCGACTTCACGCGTGTTGATCGCAAAACTCGCTTCGATCGCCTCCATCAGCCGTTCCCTGTCCATGCAGAACTGCCGTTCAACCTGAGACTGCTTGCCCTGCTGCAGTCCCGTTCTGAGGAGCGTAATAGCCTCAACGATCTGCTGCTGGTGGGGCACCCTTTCCTTCTCCATTGCCAGATATTCTGGAGAGGTGAGGTACCGCTGCACCTCCCCACGGAGTTTGGCCGCATCCCAATTCTTCGCCCTTGCCTTCTCCATGGCGATGCCCTTTACGCGCTCGCCCTGTTCTCGCTGAGCCTTCCCTACGCTATCGAGGCGATCTATTAGTGGTTTCAAGCTCGCTTCGACCTGTTCACGACTACTACATTGCGGCGCTGCCGCCACTCCGCCACAGAACAAAACCGCGCAGACAGCTGTAAGCAAAGAAAAACGACTGCGCATTGGTATCAAGGTGAGAGAACAGGACGGGCCGAACTATAGCTGACCCGTGCACCGTGCTTACCGGATGGGCGCATTTTCTTCGCCCCGGCTCAACACCGGTGCGGAATCGCGCGAACCCTGGGCGGGGGCGCGGAGTAGTACGCTTCGGGCACTGCCGAAGAGGCAGCTCAGAAAGGTGTGTGATGCCAAGGCCAGCGCACCCCGGCGTTCACTGCCGTGTAGGCAGCTCAGAATAAGGCGCCAGGTCGTTTACCGCCCGACCATGCGTTCCCTGCCGCACAGGCAGCCATGCCCGCCCAGCGGGCCTTTTTCTTAGGCGCTGCTCACACGGGCCGCGTCCGCACCTCGGCTGTCCAAGCAGATTGCCCTCGGGGCTGCAACGAACCCCGATCCGTTGCAGCGATGTGGAGATATTCGCTACCCCTCAAGGCCCGCGCCTGCTGCGACAGCTGCTCGCGCACGTCATTGGATTCAGCGCGGAGCTTGCTGATCACCATTTTGCTCACCTTCAGCTCGCGACAACAGCGGCAGGAAAAGTGCATCCACTTTCCATAGTCTTCGAGGTAGGCAATGCAGGGGAGATTGCACAAGGGGCATGGACTTTGGATGGAATCTGGCATGGCGACACCCCGGGTAAAACTGTGCGAAAAAATGCGCTGAACCTGTTGTACCCCACAGGCACGCCCCAAAACCAAGCGCCGAGTTAGGGGTTGTCCGAACCCCCTCTGGAGCGCTGGCGATCGCCCATGTCGGCAACTACCGCCCCAGTAGCGCTCAGAAGGCACATAGAGCTACCCCACGACCAAAGCACTCGAACTCTCTTGAATCGCGCTGGTGTCCCTGGTGCTCAGCGCAGGCGCCCAGCAGCAGCTGACACCCTCTGTCGACAGAGCCATTCCCGCATCGTAAAAAGCCAACAGTTCTCATCCGACACCTGTAGCAGAATGTCACAGACGCCCCATACCGGTGCGTCCATTCGAACGTTTAAAGGGAGTCAGAATGAAGAAAACAGTGATCCTGATAGCGGCAATTTCGGCATGCACATTGGCGCTGGCCAAAGGCGGAGGTGGCCACAGCGGAGGGGGTTCGAGCCGGGGAAGCAGCAGCTACCACAGCTACTCCGGCTCGCACAGCGGTGGCTCGTCAAGCAGCCACTCTGTCCAGGGCTACACCCGCAAAGATGGCACCTATGTCGCCCCCCACCACGCCACCAATCGAGATGACACAAAGAACAACAACTGGACCACGCAGGGGAACGTGAATCCGCACACTGGCAAGCCAGGGACCAAGCCTGGGGACTGATGACGACGAGGCCCGTTCAACGGGTCTTTTCATATACCAATTCTCCCAGCAGGGCGCCGCCTACAACGGCAATGACAGGGCGCTGACAGCACACCACCAGACCTCGGTTCGTTAATCAGAGTGCAGCATCAGCATTGCTGCTTCAACTCACGAGGTCGGTAAATGACATTCAAACGAATCGCCGCTGTAGGACTTGCATCTGTGGGGCTGGCGTCAGCCCTTGCCCTGACTGGATGCGTTGTTGCGCCGGAGCGGCACCCACGACCGGCGCCTGCTGTCCACGTCCAAGAGCGCGTGATGCCGGAAGTGATCGTGGAAGAGCGCGGTGCACCCCCTGCGCCTGGTTGGCACTGGGTGAACGGGTACTGGCGCTGGGAGCGGGACCAGTGGGTTTGGCAGCGAGGTCACTGGGTTGCCAACACCGTGCCGCCAATGCCTCCCGTCATCGTCGAGGTGAGGCCAGCGCCACCCAGCCCGGTTCACTACTGGGTGCCTGGCCACTGGGTGTGGCGCGCGGACATCAACAACTGGTTCTGGGTGAAGGGCCAGTGGCACGGCTGATCAGCCCAACTTCACAGGCCCGCCCAGCGGGCCTTTTTATTGGGCGCAGTGCCAACGCTCAGAAACGACCAAGCCCGCGCGGGGCGGGCTCCATTAGACGAGTTGCAGAGACGGCCGCTGCTTCACGGGCTGATTCTTGGCAAACAAACCTGCGGCTTCGATCTGGGGGATGCGGTTCTGGCCTATGACGGGCGGCGGCTCCGAGGCATAGTAAGCCAGCCCACGGGCGGCCTGCTGGCTCCGAGGGCTGATGCCGCCACCGTTGCGAGGGACCTGGCCGTTGATGCTCACGTCGCCCGACACGTTGGTGCCGGAGTAGCTGTTGCCGTCGCGCGTGACAGCGCCGCTTGGCGCCGTTGATGCAGCCGGCTGAACAGGTGCTGGAGGAGCGGCCGGCGCGAGAGTTGGTGCCTGGGAAAAGTCGTTGACTGCGGAGAAGTCGGCATACGGAGCTTGAGCAAAGGAGGCTGGCACGGCAGGAGGCGCCGCATTGCTGGCCGAAGATGCGCTCGGCGGTGCTGGGAGGCGGTAGCCCACGCCGACACAGGCACTGGCAGGCTGCGGCGTGCTGCCCCCGAACGTCAGCGAGCGCGGATCGCTGGCGGCGTTCATCCGCATGGAGCCCGCGTCCAGGCTCTTGGCTGGCTCGAACGAGCTCGGTCCCGTGGCGGCGTAGGGCTGCATCATGCCCGGCCGCGTGCCTGCGGTTTCGGGCCGGCGGTAAACGCCGAACCCAGTGCCGTGCGTCACGTTGGAGGATGCAGGCGCATACGGTTCTTCACCGTTCTGGCGCCGCAGTGCTTCGAGGATGGTGGTGGCCATGAGCGTTCCTTGGTTGCTTCATGGCAGTCTGATTAGAGAAAGCCTTCTCATCAAACACTAATGGGGGTCTCTCCTACTCTAGACCTCAGGGATGAACTTCCGAGAGGTAGCACTCATTGCGCACACGGTAGGTTTCTCACCGTTGACTCGCTCAAGCAACTGGCGTAACTTTTGTAACTACAAATGATTTTCGGGAGAAGAAATGCAATTCGCAAAAATCAGCCTCATGGCTCTGGTGGGTTTCGCGATCATGGGATGTGCTTCCCAAGCCCCTATGCAAACGCCCTATCCATCCATGCCAGCATCTCCCGCGCCGGCACCAGCCACTGCACCTGCCCCGATTCCAGTTCCGACACCGACCTCAGTACCTGCCCCAGTCGGGACCCCTCGACCGACAGATCTGTTTCCCCCATCCGCTGAAGCAGTGATTCCGCCTGGGTTGACGAATCCAGCTCCAAATGCAGGAACATCTGTAAATGTCTGGTACGCGACGAACAGACAGATAACCGCGCCATTTAAATTATCCGACCCATACACAACATTAAGAGATGATAAGCTGAACTATGGGATAGCAAATGTGTGGGTTCCAGAGAATAGGCGACGTGGCTCGATGGGCTCCATATGGGGAGAGATAACCCAAAAAAATCAGAAAGTAAAATATCGCAGATCTGACCCAATGTTGCCTAGCGATTTTTGGCCCAGCTTGGCAAGCAAGCTAAAAACCTCTCCAGAAGGAAAGGTCGTTCTCGTCTTTATTCACGGATACAACGTAAATTTCGTCGATGCAACAAAACAAACGGCTCAACTCTGGCACGACCTTCGACTACAGGGCGCTCCTGTCTTATTTTCTTGGCCTTCAAAAGCAGATCCCAAGAAATATATCCTGGATGAGGCTAGCGTTGAATATAGCGAACTACACCTAGAAAAATTCCTTGTTGCCCTAAGGAATGAAGTTGGATCAGCACAACCAATTCACGTAATAGCGCATAGCATGGGGAATCGTGCGCTACTTAGGGTGGCGGAACGAGTGCAAAAAAAACTAAACTTTGGGCAAATTATTCTGGCTGCTCCTGATATTGATGCAGACCTCTTCCATCATCTAGCTCAACACTACGGAAAAATCTCAACAAGAACTACAATATATGTAGCAAAGAACGACCTTCCCGTTTCTTTATCAAAACAAATCCATGGAGCGGATAGAGTAGGTGCGCCGCCGTATTTCATACAAATACCAGGCATTGATACCGTAGAAGTAGTGGCTTCGAAAAAGCTCTACGAAATGGGGCATTCATACTATGCCGAATTCAATCCCATGCTTGATGAAATTGAATATCTTTTCAAGAACAATCCAAAGCACGGTGCGCCTATTGTCACTCCGCGTGTTAGCACAAAGGAATGCGCCGAAAGCGAACCAGCTTATAAGATAGAGAAAGCATGTTGGAGAATATCCAAAATCGCAAAATAGAGACCGGCATCAACACACCACAGACTAAGATGTTCAGTCCCACAGTGAGATGGTGCGGATGAAGTCTAAAGCGGCTTGGATCTTTTTCCCATGCCTCGCAAATCGCCCGCAATGGTGTCTTCCACCTGAGCGCCTTCAAGTGCTTGCCGAAGTTGTAGCTTTGTATGAAGGCCTGGACATGCTCCCGTAGCTGCTCCAGCCCCTCGTACTCGTAGGCCTTGATCGTGGATTCCTTGGTGGTCCGGTTCATGCGCTCGACCATGCCGTTCGTCCAGGGGTGATATGGCTTGGTGTGCCTTTTATCGACGCCATTGAACTTGCAGATGCGTTCAAAGATGTGACCGATGCATGTGTCGGTGATGCCGCCTCTGAAGCGTTCTTGTCCCGTAAAGGCCATGCCGTTGTCCGTCAGAACGGTATGTATGCGGTACGGAAAGGCTATAAGCACCTGCCGAAGGAACTGTGCTGCATTGGCTTTCGTGGCCCTGTCAAAGAACGCGACATGCGTGAATTTTGTGACGCGGTCTATGGCGACAAACATGTGCTGTTTGCCGCTGGAGATCTTCATTTCGGCGCTGTCGATGTGCACGAAGCCCAGCGTCGTTTCTTCAAACTTTCCGTGCCTTCGTGGCAGGTGCGTTACGGGTTGTCGGCTGATTCCGTGACGCTGCAGGCATCGATGCAAGGCGCTGCGGCTGAGCTTGGGTGCTGTCTCCAGGAGCTGTCCCATGAGATCGTCCAGCGACAAATGCCCTTGCTTGCGTAACGCAATTGCCAGATGTTCTTGCATCTTGAGAAAGATGCCGGCTTGCTCTGTCCCGAGGACCCATGGGCTCGTCGAGCACCGAGGTGCGCGCACGCCACTTGGCCACGGTCTTGGGATTGATGCCGTAGAGCTTGGCCAAGGACCGATGGGAGCCGGTCGCTAGCTGGAGTTCTGCGCGGATACGCGGCGTTGAGCGGGCGCTGCCATGCAGGCGGATTGCAATAGTGCTTTCTCCTGTTTCAGGCTGAAGAATGCACCATGACTTCCTGGGACCGTACATTTAATTCCCAGGCACGCCTTCACGGCATCGGCACTTTCCTCCAAAAGCCCGCAGCACTTGCTCGCGGGCCTTTTTCATTCCCGGCCCGCAGCGGCCACCGCCATAGCAGATACCACCGTGAATCACACCCTGGACAAGATAGCCATTGCGTGGGGCACCGCGCCCCAAATCGGCCAGCAGGACAGCGTGCCGAAAGGAATGGGCGCCCTCGCAGACTTCACCCCCAAAGCTGCCCAGAGCGCGACAGCAACCGCCATGGCCGGCGCCAAGGAACAGGTCGGGCAGGTGCAGGCCACGCTGCGGCGCCTGGGCAAGCGTTTGGCGCCGGTGCTCGGCCCGGCTGCAGGGCAGACAGACGGCGATTGCGCCCAAGGCAACCAGAAGGCGAATTCCGCGCCGTTGGTCTCCCAGATCGACGCGCTGACCCACGTGCTGCGGCTGGTGCGGACCGAACTGCAGGACCTGGAGCGGCGCCTGGCGTTGTGATGGGGATGGCGAACACCTTCGGGGCGCGCCTGATTCGCGCCCGGGTCGCAAAAGGGCTGAGCCAGTCGGACCTAGCCGCGAGCAGCGGCATAGCGCCCGCTCAGATCTCGCGGTACGAAGCCGACAAGAACCAGCCTCGTCTGCATATCCTCCGCAAGCTGGCTGCCGCACTGGATATTGCTCCCGACCGGCAGTTGGCCGGCGACGATGAAGCCGATACCGAGCCTGCAGACACGGCACCGACGACGCAGTGCAAGGCGCATCCCCGTCGATATGCATGCGTGCCTCAGCAAGCTGGCGGGCTCGTCCAACCGCAGCCTCAACGCCGAGATCGTTCACCGCCTGGCCCAGACCCTGGGCGAAGACTTCGCCGCAGGGCAGCCCGCTGCGCAGCCGGTGCTGGCCGAGAGCTGGCCCAGATGCGAAAGCAAACCGACTGCCTGCGCGAGTTGGTGGAGCTGGCGCGCCCTGCAAAGCCCGAGCGAGCGGATTGGCAGTCACATCGAGTCCAAGCACCTTGAAAAGCAACAGGCACAGGTGCCAGGTTTTACCCCCAGTGATTCAATTCAGCGAATCGTAGATTTGGTTTTCCCTTCTGAATTCATTTTTGTGACTTCTGCACCTTTCATTAATGGAGAAGATTTCAATATTGGTCGAACAATCCTGTAAAGTTTTTCTGCATCCCTGCCTCTTATATCAAAATACCCATCATTACCGTCAGCATGGAGCTCTGGCTCATCCAATTCTCCAGCCCCAGATCTCTTCAGTGCTTTGACCAACTGCTTCTGCAGATCACGAACATCGGCATATTCCTCTGGATTGTATTCAAAATGAATCGAAAGCGTAGGACCATTCTGTGGAGAAGCAACCGCTACCAGCGATGCTGTGCAAAGCATTAATGCGACAGATGATATTTTTATCATATAAACAGCAGAGCAATTTTTAATACAAACTCTGTCGAGGATTTATGCAAACATCTTAAGACAAATAAGTCTGGTATTTTATACGGCCGGAGTTATCTAGCGCCCTCTAGACCAAAACTCAACATAAATTACCCAATTTCTGCAGACGCTGCTTTGGCCTGATTCAACACGCCATCACGCAGGCGCCCTGCCCCCCGGAAGCCGCCGCGATGGAGCTGGAGCCATTTCGGCATCTCTACCATTGGAGTGGGTTCTGACCCGGCTTCATCGACCTTCACCACCACTTTCCAGCCGGGCCCTGGGGGACTATCTCCAACCCTCCCTGACTCCCCAGGCGTGCCCATCCGGGCGCCGGCTCTTTCCAATGACCACCAGCGGCAGCCAGCAGCAGCTGATCGCCGCGCCCCTGTGCACGCTGCGCAGGAACAGCGTAGGCAGCGACATTCGCGAGCCTGTGCCCACCGTCACGGCCGGGGCCGGGGCCGAGCACCATGCCCTGATCCAGTACCACCTGGCGCTCGTGACCGTGTGGCTCAAGGGCGAGCCCTGGGTGATCGTGGACATCACGCTGCGCATGCTGGTGCCGCGTGAACTCTACAACGCTCAGGACTTTCCCCCTGGCCGACCGGACCGGCTCCGGCAAGCCTCTGACGAAAACGGTCCAGAGTCGGCAACTCCGTGAGCCCGCTGCCTATGCGGCAAATCGTCTCGCTCAACTCTCCCGAGGCCACGGGCTGGCAACTGCGCCGGGCCGCCTGATCTTTCCAACCTGGCCCGCCCAGCGCGGTCCGTCCTAAATGACCAGCACCCGCTGGCCATATTCTTTGAGGCCAACCATGTCCAAAAGCATCACCCTGAACTTTGCACCTGCCGTGCTCGGCCGCGAGCATGCCGCAGCCTACGTGGCGCTGAGCGTCAGTTCCTTCGAACAACTGGTGCGTGAGCGCCAGATACCCCAGCCACGCCAGCTGTCTGCCAGGCGCGTTGGCTGGCTGCGCGCCGAGCTCGATGACTGGTCCGCCCGGCGGCCGGCATCCGAGCTGCTGCCACCGGAGAACACCGGCGCCCCTAAGCCCCGATGAACTCCTCCAACTTCGCATCGAGCGCCGCCAGCCATTGGCCGCGCTCGGCGTCGTACCGGTAGAGGTTGTAGTCGCCCGCCACGCCAGGGAGGACGTGGCCAAGGATCGCCTCTCCAACCTCATGCGGACAGCCCATCGACGCAAGGATGGTGCGCCCCGTCCGCCGAAGATCATGCGGTGACCAATGCGTCACGGTCAGCCGCGCCCGCCGGTGCTCGGGCTTCGTCTTGCTGTAGGGCTGCAGATAGTGCACCTTGGTCTGCATGTAGGCCTGGGTCTGTCCTTTCAGCACACCATCGCGCCCGATGCTCGGGAACAGCCATTGCCCCTCATTCGCCAGCAGACGACGCACGATCTGCTCGGCACGACCGAACAAAGGCACACGCAGGTCATGCGCAACCTCAACGTGCCGAATCTTCATTGCCTCCTTGGGCACGGTCCACCAAAGCACACCCCCCTCCTCCGACAACTGCTTCTTCTGCATCTGGCAGATCTCCCCGCCTCGCGTGCATGTCCACAGCTGCAGCGTCAGGAAATCCTGAACCTGCTGGCTGAACATCGACAGCTCGCCGCCGATCAGCATCTTGATCTCCGCGCCGCTCAGCACGCGCTTGCTGGTGCCCTTGTCTTTGCCCTCGCGCACTGCGCCTTTGCTGCGCAGTTTGTGGGACGTGCGTTCCGCCCACCAGTTGGGCATGCCATCCGGAATTCGCCCTGACTCCAGCCCCACGCGCCATGCAGCTGCCATCTCCGTCTTCACGGACTTGGCCAAGACGGGGCGGTCGGCCAGACCTTCAATGACGTCGTAGACAAAAGAGCGCCTCACCTCGGCCACGGATGTCGACTCCCGTCCCGAGATCGCATTGCGCAGACGCTGCTCGATGTTGCGCGCGCCCTTGGCTCCCGGTTGACCAAGAGATACCGGGCGGCATGGTCGTCAACCAGCATGGTCAGTGTGTAAACCTGTGCAACCGGTTGCGCCAATGCCTTGCGCGCCAGCTTTCGCTCATCCGCCGGATCTCTTCCCTGCTCACGCAGGTCCCGTGCTGCCTGCCATTCGGCTGCAGCCTGAGCTGGCGACATGGCTGGCCATTGGCCGAGCTTGACCTGCTTGAGCTTTGCCGAATCCGCCAAGCTTCTGTAACGATAGGTCCAAGATTTCGTGCTGGCCGTCGCTTCGAGCCTCAAGCCTGGGCAACCTTGTACGACAATGTGTTCGCCCTGCTTTAGGGTCTTGGCTGAACGTGCGTCAAAGAACATCTGAAGCTACACCTTGAGTGCCGGAAAAACCTACACAAAAACCTATACCGAGCGGTGAAGTGCAGACGAGTCCAGGCAAGTGCAGATGAAGCACAAAGGTAAGCGCAGGAATGGAATAAATCATTTGCCGACAACATCTTGCGCGGCAAACCAGAGATAAATCAAAGGCTTATGACGGATTCACAGGCAATGAACATCATCATTCTTGACGACTACCAGGACGCCGTGCGCAAGCTGGACTGTGCTCGTCTGCTGGAGCCCTTCAACGCCAAGGTCTTCACCAATACCGTCAAGGGCGTTGGCCAGTTGTCGGTGCGGTTGCGCGATGCGGACATCATCGTGCTGACCCGCGAGCGCACGCAGATCAGCCGGCAGCTGCTGGAAAAACTTCCGCGCCTGAAGCTGATCGCGCAGACCGGCAAGGCCGGCGCCCATATCGATGTGCAGGCCTGTACCGACCAGGGCGTTGCGATTGCCGAGGGCGTGGGCTCGCCCATTGCGCCGGCAGAGCTGACCTGGGCGCTGATCATGGCGGCCACGCGGCGGCTGCCGCAGTACATCGCCAACCTCAAGCACGGCGCATGGCAGCAATCGGGCTTCAAGGCTGCGTCCATGCCTGCGAATTTCGGACTGGGCAGCGTGTTGCACGGGCGCACGCTGGGCATCTGGGGCTACGGCCGCATTGGACGGCTGGTCGCGCACTACGGCCATGCCTTCGGCATGCAGGTTCTGGTCTGGGGCAGCGAAAGCTCGCGCCAGAAGGCGCAGGCCGATGGCTTTGCGGCGGCGGACTCGCGCGAGGCTTTCTTTACCGAATCCGACGTGCTGTCCATGCATCTGCGCCTGCATGAGGCCACACGCGGCATCGTCACGGCGCAGGATCTGGCACGCATGAAGCCGACCGCCCTGTTCGTGAACACCTCGCGCGCGGAGCTGGTGGAGGCCGATGCCCTGCTGGGTGCGCTCAACCGAGGCCGGCCGGGCCTGGCGGCCGTGGACGTGTTCGAGAGCGAGCCCATCCTCCAGGGCCATGCGCTGCTGCGACTGGAGAACTGCATCTGCACGCCGCACATCGGCTACGTGGAGCAGGACAGCTATGAGCTGTACTTTCGCGCTGCCTTCGACAATGTGGTGAACTTCGTTGCGGGGCAGCCCAGCAACATCCTCAATCCCGAGGTGTTCTCAGGCCCGGCCCGCGCAGGCTGACGACCGGATCAGGCGGGGGCTTGCGCCACCCGCCCTTGCCCAGCACTCAACGGCCGCCCTGGCCGGAGTCGCCACGTGCGGCCGTGGCGCGAAAGGCCAATTCATCGGCCACCGCCTCATAGACGGCCTGGCGCACGACGGATTCCACCTCCTCGCGCAGACGCACGACGATGGACCGAGTCTGCTGCTGAACCACGGTGGCAATGGCGTCGCGCAGGCGCTGGTCCAGCACCAGGTCCACACGCTGCATGAGGCGATGGACCAGATATTCCTCGGTGACCTGCTGCGCATGGCTGTCCCAGATGGACTCCATGGTGGGGGCAGCCGGCGTCGGCGCGGCAGCCGCCTCTGCCACGACAGCCTGCACCACCGGGACCACCAGGTCGGCAGGGACCACTTCCCCGACCGGTGCCACGTCGCCCGCTGCAGCCACATCTGCCGCACCTGCAACATCCGCCGCATCAGTCACATCAGCCATTTCGGCCAGACGGCTTTCCTGGGCCAATTGCATTTCCACGGACGGGGCGCTGGGCGGCTGATAGTCCGAGAGCACGGGCTGCATTGCAGGTGTCGGGATTTCCTCGGGTGCAGCCTGCTCGGTGACCATGGGCCGCTGGGGCTCCAGGTCCTGCGGCAGCGGCGGCAGGGACGCAGGCAGGGCGACCACGCCACGCCGAGGCGCCAGCATGCCTTCGCTGGCCCAGGGCGTCGCTTCGTCCGTCAGCGGCAGTTCGGACACGGGGTGTGCCAGGGGTGCCGGGGGCTCGACCGCCTGAACCGGTGCCTGCACCGCATCCACCGCAACGACATCGGTGAGCGTGGGAACAAAGCGCGGTGGGGTTTTGGAGGGAGGAGCGCTCATGGCTTACTCCTTGAGCACCAGGTCATGGCGCTTGATGGAAATACCCTGGGCCGCATAGTGCTTCCAGCGCTGCCGGGCCAGGTGGCGGTCTTCCTCGTCGGTGGCGGAAACCACTTCGACGACACGCGCAAAGCGCTCGAACCCTTCGGGCACTTCGCCGCCCAGGTTGACCAGCATGTCGTGGTGCGGCGCGCCGTCCAGCCGCTCCAGCAAAACGATGGGCGAGAAGGCCATGATGTCTGCCCCATCGCCTTCTCCGGCATGGGCCAGGAAGTCGGTGGGCGAGACACTCCACAGCCTGGGCGACAAGGCCTTGAGCAGCGGTGGCGACCCCAGCACCACCAGTTGCGTGCGGTGCCTGAGTGCCTTGCGCGCCAGGCGGCAGACATAGGCCAGCTTGTCGGGCGCGTTGAAATGGAAGGCCACTTCAGTCAAGCGATGCTCCCTTCAAACAGGCCCGGGCCGACGGGGACGATGCGCTCATGCCTGCTCCGGCTGAGCGGCAACTGCAGCCTTGCGGCGGCTGGCAGGTCCTGCCTTGGGTGGCACAGGTTTCTTGGGTGCAGCAGCTTTATGGGATGCAGCAGCCTTGGCCTGCGCCTTGCCAGCATCGATGCCGGCCAGCAGATAGTGCAGCAGCAGGCCCACGGGGCGGCCTGTACCGCCCTTGGCGGCGCCGCTCTTCCAGGCCGTGCCGGCGATGTCCAGGTGCGCCCAGGGAATGTCGCCCACAAAGCGCTGCAGGAACTTGGCTGCCGTGACTGCGCCACCCGCGCGGCCAGCCACATTGCCCATGTCGGCGAAATTGCTCTTGAGGCCTTCGCCGTACTCCTCGTCCAGCGGCATGCGCCAGCAGGGATCCAGTGCCGCATCGCCGGCCTGCTCCAGCGCGCGGGCCAGTTCGTCGCTGGGCGAGAACATGCCGCTGCGCAGCCCGCCCAGGGCGATGACGCAGGCGCCGGTCAGCGTGGCGATGTCCACCATGGCGCGGGGCTTGAAGCGGGCGGCGTAGGTCAGCGCATCGCAGAGCACGAGGCGGCCTTCGGCATCGGTGTTGAGGATCTCTATGGTCTGGCCGCTCATGCTGGTGACCACGTCGCCCGGCTTGACGGCAGCGCCGCCGGGCATGTTCTCGGACGCTGGAATGAGGCCGACGACATTGACGGCCGGCTGCAGCCGGGCCAGCGCATGGAACACGCCCAGCACGCTGGCGGCGCCGCCCATGTCGAACTTCATCTCGTCCATTTCAGCGGCAGGCTTGAGCGAGATGCCGCCGGTATCGAAAGTGATGCCCTTGCCGACCAGCACCACGGGCGCGGCGCCCTTGGCGCCGCCGTTGTAGTGCAGTTCGATGAAGCGCAGCGGCTGCTCCGATCCCTGGGCCACGGCCATGAAAGCGCCCATGCCGAGCTTGGCGACTTCGGCGGGGCCGTGGATCTTGCAGCTGATGCCGGGCAGCTTGGCCAGGGCGCGGGCCGCGTCAGCCAGCAAGGTGGGCGTGGCGTGGTTGGCGGGGCGATTGGCCCATTCGCGTGCCAGGGTCATGCCTTCGGCCTGGGCCACGGCGGTCTTGAAAGCGTCGGCAACGCCATTCTTGTCGCCCGCCTTGACGGCTGCGGCAATCACCAGCTTCTTGAGCGCCACGGGCTTGGCCTGCGGCTTGGTGTGGGTATAGCTGTAGCAGGCATCGGCCGCCGACAGAACGGCGGCAGCAACGGCAGGACCTGCCGCATCGAAGCCAAAGCACAGCAAGGCCTTGCCAACACCGGTCGCCTTGAGCGCGGCACCTGCGCCGGCCACGGCCTGGCGCACTTCCCGTGCCGAGCCGTTGCCCGCGCCCAGCAGCACGACGCGGCGTGCAGCGACGGCAGGCAGGCCGTACAGTGCCAGCTGCTTGCCGGCTGCCGTTTCGAAATCTCCGGCCTTGACCGCGTGTGCGACCAGGGTGGACAGCGCGTCGCTGCCCGTGACCGTGGCTTCGGTCACCAGCACCAACAACAGGTCACACTTTTCACGTACTGCTGCGGCAGTCGTCAACGGCTTCAGTTCAAAGTTCATAATCGGCGTTTTCCTTTCAGCCAATGTTATTCGATTCATCCATACGCAAAGAGCTGGCCCGCAGCTTCGGTGCCACGGTCGTGGTGCTGATCACGGTCGTCATGACCATGATGCTGATCCGCACGCTGGGCCAGGCTTACAAGGGCAATGTCAGCCCTTCCGACGTTCTGCTGGTCATGGGCTATACGGTGCTTGGCCAGTTGCCCACGATTTTGGGCCTGGGGCTTTTCGTGGCCGTGGTCGGCTCGCTGTCGCGCATGTACCGCGACAGCGAGATGGTGATCTGGTTCGCCGCAGGCCAGGGGCTGGCCAGCCTCCTGCGCCCGCTGCTGCGCTTTGCCTGGCCGGTGCTGGCCGTGATCGCCGTGCTGGGCCTGGGCATTCTGCCCTGGGCCAATCAGCAGATCGAGCAGATCAAGACCCAGTTCGAGCAGCGCAGCGACATCGACCGCATCGCCCCCGGCGAGTTCCAGGAGTCTGCCGGCGGCTCGCGCGTGTTCTTCATCGACAAGGACGTGCCCAGCGCCACCGCTGCCAACAATGTGTTCATCGTGGCCAATGAGCGCGGGCGCGAGTCCGTGACCTCGGCGCGCGGGGCGCGGCTGGAAGTGATCAAGGGCGAGCGCATGGCCGTGCTGACCGACGGCCAGCGCATGGAAACGCAGACCAGCGACGGCTCGGTGAAGATCAGCGAGTTCAAGGAATACGGCACGCAACTCGGCAGCGGCAGCAATCTGGCCGCCGCCGAGGAAATGGCCGCGCGCAGCACGTACACGCATGAGCTGCTGCCGCGCACCGAACCCATCTACCGCGCCGAGCTGGGCTGGCGCATAGGCCTGCCGCTGGCGGCGCTGAACTTCGTGATCCTGGGCCTGGCCGTGGCCAGCGTGAACCCGCGTGCTGGCGGCAGCGGCAGCCTCATGCTCGCGCTGTTCGCCTTCATCGTGTACTACAACCTGATGACGCTGGGCGAGAACTGGGTGGCCTCGGGCAAGCTGAGCATGCCCGCCATGACGGCCCTGCTGCACGGAGGAACATTGCTGCTGGCACTGCTGGTGCTGCTGGCACGGCACAAGCGCTGGTCGCCGCGCGACCTGTGGCGCAGGCCCTGCAAGCCGACTGCCCTGGATGACGCAAAGGCGGTGCCCTGATGAGAGTTCTGAGAAACCTGCTGTACCGCGACATCATCGCGGCCGTCGGCTATGTGACGCTGGCCTTCCTGGCGCTGTTCTTCTTCTTCGATCTGGTCGATGAGCTGCGCTGGGTCGGGCGCGGCGGCGACAACGGCTACCAGATCACGCACGCCCTGCTCTTCGTGGTGCTGCGCATCCCCAGCCACTTGTATGAGCTGATGCCCATCACCGTGCTGATCGGCACCATCTACGTGATGGCGCGCTTTGCCCAGAGCTCGGAATTCACCATCATGCGCACCAGCGGCATGGGCCCCTGGCTGGCGCTGCGCACGCTGATGGTGCTGGGCCTGGGTTTTGTGCTGGCCACCTTCGGCACGGGCGACTACCTGGCGCCGGCGGCCGAGAACGCGGGCCAGAACATCCGCGCCATCCACCTGGCCCAGCTGTCGCGCGGCGCCACGGGTGCCTGGCTCAAGGAACGCCAGGGCGATCACTCCATCGCCATCAACGTGCGCGCCATCCGCGGGCCCGGTGATTTCTCCAATGTGCGCATCTTCGACTTTGACGGCCAGGGACGCATCTCGGCCCAGATCCATGCGCAGGCGGCGCAGGTCAGCGAGGATGGCGAATCCTGGACGCTCCAGGGCGTTGAGGCCAGCCGCCTGAAGGCCAAGGCCGACGCAGGCATGGTGCTGCTGCGCGAGAAGGAGGACAGCCTGGTCTGGAAGACCGGCATCAGCGCCGAAATGGTCTCGGCCGCGCTGCTCAAGCCCGACCGCATGTCCACCATTTCGCTGTTCCAGTACGTGCGCCACCTGGAGGCCAACGGCCAGGCCGCGCAGAAGTACGAGATCGAGTTCTGGCGCAAGGTCTTCTACCCCATGAGTTGCCTGGTGATGGTGGTGCTGGCCCTGCCCTTTGCCTATCTGCATTTCCGCTCGGGCGGCATCGCGGCCTATGTGTTCGGCGGCGTGATGGCCGGCATCAGCTTCTTCCTGCTGAACAACGTGTTCGGCTACATCGGCACGCTGCAGACCTGGTCGCCCTGGCTGACCGCTGCGGCGCCGGGCCTGCTCTACAGCCTTCTTTCATTGACCGCGTTCACCTGGCTGGTGCTGCGCCGCTAGATCCGTTGCCATGCAAAACGACACAACAGCGGCCGGCATTGCCGGCCTGATCCTGCTGGCCCACGGCTCCCGCGACGCCCTGTGGCGCCAGCCCATCGAGGCCGTGCTCGGCGCCGTCCGGCAAACGCGGCCCCACGGCCTGGCTGCATGCGCCTACCTGGAAGCCTGTGCGCCCGACCTGCCCACCGCCGCGCGCGGGCTGGTCGAGGCGGGCGCCACGCACATCACCGTGCTGCCCCTGTTCCTGGGCACGGGCAAGCATGCGCGTGAGGACATCCCGAAGCTGGTGCAGGAGATCCGCCACACCTACCCACAGGTGGCCGTGGAACTGGAGCCGGCCGTGGGCGAGCATCCACGTGTCACGGCCCTGCTGGCAGAGCTGGCGTTGGCGGCCATGGAGCCTTCCGGAAGGTCAGGAAGCTGAAATAACGAATCGCTTCTTTATATAAATGCAGCATAATGGCGCGCTGCACCCAGCTGTCACCGCCATGAACCTGCACCAATTCCGATTCGTCCAAGAAGCGGCGCGCCGCAACCTCAACCTCACCGAGGCGGCCAAGGCCCTGCACACCTCGCAGCCCGGCGTCTCCAAGGCCATCATCGAGCTGGAGGAGGAGCTGGGCATCGACATCTTCGCGCGCCACGGCAAGCGCCTCAAGCGCATCACCGAGCCCGGCCTGGAGGTGCTCAAGAGCATCGAACTCATCATGCGCGAGATCGGCAACCTCAAGCGCATCGGCGAGCAGTACAGCGCCCAGGACAGCGGCACGCTGTCGATTGCCACCACCCACACCCAGGCCCGCTACGTGCTGCCGCCCGCCGTGGCACGGCTGCGCGACCTGTATCCCAAGGTCACCATCAGCCTGCACCAGGCCACGCCGGCCGAGGTGGCGCGCATGGTCATCGACGAAATCGCCGACATCGGCATGGCCACCGAGTCCCTGGCCGACTACCCCGATCTCGTCACCCTGCCCTGCTACGAATGGCAGCACGTGCTGGTCATGCCCACAGGCCATCCGCTGGCACAGAAAGAGCGCATCACGCTGGACGACATCGCCCATGAGTCGCTGATCACCTACCACCCCTCGTTCACCGGGCGCGGCAAGATCGACCAGGCCTTCGCCACGCGTCGGCTGCGTCCGCGCATCGTGCTGGAGGCCATTGACTCCGACGTGATCAAGACCTACGTGCGCCTGGGCCTGGGCATCGGCATCGTGGCCGAGATGGCCATGCGCGACGATCCGGTCAACGACCTCGTGGTCCGCCCCATGGGCCATCTGTTCGGCCAGAGCGTGGCGCGCGTGGCCATCAAGCGCGGCGCCTATCTGCGCAACTTCGTCTACCGCTTCGCCGAACTGCTCAGCGACCGCCTGACGCGCGATCTGATCATGCGCGCCATGAGCGGCCACGTGCACGACTACGAACTCTGATCCTCCGCCCCACCGGGCCCGCAGTGCGGGCCCGTTCCCGTTTTCCGCTGCCTCCGCCATGACCTCTGCCACGCCCCGCACGCCCGCCTTCCCCAGCCGCCTGCCCCATGTGGGCACGACCATCTTCACCACCATGTCGGCGCTGGCCGCCGAGCACCAGGCGGTGAACCTGGGCCAGGGCTTCCCCGACTTCGGCTGCGACCCCAGGCTGGTCGATGCCGTCACGGCCGCCATGCAGGCCGGCCACAACCAGTACCCGCCCATGCCCGGCCTGCCGCAGCTGCGCCAGGCCATGGCCGACAAGATGCAGGCGCTGTACGGCCGCCGCTACGACGCGGGCACCGAGATCACGGTCACGGCCGGCGCCACGCAGGCCATCCTCACCGCCATCCTGGCCACCGTGCATGCGGGCGATGAGGTCATCGTGCTCGACCCCTGCTACGACAGCTACATGCCCAATATCGAGCTGGCCGGCGGCGTGCCCGTGCGCGTGCCGCTGACGCCGGGCAGCTTCAAGCCCGACTTCGCCAAAATTGCCGCCGCCATCACGCCGCGCACCCGGCTGCTGATCATCAACAGCCCGCACAACCCCAGCGCCACCATCTGGAGCGATGCCGAGATGCTGCAGCTGCAGGAGCTGCTGGCGCCCACCGACGTGCTGCTGATCAGCGACGAGGTCTACGAGCACATGGTCTACGACGGCCGCCAGCACCAGAGCGCCGCGCGCTTTGCCGGCCTGGCGGCGCGCGCCTTCATCGTCTCCAGCTTCGGCAAGACCTACCATGTCACGGGCTGGAAGGTGGGCACCGTCGCCGCGCCGGCCGCGCTCACGGCCGAGTTCCGCAAGGTCCACCAGTTCAACGTCTTCACCGTCAACACGCCCATGCAGGCGGGCCTGGCCAGCTACATGGCCGACCCTGCGCCCTACCTGCAGCTGCCCGCCTTCTACCAGGCCAAGCGCGACCTGTTCTGCCAGGGCCTGGAAGGCTCGCGCCTGCGCCTGCTGCCCACGGCGGGGACCTACTTCGTCTGCGCCGACATCTCGGCCGTGTCGGACCTGGACGAAGCCGCGTTCTGCCAGTGGCTGGTCCGGGAGCATGGCGTGGCGGCCATCCCGCTGTCGGCCTTCTATGGCGACGGCTTCGACCAGCGCGTGGTGCGCTTTTGCTTTGCCAAGCAAGACAGCACGCTGCGTGCGGCGTTGGAGCGGCTGCGCAAACTCTGAAACCGGGCGCGGGGCAGCGCCCACGCCGGGTTGTCCCGTCATCCTCTGAGATGACATGGCCCCTCCGTCCCTGGTCTTACGCTCGGGCGACAGGAGACACAAGCCATGCGAACCGACCACGCCCCACGCGCCTTGCGGCGCGTTTTTCCATCCACGGCCGCCTTTGCCGCATCCCTGCTCATGGCGGGCTGTGGCGGTGGCAGCAGCCCCACTTTGGCCGATGCCACAACGCAGGCGGCCGCCTGCGCCGACCTGCCTGACAGGGCAGGCCTTGCGGCCACCCGGCTGTCCACCAGCTATGTGCCGCCCGACACCCGCAGGCCGGGCGGCGCCAGCACCGGAGCGCTGCTGCCCGGGCACTGCGTAGTCACCGGTGCCATCAACCCGCGCGTGGGCGTGGACGGCAAGAACTACGCCATCGGGTTCCAGCTCAGCCTGCCGGACCAATGGAACGGCCGGTTTCTCTTCATCGGCGGCGGTGGCAACGACGGCATCCTGCGCGACACCTCGCTGAGCTCCAGCATCTCTGGCGCAACGCCTTCGCCGCTGGGCCAGGGCTTTGCGGTGGTCTCCACCGACGCGGGCCACACCGGCACGACGGCCAGCTTCGGTGCCGACCCTCAGGCCCGGCTGGACCACGCCTACAACGCCTACGACAAGACCGCCGTGGCGGCCAAATCGCTGATCTCCACGCGCTACGGGCGCAAGCCTGAGCACTCCTATTTTTCAGGCTGCTCGGGCGGAGGACGCCAGGGCATGGTGTTCTCGCAGCGATTTCCCGACTACTTCGACGCCATCACGGCCGGTGCCCCTGCCATGCGGGTATCGAGCGGCGCCACGGTGGCCGCGATGTGGAACACCATCGAGTTCGAAGCCATCGCGCCGACCGACAGCAGCGGCCGGCGCATCCTCTCCCGGGCCTTCAGCAACGAGGACCTGAACCTGGTGGCCAAGGCCGTGACCGCCTCCTGCGATGCGGCCGACGGCGTGGCCGATGGCATGGTGAACCACGTCAAGGCCTGCCATTTCGACCCCGGCGTGCTGCAGTGCGGCGGCGCCAAGACCGGCAGCTGCCTGAGCAGCGGACAGGTGAACGCGCTCAGAAACGTGTTTGCCGGGCCGCGCAACTCGGCAGGCCAGGCCCTGTATGCGGGCCAGCCGTGGGATCCGGGCCTGGCAGCGCCGGGCTGGCGCACCTGGACACTGGGCAGCTCCACCACCGCCACGCCGGATTCGCGCTACATCACGCTGATCGTGGATGCGCTGGTCAACGAATTCCTCACCCCGCCAGACCTGGGCTTCAACCCGCTGGCCTTCAACTTCGACACCGACCCGGCGCGCATGCAGGCCTACTCGGCCATCTATGACACCTACCGGGACGACCGGCTCACGGCCTTCCGGCAGCACGGCGGCAAGATGCTCTTCATCCACGGCATGTCCGACCCCATCTTCTCGGCGCTGGACACGCTGGACTACTACGAGCGCCTGGCCGCCAACAACGGAGGCATGCAGGCCACGCAGGACTTTGCGCGCACCTTCCTCGTGCCGGGCATGAACCATTGCTCGGGCGGCCCGGCCACGGACAGCTTCGACTCCATACAGGCCATGGTCGACTGGGTGGAGAAAGGCATCGCCCCGGACACCATCGCCGCCAGGGCCCTGCCGTCCAGCGTGGACTTTCCGCAGCGCACGCGCCCGCTGTGCCCGTATCCGAAGATTGCCAGGTACAGGTTCGAGGGCGCAGCCGCCGGCACGGGCAATGTGGAGGATGCGGCCAGCTTTGTCTGCGCCCTGCCCTGAGCCTGCGCATCTGCGGGCTGGACGCCACGGGCCGTGGCCGCCGCAGGGCCGTAGCAAGCCTGCAGCGATAATGAGAAGCGTTCACTGCAGCGAGCGCTTCCCGCCACCGCCTTTCCGCCTCCGCCCATGCCCGCCCCTTCCCAGCGCTACACCACGGCGCAGCTCGACGCCATGCGCCAGCGCCACGGTTTCAGCGTGCGCTTTCTCTCCACCGTCTCCGAAAACGATTGCATCTTCGAAGGCCAGGTGCAGGAGCACCAACTGCCTTCGGGCCTGCAGCTGGTCAGCTCCGACATCCGCATCAACCATGGCTATGAATCCACGTCCGAGCATCCGCGGCGCTTCACCGCCGTAGTCCTGCTGGACGGCCAGGCCGAGCTGCAGCTGCCCGCCGCCCGCAAGGCCCTGAGCGTGACGCGCCATGCCGCAGCGGCATTCTCCTGCGGCGACACCGAGGTGCTCAAGGCCACCCATGCGGCAGGCCAGACGGTGCGCGGCTTCAACCTGTCCATCGAGGCGCCCGAGGCCTGCGCCGATGCCGAACTGGCCGAGCTGCTGCACCATGCCCTGCGGCAGTCCGGCCCGCCGCTGCATGCCTGGTCGCTGCCCGAGCATCTGGCGGTGTCGCTGCGCCAGCTGCTCGATGGTGTCTGGAGCGGCAGCCTGGCCCGGCTGCACCGCGAAGGCATTGCGCTGCAGGTGCTGGCCTGCGCGCTGCAGGCACATGCGCAGCCGCGGCCTGCGCCCTCGCCGCGCATCCACCCCCGGGACAGGCGCGGCCTGGAGCGCGTGCGCGAGTGCATGGATGCAGCGCCCGGCCAGGCGCACAGCCTGGACGACCTGGCGCGCCTGGCCTGCATGAGCCCGACCACGCTGCGCGAGAAATTCCAGGCCGCCTACGGCCAGACCGTGTTCGGCTGGCTGCGCGAGCGCCGCATGCAATTGGCGCGCGAGCGGCTGGCACAGGGCTGGAGCGTGCAGGAAGCGGCCGACTGCGTGGGCTTTCAGCACGCCAGCAATTTCGCCACGGCCTTTCGCCAGCGCTTCGGCCACGCGCCCAGCCAAGGCAGCCTGCGTCGCAAACCATAGGACTGGCGTCGCCGGGAACAGGCGGCGGCGGCGCACATTTCCCACAATCCGGGCTCACGCCCAGGACCATGGAAATGATGAGCATTCGCATTCAAAACCCCGCCCCGCGACACCTCCAAGGCGCGCGGACCCCGCTATCCCTGCTGATCTGCGCCCTGTGTGCCGCCCCTGCGCCAGCAGTCTGGGCCGCCGACGAGGACAGGCCCCCTGCCAGGAACAGCGACACCGAACTGGGCACCGTCACCGTGCGCGCCGCCGCCGATGCGGGCACCACCGAAGGCACGGCGCGCTACACCAGCGGTTCCACGGGAACGGCCACGGGCCTGCAACTGTCGGCACGCGAGACACCGCAGTCGGTCAGCGTGATCACGCGCCAGCTCATGGACGATGCCGGCCAGCTCACGGTCTCGCAGACGCTGGAGGCCTCCGCCCCCGGCCTGTCGGTCAGCCGCAGCGACAGCAACCGCTATCAGTTTTCCTCGCGCGGCTTTGGCGTCAGCAACTTCCAGTTCGACGGGCTGGCCTCGCCCATCAACAGCCTGTGGAACTTCGGCGCCACCGACATGGACACGGCCTTCTACGACCGTGTGGAAATCGTGCGCGGCGCCACGGGCCTGCTCAATGGCTCGGGCGATCCGTCGGCCACGGTGAACTTCGTGCGCAAGCAGCCGCGCGAGACGGCGGGCGGCCATACCTCGCTGACGCTGGGCCGCTGGAACCTTCGCCGCGCCGAGGCCGATCTGTCCCTGCCGCTGGACCGCGAAGGCCGCGTCCATGGCCGTGTCGTGGCCGTGCAATCGGACAGCGATAGCTACGTCAGCCACTTTGGCCAGCGCAGGCAGGGCCTGTACGCCGTGGTCAGCGCGGCCCTGACGCCCGCCACCCGGCTCGTGACCAGCCTCGAATACCAGAAGAACACCAGCCCCGGCATGGGCGCCGGCTTTCCGCTGTTCTATGCGGACGGCAGCCGCACGGACTTCGACCGCTCGGTGTCCAACAACGCGCGCTGGTCGCATTTCGGCACGGAGAACACCACGGCCACGCTGGACCTGACCCACCGCCTGGACAACCGCTGGCTGCTGCGCGCCGCCTACAGCCGCAACGACGGCAACTACGACATGCGCTACGTCTACCGGGGCGGCGCGCCGGACGCCAGCACCGGCCTGGGCATGGCCAACTCCTTCATCAAGTACCGGGGCGACCGCTCGCGCGACAGCCTGCACCTCACGGCCAGCGGCCCGGTCGCGCTGTTCGGGCGCCAGCACGAGATTGCCGTGGGATGGAACCATGTGCGCGACGATATCGACATCCGCCGCTATGCACCGCTGGGCACGCCGCCTGCCACGGACAACTTCCTCGACTGGCGCAACGGCAGCCTGGCCGAGCCGGGCTGGTCCGACGCCTCCAACGGCGGCGACGACAGCCGCATGCGCCAAAGCGGCGGCTATGCCGTGGGGCGTTTCTCGCTGGCCGATGGCTGGACGGCCGTGGCCGGCGCCCGCCTGAGCCGCTGGTCCACGCGCCAGAATTACTTCGGCAGCCTGCGCGACTACCGCTACAGCAACGAAATCACGCCCTACGCCGGCCTGCTGTGGGACATCGATGCCCGGCACACGGCCTACCTGAGCTACACGGAAATCTTCACGCCCCAGAACTACCGCGACAAGCAAGGCAGCATCCTGGACCCCGTCACCGGCCAGGCCTTCGAGCTGGGCCTCAAGGGCTCCTGGCTGCAGGACCGGCTGCAGGGTTCTGCCGCGCTGTTCCAGACCCGCCAGGACAACCTGGCGCAGGACACAGGCGAATTCATCGACGGCACCACAGACCAGAAGGCCTATCGCGGCGTCAAGGGCGCGCAGGTGCGCGGCATCGATCTGGAACTCAGCGGCGAGCCGGCCCGGGGCTGGCGCCTGGGCGCCAGCTACACGCACTACACGGCACGCAGCGCCAGCGGCGCCGCCTTCAACACCACGCACCCGCGCAGCCTGGTCAAGCTCACGGCCATGCGCAGCTTCGAGGGTGCGCTGCAGGGCCTGAGCCTGGGCGGCAACCTGCGCTGGCAAAGCCGCATCTGGCAGAACGTGACCAACCCGCTGCGCCAGAGCGTGCAGGTCGGCCAGGGCAGCTACCTGGTGGTCAACCTCTCGGCCCACTACCGCATCGACCCCACCTGGTCGGCCAGCGTGCAGCTCAACAACCTGCTGGACCGCCAGTACTACAGCCAGATCGGCTTCTACAACCAGGGCTGGTGGGGCGAGCCGCGCAATCTGACGGTGAGCCTGAAGGCGGATTTCTGAGCTGTATCGGCATCGGCAATGCCCACCCCACCCCGGTGCCCCGGCGGGCGCCGGGCCGCGCCATGGGGCGCACCGTGCAGGTGCAGGCAGGAGCCGCAAAGCCGCATGGATGCGGACAGTTGGCAGCGCCGGGGGCGGATGCAGGAGAGGGTGCGGACCTTGTTCATGGGCGGGTCCAGGAGGCTTGCGCCGTGGTTGCAGGAGCCATGACGGGCGCACGCCGGTGCAATCCATTCTCATTTGACAAGCAAGGCCGAACAGGTCATTCGCCCGCCGCATGACGTCCTGCCAAAACATTGATTGACGTCAAGACAGCCACCGCCCAGCATTGGCCCGCCTGAAAAATCTGCCGCTGGCCCCAGCCGCTGCGCCACCAGAACATCGACAAGGAGACATCCCCATGCCCCGCACCCTTTCACGCAAGCAATTCCTGCGCGCTGCCGCGCTGCTTGGCGCCACTACGCTGCTGCCCCTGCCCCAGGCCTGGGCGGATGCCTACCCGGCCCGGCCCGTCAAGCTGGTCGTGCCCTTCGCCCCTGGCGGCAATACCGATGTGCTGGCGCGCATGGTGGCGCAGGGCCTGTCCGAATCGCTGGGCCAGCCCGTGATCGTGGAAAACATCTCCGGCGCCAACGGCTCCATCGGCGCCAGCCGCGTGGCTTCGGCGGCCAATGATGGCTACACGCTGCTGTTCGGCACGGCCGGCACCCAGGCCATCAACCAGAGCCTGTACAAGAACCTCAGCGAGAAGAACCTGGGCGATTTCGAGTACGTGGCCCTGGTGACCACCATTCCCAATGTGCTGGTCGTCAACGAGACGCGCACGCCCGCCAGGACGGTGAAGGACCTGGTGGCACGCGCCGCCGCGCAAAAGACCGGCATGAGCTATGGCTCGCCGGGCAGCGGCTCCACGGTCCACCTGTCGGGCGAGCTGTTCAAGAGCGCCACCCAGCTGGACATGGTGCATGTGCCCTACAAGGGCAGCGCGCCGGCCCTGACCGACCTGCTGGGCGGCCAGATCGATTTCATCTTCGAGAACGTGACGCCCGCCCTGCCCTTCGTGCAGTCCGGCAAGCTCAAGGCCCTGGCCGTGACCTCCGAGCAGCGCCTGCCCGCCCTGCCCGATGTACCGACCATGAAGGAAAGCGGCTACCCCACCTTCGTGACCGGCACCTGGAACGGCGTGCTGGCACCCAAGGGCACGCCGGCCGCCATCGTCAAGCGCCTGGAAGAGGCCACGCTCAAGGTGGCGGGCCATGCCGACTTCAAGTCCAAGGTGACGGCGCTGGGCGGCGAAGTGCGCCTGCTGGACTCCAAGGCCTTCCGCGAATTCACGCGGGCCGAGTACCAGCGCTGGAATGCGATCGTGCAGACGGCGAAGCTGGAGCGGCAATAACGTCGGCTCCGGTCCCCGCCTCCGGCGCCCGCTGGCGGCGAGCCCAGAACGTCTCGTTCGCCCAGCGCGGCTCCAGCGCATAGTAGTGCTGGTGATGGCTGCGGTACGCGGCGCGTATCGACCGGATCCACACATCCCAGGCAGGCAACGCATCGGCATCGCCCGCCAGGCTGCGGCGCACGGCCTTGGCGGCCTCGCTGCCCGTGACCAGGCTGTTGAGCAGACCCTGCGATGCCAGCGGATCGAAGGACAGGCCTGCATCGCCAACGGCCAGCCAGTCCGGCCCGCTGGCTGCATCCAGCCATTGTTCGTGGGCGGCGGCCACGCGCAGTGGCTCCAGCACACGGCTGCCCCTGCTGCGCGCGCCCACCAGGGCCGTGTGATGCGCCATTTCCAACAGATCGGCCGTGCTGCGCAGGCGCCGGGCTTCAGGCAGATCGATATCGGTCTGCCAGGCAATCACGCAACTGCCATCGGGCAGGTCGGCGCTGTACCACCAGCCTTCGGCATCCGACTCGATCATGGTGGTGCCTGCATGCTCATGCGATGGCGGCTCCACCCAGGCGTGAAAGCAGACCAGATGGCCACCACGGTGGACCTGGGCGCCCACCTGCCGGGCCACGCGGGCCGCGCGGCCCGTGGCATCGACCACGATGCGGCAGGACAGCTCCAACGGGCCGTGCGCCGGGTCGCCCTGCGCCCTATCGATCAGGCAGCGCCAGCGCATGGGTGCGCCCGGTGGCTGGCGCTGCAGGCTGCGCAGCGTGGCGGGCACCAGGCAGGGCACGCCACGGCTGCGCGCAGCCTCCAGCAGCATGGCGTCGAAGCGCTTGCGGTCCAGGTGCCAGACCGCGCCATGCGGGTCGAACAGCGCGTCCTGAAAGATGACCTCGGAGCTTCCCCACAATGACCGCCGCGACCAGGCAGGACGGTGGCCCTGTGCCGCGAACGCATCCCACACGCCCAGGTCGGACAGAATCACCCGGGCCGCAGCGGGCAGGGTTTCGCCAATGGCCCGCCCAGCCTGCACGGCGCGTCCTACCAGCGCCACGCGGCAGTGCCCTGCCAGTTGCGCGGCAACGGCCGCGCCCGCCGGCCCTGCGCCCACGACGAGCACATCCAGTTCATCCGGCAGCGGCGCGGCGGCCATGGCGTGCGACGGCATGGCCGGCACTCAGCGCGGCAGCACCGGGCCGCGCTGCGTCATGGCGCGCAACTGCTGCTCGTTGTCTGCATCGAAGGGCTCGATGCGGGGAGGCGCCTCCTGCCCGTCCGGTTGCTGCGCAGTCTTGAGCATGTGCGACGGCGCCGGGGCGATGCGGTTTTCCACCTGCATCACCGGCGGGAAGTCCTTGTCGCCCCGCAGGCCGGGCCGACTCTCGATGACGCCCATGTCACCGAAGTGGCTGATCATGCGGTTGATCTCGCTCTCATAGCCTTCCTCACCCAGTGTGCGGAACCACGACTCGCGCCGGTTGAAGGCGGCGACACGCTGCTCGCGCGGCAGCTCCGTGTCGATGACCCTTTCATAGGCCTCCTGCGTCAGCACCTGGTTGGGCACGCGGGCCGGCCAGAACGTGGGCAGGTAGGGGTCGTAGCGTGGGCCATAGCCGGCGTAATAGCCGCTGCGGCAGCTGGCGGTGTCGGTCTGCCAGGGGACCGCCATCCAGCGCGTGAGGTCGCCGGCCACCTGCGCATACAGAGGCCCGCTCTCGGACAGGGCCACCGCAGGCGTGAGCCGGGAGCCGTAGAGCTGCAGCTCGGGCGGGTTCACTGCCGCCTCGCGGATGCGGAACGGCGCCCGGTACATGCTGGCGTGCCGCATGGGCCAGGTGATCTCGCAGCCCGGGTGGAAGGCGTCGGCCAGGCAGTCGTCCATGGCGGCATGGTCGAGCATGGCCGGCTGCTCCTGCAGCGGCACGTCGGCGAGCTGGGCAGGGTACTGCTGGCCGGGCTTCCAGTCGGACAGGAAATGGCCACCGGCCCACAGATCCAGCATCCTCAGCTGCGTGGCCGTCAGCGCCGCATGCTGGCGCGGTGTGTCGGCGGGCGGCACGGCCATGGCGTCGCCATACAGCCAGGGCCAGGGCTGGGGAGATGCGCCATCACGGTCAAAACGGCGGAAGGCATTGGCCACCTGCTGGCGCAGCTCGGCCCAGGTCGTGCCCGGGCTGTTGAGCCTGGCGATCCACGCCTCGTCATCCACACTGGCCGCCCCGCCCCAGCCGAACTGGGATGCAAAGCCCTTGTTCGCCCACTGCAGGCTGCTCTGGCGCTGGAGTATGGGCAGGATGTGCCGGCTGAAGGAGACGTGCGGCGGGAAGGCGGCCATGCCCGAGTGGATGTACACATCCTCCATCAGGTCCTTCATGGTGCGCACCGACTTCATCTGCGGGCCGTAGTTGGGCGGCGCAACCGTGACCCATGCCGCATCCACCGGCACGGAAGCGCCGGCCACGACGACCTTGGCACGCACGGGGCCGTCGGCCACATCGTCATGCCAGCCCTCGTTGTTCGCAAACGTGGTGGCCTTGGAGCCATCCACGGAGGCAGAGACGCCACGGCCTCCCAGCACGAGAAGCTGGCCCGTCTTTTCAATGCGCAATTCGCCCAGATAAACCGGCTTGCCGCAGAAACTGCCGCTGTCGAATGCCACCGGGGCCGAGCCATTGGCAATGCGGCGGGCTCCGGGTCGAATGGCCAGGCTTTTCCGGTCCTTCACCGTGGCATTGCGCAAAATCGTGGGATCGGCCGTTGCGGCTTCAGGCACGTCCAGCGCCAATTGGAATTGATACCAGGCAGCCTTGGTATTGGCCAGCTCGACTTCCCATTCGATCTGGTCCTGGTCGGCCGTGAGTTCACGCACCACCTCGCCCGCGGCGTTGTAGCCGTAGATGCGAAAGCGCGCAGCCTGGCGCTTGAGCGCGCCCTGCGCATCGCGCAGGCTGCCCGGCGCCATGGGCGGCACATGCATCAGCTCGGGGCCGACATAGTACTCATCCGGACTATTGCCAATACGCGCCACACCAATTCCCGGGTGTATGGCTGCACGCACAATGGTGGAGTCGATGCCCATTCGTCGCCCTTTCAGTTGCTGAGGCACTGATTGCAACAAACAGTATCAAAAAAGCCGAGACAAAGTTAATTATCGGGAATCAACAATCCATAGCAACGCAAGAATGAGTTCAATTGAACCCATTCATTCGCCAATAGACGGACTGCTATTGATAATGAATTAGCAAGATAAATATCGATTCACAGCAGCACGATGTCGTATTGCTCCTGTGCCATGGCCGTCTCGGCCTGCAGCGAGATGGGCTTCTTGATGAAGTCGGACAGGCCGGCCAGGTGCTGGCTTTCCTCGTCCAGGAACATCTCCACCACCTTGGGCGAGGCCACGATGCGGAACTCGCGCGGGTTGAACTGGCGCGCCTCGCGCAGGATTTCGCGCAGCACCTCGTAGCAGACGCTGCGCACGGTCTTCACATGGCCCTTGCCCTGGCAGACCGGGCAGGATTCGCACAGCATGTGGGCCAGCGATTCGCGCGTGCGCTTGCGCGTCATCTCCACCAGGCCCAACTGCGAGAAACCGCCCGCCATGGTCTTGACGCGGTCGCGCCCGAGCTGGCGCTTGAATTCGGACAGCACCTCGGCCTGGTGGTCGTCGCGCACCATGTCGATGAAGTCCACGATGATGATGCCGCCCAGGTTGCGCAGGCGCAGCTGGCGCGCGATCTGCTGGGCCGCTTCCAGGTTGGTCTTGAAGATGGTGTCGTCGAAGTTGCGCGCCCCCACGTAGCCGCCGGTGTTGACGTCCACCGTAGTCAGCGCCTCGGTCTGGTCCACGATCAGGTAGCCGCCGGACTTGAGGTCCACGCGGCGGCCCAGCGCGCGGGCGATTTCCTCGTCGATGGCGAACAGGTCGAAGATGGGCCGCTCGCCGCGGTAGTGCTGCAGCTTGGGAACGGCCGCCGGCATGTATTCCTGGCCGAAGGTCATGAGCAGGGCGAACTGCTCCTTGGAGTCGATGCGGATGCTCTGCGTGCCCTCGCCCACCAGATCGCGCAGCACGCGCTGCAGCAGGTTCAGGTCCTGGTGCAGCAGCGACATGGGCGGCAGGCGCACGGAGGCGTCCTTGATGCGGCTCCAGGTCTTGCGCAGGTAGCGGATGTCGTCGGCCAGCTCGGCGTCGCTGGAGTCCTCGCCATTGGTGCGCAGGATGAAGCCGCCGCCCCCGCCGGTTTCCTTGGTGCCCACCAGGCCCTGCAGGCGGGCGCGCAGCGCGTCGCGCTCGCCCTGCGGGATTTTCTGCGAGATGCCGATATGGTCATCCTGGGGCAGCAGCACCAGCAATCGCCCCGCAATGCTGATCTGCGTGGACAGGCGCGCGCCCTTGGTGCCGATCGGGTCCTTGATGACCTGCACCATGATGGTCTGGCCTTCGAAAACCTGCTTTTCGATGGGCACGACAGGCATGTCCTTGCGCGCGAACATGGGAGCCTCGCCCCCTTCCTGCCGCTGCCAGACATCGGCCACATGCAGGAAGGCCGCGCGCTCCAGGCCGATGTCGATGAAGGCCGACTGCATGCCCGGCAGCACGCGCGAGACCTTGCCCAGATAGACGTTGCCGACCAGGCCGCGCTCCAGCGGGCGCTCCATGTGCAGCTCCTGGACGGCGCCGTTCTCGATGATGGCCACGCGCGTTTCCTGTGGCGACCAATTGATCAGAATGTCTTGCTGCATGCTGTGCCTGTGGTGTGCTTTGTCGTTTGTATTTCTCGGCCATGGCGGCCCGGCAATCATTGCGCCGGTGGCCGCTTGCCACTATCTTGCCGCGCCATCCGCTGCCATCGGCGGTCTGCGCATGCCTGCACGCCCCTGCGGGCCCAGGTCGGGGAGCCGGCCTACAGTGCCCAGCCCAGCTCGCGCAGCAGCGCCGCCGTCTCGAACAGCGGCAGGCCCATGATGCCCGAGTAGCTGCCGTGCAGCCACTGCACATGGGCCGCCGCGCGGCCCTGTATGCCATAGGCGCCGGCCTTGCCCATGGGCTCGCCCGAGGCCACATACGCGTCGATCTGCTGCGCGCTCATGGCCGAGAAGCAGACCTGGGAAACCGACAGCGCAGCCAGGCGCCGCGCGCCGTGCTGTATGGCGACGGCGGTCAGCACCTCGTGCTCGCGGCCCGCAAGCGCGGTCAGCATGCGGCGGGCATCGTCGGCATCGGCAGGCTTGCCAAGAATGCGGCCATCCAGCGCCACCGTGGTGTCCGAGCACAGCACGGGCGCCACAGCCAGGGCGCGGCGCGCATGGCGGGCCATGGCGGCATCGAGCTTGAGCGCGGTGACGCGCTGCACATAGTCGCGCGCTGCCTCATCGGCCAGTTCGGCCTCTATGGCCTCGGCATCTTCGGCAATGTCGCCCTCGGCGTTGGGCAGCAAAAGCTCATGGGCCACACCCAGCTGCTCCAGCAGCTGGCGGCGGCGGGGGCTCTGGGAGGCAAGGTAGATGAATGGCGGCATGATAAGAATGAGAAATGCCTTCAGCCCTTTGTTGCAAAGCGCTGAAGGCTATCAAAATCATAGTATCACGAGATCCTCGGATCCGCGTGACAGGGCCGCTGGCAGAGCCTGGGAGCCGGGACAGGCCCTATTCCCGGTGGTAGGGATGGCCGGCGTTGACCGACCAGGCACGGTACAGCTGCTCGATGAGCAGCACCCGCACCATGGCATGCGGCAGGGTCAGGTCCGACAGGCGGATGCGCTCGTGCGCAGCCTGCCTGAAGGCGGGGTCCAGTCCGTCCGGGCCGCCAATGATCAGGGCCACGTCGTCGCCCTCCAGCTGCCAGCCCTGCAGGCGCTGGGCCAGGGCCTTGGTCGTCAGATTGGTGCCGCGCTCATCGAGCACGACGATGCGCGTGCCGCGCGGAATGGCGGCCTCGATGCGCTTGCGCTCGGCCGCGTACAGGGTCTCGACCGTCTTGGAGCCACGCGGCTCGGTCTTGACGGCCTTGAGCTCCACCTTGAGCTCCGGGGGAAAGCGCTTGGCATAGTCGTCGTAGGCCGTCTGCGCCCAGTCGGGCACATGCTGGCCCACGGCCACGATCAACAGCTTCATGCAGCGTCAGTCCCGAACCGTTCAGGCCTTGGCGCGGGGAGCGCGCTTGGCGGCTGGCTTGGCAGCGGCACCTGCCTTGGGCTTGGCGGGAGCGCGGTTGACCACCACGGTCTTGATGGCCTTGGGCGCTGCCGTCTTGCGGGCCGGAGCCTTGGCGGCGGCCGACTTCACGGCGGCGGACTTGGGAGCGGCCGACTTTGCAGCAGCCGTACGGGATGCGGCCGGCTTGGCAGCTGCGGAACGGGGTGCAGTGGCCTTGGCAGGAGCTGCCTTCTTGGCAGCGGGCTTCTTGCCCGCAGCAGGTGCGGCGGCAGAGGCGGCCTTCTTGGCAGCAGGCTTGGCGGCCGTTGCAGCAGCCTTCTTGGAAGCGGCCTTCTTGGCCTTTTCCTCGGCCTTGTCGGTGGCGGCCGAGCGCGTGGGCTTGGGAGCACCCAGCTTCAGGCGCACAGGCGTTTCGCCCCAGATCTCTTCCAGGCGGTAGTACTGGCGGATGGCTGGCTGCATGACATGGACCACGGCCTGGCCGCAGTCCACGATGATCCACTCGCCGTTTTCTTCGCCTTCCTGGCGTGGCACGGGAAAACCGGCCTGCTTGACAGCGTCGCGCACGCTGGAGGCCAGCGCCTTGGTCTGGCGGTTGGAGGTGCCCGCAGCCACGATCACGCGCTCGAACAGCGGCGAGAGCTTTTCGGTATTGAAGACCTGGATGTCTTGGGCCTTGACGTTTTCGAGGCCGTCAACAATGGCGCGTTGCAGCTTGGTCACGTCGCGCTTGGCTGCGGAATCCGATTTGGTGGAAGTGGTCATCAGGCGGTGATCAGTGGAATAGAAATGGGATCAATATAGCGCGAGCGCCGTGCGGCCCGTAGAGGGCTTGGCTGTAGCGGCGCTCCAAAATGCATGGAGTTCGCCCACAGATCGCCGGAAGATTTCGCGCCGAAGAAAGTGGAGAACGCAGCCAACGCTGCGCCTCAAGCTATTGAAATTATAGTTTTGCCGCCTATTCCCTTGCACGCGCGGATTTCGCCACGCGGCCGGAGATGGCGGCAATGGGACTCAAAGCCAGTCGCGGCGCACCAGGAATTGCTCCAGCAGCGCCCGCTCGGGCGTGCCGGGCGCGTCCTCGCGCTGGTAACTCCAGCTCGCATGCGGGGGCATGGACAGCAAGATGGATTCCGTGCGCCCGCCGGACTGCAGGCCGAAGTGCGTTCCCCGGTCCCAGACCAGGTTGAACTCCACATAGCGGCCGCGGCGGTAGCGCTGGAAATCGACCTGCTGCTGCCCGTAGTCCATGGCCTGGCGGCGCTCGACGATGGGCAGGTAGGACTCCAGAAAGGAATCTCCCACCGAACGCAGCATGTCGAAGCTGCGCGCCTGGCCCAGCTCAGAGAAGTCGTCGAAGAAGATGCCGCCGATGCCGCGCTGCTCGTTGCGGTGCTTCAGGCAGAAGTACTCGTCGCACCAGGTCTTGAAGCGCGGGTAGAGCGCGTCGCCAAAAGGCGCCAGCGCATCGCGGCAGACGCGGTGAAAGTGCTGTGCATCTTCCTCGAAGCCGTAGACCGGTGTCAGGTCCATGCCGCCGCCGAACCAGCAGGTGGGCTCGTTGCCCGGTTGCCCTGCCGCACCTGAGCCGGCCGCACCTGAGCCGGCCGCACCTGAGCCGGCCGCACCTGAGCCGGCCGCACCTGAGCCGGCCGCACCTGAGCCGGCCGCACCTGAGCCGGCCGCACCTAAGCCGGCCGCAATCATTCGCACATTCATGTGTACCGTAGGCACAAAAGGATTGCGCGGATGGAAGACCAGGGACACGCCCATGGCCTCGAACGGCGCACCCGCCAGTTCAGGCCGGTGCTGCGTGGCCGAGGGCGGCAGCTGCGGCCCGCGCACATGCGAGAAGCCGCAGCCCGCGCGTTCGAACACGCGGCCGCCCTCCATGATGCGGGTGATGCCATCGCCCTGCAGGCGCTCGCCGGGGCCCTTGCTCCAGGTGTCGGACAGAAAGCGTGCACCGCCCTCGCCTTCCACCTGCTCCAGCGCCTGCGTGATGCGGGCCTGCAGGCCCGTCAGGTACTCGCGCACCTGGGCCACGGGCAGCGCCTGCCCGGTCGATTGCTCTGCCATGGACTCAGTTCTTCACGGCACGGAAGCCGATGTCGCGGCGGTACTGGGCACCATCGAAATGGATGCCGCGCGCCACGTCATAGACCTTTTGCTGGGCCTGCTTGACGCTGTCGGCCAGCACGGTGACGCACAGCACGCGGCCACCGCTGGTGACGGGCACGCCGTCCTTGAGCTGGGTGCCGGCATGGAAGACCATGGCGTCGGCGGCGTCCTGCGGCAGCCCGCTGATAGCATCGCCCTTGCGCGGGTCCTCGGGGTAGCCTGCTGCGGCCATGACCACGCCCAGCGCCGTGCGGCGGTCCCATTGCAGCTCGACCTGGTCGAGCTTGGCATCGGTGGCCGCCAGCATGACGTCCACCAGATCGCTCTTGAGGCGCATCATGATGGGCTGGGTCTCGGGGTCGCCCATGCGGCAGTTGAACTCCAGCGTCTTGGGATGGCCGGACGCGTCGATCATCAGGCCCGCATAGAGGAAGCCGGTGTAGGGAATGCCGTCCTTTTCCATGCCGCGGATGGTCGGCAGGATGATCTCGCGCATGGCGCGGGCATGCACGTCGGCCGTGACCACGGGCGCGGGCGAGTAGGCGCCCATGCCGCCCGTGTTCGGGCCCTGGTCGCCGTCCTTCAGGCGCTTGTGGTCCTGGCTGGTTGCCAGGGCCAGGACGTTCTTGCCGTCGCACAGCACGATGAAGCTGGCTTCCTCGCCGGCGAGGAATTCCTCGATCACCACGCGGGCGCCGCCGTCGTTGTGGGCCACGCCGTACTTGTTGTCCACGAGCATGAAGTCCACGGCGTCGTGGGCTTCCTGCAGCGTTGTCGCAACGACCACGCCCTTGCCTGCGGCCAGGCCGTCGGCCTTGACCACGATGGGCGCACCCAGGCGGTCCACGTAGGCATGGGCCGCCACCGGGTCGGTGAAGGTTTCATAGAGCGCCGTGGGGATGCCGTGGCGCGCCATGAAGTCCTTGGAGAAGGCCTTGGAGCTTTCCAACTGGGCGGCCGCCTTGGAGGGGCCGAAGATGCGCAGGCCGTGGGCGCGGAACTCATCGACCACGCCGGCAGCCAGCGGAGCCTCGGGGCCGACCACGGTCAGCGCGACCTTCTCGGCCTGCGCCCACTCGCGCAGCGCCTGCGGGTCGGTGATGTTGAGGTTTTCCACCTTGCCGCCGGCCAGGCCCGTGCCACCGTTGCCGGGGGCCACATAGACCTTGGTCGATTTCGGCGATTCAGCCAGTTTCCACGCCAGGGCGTGCTCGCGGCCTCCGCCACCAATCACAAGAATTTTCATAGTTCAGCGTTGTGGTAGACGTCCTGTACGTCATCCAGGTCTTCGATCATGTCCAGCAGCTTTTGCATGCGGGCTGCGTCATCGCCTTGCAGGGCGATGGTGTTTTCCGGGCGCATGGTGACTTCAGCCACCTCCGGCGTCAGGCCCTTGGCCTGCAGCGCGTCGCGCACGGTTTCGAACTCTGCGGGTGCGGTCAGCACCTCGATGGCTCCCTCGTCATCGGTGATCACGTCCTCGGCGCCGGCCTCCAGAGCCACTTCCATGATCTGGTCCTCGTCGCTTCCGGGAGCGAAGATCAGTTGTCCGACATGCTTGAACTGGAAGGACACGGAACCTTCCGTGCCCATGTTGCCACCGTACTTGCTGAAGGCGTGACGCACATCCGCCACAGTGCGCACGCGATTGTCGGTCATGGTGTCCACGATGATGGCCGCGCCGCCGATGCCATAGCCTTCGTAGCGGATTTCCTCGTAGGTCACGCCTTCGAGGTTGCCCGTGGCCTTGTCGATGTTGCGCTTGATGTTGTCGGCCGGCATGTTGGCCGCCTTGGCCTTTTCCACCGCCAGGCGCAGGCGCGGGTTGGCGCTGAGATCGCCCCCTCCCGTGCGTGCCGCCACCATGATTTCACGGATGATGCGAGTCCAGACCTTGCCGCGCTTTTCGTCCTGGCGGCCTTTGCGGTGCTGGATATTGGCCCATTTACTGTGTCCTGCCACAGGCTGTCCTTTGATATTGATTTAACCTTGCGGCTGGGATTTTACTTTTGACCGCATGCTCCCCCGAGGAAACCCGAAATGGCCGCTCCACTTCTGATCGCCCGCCACTCTGCCACAGAATGCCTGCTGCTGCCGGCACTGGCCAATCGACATGGCCTGATCACAGGCGCCACCGGCACCGGCAAGACCGTGACGCTGCAGAAAATGGCCGAGGGATTCTCCGAGATCGGCGTGCCGGTGTTCATGGCCGACATCAAGGGAGACCTGTCCGGCATCAGCCAGCCCGGCAGCACGGGCGCCAAGATGGCGGCCTCCCTGCAGGAGCGCGGCATCGAGATTCCCCAGCCCCTGGCCTGCCCCACCACGCTGTGGGACGTGTTCGGCGAGCTGGGCCACCCGGTGCGCGCCACGGTCTCGGACATGGGCCCGCTGCTGATCGGCCGCATGCTGGCCCTGAACGACACGCAGATGGGCGTGCTCAACCTGGTCTTCAAGATTGCCGACGACAACGGCCTGCTGCTGCTGGACCTCAAGGACCTGCGCGCCATGCTCCAGCATGTGGGCGACAACGCCAAGCAGTTCACCACCGAGTACGGCAACATCAGCGCGGCCAGCGTGGGCGCCATACAGCGCGGGCTGGTGGCCATCGAGTCGCAGGGCGGTGACAAGTTCTTTGGCGAGCCCATGCTCGACATCAACGACCTGATGCAGACCGATGCCGGCGGCAAGGGCGTGGTCAACATCCTGGCCGCCGAGAAGCTGATGAATTCGCCGCGCCTGTACTCCACCTTCCTGCTGTGGATGCTGTCCGAGCTATTCGAGCGCCTGCCCGAGATCGGCGACCCCGACAAGCCCAAGCTGGTCTTCTTCTTCGACGAGGCCCACCTGCTGTTCAACGACGCGCCCAAGGTGCTGCTCGAACGCATCGAACTGGTGGTGCGCCTGGTGCGCTCCAAGGGCGTGGGCGTGTATTTCGTCACGCAAAACCCAATGGACGTGCCCGACACCGTGCTGGCCCAGCTGGGCAACCGCGTGCAGCATGCGCTGCGCGCCTTCACGCCGCGCGACCAGAAAGCCGTCAAGGCCACGGCCACCACCATGCGGCCCAAGCCCGGCCTGGATATCGAGGCCGCCATCACCGAGCTGGCCGTGGGCGAGGCCCTGGTGAGCTTCCTCGACGACAAGGGCCGCCCCGGCATCACCGAGCGTGCCTACGTGATCCCCCCCGGCAGCCAGATCGGCCCCATCAACGAGGAGCAGCGCAAGACCCTGCTGGCACAGTCGCTGGTGGCCGGCGTCTATGAAAAGGCAGTGGACCGCGAATCGGCCTACGAGGTGCTGCGCGGCCGCACGGCAGCGACCGGCGACGGCGCAGCGCCAGCCGGCACGGGCCCGGCCGGTGCCACGCCTGCGGCGAGCGAAGGGGGCGCCATGATGGACGGGCTCAAGGACCTGCTGTTCGGCACCACCGGCCCACGCGGCGGCAAGCACGACGGCCTGGTGCAGACCATGGCCAAGTCCACCATGCGCACCATGGGCAATTCGCTGGGCAAGGAAATCCTGCGCGGCGTGCTCGGCGGCATCCTGGGCAACAAGAAGCGCTGAAGCGCTGGCGCACCGGCCCTGCGCCGCATCAAACACCATAGCACCCAGCCGTTGCCATGCAACGGCTGGCGCATTTCAGGGCTCTGAAAGCCCGCGCATGCGGCTATGATCGAAAGCGCCTCCATCCACTTTGCGGAACCGCACGCCATGACGACGAACAGCCCACCCTCGCTGCCCACCTATGACGATGTCGCCGCCGCCGCCGGCCGGCTGGAAGGCGTGGCCCACCGCACACCCATACTGCGCAGCCGCACCGCCGACGAGCTGCTGGGCGCCCAGCTGTTCTTCAAGTGCGAGAACCTGCAGCGCACGGGCGCCTTCAAGATACGCGGCGCCTACAACGCGCTGTCGCAGTTCACGCCCGAGCAGCGCAAGCGCGGCGCACTGGCCTTCTCCTCGGGCAACCATGCCCAGGCCGTGGCACTGGCCGCGCAGATGCTGGACATGCCCGCGCTCATCGTCATGCCCGAGGATGCCCCCGCCTCCAAGATGGCAGCCACGCGCTCCTACGGCGCCCAGGTGGTGACCTATGACCGCTTCACCGAGGACCGCGAGGCCATCTCCCGCCGCCTGGCCGACGAGCGCGGCATGACACTGATCCCGCCGTTCAACCACCGCGACGTGATCGCCGGCCAGGGCACGGCAGCCAAGGAACTGTTCGAAGAGGTGCCCGACCTGGACTACCTCTTTGTCTGCCTGGGCGGCGGCGGCCTGCTGTCGGGCAGCCTGCTGGCAGCCGGGCAACTGGCGCCGCGCTGCAAGGTCTACGGCGTCGAGCCCCAGGCCGGCGACGATGCCCGCCAGTCGCTGCGCGCAGGCCAGATCGTGCAGATCCCCACGCCCCACACCATTGCCGACGGTGCCCAGACCCAGTCCATCGGCGATATCACATTCGCCATCATCCGCGAGCATGTGGAAGATATCCTGGCTGTGGCGGACGAGCATCTGGTGCAGGCCATGCGCTTTTACGCGGAACGCAAGAAAATCGTGGTCGAACCCACGGGAGCGCTCTCGCTGGCGGGCGCCCTGCATGGCGGGGTTGCGCTGTCGGGAGCGCGCGTGGGCATTCTGATCAGCGGCGGCAATGTGGACCTGGCGCGCTACGCACGCTTTCTGCACGACTGAACCGCCCCCTGGCGCCGGCCGCAAATGCCGGCGCCCCTTTTTTCCAGAAGAAAACCATGAGTACTCTGCACCTGATCGACCACCCGCTGGTCCAACACAAGCTCACGCTGATGCGCCGCAAGGAAGCCAGCACCAACAGCTTTCGCCGCATGCTGGGCGAGCTGTCCACGCTGATGGCCTACGAGATCACGCGCGACATGCCGCTGCAGGACATCGAGATCGAGACCCCGCTGGAGACCATGACCGGCAAGGTCATCGACGGCAAGAAGCTGGTGCTGGTGTCCATCCTGCGCGCCGGCAACGGTTTCCTCGACGGCATGCTCAACGTCGTGCCCGGCGCGCGCATCGGCCACATCGGCCTGTACCGCGACCCCGAGACGCTGCAGCCCGTCGAGTACTACTTCAAGATGCCCTCCGAGATGGAAGAGCGCGACGTGCTGGTCGTCGATCCCATGCTGGCCACGGGCAACTCGGCCGCCGCCGCCGTGGCGCGCCTCAAGCAGCTGAACCCGAAGTCCATCAAGTTCATGTGCCTGCTGGCCGCGCCCGAAGGCGTGGCCACCATGCAAAAGGCCCATCCCGACGTGGACATCTACACGGCCGCCGTGGACCGCCAGCTCGACGCCCACGGCTACATCCTGCCGGGCCTGGGCGACGCGGGCGACCGCATCTTCGGCACCAAGTAGCTTGGTGCACGCACCCACAAAAAAGCCGCACATCGTGCGGCTTTTTTGCTGGGGAGCGGGGGGCAGCGGGATCAATCCACCAGCCCCGCATAGACGTGCTGCACGTCGTCATCGTTCTCGATGCCGGCCAGGAAGTCCTGCACTTCCTCCTGCTGCTCGGCCGACAGGCTGGCCATGCTGACCGGCGTCTTGGCCTTGTAGCCCAGCTTGGCCGACAGCACCTTGAAGCCCTGGGCCGGCAGCGCCTTGCTCACGGTATCCAGGTCCGTCGGGTCGGTGATGAACAGCGTCGTCCCCTCTTCCTCGCCGGGCTCGAAGTCCTGTGCGCCGGCCTCGATGGCGGCCAGCTCGGCATCGGCACCGCCTTCGGGCTCGCCCTCGATCATGCCCACATGGTCGAAGTCCCAGGCCACGGCCGTCATCTGGCCCTTGCGGAAACACACGCGCATGTTGGGCGCCGTGCGGTTCACGTTGTCGGTCAGGCACTCGATCATCACGGGCACGCGGTTGGGGCCGTAGCCTTCATAGACCACGCGCTCGTAGTTGACGGCATCGGCACCCACGCCCGAGCCCTTCTTGATCGCACGCTCGAGCGTGTCCTTGGGCATGGAGGCCTTGCGGGCGGCTTCCACGGCCATGCGCAGGCGCGAGTTGCCTGCCGGATCGGCGCCGGCGCGCGCCGCGACGATGATTTCCTTGGCCAGCTTGCCAAACAGCTTTCCCTTGGCATCGGCGACCAGCGCCTTGCCCTTTGCTTTCCATTGCGCGCCCATGGCTGCTTTTCCCTTGCGGATTCTCTGGTGGGTAGGAGGCGCCGCCGACCGCCCCACGCAGGGACCCGGCCCGGCGCCGAAAGAGCGCTGTTTATACACCCGCGCAAGTGGCTGCGCGGGCTTTTTGCGCAGTGGTTGACAGGGCGCCGCTGGCTCTGGCCGCGTCGTGCATGATGTTTGCCAGATCAAAGCCGGCCGACTGCGCATCGTGCACGGTGACGTGCGCCTCGCGCCGGCACTGGCTGGCCTGCCCCCTGTGGACCGGCAAGGTAACGGCCAGCGAGCAGGTGCTGCCGCGCCTGGGCCAGCGCGTGCGTGATGTCCGCCAGGGACCGGACGGCTGGCTTCACCTGCTGACGGACGCCCAGGGCGGGCAGTTGCTGCGCGTCACTGCCACGCCCTGAGCCCCGTCACGCGCGGCGGCTCACTGCACGGTGATTCCGTTGGCCTTGACCACGGCATCCCAGCGCTTGCGCTCGGCCGCCACGAAGCCCGTGAAGGCGGCGGAGGAACTGCCCACCGGCGTCAGACCCAGCTTTTCAAGGCTGGCGCGCGTGGCCGGCAAGGCCAGGGCCTTTTGCACCAGGTCCTGCAGCTTCTGCACCGTGTCGGGCGCGGTGCCTGCGGGCAGGAAGAAGCCGTTCCACTCCGTGACCTCGAAGCCCTTGATGCCGCTTTCCGCCACCGTGGGCACGTCGGGCAGGTCCGGCATGCGCTTGGCCGAGGACACGGCCAGCGCCTTGAGCTTGCCGCCCTTGACGTAATTGATGCTGGAGGCCGCGTTGGCAAAGTACACATCGACCTGGCCGCCCATGACATCGACGATGGCGGGCGCCCCGCCCTTGTAGGGAACGTGGACGGCATCGAACTTGGCGTCTGCCTTGAGCAGTTCCGTCGCCATCTGGGCCAGGCTGCCCGGACCGTAGGAGGCATAGGTGAGCCTGCCGGGCTTTTGCCGCGCGGCATTCATGAAGTCGGCCAGGCTGTTGTAGGGCGAGGACGGCGCGGCCACGAGGATGTTGGGCACGCTGATGGCCTGGGACACGGCAATGAAGTCCTTGGCCGGGTCATAGGGCAGCTTGCGCAGTGCCGGGTTGATGGCGAAGGACGATGCGTCATACAGCACCGTATAGCCATCGGCCTTGGCACGCGCCACGAGGGCGGCACCGATGGCGCCGCTGGCGCCGGCCTTGTTGTCCACCACCACGGTCTGGCCCGAGACCTCGCCCAGCGCCTTGGCGATGATGCGCGCCGCATTGTCCGCACCGCCGCCGGCCGAGAACGGCACGACGACCGTGATGGCCTGCGCGGCCGGATAGTCGGCCGCATGCAGCGTGCCCTGGAACAGGCCCAGCCCCGCCCCAATACCCAAGGCCAGCACCGTCATGGCGGGCCGCAGTGTCTTGATCTTCTTCACGTTTCTGTCTCCTGTTGCTCAATGGTGAAAACCTGGGCTGCGAGGGTTGCGTGCCCCGCGCCCTCAATCGAATCCGTAAAGCTCGGCGGCGTTGTCCACCAGCACGCGGGCGCGCAGCGCCGCATCGGGAATCCAGCGTGACAGCAGCGCCAGCAGCATGGGGGTCTGCGGCGGATGGGCAGCTTCGGTGACATGGGGCCAGTCGCTGCCCCAGACCAGGCGCTGCGGGGCCTCGGACACCCAGGCCTGCGCCAGCGCGTCGCAATCGGCATAGCCTGCGGCCAGGCCCGCCCGGCTGTTCAGATACGGGCCCGAGAGCTTGACCCAGGCCCTGCCCTGCTGCACCAGCTCGCGGACCACGCCGAAGGCCTGCTCGTGCACGCCAGCGCTGTCAGCGCTGTCAGCGAGCCGCGCCATGTGGTCGAACACCAGGGTGCATGGCAGCCGCTGCAGCAGCGCCGCATGGGCCTCGATCTGGCTGGCCAGCCAGTGCAGCTGCACATGCCAGCCCAGCGCGGCAATACGCTCGGCCAACGGCTCCAGCATGTCCAGCCGCACGGCTGCATCGTGCTCGGTGTGCAGCGAAAAGCGGATACCGCGAATGCCGCCGTCATGCAGCGCCTGCAACTGTGCGTCGGTGATATCGGGGTGCACCACGGCAATGCCGCGCGTGCTTGCTGCGCCCAGCGACTGGATGGCGTGCAGCGTGACCCGGTTGTCCGTGCCATGCGCACGCGGCTGGACGATGACGGCGCGCTCCAGCCCCATGGCGCCGCGCAGCTGCGCATAGTCGGCAGCCGTGGCATGAGCACCAAAACGCGTACCAAAGCGCGGATCGAAGACATGCAGATGGGCGTCGCAGGCGCCAGCGGGCAGTGCGTGCATCAGCGGCTCTCTTGCGCGGCGGCCTTCAGTGCCTCGGTATGCTGACCCAGCGTGGGGGCGGCAAAGGCCGGCGGGCCAGGCGTGCGGTCGAATTCGACGGCGCCGGCAAAGCCCCGGTAGCTGCCCAGGGTCGGGTGCTCGAAACGGGTGACCATGCCCTCGGCCTGCACCTGCGGGTCGTCGAACATGTCTTCCACCGTGCGGGCCGCCGCGCAGGGCACTTCCTCGCCGAACAAGGCCTCCCACTCCAGCGCGCTGCGCCCCGCAAGCGCCTGGCGCAGCAGGGGCACCAGCACGTCGCGGTGCTGGGCACGCTTGCGCACGGAGTCGTAGCGCTCGTCGCTGGCCACCTCGGGCAGATCCAGCTTGCGGCACAGCGCGGCCCAGAAATGCGCGGTGTTGGCCGAAATGTAGAGATAACCTTCGCGCGTCGGGTGGATGCCCGTGATGCCGCCGGAGCGCATGTCGCGCCCTACCTCGCGCGGCTCGCCCTCGGCCCAGACCATGCGTGCGGACTGCATGGTCAGCGCCGCGCGCAGCAGGGACACGCCCACATGCTGGCCCAGCCCGCTTTTCTCGCGCTCGTACAGCGCCGACGACACACCGCCCGCCACCAGGGCCGAGGCGTAGTAGTCCACCACGGAGCCGTAGAGAATCTCGGGCGGCCCGCCTGCCTTGCCCTGCATGGCGCACATGCCGGTCATGGTCTGCAGCACCTGGTCGTAGCCCGCCTTGGCCTTGAGCGGCCCGCGGCTGCCATAGCCGGTGACGCTGCAATAGATGAGGCGTGGGTTGATGGCGGCCAGTTGCGCAAAACCGATGCCCAGCCGCTCGGGCACGCCGGGCCGGAAGTTGTGGACCAGCACATCGGCCTCGCGCACCAGGCGCAGCAGCACGGCGTGGTCGGCCTCATCCTTCAGGTCCAGCACCATGCCCCACTTGCTGCGGTTCACGCCCAGGAAGGCGCGGCTTTCCGCTTCCAGCGTGGAGGGGTACTTGCGCAGGTTGTCGCCCACGGGCGGCTCGACCTTGATCACCTCGGCGCCCTGGTCCGCCAGCAGCGAGCAGCCATACGGCCCCGCGATATAGGCGCTCAGATCCAGCACGCGCACACCGCTGAGCGGGCCTTTCGGTCCCTGGCGTTCACCGGGCACAAAACTCATTCGTTTCTCCTGATAGGGAAGCGGGAAGGCCTGGGGCGCCTCCCGCCAGCGGCCGGGTTCAATCGGCCTGGATATTGCGGTCCTTGGCGAGCTGCTTCCAGCGCGCCACGTCGCTGCGGATCACCTGTGCGAACTGCTGCGGCGTCACGGGGTTGGCAATGGCGCCTTCGCGCAGGAAGCTGGCCTGGATGGTCGGCTTGGCCAGCACCTGGTTCACGGCCTGGTTGAGGCGGTCCACGATGTCGGCGGGCGTGCCCGCAGGCGCCAGCAGCCCCCACCACAGATCGAATTCGTAGCCCGGGATGGCCGTTGCCATGGGCGTCAGGTCCGGCGCAATGGGGCTGGGCTTGAGGCTGGTGATGCCGATGGCGCGCAGCTTGCCGTTGCGCACCATGGGCAGGATGGACGGGCCGCTGGAGACCAGCATCTGCACCTGGTTGCCGATCACGTCGGTCACGGCCGGGCCCTGTCCCTTGTAGGGCACATGCATGATGTCCATGCCCGGCACCATGGAGCGCATCATCTCGGTCGCGAAGTGGTTGATGCTGCCGGTGCCCGAGGTGGCGTAGTTGAACTGGCCCGGGCTGGCCTTGATGGCGCGCACCAGATCCTGCGGCGTCCTGGCCGGGAATTCGTTGTTCACGGCCACCACCAGCGGGCCCTTGGCAAACATGGCCACGGGCGCCAGGTCCTTGACGGGGTCGAAGGGCATCTTGGCCTGTACCGCGGCATTCGTGGTCATGCTGGACGAGACCGCCACCAGCGTGTAGCCGTCCGCCGCCGCCTTGGCCACCGAGGCCGTGCCGGTGTTGCCGCTGGCGCCGGGCCGGTTGTCCACGATCACGGCCTGCTTGAGCAGATCGCCCATTTCCTTGGCCACCTGGCGTGCGAACACGTCGTTGGAGCCACCCGGCGGATAGGGAACCACCATGGTGATGGCCTTGGACGGGAAGGCGCCCTGCGCCATCAATCCCGGCGAAGCCAGCCCGGCCAGCGTGGCCACCGTTGTGGTGGCGGCCAGCGCCACCAGCCTGCGCCGCGCGCGGCAATGGGAAATGCTCATGTCTTTGTCTCCTGTACTGTTTCTTGTCATGGGGATGCCCGGCATGCGGGATGCCGGGGCACCGGATTGCCGGCCGCCCGTTCAGGCCACCAGCAGCCCCTGTGCATGCGCCGCAGCCACGATGGCCTGGGCACGCAGCACGAAGGGCTTGTCCACCATCTTCCCGTCCACCACATAGGCGCCCAGGGCGTTGGCATCTGCCTGGCGGGCCGCCTCCACCACCTTCAGGGCGTGCCCGATTTCCTGCTCGGTGGGCTGGTAGACCGCATTGGCCAGGGCGATCTGGCTGGGGTGTATGCAGGTCTTGCCCAGAAAGCCCAGGCCGCGCGACAGGCGGGCCTCGGCGCTGAAGCCCTCGCTGTCGCGGATGTCGGCAAAGGCGCCGTCGTAGGCGTAGACGCCGGCCTCGGCGGCGGCCATGCGCACGGCAAACAGCGCCTGGGCAATGGCGGCGGGCTCGCGCCGGTTCACGCCAAAGGGCTCGAACAGATCGCCCAGCCCCATCTGCAGGCCGGCCACGCTGGCATGGGCGCTGGCCAGTTCGGCAGCGCAGCGCAGGGCGCGGGGTGTTTCGATGTTGAGCAGCAGGCCAGGCGCCTGGACCACGCCGTTGGCATCTGCCGCCTCGGCAATGCGCTGTGCGGCCTCGCGCACCTGCTGCACGGTCTCGGGCTTGGGCAGGTTGATGAGGTGCACGCCGTCGCGCACCATCTCGGCGATGTCGGCGCCGAAATGCGGCGTATCCATGGCGTTGACGCGCACGATCAGCGTCTTGCCATGGCCCCGGCTTTCAGGGCTGAGCAGGAAGCTGCGCAGCAGGCCGCGCGCCTCGTCCTTGCGGGCCTCGGCCACCGCGTCCTCCAGGTCGAAGGACAGTGCGTCGGCGTCGCCGGCCAGGGCCTTGGCGAACAGCTCGGGACGCGATGCGGGAACAAACAGTTTGCTTCTCATGCACCGCATTGTGGGCGGCAGAAAGCCAAGAGAAACACAGGTAATATTTGTTCAAACCACACAAATTCTTTGTTTATGGAAACCAGCTACCTGCACAGCTTCCTGCTCGTGGTCGAGACCGGCTCCATGGCCGAGGCCGCGCGGCGCCTGAACATCACGGCCGCCGCCGTGGCCCAGCAGATCCGCATCCTGGAGCGCGAGTTCGACGCCCCCCTTCTGGCCCGCGCAGGCCGCACCGTGCTGCCCACGCCAGCCGGCCACCGACTGTCGCAATCGGCCCCGCTGCTGCTGCGCGAGCTGGCCAACGCCAAGACCCATGTCAACCATGAGGGCGCCGACGGCGAGCTGGTGATAGGCACCATCAACACGGCCCTGCACAGCCTGCTGCCCGACATCCTGGCGGGCTTTGTGAAGAAGTGCCCGCAGACCAAGGTGTTCCTGCGCTCGGCCACCACGCGCGAGCTGTACCAGGCGGTGCAGCAGGGCGAGCTGGATGCCGCCGTCTGCCTGCACCCCTCGTTCGCCCTGGCCAAGACCTTCGACTGGACACTGCTGCGCGAGGAGCCGCTGGTGCTTCTGGTGCCGCACCAGCTGGCGCACCTGGACCCGCACACGCTGCTGCGCACCCAGCCGCTGATCCGCTATGACCGCAGCCTGGGCGGTGGGCAAATGGTGGAGCGCTACCTGCGCGCCGCGCAGATTGCGCCGCAGGAGCGCTTTGAGCTGAGCTCGCTGGTGGCCATTGCCATGATGGTGGAGCGCGGCCTGGGCGTTTCGCTGGTGCCCGACACGGCACTGAACCTGCCCGATGGCCAGGGCGTGGTGCGCCTGGCCCTGCCCGAGGAATCGCAGTCGCGGCGCTTTGGCGTGATGTGGCTGCGCTCGTCGGCACGGCTGCCGCTGATCCACAGGCTGGTGGACTGCGCACGCACCGTGGTCAAGCAGCGCGGCGGCCCGCGCGCTGCCGCACGCGCAGCAAACAGGACACCGTAGCCCGCGCCGTCAGGACTCCGCCACGGCCGCCGTGGCAACCAGGTCCTGGAACCTGCGCAGCACGGCCGACGCATCGCCCACGCGCGTGGCCAGATGCAGGGGAGCGGCCAACCCGGGGCACTGGGACAGCGCACGGTAGACAATGCCGTCGCTGCGCAGGCGCTGCATGGAGGCCGGCACGATGGACAGCCCCAGCCCTGCCGAGACCAGGCTCAGCGTGGCAGTCATGCGCGGCGCCTCCTGCACCACGCGCGGGCTGAAGCCCGCCTCCAGGCAGGCCTTGAGAATGGCGTCGTACAGGCCCTGCCCTACCCTGCGCCGGTACAGCACGAAGTCCTCCGAGGCGAGCTGCGGCAAAGGCACGGGCCGACGCAATGGGCGTGCCAGCGCATGCCCTGCAGGCAGAGCCAGCAGCATGGGCTCCTCCAGAATCGGCACGGCCTGCAGCCCCTGGCTGCCATGCAGGGGCGAGCGCACAAAGGCCGCGTCCAGCCGCTCGTGCAGCAATGCATCCATGAGTTCACCCGTGCCCGCCTCCTCCAGCGCCACGGCCACGCCGGGCACCTGCTGGCGGAACATGCGCAGCACGCCGGGGACAAAGGGATGCAGCGCGGCAGAGCTGGTGAAGCCCACGGCCAGCCGGCCCGTCTCGCCCCGGGCTGCGCGGCGCACCACCTCGGCCAGCACGTCACAGCGCTCCAGCAGCGCCTTGGACTCTTCCAGCAGCGCCAGCCCCGCCGCCGTCGGCCGCACGCCGCGCGGCAGGCGCTGCACCAGCTCCACGCCCAATTCGTGCTCCAGGCCCTGCAGCAATCGCGTCAGCGGCGGCTGCTGCATGCCCAGGCGCTCGGCCGCACGCGTGATGTGGCCTTCCTCGGTGATGGCGACAAAGGCGCGCAGTTGGCGAAGCTCGGGCACGTCAATACTTTCAAGGTATGGGAAGACTTCAATTGTGGCATTTGCAATCATGGATGGACGGATTTACGCTCGCGCCCCACAAACACACCTACCTGAAAGGCAACACGATGACCTGGTCCGCAAAGCAGTACACAACGTTCGAGCAGGAACGCACGCGCCCCGTGCGCGACCTGGTGGCCGCCATTCCCGACCTGCCTGGCCGCGCCGTGCGGCTGGCTGTGGACCTGGGCTGCGGCCCCGGCAACTCCACCGAGGTCCTGGCCCAGCGCTTCCCCGGGGCCACCGTGACGGGACTGGACAATTCCGAGGACATGCTGGATGCCGCACGCAAGCGGCTGCCGGGCACGGCCTTCTCACTGGCCGACATCGCCACCTGGCAGCCCGACCAGCCGCAGGACGTGATCCTGGCCAATGCCTCGCTGCAGTGGCTGCCCGACCACCAGCAGCTTTACCCGCGCCTTGTCAGCCACCTGGCACCCGGTGGCAGCCTGGCCGTGCAGACGCCGGATAACCTGGAAGAACCGGCCCACCGGCTGGCGCGGGAGGTGGCCGCCAGCGGCCCCTGGGCCGCCACGATTGGAGATGTGCGCCACCCCGCACGGCACAGCGCGGACTTCTACTACGCCCTGCTTCGCCCGCACTGCAGCAACGTGGATGTCTGGCGCACCACCTACTTCCACCCGCTGGCGGGCAGCCATGCCGCGGTGGTTGAGTGGTTCAAGGGTTCGGCGCTGCGTCCCTTCGTCGCGCCGCTGGACGAGGAGCAAAAGGCCGGCTTCTACGCAGCGTATCTGCAGGCCATCTCCCAGGCCTACCCCGCGCTGGACGATGGCACGGTGCTGCTGCCCTTCCCAAGGCTGTTCATCGTGGCCAGCCGCTGAAGCAGCGCGCCTTCGGCCCTCAACGCGCCGGATGCGGCTCGATGAGATCCCACAGATTGCCGTAGAGGTCTTCGAACACGGCCACGGTGCCGTGGGGCTTGCGCTGGGGGTCCTGCACAAAGCGCACGCCGCGCGAGCGGTAGGCCTCGAAGTCGCGCAGGCAGTCGTCGGTCTGCAGGAACAGGAACACGCGCCCGCCCGTCTGGTTGCCCACGCGCGCGGCCTGTTCCTCATTCGTGGCGCGGGCCAGCAGCAGGCGCACACCGCCGCCACCGGAGGCTACGGTGACCCAGCGCTTGCCCTCGGACAGGGCGGTGTCCTCGATCAGCACGAAGCCCAGCGCGCCCACATAAAAGCGCAGCGCCTCGTCATAGTCGCGCACGGCGACGCTCACCTGTCCTATCACCTGGGGCATGGAATCCTTTGCAGCAATGGTGCGGTCCTCGGACCACGGGGCCGCGAGGATAACGGAGCCCTGTCAATGCCCTGCCGCCCTGGCCCGTAAGCCCTGCGGCTGGCCCCACAATGGCGGCTTGCAATTGCCTCGTGAGGGACGGGAATCCATGCTGAATGCCTTGTGGCTGGGCTTTTTTCTGGTGGCGGCCGTGGCTGCGCTGGCGCAATGGCTGGTCGGCGGTCAGGTCGGGATTTTCTCGGCCATGGTGCAGGCGCTGTTTGCCATGGCCAGGCTGTCGGTCGAGGTCATGGTGCTGCTGTTCGGCACGCTGACGCTGTGGCTGGGCTTTCTGCGCATCGCAGAGAAGGCCGGCGTGGTGGAGTGGCTGGCGCGCGTGCTGGGCCCGTTGTTCGCCAGGCTCATGCCCGAGGTGCCGCGCGGCCATCCGGCCCTGGGCCTGATCACGCTGAACTTCGCGGCCAACGGGCTGGGACTGGACAACGCGGCCACGCCCATGGGCCTGAAGGCCATGCGCTCGCTGCAGGAGCTCAATCCCCGGCCCGACACCGCCACCAATGCGCAGATCCTGTTCCTGGTGCTCAATGCGTCGTCGCTGACCTTGCTGCCCGTGACCATCTTCATGTACCGCATGCAGCAGGGTGCGCCCGATCCCACCCTGGTCTTTCTGCCGATCTTGCTGGCCACCTCGGCCTCGACACTGGTCGGCCTGCTGGCCGTGGCCGCCGTGCAGAGGCTGCCGCTGTGGAGCCCCGTGGTGCTGGGCTACCTGCTGCCGCTGGGCCTGGCGCTGGCGGGCTTCATGGCCTTTCTGGCCACGCTGTCGGCGGCCGCGCTGGCGCAGCTGTCATCGCTGCTGGGCAACCTGACGCTGTTTGCCCTGATCGTGCTGTTCGTCACCCTGGGCGCCTGGCGCAAGGTCGCGGTCTACGACAGCTTCATCGAAGGCGCCAAGGAAGGCTTTGACGTGGCCAAGGGCCTGCTGCCCTACCTGGTGGCCATGCTCTGCGCCGTGGGCGTGTTCCGCGCATCGGGTGCGCTGGAGTACGCGCTGTCGGGCATACGCTGGGTGGTCGATGCCCTGGGCATGGACGCCCGCTTCGTGGACGCCCTGCCCACGGCCCTGGTCAAACCCTTCTCGGGCAGCGCGGCGCGCGCCATGCTGATCGAGACCATGCAGACCCAGGGCGTGGACAGCTTCGCCGCCCTGGTGGCCGCCACCATCCAGGGCAGCACCGAAACCACCTTCTACGTCCTGGCCGTCTACTTCGGCGCCGTGGGCATACAGCGCGCCCGCCACGCCGTGCCCTGCGCCCTCATCGCCGAACTGGCCGGCGTGATGGCGGCCATCGTGGTCTGCTACAAGTTCTTTGGCTGAAGGCACAAATGGGCGCTGCGCCTAAAGCCGACGCGGCCCAGGGCGAGGAACACCGAGCAAGGGCCTACACCACCCGCCCCGCCTCGCCCCGCCGCGAGGGTGTCGCACCTCTCGGGAGAGGCCGCGCGGCGGCTCAGGGGGACTAAAGTTCCGGCATGATCGCCTCGGCATAGTCATACAGCGCCCCCAGGATTTCCTCTCCGCGCTCGTCGGCGGTTTCCGATAGCTGATCGACCATGGCAAACATCTGCTCGGCCGTGCGTGCGCCGCCCTTGCCTTCGATCAGGCAGGCAGCGCAGTGCTGCAGCCAGCGCTGGCGCTCGGCAGGGTTCAGGCTGGCGGGGAAGTTGCGGGCGCGGTAGCGGAACAGCAGTTCGGTCAGGCGGGCATCGTCGAAGCCCGTGCGGTCCAGCGCCAGCTCCTGCGCAGACAGGCTGCGCAGGTGGTTGAGACGGCGCCGGTCCTCGTTGCCCACAAAGCCGCCATACAGGTCCTGGTCGGCATCCAGCCCCTCCTGCGCAGGGCGCTGGTGAACGGCACGCCACAGCGCGCTCATGTCGGGCAGGTCACGTGCAATGGCCGCATGGCCCATGCACTGCTCCACATCGATGCCCCATTGCGCGGCCATGGCCGCGCTCAGCGTCTTGAGGCTGCCGACCACCATGGGCGACTTGTTGACGTGGATGCTCTTGATGGGCAGGCGCTGCATGCCTTCGGGCAGGTCGGCAGCGCGCGAGAACAGGCGCAGGCGCAGCGTGTCCACGTCGATGGAGGCCAGCTCGGACGGGTCCTGCGCCAGATCCCAGCAGATGATCTCGTTCTTGTTGGTGGGGTGCGTGGCCAGCGGCCACATGACGGCGATGCAGCCGCGCTCGGGCCGGATCATGCCGCTGACGTGCAGGAAGGGCCGTGCATGCGCCGGCTCGGCCGGCAGGCCCATTTCCTGCAGCACGCGGTCCTTCTTGTGCAGCGAGAAGGCGAAGTCGAACAATCTGGGCTGGACCTTGCGGATCAGCCGCGCCAGCCCGATGGTGGCGCGCACGTCGGACAGCGCGTCGTGCGCCTTTTCGTGCAGAAGGCCGTTGGCGCGGGCCAGGTCCTCGAGCTTGAAGCTTGGGGATCCATCCTCCTTTTTCGGCCAGACAATGCCTTCGGGGCGCAGCGCATAGACCATGCGCACCACGTCGAGCAGGTCCCAGCGCCCGCAGCCGTTTTGCCATTCGCGCGCATAGGGGTCGATGAGGTTGCGCCAGAACATGAAGCGCGTGATCTCGTCGTCAAAACGTATGGTGTTGTAGCCCACGCCCACGGTGCCTGCCTGGGCCAGTTCTGCCTCGATGCGGGCGGCGAACTGGGCCTCGGGCATGCCCTGCTCCAGGCATTGCTGGGGGGTGATGCCGGTGATCAGGCAGGACTGCGGATCGGGCAGGTAGTCGCCTGCCGGCTGGCAGTACCACATGACGGGTTCGCCGATTTCATTGAGTTCCGCATCCGTGCGGATGCCCGCGAATTGCGCGGGCCGGTCATAGCGCGGCTGGGCGCCGAAGGTCTCGTAGTCGTGCCAGAAGAAGGTATGGGCCATCGGGCGAGTATGCCTGCGAAAAACGGGCCACCGGCCCTCACAGCAGGGGCGAACACAGCCGCGCGCCCGAGTCGAACAGGCGCAGCGCAAAGCCCAGGTCGCGCTTGAAGTGCACGCGCTGGGCCTGCTCCAGATCGGCCTCGAACTGCTTGGCCAGATCGCCGTTGAGCGCAGGCCCGTAGGCGATGGCGCAGACCTCGTAGTTCAGGAAGAAGCTGCGGTAGTCGAAGTTGGCCGTGCCGATGATGGCGATGTTGTCGTCCACCACCAGGGTCTTGGAGTGCAGCATTCGTGCCTTGTACTCGTAGACGCGCACGCCGCAGCGGATCAGCTCGTCGTAGTAGGAGCGCGCGGCCGCCGTGACCAGGGCCGAGTCCGAACGACGCGGCACCAGCAGCTGCACATCGACACCGCGCAGCGAGGCATTGGTGAGCGCTGCCAGCGCGGCCTCCGTCGGCACGAAATACGGCGTGGTCAGCCAGACACGCTCCTCGGCCGCGTTGATGGCCGCCAGATGGGCGCGGTAGATGGCCTGCAGGCCGTTGTCGGGGCCCGAGGTGATGATCTGCACGGGAAGCGGGCCCTCGGGCGCATCCGGCAGCAGCAGGTCGATGTCGGCGGGCTCGTTCTTGGGGTCCTTTTCCAGCGCATAGGCCCAGTCTTCGAGGAACACGGTCTGCAGCCAGTTGACGATGGCGCCCTCCAGGCGCAGGTGCACGTCGTGGTAGGCATCGGGCATGACACGCGCGTTCTCTTCGTCGGTCACGTTGACGCCGCCCGTGAAGCCCACCTTGCCGTCGCACACCAGGATCTTGCGGTGGGTACGGAAGTTGATGACCGGGCGCAGCCGCCGGCCGATCTTGGTGCCATGGAACAGTGCGACCTCGGCACCCGCATCCTCCAACGGCTGCAGAAAGCGCCGTCCCAGCTTCTTGGAACCCAGGGCATCCACCAGCAGGCGCACCTGTATGCCTGCGCGGGCCCGCTGTATCAGCAGGTCGCGCAGGGCCGTGCCGGTCTGGTCCGGCTCGAAGATGTAGTACTCCAGGTGGATGTGGTGGCGCGCCGCGTTCACCGCCTCGATGATGGCGTCGAAGGTGGCAGCGCCGCCCACCAGCAGCCGCAGGTCGGCGGCCGTGCTGACGGGAAAGTCGCTGGTGGCCGCCACCAGCCGCGCGACCTGGTGCAGGCGCTCCGAGCTGCCCGGCATGCGCTCGCGCAGGCGCTGCACGCCTGTTCGCACACGCGATGTCTTGCGCGCACGCAGCCGCTTGATGCGCTGGCGCTTGAGCCGCTGCGGGCCGAAGAAGTAGTAAATGGCCAGCCCGCCCACGGGAATCGCCGCCATGGACAGAAGCCAGCTCAGCGTGGCCACGGGTGCGCTGCGCTGCAGAAGGATCCACACCGCGACGATCACCACATAGACCGACCAGGTCACCGACAGCAGCAGCAGCGCATTCTCATGGGTCAGGTACTGACGAAGCCACTCCACAAAGACTCCTTCGGGCGGATCAAAGAAAAAGCCGGCAGCCCGGGGGGCTGTCGGCTTGCGCGATGGGCATCAGGCGATGCACATCAGTCGGCGGTGGCCTCTTTGGGCTCGGCCGGCTCGGACGCCGGGTCCTGCTTGGGCTGGGGCGTGATGTCGAGCTTGACTTCGCCCTTGTCGGCATCGTCGGCGTCGGCCACCCAGTCCACTTCCAGGCGGCCACCGTCGACCAGTTGCCCGAACAGCAGCTCGTCGGCCAGCGAACGCCGGATGGTGTCCTGGATCAGGCGCTGCATGGGGCGAGCACCCATGAGCGGATCGAAGCCCTTCTTGGCCAGGTGCTTGCGCAGCGCATCGGTGAAGGTGACCTCCACGCGCTTTTCGGCCAGTTGCTGCTCCAGTTGCAGCAGGAACTTGTCGACCACGCGCAGGATGACCTGCTCGTCCAGCGGCTTGAAGCTGACGATGGCGTCCAGACGGTTGCGGAACTCCGGCGTGAACAGGCGCTTGATGTCGCCCATTTCGTCGCCGGCCTGGCGCGGGTTGGTAAAGCCGATCGAGGCCTTGTTGATGGTCTCGGCGCCCGCGTTCGTGGTCATGATGAGGATCACGTTGCGGAAGTCGGCCTTGCGCCCGTTGTTGTCCGTCAGCGTGCCGTGGTCCATGACCTGCAGCAGCACGTTGAAGATGTCCGGATGCGCCTTCTCGATTTCGTCGAGCAGCAGCACCGAATGCGGCTTCTTGGTCACGGCCTCGGTCAGCAGACCGCCCTGGTCAAAGCCCACATAGCCCGGAGGCGCGCCGATCAGGCGGCTGACGGCATGGCGCTCCATGTACTCCGACATGTCGAAGCGGATCAGGTCCACGCCCAGGATGTAGGCCAGCTGCTTGGCCGCTTCCGTCTTGCCCACGCCCGTGGGGCCGGAGAACAGGAAAGAGCCGATCGGCTTGTCCGGCTTGCCCAGGCCCGAGCGCGCCATCTTGACCGAGGAGGCCAGCGCTTCCAGCGCCTTGTCCTGGCCGAAGACCACGCTCTTGAGGTCGCGCTCCAGCGTCTGCAGCTTGCTGCGGTCGTCGTTGGACACGTTGGCAGGCGGAATGCGCGCGATCTTGGCCACGATGGCCTCGATCTCGGCCTTGTCGATGGTCTGCTTGCGCTGCTCCACCGGAATGATGCGCTGCGCGGCACCGGCCTCATCGATCACGTCGATGGCCTTGTCGGGCAGGTGGCGGTCATTGATGTACTTGGCCGACAGCTCGGCCGCAGCCTGCAGGGCGGCGGCGGCGTACTGCACGCTGTGGTGTTCCTCGAAGCGCGACTTCAGGCCCTTGAGGATGTCCACGGTCTCGGCCACGGTGGGCTCGACCACGTCGACCTTCTGGAAACGCCGCGACAGCGCTGCATCCTTTTCGAAGATGCCGCGGTACTCGGTGAAGGTGGTCGCGCCGATGCACTTGAGCTGGCCGCTGGACAGCGCCGGCTTGAGCAGATTGGACGCGTCCAGCGTGCCGCCCGAAGCGGCGCCCGCGCCGATCAGCGTGTGGATTTCGTCGATGAACAGGATGGCGTTGGGCCGGTCCTTGAGCGACTTGAGCACGCCCTTGAGGCGCTGCTCGAAATCACCACGGTACTTGGTGCCCGCCAGCAGCGCGCCCATGTCCAGCGAATAGACCACGGCTTCGGTCAGCACCTCGGGCACCTTGCCCTCGGTGATGCGCCAGGCCAGGCCTTCGGCGATCGCCGTCTTGCCCACGCCGGCCTCGCCGACCAGCAGCGGGTTGTTCTTGCGGCGGCGGCACAGGATCTGGATGGTGCGCTCGACCTCGTAATCGCGCCCGATCAGCGGATCGATCTTGCCGTCCTTGGCCGCCTGGTTGAGGTTCAGCGTGAACTGCTCCAGGGGCGAAGCCTTTTCGTTGCGCTCGCCGCCGGCGCCCTCTTCGGACTCGGCAGGGTTTTCGGCCTTGGCAGGCTCGGGCGGTTCGCCCTTCTTGATGCCGTGGGCAATGAAATTGACCACGTCCAGACGCGTCACGCCCTGCTGGTGCAGGTAGTAGACGGCGTGCGAATCCTTCTCACCGAAGATGGCCACGAGCACGTTGGCGCCCGTGACTTCCTTCTTGCCGTTGCCGGTGGATTGCACATGCATGATGGCGCGCTGAATCACACGCTGGAAACCCAGCGTGGGCTGTGTGTCCACCTCATCGGAGCCTGCCACCTGGGGCGTGTTGTCCTTGATGAAGTTGGACAGGGCCGAGCGCAGGTCATCGATGTTGGCTGAGCAGGCGCGCAGCACTTCCGCTGCACTGGGGTTGTCCAGCAGGGCCAGCAGCAGGTGTTCCACGGTGATGAACTCGTGGCGCTGCTGGCGCGCTTCGACAAAGGCCATGTGCAAGCTGACTTCCAGTTCCTGGGCGATCATTGATGACTCCTTTTCGCTTGCTGGGGATTATTGACTGCAACCATAAATCAGGGCGGCCCGGGTTTATTCAACAGGCTCGAACATCGCCTGCAACGGATGGCCTGCCTTCTGGGCCGCCTGCAGCACCTGTTCGACCTTGGTGGCCGCCACGTCGCGCGAGTACACGCCGCAGACGCCGCGGCCATCCAGATGGATCTTGAGCATGATCTGGGTGGCCGTTTCGCGGTCCTTGCCGAAGAGTTCCTGCAGGACGATGATGACGAATTCCATGGGCGTGAAGTCATCGTTGAGCATCACGACCTGGTACATCTGCGGCGGCTGGACGCGCTGGCGTCGCCGCTCCAGCACCACGGCGCCGTCATCGTCGGACACGGGCCGCACTGTAGGGATGGCAGGAGGGATCGAAGGGGGTTGGGTTGCCATGAAAATCATTCTAGCCATCGGAGCCACTGTTTTCCGGAAGGGATATGCGAGGCATGCCTGAAGAATTCAAGCGCGGCGCCCGCCCGGGCCGGCAAGCACGCACCAAAGCAGTGCCTGCTCGCCGCCATCGGGCGCTGTGCCACCTTGCGGGTTATTCGTAGACCACCTTGACCTGTGCACTGCCGGCCTGGGCGTACCAAGCCGCCAGGGCCGCATCGCTGGGATAGAAGCGGCTGGCATCGCCCAGCGCCAGCTCGCAGCTGGCCGAGCCGCGCTCGTCCTCGCAGACCAGGCCCAGGCGCACTTTCATGCCGCGCTGCAGCTCGCCGTGCTCGCCCTGCTCCACCACGGCGGGGAACTGGCGCAGCAGGCCAAGCACGTCAGGCATCTTCTCGCCCACGCTGACCTGCAGATAGCGCGCAAAGCGGCAGCGCGCGTCTGCCAGATTCCACAGCTGCTGGGCCTTCATGCGCAGGCCGCCGCTGAAATGGTCCAGCTGCAGGCGCCCGGTGATGACGACGAATTCATCGTCCTTGAGCAGTTCGCGGTAGGTGTTGAGCGTGTTCTCGTCCACCGAGGCCTCGATCACGCCCGAGCCGTCATCGATCTTGAACAGGCCCAGCCTCCCGCGCTGGCCATTGATGGCGCGGAAGTCGCTGATGATGCCGGCCAGCGTCTGGGGCTCGCGGCTGTCGCGCAGCTCGGCCAGGGGCGTGCGCACGAAGCGGCGCACCTCTTTCTCGACCTCGTCGAACAGGTGGCCCGAGAGGTAGAAGCCCACCGCCGTCTTTTCCTGGGTCAGCCGCTCCTTCACGCCCCAGGGCAGTGCCTCGACCAGCGGCGGCTCCTGGGTGCTGGAGCCCACGGCGTCATCGCCCATCATGTCGAACAAGCCGCCCTGGTTGGCGTTGGCCAGCGTCTTGTTGCCGAACTCGAAGGCATGGTCGATGGAGGCCACCAGCGACGCCCGGTTGAGCTCGATGGCGTCGAAGGCGCCGCCCTTGATCAGGGCTTCCAGCGTGCGCTTGTTCAGGCGCGTGCGGTCCACGCGCACGCAGAAGTCGGCCAGGCTCTTGAAAGGTCCCTTGTCGGCGCCGCGCGGCCCCACGCCGCGGCCTTCACGCGCCGCAACGATGGCCTCGATGGCCTGCTGGCCCGTGCCCTTGATGGCGCCCAGGCCGTAGCGGATGACCTTGTCGGTGACGGGCTCGAATCGGTACATGCCGCGGTTGACGTCCGGCGGCTCGAAGCTGATGCCCATCTTGAGCGCGTCTTCGTACAACACCTTGAGCTTGTCGGTGTTGTCCATTTCCACGGTCATGTTCCCGCAGTAGAACTCGGCCGTGTAGTGCACCTTGAGCCAGGCCGTGTGGTAGGCCAGCAGCGAGTAGGCGGCGGCGTGCGACTTGTTGAAGCCGTAGCCCGCGAACTTCTCCATCAGGTCGAAGACCTCGTCGGCCTTTTCCTCGCTGATGCCCTGCTTGGCCGCGCCCTCGCGGAAGATCCCGCGGTGCATGACCATTTCCTCGACCTTCTTCTTGCCCATGGCTCGGCGCAAGAGGTCGGCGCCGCCCAGCGAGTAGCCGCCCAGCACCTGGGCGGTCTGCATCACCTGCTCCTGGTAGACCATGATGCCGTAGGTCTCGGCCAGCACCTGCTCGACCAGCGGGTGCGGGTACTCCACCACTTCCTTGCCGTGCTTGCGCGCGACGAAGCTGGGGATCAGGTCCATGGGGCCCGGGCGGTACAGCGCGTTCAGTGCAATCAGGTCTTCCAGGCGGCTGGGCTTGGCGTCGCGCAGCATGCCCTGCATGCCGCGCGATTCAAACTGGAACACGGCTTCGGTCTTGCCCTCGGAAAACAGCTGGTAGGTCCGCGCGTCGTCCAGTGGGATGTTCTCGAAGGCGAAGTTCTCCTGGCCCTTGTGGCGCTTGATGATGAACTCGCGCGCGATCTCCAGGATGGTCAGCGTGGCCAGGCCCAGAAAGTCGAACTTCACCAGGCCCACGGCCTCCACATCGTCCTTGTCGTACATGGCCACGGCCGAGTCGCTGCCCGGCTGCTGGTACAGCGGGCAGAAGTCGGCCAGCTTGCCCGGAGCGATCACCACGCCGCCCGCGTGCATGCCGATGTTGCGAGTCATGCCTTCGAGCTTCTGGGCCATTTCGATCAGGGTCTTGACGTCTTCTTCTTTTTCGATGCGCTCGGCCAGCATGGGCTCGGCCTCGATGGCGTAGGTGTACTTGTCGCCCTCCTTCTTCGGATTGGGCGGGTATTTGAGCGTGACGTGCAGGCCCGGCTTGTTGGGAATGAGCTTGGAGATGCCGTCGCAGAAGGTGTAGCTCATGTCCAGCACGCGGCCCACGTCGCGGATGGCCGCGCGCGCGGCCATGGTGCCGAAGGTGGCGATCTGGCTGACGGCGTCGCGGCCATAGAGCTGCTTCACATAGTCGATGACGCGGTCGCGGTTGGCCTGGCAGAAGTCCACGTCGAAGTCGGGCATGGACACGCGCTCGGGGTTCAGGAAGCGCTCGAACAGCAGGTTGTATTCCAGCGGGTCCAGGTCCGTGATCTTGAGCACGTAGGCCACCAGCGAGCCCGCGCCCGATCCGCGGCCCGGGCCCACGGGGCAGCCGTTGAGCTTGGCCCACTTGATGAAGTCGCCCACGATGAGGAAGTAGCCCGGAAAGCCCATCTTGAGGATGGTGCCGATCTCGAACTCCAGCCGTTCCACGTAGCGCGGGCGCTGCGCCTCGCGCTTGGCGGGATCGGGATACAGGTGGGTCAGGCGGTCTTCCAGGCCGTTGAAGGATTCGCTGCGGAAGAACTCGTCCATGGTCATGCCGTCAGGCACGGGGAAATTGGGCAGCTGCGGCTTGCCCAGCACCAGGGTCAGGCTGCAGCGGCGCGCGATTTCCACGGTGTTGGCAATGGCGCTGGGAATGTCGGCGAACAGCGCCTGCATCTGCGCGGCGGTCTTGAAATGCTGGTCTCGCGTGAAGCGGCGCACGCGCTTCGGGTTGGCCAGGATCTCACCCTCGGCGATGCACACGCGCGCCTCGTGCGCTTCGTAGTCGTCGGGACCGAAGAACTGTATGGGGTGCGTGGCGACCACGGGCAGGTTCAGGCGATCGGCCAGCTGCACGGCGGCCAGCACATGGGCTTCGTCGTCAGGCCGGCCTGCGCGCTGCAATTCGATGAAGAAGCGGTGCGGGAACATGCTCGCCAGCCGCTGGGCCACGGCGGCTGCGCCGGCCTCGTCGCCGCGCATCAGCGCCTGGCCCACGGGGCCGGCCTGGGCCCCGGCCAGCACGATCAGCCCCTCGCCCAGCTCCTGCAGCCAGGCCCAGGTGTGCACGGCCTGGCCCTTGACCACGTTGCGGGTCCAGCCACGGGCCAGCAGTTCGGACAGGTTGTGGTAGCCCAGCGGGCTTTGCACCAGCACGATGATGCGCGAGACGGCGGCACCGTTCTCGCCTTCGATCTGGATTTCCGCGCCCAGCACGGGCTTGACGCCCTTGGCCCGCCCTTCGCGGTAGAACTTGACGCCACCAAACAGGTTGTTGAAGTCTGTGACGGCCAGTGCGACCTGCCCGTCCTCGGCGGCGGCCTTGACGATGGCATTGATGCGGTTGGTTCCGTCCACGACGGAGAATTCGGTGTGCAGGCGCAAATGGACAAACATATGGGCGCCATTGTAGAAAGCTCCGCAAGGCCGGGACCCGTTCACGGCCATGCCTTTGCCGCCGCCCCCGCCTGCGGGGCGGGCATCGCAGGCCGTTACAATGCTTCGGCCCGGTTGCGGGAAAATCAGGCTTTGTGCGGCCCCTCAGCGCGGCCCGCGTTCCTGCCCGCCAACCCTCTCACCGCCCTTCGATTGCCCGAGAAACGTCCACCATGCAGCGTATTCCCCTGTCCATCGTTCCCGCCATGCTGGTCGCAGGCGTTCTGACAGCCTGCTCCAGTACGCAGCAAGACCCTACTGCCAAGTGGACCCCGGACCGCATCTATACCGAGGCCCGCGACGAAGCCGCCTCCGGCGCGTTCGACAAGGCCGTTCCGCTGTTCGAGAAGCTCGAAGGCCGTGCCGCCGGCACGCCCCTGGCCCAGCAGGCCCAGCTCGACAAGGCCTATGCCCAGTACAAGAGCGGCGACAAGATCCAGGCCACCGCCACGCTGGACCGCTTCCTGAAGCTGCATCCGGCCAGCCCCGCCACCGACTACGCCCTCTACCTGAAGGGCCTGGTCAACTTCAATGACAACCTGGGCATGTTCTCCTGGCTGTCGCGCCAGGATCTGTCCGAGCGTGACCAGAAGGCCGCCAAGGACTCTTTCGAGTCCTTCCGCGAGCTGGTGACGCGCTTTCCCGAGTCGCGCTACGCCGAGGATTCGCGGCTGCGCATGCAGTACATCGTCAACTCGCTGGCGCAGTACGAAGTGCATGTGGCCCGCTACTACTACGGACGCGGCGCCTACGTGGCCGCCATCGCGCGCGCGCAGACGGCCGTCAAGGACTACCAGGGCGTGCCCGCCGTGCGCGAGGCCATGCAGATCCTGGTGAATTCATACGACGCCCTGGGCATGACGCAGTTGCGCGACGACGCGCAACGCGTGCTGACCGCCTCCTACGGCCAGGAGTCCGACCAGGACCTCACGGCAAAGCAGAAGTCGTGGTGGAAGCTGTGGTGATCTGCGGCGCAGGCTGCGCCAGCGCCTGCAGGGCCTGAACAAAGGCCGCCTCGTCCACCAGGGTCCGCATGGGCGGCAGCGCGGCACGCAGCCGCCGCCCGTAACCCATGGTGGCCAACCGGGAATCACAGACCACGAGTACGCCGCGATCCGTCTCGCGCCGGATCAGGCGGCCGGCGCCCTGCTTGAGCGCCATGGCGGCCTCGGGCAGCATGTAGTCGGCAAAGGCCTGACGCCCCACGGATTCCAGGCTGCGCGAACGCGCCTCGACCAGCGGATCGTCGGGCGGCGGAAACGGCAGCTTGTCGATGACCACCAGCTGCAGCGCATCGCCCGGCAGGTCCACCCCCTCCCAGAAAGTGGCCGAGGCCACGAGAATGCAGCCCCGCCCCGGGCTCGCCCCCGTGCCTTCCCTGCCTTCTCCGGCCGCGATAAAGCGCTCGATCAAGGCCAGCTTGGGCGCCTGCCCCTGGACCAGCACATCCAGTTCACCAAACAGCCCCAGCGACTGCTGCAGTGCATCGCCTATGGCGTGCAGCGCCCGCAGCGTGGTCGTCAGCACCAGCGTGCGCCCGCCCAGGCGCTGGGCGGCATCCAGCGCCAGGCGCGCCACCTCGGTGCTATGCGTGGCACTGCCGGCCTGGGCAAAGGGCCGGGGCACGTAAAGCGCTGCCTGCCGCGCATAGTCAAAGGGACTGTCCACGCGCAGCACCTGGGCCTCGCGCAGGCCGCAGGGCTCGGTGAACCAGCTCAGGCGCTCGTCGTCACCCAGCGTGGCCGAGGTGAAGATCCACGCGGTGCCCGAGGGCTGCCGGGGCAGGCCTGCAGCTTCGTGAACGGGCGCGGGCGCGCCTTCTTCCTGTTCTTGTGGCTCGGGCTCGGGCTGTGCATCCTCTCGCTCCTGGTCTTCCGATCCCTCCTGCTCCTGCGTCAACCCCAGCAGCCGCGTGCGCATGATGTGCGCAATGGTCAGCGGAGACTCCAGCATGCGCATCTGCTGGCTGCCCAGCTCCAGCCAGCGCACCGTGTCCTGCACGGCGGCGGCGGCAAAGGTGGCCAGGCGCCGCAGCAACTCGTTGCCGCGCTCGAACAGCCTGCGCAGTTCGGGGTCGCTGACCTGCAGTTGCACCAGCGGCTCCAGCAGTGCCCGCAGGCTGCGCCCCAGCGTCACCAGGGCGGTGCGCCAGCGCTGCGCGTCCAGCCCCTGCGGCGTCACGCCCTGCCAGGGCAGGCGCCCGCCCGCCGGGGGCTTGCCTGCCGCCAGGCGCAGCTCGCGCAAGGCCTGCTCCACACGTGCCGAAAGCTGCATCCAGTCGGCCATGCCGCGCGCCAGTTCCTGGCCGGCGCGCAGCACATCGCGGGCATAGCCCGTCAGTTGCTGGCCCGACAGGCTCTGGCCCGCGAACTGCACGCCGGTGTCGTTGAGCTGGTGGGCCTCGTCCACCACGACCACGCCCACGCTGGGCAGCAACTGGGCCACGCCCGACTCGCGCACATCCAGGTCGGCAAACATGAGGTGGTGGTTGATGACCACCACGTCGGCCTCCAGCGCAGCGCGGCGGGCCACGTTGACATGGCAGTCCTGCCAATGCGGGCAGTCGGAACCCAGGCAGTTGTCGCGTGTGGAAGTGACCAGGGGCAGCGCGGGCGAGCGCTCGTCCAGCGCGGGCAACTCGCCCAGGTCGCCCGTACGCGTGGTGCGTGCCCATCGCTCGACCAGGGCCACGCTGCGCAGCACCTGCGGGTCCTGCGGCGCCGTGCGGCCCTGGCGCACACGCTCCAGCCGCTCCATGCACAGGTAGGCGCTGCGGCCCTTGAGGCGCGCCATGCGCAGCGGCATGCCCAACGCGGCAACGAGGCGCGGCAGATCGCGGGCATACAGCTGATCCTGCAGCGCGCGCGTGGCCGTGGACACCAGCACGCGCTGGCCGCTGAGCAGGGCCGGCACCAGGTAGGCATAGGTCTTGCCCACGCCCGTGCCGGCCTCGACCACCAGGGTCTGGCGCTGCTCGATGGCCTGGGCCACGGCCAGGGCCATGCGGGTCTGCCCCTCACGCGGCAGGAACAGCGCCTCGGCGCGCGACAGCAGGCCTTGCGGCGCGAAGGCCGCCTGCACGGCGGCGGTCAGAGAATGCAAAGGGCGGGTCCGTTTGTTGAAAAAGAGAGCGCCGCCGGGGTGCGGCGGGCCAGCGCCGGGGACGGTGCTCCGATAATATGCGCCATGACATTGGTGTGCCCATCCACCGCCCCAAGAGCCCACCAAACCAGAGACCATGCAGCCAGCGTACCGACTCCAAGCCGCCACAGGCATCCATCGCGGTGACAGGCAATACCAGCAAGACCAGGTGATGCTCATGGCCCACCCCTATGTACACGGCTGCCTGCTGGGCGTGCTGGCCGACGGCATGGGCGGGCGCAGTGGCGGGCGCAAGGCCTCCGACCAGGTCATGCTCACGGCGCGCCAGCTGTTCGAGCGCTTCGAGCCGGGCAAGGAGGACTGCACGGCGCTGCTGGAGAGCATCGTCCACGAGTCGCACATGGTGATCCGGCTGACGGCCATCTCGGCCGAGCAGGAGCCGCACAGCACCATTGCCGCCTTCGTGCTGCTGCCCCAGGGCCGCTGCCACTGGGTGCATTCGGGCGATTCGCGCATCTACCACTACCAGGGCGCGACCATGGTCCACCGCACCAAGGACCACTCCTACGTCCAGTCCCTGGTGGACAGGGGAGAACTCACCGAATTCGAGGCCCATGTGCACCCCAAGTTCAACATCCTGCTGGGCTGCCTGGGCACCGAGGCCGAGCCGCCCATGAGCCACCACGTGATCGAGCACGTGCACCCGGGCACCACGCTCATGGCCTGCAGCGACGGCGTCTGGCACTACTACACGGCAGAGGAACTGGGCACCGTGCTCAACGCGCTCACGCCGCGCGAGGCCACGGAATTCCTGATCGACAAGGCACGCGTACGCGCCCAGGGCGGGGGTGACAACCTGTCGCTGGTGGTGCTCAAGCTCGAGGCACTGGAGCCGGTGACGGCCTGACCACCGGGCTCAGGGCGCCGCAGACGCGGGAGGCGCAGGCAGTGGCGCTGCCTGCGGGCCGCGCTCGCGGGCGGCATCGGCGGCACGGGCCTTGCGCTCGGCAGCCTCTTTTTGCTTGGCCTCGAACTGGGCGCGGGCGGCAGCTCGCCGCTCCTGCTCCTGCGCAGACTGGCGCTGCTCGATCTGCGCCTGGCGATCACGCTGGTGGCTGGCCTGCTGGGCTGCGCGCTGCTGTGCGTCCTGGGCACGCTGGGCCCTGATGGCCTGGGTGTCGCGCTGGGCGGCCGGTGGCCGCTCCTTGGCTTGCATGGACGAGGCGGCCTTCTGCGCCTTCTTGGCCTCGATATCCTCAAGGCGCTGGGCGGCGCGCTCCTTGCGCTCCTCGTCGTTGATCTGCAGCTCGCGTTCGCGCAGCGGCTTGTCCTGCTCGCGGGCCTCCTCGCGCGCCTGCCTGAGGCAGTCTTCCACGGCAAAGCGCTGGTAGCACTCGGACTCCAGGGCCGTGCGCCGCCTGTCGATGACGGCACGCTGGGCCGCGATCTCGGCGCGTGCGGCCTTGCGCTCGGCCTGGACCTGCTTTGCAGCCTGGGCGCGCTCCTGCCGCGCATCGGCATCGCTATCCGCGCCAGCCTCCGCAGCCATGGCCGGGCCGGCCAGGACAAGGCAGGCCAGCGCAGCGCTCAGGGCAGCGGGCAGTTTCTTCACAAGGGCGAAAGCAGAGGTAGGCAGTTTCAACATGTACAGGTCCGGCAAACGACGCCAGTGGCTGCGAACGGCCTCAGGTCAGGCTGGTGTCCACCACACGGCGCTCCAGCGCCAGGAATTCCTTGGACTGCATCTCGTTCAGGCGCGATACGGTACGGGGGAACTCATGGGCCAGCGGGCCCTCAGTGTAAAGCTGCTCGGGCGGCACGGCGGCCGAGATGACCAGCTTGACCCTGCGGTCGTACAGCACGTCCACCAGCCAGGTGAAGCGACGCGCGGGCGATGCCATGTTGACCGGCATATAGGGCACGTCGGACAGCAGCACGGTGTGGAACTGGCTTGCGATCTCCAGGTAGTCGTTCTGCGAGCGCGGGCCGCCGCACAGCTCGCGGAAGTCGAACCAGACCACGCCACCGGCGCGGCGGCGCGCACGGATCTCGCGCGCCTCGATGTGCAGCACGGGGTCTTCGTCCTTGACTTCGGCCAGCTTGTCGAAGGTTTCGGTCATGGCCGCATCAGCCTCTGCACCCAGGGGCGTGTGATAGAGCCGGGCGTTTTCCAGCGTGCGGCGGCGGTAGTCCGTGCCGTTGTCCACGTTGACGACTTCCATGCGCTCGTTGAGCAGGTCGATGGCCGGCAGGATGCGGTCGCGGTGCAGGCCGCCCGGATACAGCTCGTCGGGCTTGAAGTTTGAGGTGGTGACAAAGCCCACGCCGTTGGCGAACAGCGAGACCAGCAGCCGGTGCAGGATCATCGCGTCCGTGATGTCGGCCACGTGGAATTCGTCGAAGCAGATCAGCTTGTACTTCTTGGAGATGCGGGCACCCAGCACGTCCAGCGGGTTCTGCGTGCCCTGCAGCACGGCGAGCTCGCGGTGGACCTCGCGCATGAATTCGTGGAAATGCAGGCGCACCTTGCGCCTGAGCGGCACGGCGTTGAAGAAGCAGTCCATGAGAAAGCTCTTGCCGCGCCCGACCCCGCCGTACATGTAGACGCCGCGGGGAATCTCGGGATGGTTGATGAGCTTCTTGAAGGCGTTGGAGCGGCGCTGGCGGTAGACCGCCCAGTCGTCGGCACAGCGCTGCAGCGCCTCGACGGCGCGCAACTGCGCAGGATCACTGTGAAAGCCCTTGGCTACCAGTTCGGCCTCGTAGGCCTCTCGCACTGAAACGCTCATGCAGCATCAACCATTCGCTATGTATTCAGAAGCTGAAAACGCTTGCAGGGCAAGCGCTTTCAGGTCTTTGGCTTGGGCTAGATGGCTAGCCTGGCACTCAGAAATTCAAAGTGCGCTTGTCGACGGCCAGTGCCGCTTCCTTGGTGGCCTCGGACAGCGAGGGGTGGGCATGGCAGATGCGGGCGATGTCTTCGCTCGATGCCTTGAACTCCATGGCGACCACGGCTTCGGAGATCAGCTCCGAGACCATGGGGCCGACCATGTGCACGCCCAGGATTTCGTCGGTCTCGGCATCGGCCAGGAACTTGACCATGCCCGTGGTGTCGCCCAGGGCGCGCGCACGGCCGTTGGCCAGGAAGGGGAAGGTGCCAGCCTTGTACTTGACGCCCTGCTCCTTCAGTTGCTGCTCGGTGCGGCCCACCCAGGCGATTTCGGGGCTGGTGTAGATCACCCAGGGGATGGTGCCGAAGTTCACATGGCCATGCTGGCCGGCAATGCGCTCGGCCACGGCCACGGCCTCTTCCTCGGCCTTGTGCGCCAGCATCGGGCCGCGCACCACGTCGCCCACGGCCCAGACGCCGGGCAGGCTGGTCTTGCAGTCGTCATCGACCACGACGCAGCCGCGCTCGTCCAGAGCCAGGCCCACGGCCTCGGCATTGAGGCCGGCCGTGTTGGCAGTGCGGCCGATGGAGATGATCAGCTTGTCGGCCTCCAGCGCCTGGGCTTCGCCCTTGGCGTTGGTGTAGGCGATGGACACGCCCTTCTTGCCGCTCTTGATTTCGCCGATCTTCACGCCCAGCTCGATCTTCAGGCCCTGCTTGTCGAACGCCTTCTTGGCTTCCTTGGCGATCTGCTCGTCCACGGCGGACAGGAACTTGTCCATGCCTTCGAGCACGACCACTTCCGTGCCCAGGCGGCGCCAGACCGAGCCCATTTCCAGGCCGATCACGCCAGCGCCGATCAGGGCCAGCTTCTTGGGGGCCTTGCCCAGGCGCAGGGCGCCGTCGTTGGACAGGATGTTCTCTTCATCGAAGGGCACGCCGGGAAGCGCGCGGGCGCTGGAGCCCGTGGCGACCACGATCTGCTTGCCCGTCAGCACTTCCTCTTCCTTGCCGGCAACCTTGATCTCGTAGCCGCCCTCGACCGCCTTGACGAACGAGCCACGGCCGTGGAAGAAGGTGACCTTGTTCTTCTTGAACAGGTACAGGATGCCGTCGTTGTTCTGCTTCACGACCGCATCCTTGCGGGCGATCATCTTGGCCACGTCCATCTCGACCTTGCCGGTGGAGATGCCATGGTCGGCAAAGTGCAGATTGGCGTGCTCGAAGTGCTCGGACGACTGCAGCAGGGCCTTGGAGGGAATGCAGCCCACGTTGGTGCAGGTGCCGCCCGGAGCGGCGCCGCCCGCGGTGTTCTTCCACTCGTCGATACAGGCCACGTTGAAGCCCAGTTGTGCGGCACGGATGGCGGCGATGTAGCCGCCAGGGCCCGCGCCGATGACGATGACGTCGAATTGCTTGCTCATTTCAGGAATCTCTTGTCTGTGATGCATGAAAAAACCCACCGCAGGGCACGCGGCCAAGGGTGGGTTTTCGTCGTGTCGAACCCTGTGGAATTACAGGTCGAACAGCAGGCGCGAAGGATCTTCCAGCGCGTCCTTCATGGCCACCAGGCCCAGCACGGCTTCGCGGCCGTCGATGATGCGGTGGTCATAGGACATGGCCAGATAGTTCATCGGGCGGACCACGACCTGGCCGTTCTCGACCATGGCGCGGTCCTTGGTGGCGTGCACGCCCAGGATGGCCGACTGGGGCGGGTTGATGATGGGGGTGGACATCATCGAGCCGAAGGTGCCGCCGTTGGAGATGGAGAAGGTGCCGCCGGTCATTTCTTCAATGCCCAGCTTGCCTTCGGCAGCCTTCTTGCCGAATTCGGCAATCTTCTTTTCGATGTCGGCGAAGCTCATCTGGTCTGCATTGCGCAGGATGGGCACCACCAGGCCACGGGGCGAACCCACGGCGATACCGATGTCGAAGTAGCCGTGGTAGACGATGTCGTTGCCGTCCACGGAAGCATTGAGCACGGGGTACTTCTTCAGGGCGTGCACTGCCGCCTTGACGAAGAAGGACATGAAGCCCAGCTTGGTGCCGTGTTCCTTGGTGAAGGCGTCCTGGAACTTCTTGCGCAGATCCATCACCGGGGCCATGTTCACTTCGTTGAACGTGGTCAGGATGGCGTTGGTGGACTGCGACTGCAGCAGGCGCTCGGCCACGCGGGCACGCAGGCGGCTCATGGGCACGCGCTGCTCGGGACGGCCGCTGAGGTCTTCCTTGGCAGCGGGAGCCGACACCTGGGGCAGCGCCTTGGTGGGCACGCCGGTGGGGATGACGGCAGCCGTGGACTGCACGCCGCCCTTGACGGCGGCCAGGGCGTCGCCCTTGGTCACGCGGCCATCCTTGCCGGAGCCAGCCACGTTGGCGGCCGACAGGTTGTTCTCGGCCAGCAGCTTGGCAGCGGCGGGCATGGCGACATCGCCCTTGCTGCCGCCAGTGGCAGCAGCAGCGGCGGGAGCAGCAGCAGGCGCTGCGGCAGCGGGAGCGGCGGCTGCGGCAGGAGCGGCAGCGGCCACGCCGGCCACGCCTTCGGTGTCGATCTTGGCGATCAGCTGCTCGGCCACCACGGTGGCGCCATCACCTTGCACGATCTCGGCCAGCACGCCAGCGGCGGGAGCGGGCACTTCGAGCACGACCTTGTCGGTTTCGATTTCGATGAGGATCTCATCGATTGCAACCGCTTCGCCGGCCTTCTTCTTCCAGGTCAGCATGGTGGCCTCAGCGATGGACTCGGACAGCTGGGGAACTTTGACTTCAACGATAGCCATTTGTGATTCTTTCCAAAAGTGTTCTGTACTGATACGTAGCGGGTGGGGGCTGCCTTACTTGTTCAGGACAAAACCCTTGAGCTTGGAGAACGCGCCTTCCACCAGGGCCTTTTGCTGCTCCTGGTGCAGGTGTGCGTAACCCACGGCGGGCGATGCCGAGGCAGCGCGGCCGGAGTAGCCCAGCTTCTGGCCATCGAGCATGTTCTCGTGGATGTAGTGCTGCACGAAGAACCAGGCGCCCTGGTTCTGCGGCTCGTCCTGGCACCAGACGATCTCGGTGGCGTTGCCGAACTTCTTGAGTTCAGCGGCGAAGGCCTTGTGCGGGAAGGGGTACAGCTGTTCGACGCGGATGATGGCGACGTCCTTGCTTTCCTTCTCGGCGCGCTTCTTGACCAGGTCGTAGTAGACCTTGCCCGAGCAAGCGATCACGCGCTTGACCTTGGCCGCGTTCTTCACGACGGCTTCGTCCTGCTCGGGGATCACGGTCTGGAAACCACCGCTGGTGAACTCGGACAGCGGCGAGGTCGCATCCTTGTTACGCAGCAGAGACTTGGGGGTCATGATGACCAGCGGCTTGCGCAGCGGGCGCACCATCTGGCGACGCAGCACGTGGAAGATCTGGCTGGCCGTGGTGGGCTGCACGATCTGCATGTTGGCGTCGGCGGCCAGCTGCATGAAGCGCTCCAGGCGTGCCGAGCTGTGCTCGGGGCCCTGGCCTTCATAGCCGTGCGGCAGCATCAGCGTCAGGCCGTTGATGCGGCCCCACTTGACCTCACCGGAGGCGATGAACTGGTCGATCACCACCTGGGCGCCGTTGGCGAAGTCGCCGAACTGGGCTTCCCAGATCACCAGGGTGTTGGGATCGTTCGACGCGTAGCCGTACTCGAAGCCCAGCACGGCCTCTTCGGACAGGATGGAGTCGATGACGGTGAACGGAGCCTGGCTGTCGGCCACGTTCTGCAGCGGGATGTAGGTGCCTTCGCTCCACTTTTCACGCTTTTGGTCATGGATGACCGAGTGGCGGTGGGTGAAGGTGCCGCGGCCGCAGTCCTCGCCCGACAGGCGCACGGGGTAGCCCGATGCGACCAGCGATGCGAAGGCCATGTGCTCGCCCATGCCCCAGTCCACGTTGACATCGCCGCGGCCCATGGCTGCGCGGTCGTCATAGACCTTTTTGACCAGCGCGTGCGGGGTCACGGTCTCGGGGATGGTGGTGATGCGTTCGGCCAGACGCTTCCATTCGGTCAGCGGGATGGCGGTGTCGCCGGCGTCGGTCCAGGTCTTGCCCAGGAACGGGCTCCAGTCCACGGCGTACTTGCTCTTGAAGTTCGTCAGCACCGGGTCCACGGTGTGGCGGCCTTCGTCCATGGCGGCACGGTAGGCCTTGGCCATGTCGTCGCCCAGCGTCTCGCCCAGGCCTTGCGTGGCCAGCTTGTCGGCGTACAGCTTGCGGGTGCCGGGGTGGGCGCCGATCTTCTTGTACATCAGCGGCTGGGTCAGGGCAGGCGTGTCCTGCTCATTGTGGCCCAGCTTGCGGAAGCAGACGATGTCCACGACCACGTCCTTGGCAAACTCCATGCGGAATTCCAAGGCCAGTTGCACGGCCAGGGCCACGGCTTCCGGATCGTCACCGTTCACGTGCAGCACGGGCGACTCGATCATCTTGACGATGTCGGTGCAGTACAGGGTGGAGCGGGTGTCGCGCGGATCGGAGGTGGTGAAGCCGATCTGGTTGTTGATGATGATGTGCACCGTGCCGCCCGTGGTGTAGCCACGGGTCTGGGCCAGCGCCAGGGTTTCCTGGTTCACGCCCTGGCCGGCAAAGGCGGCATCGCCGTGCACCAGCACGGGCAGCACCTGCTTGCCATGCGGGTCGTCGCGGCGGTCCATGCGCGAACGCACCGAGCCTTCGACCACGGGGTTGACGATTTCCAGGTGCGAGGGGTTGAAGGCCAGCGACAGGTGGACGGGGCCGCCTGCGGTGGACACGTCGGAACTGAAGCCCTGGTGGTACTTCACGTCACCTGCGGGCAGGTCTTCGGGGGCAGTGTGGTCGAACTCGGCGAACAGGTCCTTGGGCATCTTGCCCAGGGTGTTGACCAGCACGTTCAGGCGGCCGCGGTGGGCCATGCCGATCACGACTTCCTGCACGCCCTTCTGGCCGGCAGCGTTGATCAGCTCGTCCATGGCGACGATGAAGCTTTCGCCACCTTCCAGAGAGAAGCGCTTTTGGCCGACGTACTTGGTGTGCAGGTAGCGTTCCAGGCCTTCGGCAGCCGTCAGGCGGTCGAGGATGCGCTTTTTCTGGTTGGCGTCAAAGCTGGGCTTGGTACGGCTGGTTTCCAGCTTTTGCTGCCACCAGCGCTTTTGCGTCTGGTCGGTGGCATACATGTACTCGGAGCCGATCGTGCCGCAGTAGGTCTCGCGCAGAGCGTTCATCAGCTCGCGCAGCGACATGCTTTCCTTGCCGAAGAAGGTGTTGCTCGTGTTGAACACCGTTTCCTGGTCGGCATCGGTGAAGCCGTAGAACGACGGCTCCAGCTCGGGAATTTCGGGGCGCTCGGTGCGCTTGAGGGGATCGAGATCGGCCCAGCGTGCGCCGACGTTGCGGTAGGCGGCGATCAGTTGCTGGACGGCGGTGCGCTTGCGGCCCAGCTCGGAGTCGGCGCCGGAGGCCACGACCACCTTGGTGCCGCCTTGCTTGGCGCGCTCGGCGAAAGCGTTGATGACGGGCTGGTGCGGGACGTCCTTGGAGTCCGTGCCGTCGACTGCTGGCACATGTTGCAGTGCATCAAAGTACTCGCGCCAGGAATCCGGCACGCTACCGGGGTTGGCCAGGTAGTTCTCGTACATTTCTTCGACGTAGGGGGCATTGCCGCCGAAGAGGTAGGTATTGCCTTGGTAGGCTTGGTAGACCGACGTCTGATCGCTCATATTGCGCTGACCTCAGCCTCCCTGAAGGAGGCATTAGCTGGTTTGTGGAACCTTCCGCGACACGGCTGTACCGATTGGCGGATGCGACTGTGGCTGGGGAAGGGCCTGGTTGCGACCGCCATTGTGCCACCGTTCAAACATCGCAGCAGGGCAGTTACCAAGCGATTACCTGGACCCTCCGGGAGTTCCCGCAGTCGCGTACATTGGCGCATCTTCCGAACGGACCGACAGATGAACCTGCTGCCCTTACACAAACGCACTTTCATGCTGCTGCTGATCGCGGCGACCATCGGCTTCGGTGCCGTGCTCTGGGAATTCATGGGGGCCATCTTCTGGGGCGTCGCCCTGGCCATCCTGTTCTCGCCGCTGCACCGGCGCCTGCTGGCACGCATGCCCCGGCGCACCAATCTCGCCGCCCTGTCCACCCTGCTGCTGTGCCTGGTCGTGGCCATCCTGCCGCTGGCGCTGATCGGCGCCTCCCTGGTGCGCGAGGCCTCGTTGATCTATGAGCGCGTCAACAGCGGCAACCTGGACGCGGGCACCTATCTGCAACAGATCATGGACGCCCTGCCCTCCTGGGTCACACCCTGGCTGGAGAGGTTGCACCTGGGTTCGCTGGCCGAGCTGCAGGACAAGCTGTCCAGCATCGCCATGCAGGCCTCCAAGCTGGCGGCCACCAAGGCGCTGGGCATAGGCCAGAACACGTTCGGCTTCTTGGTGGGCTTTTGCGTGATGCTGTACCTGCTGTTCTTCCTGCTGCGCGACGGCCGTGACCTGACCCAGCGCATCCGCATGGCCATTCCGCTGCAGGCCGACCACAAGGCCGAACTGTCGAGCAAGTTCACCACCGTGATCCGCGCCACCGTCAAGGGGAACCTGGCCGTGGCGGCCGCACAGGGCGCGCTGGGCGGGCTGATCTTCTGGATTCTGGGCATCCAGGGGCCCGTGCTGTGGGGCGTGGTGATGGCCTTCCTGTCGCTGCTGCCTGCCGTGGGCGCCGGCCTGATCTGGGCACCGGTGGCCATCTACTTCCTGGCCACCGGTGCCATGGGCAAGGGCCTGATCCTGATCGCCTACGGCGTGTTGGTGATCGGCCTGGTGGACAACGTGCTGCGCCCCTTGCTGGTGGGCAAGGACACGAAGATGCCCGACTACATCGTGCTGATCTCGACGCTGGGCGGCATGGCTCTCTTCGGACTGACGGGTTTTGTGATAGGCCCCGTGATCGCGGCCCTGTTCATGGCGATCTGGGACATGTTCTCGCGCATGCAAGTGCAGGATGAGGAAAAGCGCCGCCAACTTGCCCAGGCAGGTTTGGCGCATGCTGAATATCAGACATCGGATGATATGGACCTCAAGCAAGCACCGCACGATCCGCGCCCGCCGGCACGCTGAGCCTGCTCCGGCCCCTCCCTCTGGACGGGGCCGGAAATCCATTTCCAGGCATTCAATGGGTGCAAATGGATCGCATTCGCGCAATAGCCTGGATTCATCGAGCTCATTCATCCATTCAATGAATGGCGGATTGATATAAAACAAAATGTCCGAAGCCCTGAATCCAGATAATCATTTCAACTGATGATCCCGCCGGGCGGCGCCCCGGCAAGCCCCGCGCAGCAAGGCCTGGCGTGGAGCTTGCGCGCGAATGCCGCACAGGCCGACTCAGGATTAAGGGTTATTTCCCGGATTGATTCCGGGGTGCACTCGTAGAATTTGCTTACAAGCGTCAATTTCTATTAGAAGGTACCCCACATGGTCCAATTCTCCAGACGCCAGTTCATGAAAGTGACTGGTTCGACTCTGGCCGGATCCAGCCTGGCGTTGATGGGCTTCTCGCCCACTGCCGCCCTGGCTGAAGTGCGCCAGTTCAAGCTGGCCGCCACCACGGTCACCCGCCAGACCTGTACCTACTGCTCGGTAGGTTGCGGCATACTGATGTATTCGCTGAGCGACGGCGCCAAGAACGCCAAGCTGTCGGTGATCCACGTCGAGGGCGATCCGGACCACCCCGTCAACCGCGGCACGCTGTGCCCCAAGGGCGCCTCGCTGCTGGACTTCGTCCACAGCCCGCACCGCCTGAAATACCCCGAGTACCGCGCCCCCGGCTCCAACGAGTGGAAGCGCATGTCCTGGGACGAGGCGCTGACGCGCATCACCAAGCTGCTCAAGGACGATCGCGACGCGAACTTCGTCGAGCAAAACGACAAGGGCCAGACGGTGAACCGCTGGCTGACCACCGGCATGCTGGCCGCCTCGGCCTCCAGCAACGAAGCCGGTTACGTCACACACAAGGTTGCCCGTTCCTGGGGCCTGCTCGCACTCGATAACCAAGCACGTGTCTGACACGGCCCGACGGTGGCAGGTCTTGCCCCGACGTTTGGCCGTGGAGCGATGACGAACCATTGGGTCGACATCAAGAACGCGGACGTTATCCTGATCATGGGCGGCAATGCCGCTGAAGCACATCCCTGCGGTTTCAAGTGGGTGACCGAAGCGAAGGAGCACAACGGTGCGCACTTCATGGTGGTCGATCCGCGCTTCAACCGCTCCGCCTCCGTGGCCGATTTCTATGCCCCCATCCGGTCGGGCTCGGACATCGTGTTCCTGGGTGGCGTGATCAACTATCTGCTCACGAACGACAAGATCCATCACGAATACGTGAGGAACTACACCGACTTCTCGTACATCGTGAAGGAGGAGTTTGCGTTCGACGAAGGCATCTTCTCGGGCTACGACCCGCAGACACGCAAATACGACAAGTCCAGCTGGGACTATGAGCTCGACGCCGACGGCTACGTGAAGGTGGACGCCAGCCTGCAGCATCCGCGCTGCGTGTACCAATGGCTCAAGCGCCACTACGCCAGCTACACGCCCGAGAAGGTGGAGAGCGCCTGCGGCACGCCCAAGGAAAAATTCCTGCACGTGTGCGAGAAGCTGGCATCGACCGCCGTGCCGGGCCGCGTCGCGACCATCCTGTACGCACTGGGCTGGACACAGCACACCACGGGCGCGCAGATCCTGCGCACGGGCGCCATGGTCCAGCTGCTGCTGGGCAATATCGGCGTGGCAGGCGGCGGCATGAACGCGCTGCGCGGGCACTCCAACATCCAGGGCCTGACGGACCTGGGCATCCTGTCTGCCTCGCTGCCCGGCTACCTGACGCTGCCCAACGAAGGCGAGCAGGACTACCAGAAGTACATCGACGCGCGCACGCCCAAGGCCATGCGCCCGGGCCAGATGAACTACTGGTCGAACACGCCCAAGTTCCACGTGAGCCTGATGAAGGCCTGGTGGGGACCGGCGGCCACGGCCGAGAACAACTGGGCCTTCAACTACCTGCCCAAGCTGGACAGGCAGTACGACATGCTGCAGGTGTTCGACCTGATGGCGCAGGGCAAGATCAACGGCTACATCGCCCAGGGCTTCAACCCGCTGGCAGCCCTTGCGAACAGCAACAATGTGCGCGAAGGCCTCAAGAAGCTGAAGTTCCTGGTGATCATGGATCCGCTGGTCACCGAGACATCGGAGTTCTGGCAGAACCACGGCGAGTTCAACGACGTGGATCCGGCATCGATCCAGACCGAGGTGTTCCGCCTGCCCACGACCTGCTTTGCAGAGGAAGACGGCGCCGTCGTCAGTTCCTCGCGCGTGCTGCAGTGGCACTGGAAGGCGGCCGAGCCCCCGGGCGAGGCCAAGACCGACATCGCCATCATGTCGGCCCTGCACCTGCGCCTGAAGCAGGCCTATGAGAAGGACGGCGGCAAGTTCCCCGAGCCGATCACCAAGCTGTGGTGGCCCTATGCCCATGCCGATCATCCGACCTCGGAAGAGATCGCCAAGGAGTACAACGGCCGCGCCCTGGTGGACCTGTTCGACCCCAAGGACCCGACCAAGCTCATCCGCAAGGCCGGCGAGCAGCTGGCCGGCTTCGGCGAGATGCGCGACGACGGCACGACGATGGGCGGCTGCTGGATCTGGGCCGGCTGCTGGACCTCGTCCGGCAACCAGATGGCCCGGCGCGACAACAGCGACCCCACGGGCATAGGCAACACGCTGAACTGGGCCTGGGCCTGGCCGGCCAACCGCCGCGTGCTCTACAACCGCGCCTCCTGCGACCGCAACGGCCAGCCGTTCGATCCCAAGCGCACGCTGATCCGCTGGAACGGCAAGGCCTGGGGCGGTGCCGACGTGCCCGACATGGGCCCGACCATGCCGCCGGAGACCACCGATCCGTTCATCATGAACCCCGAGGGCGTGGCGCGCTTCTTCGCCCGCAAGGGCATGAACGAGGGACCGTTCCCCACCCACTACGAGGCCTTTGACAACCCGCTGGGATACAACCCCATGTATCCCGACAACAAGCTGGCGGTCATCAACCCGGCCACGCGGATCTTCGACTCCGTCAAGGATTCGGCGGGCTCGCCCAGCGAGTTCCCGCACGTGGGCACGACGTACCGCCTGACCGAGCACTTCCACTACTGGACCAAGCACGTTCAGCTGAACAACATCGTTCAGCCCGAGCAGTTCGTGGAAATCGGCGAGGCGCTGGCCAAGGAACTGGGCATCGAGACCGGCCAGCATGTGAAGGTCAGCTCCAAGCGCGGCTTCGTCAAGGCCGCCGCCGTGGTGACCAAGCGCATCAAGCCCATGAAGATCGATGGCAAGACCATCCACCACGTGGGCGTGCCCATTCACTGGGGCTTCTCGTCCACGGGCCGCAAGGGCTACATGGCCAACAACCTGACGGCATCGGTGGGCGATGGCAACAGCCTTACCCCGGAATCCAAGACCTTCCTCGTGAAGGTGGAAAAGGTTTAAGGAGCAGCTGATGTCATCAACCATGTCTCTCGATATCAAGCGTCGCTCGGCCACGACGACGCCTGCTCCCAGTGCGCGCGAAACGCACAGCGGCGAGGTGGCCAAGCTCATCGATGTCTCCAAGTGCATCGGGTGCAAGGCCTGCCAGACCGCCTGCATGGAGTGGAACGACCTGCGCGACGAAATCGGCACCTGCGCGGCCGGCGTCTATGACAACCCGACCGATCTGACCGATCAGTCGTGGACCGTCATGCGCTTTACCGAGTACGAGAACGAAGCGACCGGCAACCTGGAGTGGCTGATCCGCAAGGACGGCTGCATGCACTGCGAGGACCCGGGCTGCCTGAAGGCCTGCCCCTCGCCGGGCGCCATCGTGCAGTACAGCAACGGCATCGTGGACTTCCAGCAGGACCAGTGCGTGGGCTGCGGCTACTGCGTCACGGGCTGCCCGTTCAACATCCCGCGCATCTCCAAGAAGGACCACAAGGCCTACAAGTGCACGCTGTGCTCGGACCGCGTGGCCGTCGGCCGCGAGCCTGCCTGTGTCAAGACCTGCCCCACGGGCGCCATCATGTTTGGCACCAAGGAGGCGATGAAGGACCAGGCCGAGCACCGCATCGGCGACCTCAAGCGGCGCGGCTATGCCGAGGCCGGCCTGTATGACCCGCAAGGCGTGGGCGGCACCCATGTGATGTACGTTCTGCATCACGCGGACAAGCCTTCGCTGTACAAGGGCCTGCCCGACGACCCGAAGATCAGCCCCATGGTGTCCCTGTGGAAGGGCGTGGCCAAGCCGCTGGCCATGGCCGCGCTGGGCGCAGCTGCCGTCGGCAGTCTGTTCCACTACATCACCAAGGGCCCGAACGACGTGTCCAAGGAACTGGAAGACGAAATGGACCGCAAGGACCAGGAAGCCGCTGAAAAGGAGGCCCGCCGATGAAACGCAACCCACGTGACCTGGTGCGCTACAACGCATCGGAGCGTGCCAACCACTGGGTGGTCGGCATCTGCTTCATCCTGCTGGCGCTGTCGGGCCTGGCGTTCTTCCACCCGGCCTTCTTCCCGCTCACTCAGCTGTTCGGCGGCGGGCCGTGGACGCGCATCCTGCACCCCTACATCGGGGTGGTGATGGCGCTGTTCTTCATCATCATGGCGCTGCGCTTCTGGCGCCTGAACGTGGTCGAGCCGCGCGACATCGAGTGGCTCAAGAACGTCAACAAGATGATCGACGGCGACGACCACGACATGCCCGAGCAGGGCAAGTACAACGGCGGCCAGAAGCTGCTGTTCTGGGGCCTGGTCATCGGCATGCTGGCGATCACCGTGACCGGAGCGCTCATGTGGCGCGCCTGGTGGACGCTGCCCGTCAACGTGGTGCGCGCCGCCTCGGTGGTGCATGCCATTGCGGGCGTGTGGATGATCGGCTTGATCATCATGCACGTGTACGCGGCCATCTGGACCCGGGGCACCATCCGCGCCATGCTGTACGGCACGGTGACGCGGGCCTGGGCCAAGCAGCATCACCGGGGGTGGTATCGCAAGATGACCGGAGACAACGACTGAGCCCCCTGAGCGGCTGCGCCGCTTCCCCCTCTCGCTTCGCGGGGGGGACGGCACCCTCGGTGCGGGGCGGCCCTTCCTCGGTGCCCCTGCTCTGGGGCACGCCGGTTTCATAGGCCAAGGACAATGCGCAACCCCGTGTTAGCCTTTCGCCTGAAGCCACCAGCCGCCCGGCGTCCCTGGACGCTGGGCGATTGTCTTTTTGGAACATTCCAATGCAACGCATTCTTCAACCCGGCGATATCGAGTCGCTGGACCACACCAGTTTTCCGCGCGTGCTGCTGCCGCAGTTGCCGGGGCTGTTCGTCGAGCGGGCGGCACGGCTGCGGCAGCTGGCCGAGGGCAATCCGATTGCCGATTACCTACGGTTCGTGGCGCAGATCGTGGACGCGCAGGCCAAGGCGGCCGGGCAGTTGACGCTGGCCGAGCCCGATGCGGCGCTGATTGCGCGGGCGCAGGAGCATTCCATGCCGCTGCTGCCTGCCGCCGACCATATCGATGCCGCCTGGCATGGCGTGCTGGACCGCATGCTCGATGCCCTGTCGGGCGCCGATGGCCTGCCTGCGCCGCTGCAGCCGCTGCTGCAGGAGCTGCGCGCGCTGGACACGGCCGGGCGTGACGAGATCGCGCAGCGGCTGCTGCAAAAGGAAGTGGCGGCCCGCCACGTGGGCATGGCGCCTTTTGTGATGGCTGCGCTGCAGGTGGTGTTTGCCACGCGCGCCAGCGGCCTGAGCGCACGCGACTTGCCCTATACCGATCCCGCCTCGATCTGCCCCGTCTGCGCCAGCGAGCCCGTGGCCAGCGTGCTGCGCATCGGCGGCAAGGCGGCGGGCCACCGCTACCTGCACTGCGGCACCTGCTGCACGGAGTGGCACATGGTGCGCGTCAAGTGCTCGCACTGCGAGTCGACCAAGGGCGTCGAGTACCAGGGCATCGATGGCGCAGGCGATACCGTGCTGGCCGAGACCTGCGAGGAATGCGGCAGCTACCGCAAGGTGGTCAACCAGGAAAAGGACCCGATGGCCGAGCCCCTGGCCGACGACCTGGCCTCGCTGATGCTGGACCTGCTGATGGGCGAGGAGACGCGCTTTCAGCGCGCCAGCGCCAATCCCCTGCTCTACGTGGCCTTTGCCGAGGAGCAGGATGAGGCCGGCGACGCGCTGATCGACCCCGCCACGCCTGCTGCCTGACCCTTTCGCACGCCATGACCGATACCGCCGCCCCCTCTGCCGCATCCCCTGCCCCGTCCGCGCTGCGCCTGCCTGCCGTGGACAAGGTGCTGTTGAGCGCCGACATGCTCGCGCTGCGCGAGCGCCACGGCCTCGATGCCTGCACCCAGGCCGTGCGCGAATCCCTGGCGCAGATGCGGGCCGATGCGCAGGAGCGGCTGCGGTCGGGCGAGCCCGATGCAGGCGCGCCCGGCATCACTGAGGTGGTCCAGGCGGCCGGCCTGCGCTTGGCGCAGCGCTTTGCGCCCCGGCTGCGCACCGTCTTCAACCTCACGGGCACGGTGCTGCACACCAACCTGGGCCGCGCCCTGCTGCCGCAGGAGGCCGTGGACGCCGTGGTGGCCGCCATGACGGCGCCGGCCAACCTGGAGTACGACCTGGAAGACGGCGGCCGTGGCGACCGCGACGACCTGATCGAATCCCTGGTCTGCGAACTCACGGGTGCCGAGGCCTGCACCGTCGTCAACAACAACGCCGCCGCCGTGCTGCTGACCCTGGCCACGCTGGCGGCCGGGCGCGAGGTCATCGTCTCGCGCGGCGAGCTGGTGGAGATCGGCGGGGCCTTCCGCATTCCCGACATGATGACGCGCGCAGGCGCCACCCTGGTCGAGGTGGGCACCACCAACCGCACCCATGCGCGCGACTACGAAGGCGCTGTCGGCGAACACACCGGCCTGCTCATGAAGGTGCATTGCAGCAACTACGCCATCACCGGCTTCACCAAGGCCGTGAGCGACGCGGAGGTGGCATCCATTGCCCACGCGCACGGCCTGCAGATGGTGGTGGACCTGGGCAGCGGCACCCTGGTCGACCTGCGCGAATGGGGCCTGCCCTACGAGGTCACGGTGCGCGAGACCATCGAGTCGGGCGCCGACATCGTCACCTTCAGCGGCGACAAGCTGCTGGGTGGCCCGCAGGCTGGCCTGATCGTGGGCCGCAAGGACCTGATCGCCCGCATCAAGAAACACCCGCTCAAGCGCGCACTGCGCGTGAGCAAGCTCACCCTGGCTGCGCTGGAGCCCACGCTGCGCCTGTACCTGCACCCCGAAAAGCTGGCCGAGCGCCTGACCACGCTGCGCCTGTTCACGCGGCCCCAGGCCGACATGCAGGCCCGCGCGCAGGCCCTGCAGCCGCTGGTGCAGCAGGCGCTGGGCAGCCGCTATGTGGTGGAAACCGCCGAGATGAACAGCCAGATCGGCAGCGGCGCCCTGCCCGTGGAAAACCTGCCCAGCTGGGGCCTGCGCCTGCATCCGGCCGACGGTCGCCAGGCCGGCCGCCAGCTCACCCGGCTGGAGGCCGGCCTGCGCAGCCTGCCCCGCCCCGTCATCGGCCGGCTGCATGACGACGCTCTGTGGCTGGACCTGCGCTGCCTGGAGGCAGCCGACGAGCCTGCCTTCACCGAACAGCTGCCGCTGCTGCACATCGCCTGAGGACGAACGCATGATCATCGGCACCGCCGGCCACATTGACCACGGCAAGACCACCCTGGTGCGCGCGCTCACGGGCGTGGACACCGACCGCCTCAAGGAAGAGAAGGCGCGCGGCATCTCCATCGAGCTGGGCTATGCCTACACGCCGCTGCCCAATGGCGAGGTGCTGGGCATCATCGACGTGCCCGGCCACGAAAAATTCGTGCACACCATGGCCGCAGGCGCCGTGGGCATAGACCACGCCTTGCTGGTGGTGGCCGCCGACGACGGCGTCATGCCGCAGACGCGCGAGCACCTGGACATCCTGCAGCTGCTGGGCGTGCGCGAAGCCACCGTGGCCCTGACCAAGGCCGACCGCGCCACGCCCGAGCGGCTGCAGCAGGTGCGCGCCGAGATCGGGGCCCTGCTAGCCCCCACGCCGCTGGCCGGCGCGCCGGTCTTCCCTACCGCGGCAGCCCTGCCTGACGACGCAGGCGTGGCGCAGTTGCGCGAGCACCTCATGGCGCGCGCCCAGTCCATTCCCGCGCGGGCCAGCGACGGGCTGTTCCGCCTGGCCGTGGACCGCAGCTTCACGCTACCGGGCCAGGGCACCGTGGTCACAGGCACCGTGTTCGGCGGGCAGGTGAAAGTCGGCGACACGCTGGTGCACTCGGCCTCGGGCACCGAGGTGCGCGTGCGCAGCCTGCATGCCCAGAACCAGGCCAGCGAACAGGGCCTGGCCGGACAGCGCTGCGCGCTCAACCTGTCGGGCATTGCCAAGGAAGCCATCACGCGCGGCGACTGGATCGCCGACGCACGGCTGCTGCAGGCCAGCGACCGGATCGACGTGCGCCTGCAACTGCTGGCCGATGCGCCATCACTGGCCCAATGGTCGCCTGTGCATGTGCACATCGGTACGGCGCGCTGCACGGCCCACGTGGCCCTGCTGCAGGACCAGCCGCTGAGCCCTGGCGAACAGGCCATCGTCCAGCTGGTGCTGGACATGCCCGTACATGCCCAACCCGGCGACCGGCTCATCGTGCGCAATGCCCAGGCCAGCCGCACCATTGCCGGCGGCAGCGTCATCGACCCCTTTGCACCCGCACGCAAGCGCCGCAGCCCCGAGCGCACGGCCTATCTGCAGGCGCTGGAATCGCTGATTGCCACCGGGGATGCCAGCGCACTGGTGCAAGGCGCGGCGCACGGCATTGCCACGTCGCAGCTCATGCGCCTGACGGGCCGCGCATCGGTGGCCACGGATGCCCGCCTGCACCGCCTCCCCTTGGCGGAGGGCGATACGCTGCTGCTGGGCGAGGCACGCTTGCAGCAGCTGCGCAACCAGGTGCTGGACAGCATGGCGCGCTTCCACGACAAAAGCCCCGACGAGCCCGGCGTGAACGCCGCACGCCTGCGCCGCATGGCACTGTCGGGCCTGGTGCATGCAGGGCATGACGCGCTGTGGAAGGGATTGCTGCAAGCCCTGCTGCAGGACGGCAGCCTGGCCGCCAGCGGCGCCTGGCTGCACCTGCCCGGCCACAGCGTGCAGCTGTCGGACAGTGAAAAGCAGATCGCACAGAAACTGCTGCCCGCCATCGAGGCCGGCCGCTACGACCCGCCCTGGGTGCGCGACCTGGCCCGCGACAGCGCCACCGGCGAGGAAACCGTGCGCCAGCTGCTGCGCAAGCTCGCACGCCAGGGCCAATTGTTCCAAGTCACCAAGGACCTGTTCTACACAGCAGCCCGCATGGACGAACTCGCGGCCCTGGTCCGCGAGCTGGCCTCCTCCACCCCCAACGCCGAAATCCAGGCCCACGCCTTCCGCGACGCCACCGGCCTGGGCCGCAAGCGCGCCATCCAGATCCTCGAATTCTTCGACCGCATCGGCTACACCCGCCGCCTGCGCGACGCCCACCTGCTGCGCCCCGATGTGCAGTGGACCACTGGTGCCACAGCAAGAATCTGAGGCAAGGGGCCGCTACAATGGCCGGCTTTGGACATACCGCTTGCAGCGGCGCGGCCCAACCCAGGGACGCCGAGCAAGAGCCGCCTCGCGGCGGGGGCGCCTAGCCGATGGCGTCGTCCCCCTCCCCCGCGAAGCGGGTAGAGAGGGGGAAGGCGCGCAAGCGCCTCAGGGGGTGCCCAACATCCAGAAGGAAAGCATACGCACCCGGTGGTGCGCCCGGGCTTCAAACCCGGTCAGGGGCGTCAGCCGCTCCTGGGTAGGTTCGACTCCTGCTGCTTTCCGCCAATCCCCCGACTCTGATTCCAGCCAGGTTCCGGCTATTGCAAGGGCACGACGATGGCCACGCGGCGGTTCTCCGCCGCATCGCTGGGTACCACGGGCATGGCGCGGCCCAGGCCCTTGACCTCGATATCCTGGCGCGCCAGGCCAGCTTCGGCCAGCACATCGGCCACGGCCTCTGCGCGGCGCAGCGACAGGCGCATGTTGTAGGCATCGCTGCCGCGATCGTCCGTATGGCCTTCCACGCGCAGCCGCTCTATGCCCACGCCCTTGAGGGCGCGGCCCAGCTCCAGCACCTTGGTGCGCGCCTGGGCGCCGACTTCGGCCGAATCAAAGCCGAACAGCAGCTTGCCCGACATCTGCAGCTCCCAGCCCTGGTCTGCCTGCGCAAAGCCCTGGCTGCGCAGCAACTGCTGCTGTTCTTCGGTCAGCCCCGGCGCCTTGGCCGGCACCTGCGGCACCGTCTGGCAACCGACCAGCGCAAGGGCCAGCACTGCGGCCGCACCTGCACCGCACATCCGGATCCAGCTCCGTCGTTTCAACATGTCATCCTCCTGTGATTCGTTCGGCCTGGCGCATGGCCTTGGCCTGGTACATGGCCTGGTCTGCATGGCGCATCAGCGTCTCCATGCTCTGGCCATGCTTGGGAAAAAGGGCGACGCCCGCGCTGACCGAAGGCTGCAGCACCACGCCTTCGCTGACCACCAATGGCTCGCGCATGGCAGCCTCTATCTTGTCCCGCACCATCTGCGCATCGCCGCCCCCGCCCACGGGATAGAGCAAGATGGCGAATTCGTCGCCGCCCAGCCGCGCGACCAGATCGGTCTCGCGCACCTGCGAGCGCAGCCGGGCACCCACCGCCTTGAGCAGCACATCGCCCACGGCATGGCCGTAGGCGTCGTTGACCTGCTTGAAGCGGTCGTTGTCCAGAAACAGCACGGCCAGCTTCTGCCCGCTCTCCGCTGCACTGTCCAGCGCCTGCTGAAGTCGCTGCTCGAAATGCAGCCGGTTGGCCAGCCCGGTGAGGCTGTCGCGCGAAGCCTGCCGCTCCAGGGCCGAATTTTGCTGCTGCAGCCGCTCATGGCGCGTCTGCAGCTCGGCCAGCAGCGCGTTGAAGTTGTCGCCCAACTCGCGCAGCTCGGCAATGCGCGCCAGCGGCACGCGCTGGTCCATGGATCGGTCATGGCGCACGGCCCGGGCCACGCGCGCCAGCTGCTGCAACGGCTCGGCAATGTCGCGCAGCATGCGGCGCGACTGGCGCAGGCCCACATAGCCGCTGACACCCACGCACAGCACCAGCACGATGAAACCTGCGCCCAGGAAGCGGACCAGGCCCACGCCATCGCTGGCCAGCTGCACACTGCCGACCAGCCTGCCGTCCTGGCGCACATCGGCCTCGGCGCGCGGCAGGCCAATGCCCACGGCCAGCAGCTCCCCGATGCTGGACAGCGCCGAGCCACCATGGCCCGACCACCGCACGAACGGACGGCCCTCGGCATCGAAGACCTCGGCGTGGGCCACGCCTTCGCCACGCAGCAGCTGGTCCAGTACGCGGGCGGCTTCGTCGCGGTCACCGAAGACCAGCGATGCCTCGACCGTATAGGCCAGCGAACGGGCCACCAGATGCAGGTTGTTGGATAGGTACAGGCGCAGGGTGGCCACGCCGACGATGAGCAGCAGCGCCCCCGCCAGCGCGATGGCCACCGCCGCCATGCGCAGGTGCGCGCGGCGGATCACGTTGCGCAGGGAGGCATTGCCGGACAGGGACAACTTCATGGCAAGGTCCTGTGGCGCGCCAGTTGCAGCACCTTGGGATTGACACGCAGGCCGCTGCGGGCCACGGAGTCGAGGCTGACCTCGAAGCCCGCGCCCTCGCCACGGCGGCGCAGGCAGAACATGGCACCGATGCGGCACAGCTCGCCCCGCTCGCTGATGGTCAGCAGCGGCCGCCCGGCCAGCTGCTCCATGAGCTTGCGCCAGGCCGCCTCATCGAGCTGGCCGGCATAAATGCCCTCGCATTCGACCAGTGCGCGCGCATCGACGGGCGCCACGCGCCGCACCTCCAGCCGCTGGCTGCCCACGGTCTGCGGGGCGCCATTGAGCAGGTCGTCGGCATATTCGGTGGAGCCCACCACGCACAGCCGCAGCACGGGGCTTTCCGTGGGCCAGCGCGTGTAGCCCAGGATGCCTACGACGGTGCGCGTCACTCCCAGCTCATGCTCATCGGCCGCCGGCTCCGCATGTGCATGCCCCACCAGCCTGGCCTGCAAGGCCAGCAGACCCACGACCAGCCAGGCCCGGGCAGACAGGCCTTTGATCCTGCAATCCATGCCCCACCTGCGGTATGTGTGATGTATGCGATGTGTGCGAGCTGCCAACCAAGGCTCCTTGAACGGAATATCCATGCATTGCGCCACGCTGGCGCACTGAAGCATTTTTTCACATATCGACCCCATCGGGCCGCCGGGACTGTCACGCCGGGGCGCCCGTGATGGGCCAATGCGGCAACACCTCAAAGCGCAGAGGCAGGCAGCCGGTAGTGATAGCCGTAGAGTGCCTGAAAGCCCAGGCTTTCATACAGCCCGCGCGCCACCATGTTGGGCGCACGCACCTGCAGTTCGGCCCATTGCGCTCCCTGTGTCTGCCCCCAGTGCATCAGGCCATGCACCAGCGCCCGGCCCAGTCCCTGGCCGCGCAGCGCAGGCGTGATGACGATGTCATACAGGCCCACGCAGCCGCGCTCCACGACGGCCAAGCCAAACCCGACCACCTCGCCGCCCGCTCCACCGCCCATTCCACCGCCCACTTGCAGCGAAGCAAATGCGGCGGTCCAGGCAATGGACTGCAGCATATGGTGGTGCGCCTGCCTGTGCTGGTCCGGCACGGCGCCGGCCTGGGCAAAGCCCTGCAGCCAGGCCGTGCCAGGCTGGGCTTGAATGGCAAGGGTCCAGCCCTGGTCGTTCGCTGGCGGCGCCATGTCCGTCAATGCGGCACGCATCACCAGGGAAGGGTCGGCCAGCAGGTAGCCTGCCTGCGCCAGCTGCGCATCCGCCTCGGGACTTGCCAGGGGCGAAAGGCGAAAGATGGCAGGCAGGCCCTGGCGCTCGTAGAAGGCCTCGATCTGCGGCAGCAAGGCGTCAAGGCGGGCGCCGGGCTGCTGGGCATTGGCCGAGTTGGCGCGCTTGGTATGGCCCTGCGCGGCGCGCAGCAGCCAGTCGCCGCAGAGCACGGTGCGCTGGGCCGGCCAGGCGTTGAAGCCGCGCTGCTCCACGCCCACCACCGTCTCGGGATCGCACTCCACGGATGCGCGGTCATGAGTGAAAGACTTGGACATGCCCGCTTGTACCATGGCCGCCCGCTGTGCCCGCCCATAATATGGCGCGCCGCCGCGCTGGCGGCAGGCACTCTTTCCCACTACTGCGATCGCCGCCGATCGCCGGATTGCTCCATGACCACAGACACCTCCCAAGCCCCCCGACTCACCTCGCTGTCCCATGGCGGCGGCTGCGGCTGCAAGATCGCGCCGGGCCTGCTGGCGGAGCTGATCGGCAAGAGCGCGCTGCCCAAGCAGTTCTTCCCGGACCTGCTGGTGGGCACGGAGACCGCCGACGACGCCGCCGTCTACCGCATCAACGACGAGCAGGCCATCGTGGCGACCACGGACTTCTTCATGCCCATCGTGGACGACCCGTATGACTTCGGCCGCATCGCCGCGACGAATGCGCTGTCCGACATCTACGCCATGGGCGGCCAGCCCCTGATGGCCCTGGCCATCGTGGGCATGCCCATCAATGTGCTGCCGCACGACACCATTGCCAAGATCCTGGAAGGCGGCGAATCGGTCTGCCGCGATGCCGGCATTCCGCTGGCCGGGGGCCACTCCATCGACTCGGTCGAGCCCATCTACGGCCTGGTCGGCATCGGCATCGTCAACCCCCGCCAGATGAAGCGCAATGCCGACGCCCGGGCCGGCGACGTGCTGATCCTGGGCAAGCCGCTGGGCGTGGGCATTCTGTCGGCCGCACTCAAGAAGAACCTGCTGGACGAGGCCGGCTACCGCGCCATGGTGGAAGCAACCACCCTGCTCAACCGCCCCGGCACGGCGCTGGGCAAGATGGACGGCGTGCACGCGCTGACCGATGTGACGGGCTTCGGCCTGCTGGGCCACGGCCTGGAGCTGGCACGCGGCGCGGGCCTGACGGCACGCATCGACAGCCGCAGCCTGCCCGTGCTGCCCACGGTGCAGGGCTTTGCCGAGCAGGGCGTCATCACGGGCGCCTCGGGCCGCAACTGGGCCTCGTATGGCGCGCAGGTTGCGCTGGGCGCCGGCATCACCGATGCGCAGCGCGCGCTGCTGACCGATCCGCAGACCTCGGGCGGCCTGCTCGTGTCCTGCGCGCCGGATGTTGCCGATCAGGTGCTTGCACTGTTTGCCGAGCAGGGCTTTGGCAGTGCCGCCATCGTCGGCCGCATGGAGGCGGGCGAGCCGCGCGTCATCGTGGACTGACGGCCAGCGCATTCCAAAAGCAACGGGGGCCTCGGCCCCCGTTGCTTTTTGCACTCCCGGCGAGCCGCCAGCGAACCGGCGGCCCGTCACCGGGTTACAGGTGGCTTCACTCGCTCACGGTCTGCGTCTTGTAGGCCGGGCTGGCCTGAATGGCGCTGTCGGTGAACGGCAGCTTGAGCCATTGGCGGGCGCCGTAGGCCTTGGTGTAGTCCACGTAGTGGGCCGAGGCCGGGTCGTCCGACAGCGAGAAGGTCAGGAAGGTATGGGCCTCCACACCGGCCGACGGGAAGCTCACCACCTGCATGTAGCTGTTGCCGTGCGGCTGGCCATCCATGCTGTAGCCGCCCTGCTCTATCTTGTTTTCCGAGCAGGTGATGGTGAAGTAGCCCACCTCGCCGCAGCCGCCATACAGCGCGATCTTGTCGCCGCCGCGCTGCGAGAACAGCACGGTGCCGCGCGCCGCATCCATGGCAAAGCCGCTGGCCTGCACGGCCTTCACTGCTTCGGCGAACGCCTTTTGCAGCGCCGCCTTGGCAGTGGGCTTGATGCCACGCGGCGTGTTGACGGGGTCGGCCGCATCGAAGGGCACGGCATACAGGTCGGCCGATTTGATCTGGCTGGCCACGCGCTTCCAGAACTCATCCCAGACATGGGAGCCCCTGGATGCCGCCGTGCCCGTGCCGTCCCAGGCCTGCAGCGCCGTGCAGGCAGCCGATACGTCCACCGTTTCACCCGCCGAGGACACGGGGCCTGGACAGACCTGGGCCAATGCCTCGTCCTTGAAGCGCGCGCTGTAGACACGGCTGTCCAGCACCATCTGGCGCACGATGTCGCTGGTGGCCAGCTTGCCCGGATAGCCGTCCGTGCCCGCCAGCCGCTGCAGCGCCATGGTGTGGCCCAGGCGCGTGCGCAGGCTCTGGGCTGAAGAGGTGGAGCCGAAGATGGCCGGATAACCGGTCAGCGGCGCAGAGGCATTGGACAGCCAGTAGCTGTCATTCATGTTGCCCACGTAGTCGCTGCGCAGCAAATTGGGCATACGTGCGGGGCCGATGGCGCCCGCCTGCACCGAATCCGCATCCGAACTCCAGTCGCACTGGCTGCTGCCACCTGCCAGCACCGGCACCTGGGGCAGCGCCGCGTTGATGGCGGCCGAGGCCGGCGTGGCACAGGCCTGCAATTGCGCGGGCGGCACGTTGGGCACGGCGCCTATGTCGGCATACCAGACCTGGGCATTGCCGCGCCCTGCGGCCACGGTGTTGACCCAGGGAATGGCCGACTCCTCCTTCTGGATGCGGATGAACTCGTCCAGCGACCTGGCCTGGTTCCAGCGCAGCCAGTTGCGGAAGGTGCGGTAGTTGTAGGCGTTGATGTCGCGGATGGCGAACACGCTCTGCGTGGTCCAGCCCAGCGCCGGGTCCATGGCGCCCAGGTTGACCACCGGGCCGTGCACGGTCTTGTACAGCGTGCGCGTGACCTGGTCTTGCCCGCCGGAGGCATTGCGCACGCTCACGGTGATCTTGCTGGCCTGCATGGCCTCGGTCTTGCCGTCGCGCACATAGCGGGTCGGGTCATTGGGCGCCAGCTGGTACATGAACAGGCCGAAGCGCCGCGCCGTGGACACGGTGTGGCTCCAGGCCACATCGTTGTTGAAGCCGATCAGCACCATCGGGATGCCCAGAAAGCTGGCGCCACTGACATCGATCTCGCCGGGGATCGTGAGCTGCGATTGATAGAAGCGGTCCGGCCCCTTCCAGTACCAGTGCGGATTGCCGAACAGCACGCTGCTGCCGCCGCCCGTGGCCTGCTGGCCAAAGCCGTACATGTTGCTGCCGATGCCCGTGGTGCCGCCCACCTGCAATGATGGCGCCACCACCTGCCCCGGCTTGAGCGCGGCCAGCTGCGTCGCGGCCGGCCGGGCCTTCGCCGGCCTGGCCGAGGCCGTTGCTGCCGCAGCCGCTGCAGGCGGCACGGCATTGGCGATCTGGGCCACGAAGTTGCTGTAGCCGCCGGCCAGATTGGCCGTGTACATGCGCCGCCAGATGTCCTGCGCGGTAATGGCCTGCACCCAAGGCTGGCCCGCGCAGGCCGCATTGGTCTTGGCCCCGGCCGGGGTCTCGCGCACCACGCGGTTGTAGCCGGCCACGAAGCCATCGACCAGTTGCTTGAGCTTGTCCGGCTGGGCCTGGATCATGGCGGCCACGGCGTCATCGGAGACGACATGGCGGAAGAAGAAGTCCGAGTCGAGATTGCGCGGCCGGTCGATGGTGCTGTCGTAGACGGCCTGGGCATCGCCGCCCAGGTAGCGCGAGCGCTCCCCGCGGTACGTCAGGAAGGAGTCGGCCATGGTGCACAGGTTGTCCTGCGCCTGGGCATAGCCGGCGCCATAGCCCAGGCCCGTCCAGTCCTTGGCCTTGATGTGCGGAATGCCCATTTCCGTGCGGCGGATCTCCGCGCTGTACTTGCTGCTGGAGCCGCCGCCCGAACCGCCGCAGGCCGCCAAGGCGGCCAGGCAAATCAATGACAGGGGCTTCCATCCACTGCGAACCGCTGGGTACATGCTTTGTCTCCTGGTGTTATGCGTACACAAAGAAAGGCCCCTGTTGGTACGGGGGCCCACAACAGCATAGGAGGGCCGCAAGGGACTGCCTACCCGGCAGTTTCACTAGCAGATGTCAGAGACCCGACAGTGGTTGCAAGGGCTGCAGCGCGCCCGTCAGGCAGCGGATTCGCCCGGCTGGCTCAGGGCCGCCGTCGTGCGCCGATCGATCTTGCGGCTGAGCACCACCGAGGTATAGGTCTGCTGAATGCCGTCGATCAGGCCGATGCGGTCCAGCAGCGCATCGAGCTTTTCATTGCTCTCGCAGCGCACGAACACCATGTAGTCGTACTGGCCGCTGACGGCAGAGACCTCCTCGACCTCGGTGAAGCGGTTGAGCGCCTGCATGACCAACGTGGCCGTCTTGGGCTGCACGCGGATGCCGCAATACGCCCGCACGGCAGACTGCTCCACGCGTGCGCCCAGGCGCACGCCGTAGCCGGCGATCACGCCCTCTTGCTCCAGCCTGGCAATGCGCGCCACCACCGTGGTGCGCGCCAGATTCATCTGCCGAGCCAGATGTGCGGTGGAAGCCCGTGCATTGGTCTGCAGCAGACGCAGCAGCTGGCGGTCGGTTTCATCAAGACGGTATTCCATGCGGTTCCCTGGATTTCAACGGCGAGCACCCATGGAGGCTGCCCGGATGTGGTTTTACATTTCGGCAGAGATCTCCACCAATCCGGCGATTTTATGCGTTGCTCATCGTCGATTTATCGACAGGAGTCGTACTTTTCCTGGTACCGCGGCGGCAGGAGCGACTCTCCAGCCCTCGCCGACCAGCAGCCGCCACAACTGGCACCACCAGCTCTTGGGATATTCATCAGAAACAAAAGTAACTAATTACAAATTCTTGGTGCGACAGGAAGCAGGGACCACGCAGGGACCTGACTACGGAACCGCATGAATCCTTAGCATGCATCCCATCTTTCCTTCACAAAAGCTGCTCCAGGCGCACCGCTGCCACTTGCGGCAGTGCTGATCGGGCTTACCGGCGCCTGCGAAACGCTTTCAAAGCGTGCTGTATGCAAGATGGATCAGTACTTGCAAATACATGCATTTCCGCTAGATTGGCCCCGCAGGCGTAAATTTTGTGTACTCAAGTTACCCCGCGCGTCTTGTTTTATCTGCCCCGAGGAGGATTTCCTGTTCCCGCTGCCCGCCGGGCCGCTCGTTCATCACCATGACAAAGGCATGGCCGCCATGCCCGACGAACGCGCGCAGAGTCCGGTGCCTCCATTCGGTCTCCACAGGGGAGACATATGTCACATCGCGCCGCATCCGGAGATCCGTGGAGCCTTCCACAAGTTGCAACGCCCTGGCGGGACAGCTTTGTGCTGGGCGGGGTGCTGTTTCTGTGCTCGGCCGTGGCGCTGGGCCTTCGCTCTCCGGAGCATCTGTCGTCCCTGTGGCTGTCCAACGCCCTGCTGCTGGGCTGGATGCTTCGCAGCCCTGCCTACAGCCATAGACACGGCTGGACGGCTGCCGCCATTGCCATGGCGCTGGCCGAATGGCTTTCTGGCAGTCCGCTGGACCAGACCCTGTGGCTGACCTTTGCCGACCTGGCCGCCGTGGCCTGCGGCTGGGTGATGATGCGGCGCCTGCCGCAGCGGGTGCAGCAGATGCGCTCCCCTTCCTCGGTGCTGCATCTGGTGATGTGCAGCCTGCTGGTGAGCGTGGTCGGAGCCGTGCTGGGCTCGGCAGGCATGCACCATCTCATGCATTGGCCCTGGCAGCCCATGATGGCCATGTGGTTCAGCAGCGAGTTGATGCACATGACCCTGTTGCTGCCTGTGCTGCTGAGCCTTCCGGCAAAGCTGGAGCCGCTGTCCTGGCGCAGCCAGCCATTCAAACAAACGGCGCAGGCCTTGCTGCCGCTGCTTGCCCTGGCGATTTCCGAATCCATTGCCATCTACCTGGGCGGACCAGGCGCGCTGTCGCTCACCATGCCGGCCATGCTGCTGTGCGCCATGCGCTATCGGCTGTTCGTGGTCGCCCTGCTCAACCTGGTCAGCTGCGCCATCAAGCTGGCCACGTTTTCCCATGTGTTGTTCAGCTCGCCCGGCACCGAGCTGGAGACGACGTTCTCCTTCCGCCTGGGTCTGGCCATGCTGTCGATCGGCCCGCTGGCCGTAGCCTGCACGCTCATGGCTTTCAAGGACATGCTCAGCAAGCTGCGCCATGCAGTGAACCACGATGCGCTGACGGGACTGCTGGCACGCACCAGCTTTCTGGAGCGCGCACAGCGCACGCTGGAGCGCCTGCAGCGCGAGCGCCAGTCAGGCGCCATGCTGATGCTCGACCTGGACCACTTCAAGCACATCAACGACCGCCATGGCCATGCCGCCGGCGACCGGGTGCTGCAGGAAGTCTCGGCCCGCCTGTCGCAGGCGCTGCGTCCGCATGAGCTCATAGGCCGCCTGGGCGGCGAGGAGTTTGCGGTGCTGCTGCCCGGTGCCGACTGCGTCACGGCCAGAGCCGTGGCCCAGCGGCTGTGCGAGGCCACGCGCGAAATTCGCATCGACATGAACGATGGCGCAGCCATCTGCCCCACTCTGAGCATTGGCATAGGCTGCACGAACATGGCCTACCCACCGCTGGGTTTGAGTGCCTTGCTGCGCATGGCCGATACGGCGCTGTACCAGGCCAAGGCCAGCGGCCGCGACCGCTACTTCGTGGCCGGCGAGCGGCCGGGCGAGGCCGACTCACCGGCCTTTGCCTGCGAGCATTCCGGGGGCGCCAAAGCGGCCTGACACCAGGCACCGCCTCGGCGTCTTGCCAGCGCTCAGCGCAGGCGGCAGGCGCCGTTTCCTTCGTCGAGCTTGAAGCCCGCCACGGCCTGGGCCAGCTGCACCGCCTGCTGCTGCAGCGATTGCGCTGCGGCCGTGACCTCCTCCACCAGGGCAGCGTTCTGCTGCGTGACCTGGTCCATCTGGCCGATGGCGCTGCCCACCTCGGCAATGCCACGGCTTTGCTCCTGGCTGGCGTTGCTGATCTCGGCCACCAGCGTGCTGAGCTTGCGCACGCCGTCCACGGCCTGGTCGATGGTGGTGCCCGCATTGCGCACCAGGCGGCTGCCCGTGTCGATCTGGCCCACGGAGTCATCGATCAGCGCCTTGATCTCTCTGGCCGCCGTGGCGCTGCGTTGCGCCAGCGTGCGCACCTCGCTGGCGACCACGGCAAAGCCCCGACCCTGCTCGCCGGCGCGCGCCGCTTCCACCGCCGCGTTCAGCGCGAGGATGTTGGTCTGGAAGGCAATGGAGTCGATCACGCCGATGATGCTTTCGATCTTGCGTGCGGAGGCCTCGATGCCGCCCATGGTCTGCACCACCTGGCCGACGGCCTCTCCGCCCTGGGTGGCGATCTGCGAGGCGCTGGTGGCCAGCTCGCTGGCCTGGCGGGCATTGGCCGCGTTCTGCTGCACGGTTGCCGTGATCTGCTCCATGGCGGCTGCCGTCTGCTCCAGCGAGCTGGCCTGCTGCTCGGTGCGTGACGACAGGTCCTGGTTGCCACCCGCAATCTCTGCCGACGCCATGCGCACCGATTCCGACGACTCGCGAATGCGCAGCAGCACCGTGGCGATCTTGTCCACGAACTGGTTGAAGGACTGGCCGATCTGCGCCAGCTCATCGCGGCCGGCAGAGGTGAGGCGGCGGGTCAGATCGCCTTCGCCCGAGGCGATGTCCTGCAGCGCATCGCGTGCCACGGCCAGGCGGTTGAGCATGCGGCGCAGCGCCACGGTCAGCAGCACCGCCGCGCCCAGCACGGACAGCACGGTGATGAGGGCGGCCACCTGCAGCAACGCCCGCACCGAATCCGTGGCCTGTGCGCGGTCGATCACCACGGCCAGCGTCCAGGGCGTGCCCTCGACCTTGGCTGCGTAGAGCATCTGCGGCTCGCCATCGAGCACCAGATCGGCGCGGCCGCCCTGCTCGGCCAGGCGCTTGATCAGCGCGGCATCGAGTTCAGGGGCAATCGCGGAAGCGGGCTTGAGCGCCAGCTCGGGCTTGGCGTAGGCCAGCAGGCGGCCTTCGCCATCAATCAGAAAGGCAAAGCTTTTTTCCTGGGGACGGATGGCGGCCACTTTCCTGGACATGGCGGCCAACCGCACATCAGTGCCGACAACAGCCGTGATGGCGCCCGAGCTGCCGACCGGATCGACAAAGCTGATGGTCAGCTCGCCGGTGCTGGCATCGACATAGGCCGGCGTCACGCCTGGCCGGCCTTCGCGCACGGCCTGCTTGAACCAGTCGCGCTGGGTTCCGTCGTAGTTCTCCGGCATGGGATGGGTGAACACGGCGCGTTTGTCGGCATGGACGAAATAGGCGTCATCGAAGCCGCCAGCCTGCTGGCCGGCCAGCAGGAAGGGAACGGGGTCCGGCTGGTCCACCGCCTTCTTCAATGAGCCGGTGATGCGCTGCTTGTCCTGAACCCAGTCGGTCAGTGTGGATGCATGGGCCCGCGTGAGCTGGCCGATGTTTTCGTCGATATCGGACAGCGTGCTGCTGCGCGCCGTCCAGAAGGTGGCCATGGACAGCGCGAACAGCGCGGCCACGGTGATTGCTACGCAGATGAGGATCAGGCGGGCACGAAGTGTTTGAAACATGATGCGTAGTGAAGGCAAAACGAGGGCTGTGAATGCCCACCGAGCCTATCCGAGACGCATCGGCCGCCAGAGCTCGAAGAGTGCGTACTTGCCCTTGTAATTGCCTGCTTCTTGCGTGCGAAGAAGCCCGCTGGCTAGCCCCTTCTTGCAGGCACTGCATTGCTGGCAGCGCCGCCCAAGCTGCAGTCGTCAGCCTTTTGCAAGAACCAGTCACAAGCTTGAAGGATGCGTGCTATAGTGTCAATTTGTAACACAGACACTTGCCGCCCTGGCTGCGGGATTTTTCTGTCGCAAACGCCAGAGCCTTGATTCCAGGACCCTGCCGTTTGCGCCGCGCACCCTGTGTTTTTCCCTCCCTCATATTTTTGGGGTGCACCACGCGGCCTTTTCTTCCCTTGCATGGACTGCCATTGATCGAGAGTGGCTTCCCATCGGGGGCCGGCAGGGAGCCGGGCAAGAAAGTGTTTCACCTTGATACAAAAATGCCGATAAGAAGGCAGATCTGTCATTCAAGGGAAGAGAAACATGAAGCGATGCATCATCAAAGTGGCCGGCGCCTGCTACACAGCCCTGTTCCCCAGCACCTGCGCCGCTGTGGCAGACGCGATGGCCCGGTTTCCATACGCTACAAAAATCAGCGTCCGACTCGCCTAGACTCGGGCAAGATGGGAATCCGTTCTCAGACAGGCTCCAGGCAATACGCCTGTCGCCGTCCGGGTGTTGCGCGGCAGTGTAGGCTCACTTTGCCAAAAGTCTCCTAAGATTCCTTTATATTGGCAGATCAACATCCATTGATATACATGACTACCGACTACAAGACACTGCTGCAGCAGAAAGCCCATCTCGAAGCCCAGATCGCCGAAGTGCTCAAGACCGAGAAGTCCGGAGCCATTGCCCAGGTGCGCACCATCATCGACCAATACGGATTGACCGAGGCTGACGTCTTTCCTTCGTCCAAAGCCAAGGCTGGTGGCGGTTTCCGCGTGGTCGGCGTCCCCAAGTACCGCGACCCGGCCACGGGCGCGACCTGGACCGGCCGCGGCAAGCAGCCCCGCTGGATCGAAGGCAAGGACCGCACTCCCTTCGCCATATGAGGTCCGGCGCAGCCCGCCCCCTGGCAGCCACCAAGCTGCGACAGAGCCCGCCAAGTGCGGGCTTTTTGCTGCCAGAAGCAACGGGTTAACCCTATTGCTCAGAAGTTACAAATTCTTCAATGTAGTGCAGATGCGTGAACCGGCGGGTGCCGGCATGTTTCGGTACCCAAGCAATCACAACAAGGGAAACAGCAGGTATCACACAGGGAACTGTCCTACAGCCCTGCTCTCCAAAATCATGTTGGCCATGCCTTTGCAGCAAGCGCAAGCCATGTGGATGCAACCACGCAGCGGCAAAGTCCAGGCGGCCACTGGAGCGATCCGCAGCCACCACGAACCATTTTCCAGCCGGGCCAGGGAGACTATCTCCTCCCTCCCCTCTCACTGACTTACCCTGGCAGGCCCGCAAGGGCACCGGCTTTTCTCTTCAAGGACCGCCCTCGGGCGGTCCTTTTTTCTGCGTGTGTCATTGCGCCTTGGTGCTGGTCAACGCAAGGCTGGCACGGCATGGCCCACCTTGAACACGGCCACCATGCCCGACAGGCGCTGCGCCTGGTCGCTGAGGGCGGCGGCCGCCGCTGCGGACTCCTCCACGAGAGCCGCATTTTGCTGCGTCATCTGGTCCAGCTGGCTGACTGCCTGGTTGACCTGGCCAATGCCGTCGCGCTGCTCGGTGGAAGATGCCGTGATCTCGCCGATCATGTCCGAGACCTTGCGCACGCTGCCCACGATGTCATCCATGACCTGTCCGGCCTGTGCCACCTGGGCCGAGCCTTCCTGCGCGGCATCGACCGAGGTGCTGATCAGCACCTTGATCTCCTTGGCGGCCTCGGCGCTGCGATGGGCCAGGGCCCGCACCTCACCGGCCACCACGGCAAAGCCGCGGCCCTGCTCGCCAGCGCGGGCCGCTTCCACGGCAGCGTTCAGCGCCAGGATGTTGGTCTGGAAGGCAATGGAGTCGATGACACCGATGATGTCGGAGATGCGGCGCGCGCTGTCGCCGATGCGATCCATGCTGGCCACCACATGGCCCACCACGGCGCCGCCGCGCTCGGCGGCCTGGGCGGCGCTGCCGGCCAGATGATTGGCCTGGCGCGCGGTGTCGGCAGCCTGGCCCACGGTGGCGGTCAGTTGCTCCATGCTGGCGGCCGTTTCCTCCAGATTGGATGCCGTCTGCTCGGTGCGCGAAGACAGGTTGTGGTTGCCCGCGGCAATCTCGGTGGATGCGGTGGAGATGGAATGCACGCTGTCACGCACCTCCGTCACCAGCCCGCGCAGCCGCGCCGCCATGCCCGAGACCGAGCGCAGCAGGTGGCCGAACTCGTCCTTGCGACTGTCATCGGCCGACACCGTGAGGTCGCCCTGGGCGATGGCGTCCGTCAGCTGCACGGCACGTTCCAGCGGGCGGGTGATGGCCCGCGTCAGCACCAAGGCCAGCGCCAGGCCCGCCAGAAGGACCACGCCCTGGACGATCCAGGCCAGCACGCTGGCCTGCTGCCGGGCGGCCTGGGCCTGCTCGCGGGCTGCATCGCGCTGGCTGCGCTGCAGCTGCACGAAGACTTCCAGCGAGTCCACGTAGCGGCCAATGGCGCCAAGGTACTGCTGCTGGACGAACTCGCGGAATGCCGCTGCATCGCCGGTCAACTTGATCTCGCGCGCCCGCTTGTTCAGTGCCAGCACCTCGGTGCGGATGGTGGCAATGCGCTCCAGCGCCGCCTTGTCGGCCTCGCTGGCGCCCTTGACGATCTCGGCCTGCAGCTTGGTGATCAGTGCCGAGCCTTCCTTGACCCGGCCGTCGAGCAGGCGGGTCAGTTCCTCATCGGTGGAGGCATTGCTGGCCAGAACCCGCTCGCCCGTGGTCTCCGTTGCGCCCTTCCATTGAATGGCCAGGCTGATGCGACTCTCGTACTCGGACAACGTCTGCATGCCGTGGTCCATGGCGCGAGCCGCCGCAAACTGTGCCCAAAGCGATACCGCAAGCATCATCGCCAGCAAGCCGCCCAGCGTGCCCCAAAGCTTGGCGGACACGCTCCATTGATCAAATTTCATTCGTAGCACTCTCGTCGGAAAAACCGAATACAGGAAAGGTGAAACAACAGGCCGCGCACATCAGCGGCGACCGTTTTCCGGCGCAACGCCCTGCCATATCGGCATAGGCCACCAATCCGGAAAAGATGACCTGCTCTTTCGTCACAAATGCCCGGGACTTGAGGCCGCTGCACGGGTAGGTCCGATATCGCCAGCCGTGCACAACGCGGAACATGCGCCCATGCGGTCGCAAGCGCCGTGGCAACGGATGCAAAATGGACCGGCGCTTCGGAATGCAGCACCATTCAATGCCCCAATCGCGAAGCTGTCGCCACCCGCACCTGCAAGTGCATAACACGCTGTGGATGTGTCACTCGATACCGATCGCCTCTATGTATTGATTGCGCCGCTGAGCATTCTGCTGCTCAGTTGCACGCTGGCCGTGTGCTGGCTGGTGCAGCGGCGCCAGCGCTACCTGCTGTGGATTGCGGGCGGATACGCCCTGGTTTCTCTGGCGCTGGCCTGGCAAAGCCTTGCACCCCGGGAAGAACTGCACCACTGGGCCGTGTTCACGGGCGCCATGTATCTGTTCGGCACCTGGTGCTTCGCGCGCTGCATGGCGGGGCGCTATGGCGTCTCGGCCCATCCCTTGCTGGGGCTGCTCATAGGCGCCGTCGTCCTGGCTGCGCTGTACTACTACAGCCGGGTCCAGGTCGATCTGTGGGTGCGCGTGCACTGGCTCAACACCGGCCTGGGCCTGCTGCAGATGCTGCCGGCGCCCGCCATGCTGCGGCGCCGGCCGCCGCAGGACTGGCTGGAGAGAATGCTCTACTGGTCCTACGTGGTGTTTGCCGGCTACACCGCTGCCCGGCCGCTGCTGGTGCTGGCCCTGGGCAGCACCGATCTCAACGAGATTGCACGCTCCACCTACTGGCTGGTGACCCTGGTCAGCACGCTGTCGTTTGCGCTGCTGTTCACCCTCATGCTGCTGGCGTGCACGGTGCGCGATGTCTTCACCGCGCTGCGCGAGGAGCGCAACCACGACTCGCTGACCAACCTGCTCAACCGCCGCGCCTTCCAGGAGGCTGCCGAGCTGCGCCTGGCCGATCCGCACATGGCCCCGATCTCCGTGCTGATAGGCGACATAGACCACTTCAAGCGCATCAATGACAGCTGGGGGCATGACTGCGGAGACCGTGTATTGCAGGCCGTGGCCCAGACCCTGCAGCAACACGTGCGCAACGACGATCTGGTATGCCGCTTTGGCGGCGAGGAATTCGTGCTCCTGCTGATGCGCACCACGCCCCAGGAGGCCGAGCGCGTGGCCCAGCGCATACGCGCCCAGCTCAGCGCGGACGGCTATGTGCTGGCGGCCGGCCAGCGGGTGACCATCAGCTTCGGCATCGCACCCGTGGCCGCCAACACCGCCTTGACCGATGCGCTGACGCGCGCCGACGGCCTGCTGTATGCCGCCAAGCAGGCGGGCCGCGACCGCGTGCATGTGGCCACGGACCCTGGCCGCAGGGTGCCGCAGGCCGTCTGAAACAGGAAGCGCGCAGCGCCTTCTTCGCACGCCCATTCATCGAAATCCGTGGAAAAGAAAAAGCCCGCCAGGGTGTGGCGGGCTTGTTCGCAAAGGCAGGGTGAATGCCTTATTTTTTCGCGTCCTTCAAGACTTCCTTCACATCACCCAGCTTCTTCTGGGCCGTGCCTTCGACCTGCTTGGCAATGCCCTTGGCCTGTTGCTCGGGGCTGTCGATCAACTCGCCAGCCTTTTGCTGCACCTTGCCTGCGGCATCCTTGAGCGTGCCCTTGATCTGATCCGTGTTCATAGTTGCGTCCTTTGCTGCAAGAGCCTTCAAAAAGGGATAGGTTGTTTAACACCCAACGCAACGATACGCGTGGCAAACCGGGGCGCGCGACAGCGCGCTGCAACGATACGCGTGGTCTGAGGCCTACAGCCTCAGGTCTTCTTGCTGGTGCGGCGGGCCTGCACGCTGTCCCCCGTGGCCTTGGGCAAAGACGCGGCCTCACCCGCTTCGGAGCGCAGGCGCTTGAGGGCTTCGGCCACCACGGCCTCCTTGTGCGCCTCGAACAGGCCTGCAGCGGCGTCCTTGTGTTCTTGCAGCAAGCGGCACAGGCGCGCGATTTCCTTTTTCAACTCCGCCACATCCAGGTCCGGGCCGGTCTGGGCCATGTCGCCGGCTTCATCCAATTCGAAGCTGCGCCGTATGCGGGCAACGATTTCAGCATTCATGGAACGGTGGCCTGCCTTTGCCACTTCCGAGATGCGATCGCGCATTCCATCCGGGAAACGGACGATGAAGCGCTCCTGGGTTTCGCTGGGAAAGGGTTTTCGTTGCATTGGGCGATGGTACCTGCCAGATGCAAATTCAGATTCATGCCTAGTTGACATGATTCCAAGTTGGCATAACATTTGAATCGACCCGACCGAGGCCTGGGCAAGCCAGCACCCATGCCTATGCCCGTGCCGATGCTCGTGCGTACGAGCACTGAATCCCAGACCTATTGCGCAATAACAGAACCATGCCGGACACAGACATGCACGCCTGCGCGCGCCTTGCGCAGGCCCTCGCCAGAGCGCCCGATCCGGAGAGCCTGGCGACCGATGCGCTATGCCACATCAGCGCGGCGCTGAGCGTGCTGGAAATGCATGTGGAAAGATCCAACCGCGCCATGGTGGTCGGTGTCCACGACCTGCTGCGCAGCTACCACCTCAAGGCAGACCGTGCCGCTGCAGAGCAGCCGGTCGAGGCGCTGGCCAGCAGCGTGCTGCCGCAGATGTCGGCCGACCTTCAAGGCCTGCTGGAAATCATTGACCGCGTGAACGACGACGAGATGGACGACCCCATCCTCTATGCCGTGAGCTACCTGCTCAGGGCGGCCAAGAGATTCTCGGATGCGGCGCCGCAGGCATAGCGGCCTGCGCATCGCCGCCTGACCTCACTCCTCGTTGGTCCACTCCACCCGCGCGCCCAGGCTGCGCAGGTTCTCGACAAAGTGCGGATGCGCACGGCGAATCGGCGTGGCGTTGCGGATCTCCGATCGACCCTCGATGCTGCTGGCGACCATGAACAGCGCAATCGCCACGCGGATGATGTAGGGGCTCTCCACCACGGCCGGCGTCAGCGGATTGCCGCCAAAGGTGACCACGCGATGCGGGTCCGAAGAAAACACATGGGCGCCGAACTTGGATAGCTCGCCCGTCCAGCCCAGCGCGCCGTCGTAGATCTTGTTCCAGAACAGCGCATTGCCCTGCGCATGCACACCCAGCGCAATGAAGATCGGCAGCAGATCCACCGGAAAGTACGGCCAGGGAGCGGCTTCCACCTTGGTGAGCACATTGCTGGTGAAAGGCGTCTGCACCTTCAGCGGCCCCGAGCGCAGCGCGCGCGACCAGCCGTTCTTGTGCTCCACCTGCACGCCAAACTTGGCGAAGGTGCGGTCGATCAGCGGAAAGTTGTCCGGCGTGCTGTTGCGCACCTCCACATCGCCGCCCGTGATCGCACCCAGCGCGAGAAAGGTGGTGATCTCGTGGAAGTCTTCCTCGAAGGTGAAATCGCCGCCGCCCAGCGGCGCACCGCCGCGCACCGTCAGCCGCGAGGTGCCGATGCCGTCAATATCTGCACCCATCATCACCATGAAGCGGCAGAACTCCTGCACATGCGGCTCGCAGGCTGCATTGGTCAGCATGGACTCGCCCTGCGCAGCCACGGCGCACAGCACGAAGTTCTCCGTGGCCGTGACCGATGCATAGTCCAGCCAGTGGCGCACGGCCTTGAGCGGCGCGGCACTGTGGATCAGCAGGGAGCCGCTGGCGCGCTCCACCTCTCCGCCAAAGGAGCGAAAGATGTCCACGTGCGGATCGATCTCGCGCACGCCCAGCGTGCAGCCCTTGACGTTGTCCTCCAGCCGTGCCACGCCAAAGCGCGCCAGCAGCGGCGGCACCAGCATGATGGAAGAGCGCATTTCCTCGGGCAGGCGGTGCGAGGACGCGTCGAAGCGCGTGTCGCGGTGGTGCAGCTGCAGCGTGCGCGTGGCCTCGTCCAGTTGCACCTCGCTGCCCAGCGTGCGAAAGATGTCGAGGATCTTGCGCACATCCGTGATGTCCGGCACGCCATGCAGCCGCAGCGGCTGATCGGTCAGCAGCGTGGCGCACAGAATCGGCAGCACGGCATTCTTGTTGGCGGAGGGAACGACGCGGCCGCGCAAAGGCGTGCCGCCGTGGACGATGAGATTGGACATGGGGTGCAGCGCTAGCAGCGATAGGACAACGCGTGATTCTAGGGTTGCCGGGCTGCCCGCAGGCCTTGCAGCGGCAGCGCACGCCCACTGTTTCAACAGGTTTCGTATCCAGGCCGCCTACCCGACAACAAAGCGTCAGCCTCAGCCCTGCACTTCGTGCCCGTAGACGATGAAGCCCCGGTGCTCGGCCACCTGGTCATACAGCGCGCGGCCCGCCTCGTTGGAGGACTGCGTCTGCCAATACACGCGGCGCGCTCCCGCCTGCGCGGCCTGCGCATAGACCGCACGGATGAGCGACTTGCCAATGCCCTGCTTGCGCCGCCGCGCATCGGCAAACAGATCCTGCAGATAGCACACCGGCTCCAGCCGCGTGGTGCTGCGATGAAACAGGTAGTGCGCCAGGCCGACCAGCTCACCCTCGCTCTCCGCCACGAGCGCAAACACCGGCTCCAGCGGATTGAGGAAGCGCTCCCAGGTGGCCTGTGTGATGCCTTCGGGCAGCGCCGTCTCGCCAGCGCGCCCATAAAAGGCGTTGTAGCCCTGCCAGAGAGGAAGCCATTGGTGGTGGTCCGCCTGTGTGACAGGCCGGATCTGAAGCGGAGGAACAAGGGACGACATGGAACTCCTGGCAAATAAATGAAATGGGGACAAGGAATTCTAGGCACGGCAAGCCGCCGCCAAGAGGTTTGCAGGCCAGTCCCGGCCCCTCCGCAAAGCCTGAGGACGCAGCGCACAGCGCGTCCGCAAAACACATACACGGCGTACAGGCGCGGCCTACATGCGACCTCAGCCTTGGCCCGCACAGAAACACCGCGCAACCAATTGAAATAGAGCCCATAGGAGAGCACATACCCAGAAACCTCTCCAAATCATGTGACGGAGATACAAGATGAGTCGAGTCGTTCCGACAGAAAGCTTCAACCCGGACCCGGATGCCCGCTACCACCGCAGCCTGCTGGAAGCCTTTCCCGTGCGCGGCAACCAGCCTTTGCTGCTGCGCATGGAGCCACGCTCGCCCCTGGGGCGCCTGTACGCGCGGGGCTTGCGCGCATTGCGGGCCGCATTCGCCACCGAACTGCCGAGAACCTTCTGATGCGACACCTCTTCCTCGTCTTTCTGTGGTCCGCGATCTGCGCCATTTCCTTTGCCGTGGCAATGCTGGCCAGCCCCATGCTCAGCCACGCCATCTGACCGTGCTGCCAGCGGGCGTGCCGCTGCCTTCACCACGCCCATAAAACCATCGGCCATCTACTTGGCCGTCTTCAATGCGGCTTTATCCGACTCTGGATGCCAATGCCTGCCGCCTACACTGCGCCAGTCCATTTGCTTACAAAGGAATTGCCCGTGAAGAAAAGCACATTGCAGATTCGTCCCGTCGTGGGCGCATTGCTGGTGGGATTTGCCGGGATTGCAGCCCTTTCCAGCGCCTGGGCCTGTACCCGCCTTGTCTATTTGGGTGCGAATGGCCAGGTCGTGACGGCACGCTCCATGGATTGGAAAAGCGACATCGTCAGCAATCTCTGGGTACTGCCGCGCGGCATGGAGCGCAGCGGCAAGGCCGGCCCCAATTCCCTGCGCTGGACTTCCAGGTACGGCAGCGTTGTCACCTCAGGCTATGACGTGTCCACCACCGATGGAGTCAATGAGGCCGGCCTGAATGCCAACCTGCTATGGCTCGTGGAATCCCAATACCCCGCTTTCGGCGCAGGCAGCAAACCCGGCCTGACCATTGCGGCCTGGGCGCAATATGTGCTGGACAACTTCGCCACCGTGAAGGAAGCCGTCGCGGCTTTGGAGAAAGAGCCCTTCACCATCGTCTCGGACAACGTGCCCGGAGAGAACCGCCTGACAACGCTGCACCTCTCGATGTCCGACGCCAGCGGCGACAGCGCGATCGTCGAATACATCAACGGCCGGCAGGTGATACACCACGGCCGTGAATACCAGGTCATGACCAACTCGCCGACCTTTGATCAGCAACTGGCCCTGAACGCCTATTGGAAGCAAGTGGGCGGAACCACCATGCTGCCCGGCACCAACCGGGCCGCCGACCGCTTTGCCCGCGCATCGTTCTACGTCAACGCCATCCCCAAAAGCCCGGACCCCAACAAGGCGCTTGCCAGCGTCTTCAGCGTGATCCGCAATGCCTCGGTGCCATATGGCCTGAACACTCCCGAAGAGCCCAACATTTCGTCTACCCGCTGGAGAACCGTGTTCGACCACCAGCGCAAGCTCTATTTCTTCGAGTCGGCGCTGACACCGAACACCTTCTGGGTGGACCTCAAGGCACTGGACTTCAGCAAGCAAACAGGCAAGGTGCTCAAGCTCGACCTGGGACCGGATCAGGACCACACATTCTCGGGCGATGCCACGCGGAATTTTCAGGAATCGGCACCTTTTGAGTTTCTTGGATTGTGAGAGTCAACTTCAGGCGCAGGCCATGGGCTCGCGCACTGCTGCCTCAATGTTGACTTTGCGTTGTGCTTTGCATAGGAAAAGGCCTCGCATTAACTCGAGGCCTTTTCCATTGAAAACCAAAAATAGCAGAGCTAATCGCCACCAATCAATGCCATGATGGTTTATTGGCATTCATCCGGGAAAATAAATCCAAAAGATAAAATTCAATAATCCCAAAATCAATAAATTTGAATTTTCTATTGATTGATTTATATCAATATATAAACAACATCAAAACGACTCCTACAACCCGAAATCAAGTAATTCCTCAATAGACAATATTCAGGCCATCACATAGCATCGCGCTCGCAAAATATATTCACCAAGGGATGAGGAAAAATGCGAGCAACGACACCGAATCAACAAAGATGGATTAGGCCTTGGCCTGAAGTGCGCAAGGGCATATTGAATGCGCGTGTTCTGGCAGCTTGCGCTGCGTGCCTGGCCCCTGCGGCCTGGGCAGCGCCCTGCGTCAGTGGAACGGTGTACACCGCCGCTGGCGGACCCCAGGTTTGCACCGTACCTGCAGGCATCACGACCATGACCGTCACCCTCATCGGCGGTGGCGGCGGGGGCGTTTTCAGCTCATCCATGGTCACAGGAGGAAACGCTGCCGTTGGCACAGGCAGCTTGGCGGTGACTCCTGCCAACAACCTGCTGATCAGCGTCGGAGGCGGAGGTGCCACAGGAGGGCCTGTGGGCGCAGGGGGCGGTGGAAGCAGCAGCATCATCGACACATCCGCCCTCACCGTTCTAGCCGTGGCGGGCGGCGGAGGCGGCGCCGGCCGCAACGACACCGCTGGAGTTTCCGGTGGCAATGCGGGAGTGGGCGTCGGAGGTGGCAACGGCAGCAATGGAACGATGGGCAACGCGGCACACCCTGGTGGCGCGGGCGGCACGGTGGTTGGTACGGGCGGGGCCGGTGGCGTCGGCACCGACGGCACGGGAGGCGCTGGGGGCAGCACCGGCAGCAGGGACGGCAGCACGGCCACAGGCAATGACGGAGGCGGCAGCGGCAGCGGCGTGGGTCCTGCAGGACCAGGAGCCAGTGGCGCCAGCGCCGGCAGCATGGGTCCCGGTTTGGGCGGTGGCGGAGCAGGCGGCGGGGGAGCCGGGGGCTACAACGCCGGTGGCGGCGGCGGCGGCTACGGGGGTGGCGGCGGCGGCGGCGGGAACGCAGGCAACGCTGGCGACATAGGCGGCGCTGGCGGTGGAGGCAGCAGCTACGGCGCCGGAATCACATTCGCAGCAGCCACCAGCGGAGCCGGCATGGGCGGCGCAGGAAATTCGAATGGTGCGGACGGGTCCGTTCTGATCACCTTCGCGCCCCCAATCGCGTCAGCCCAGGCCATCCCCGCGCTTGGCGAATGGAGCTTGCTGCTGCTGTCGGGCCTGCTGGCCTTGGTCGGCGTAGCCAGGACGCGGCGCCAGCACTGAGGCATGCGCCGCCAGCGTTGATGCAGCCCTGACCCAAAAAACAAGGCCCGCAACTGCGGGCCTTTTCTTCGTCTGCGTGTCTACAGGCGGCGTGCGGCGATCTGCAGGCGCTCGGCCAGCGTGGGCTTTGCAGTCAAGCGCTCTGCCGTTCCCAGCACCCCATCGCGGCCCGTTACCGCCCGCGCTATCAGTGCCGTGCCCAGCGCACCACTTACGACACGGCCCATGCCACTTTCCGTCCGCCGGGCGTGACGCAGAGCCAATAGGCCAGCACCGAGCACCAGCCAGTGCTCTCCCGTAAATCCCTTGCGAGAGTCATCCCACTTGCGCAGGTCCTGGATCTTTTCTGATATCGCCATTCATTGCTCCTGTTTCTTCAGAGCTTGCATGGTGCCCCGCCAGCGGGCTGCGGGCTGTCGGTCCCTGAGCAAGATTCCGGTGGCGAGAGTCCTACGGGCGCGTTGTGGGGGCCAGCCCTGTAGTCCAGCTCAATGCGCTCCCACTGGGGGGCTTGCTTCTGTTCCTTGCTCATCCTGCCGAACGTGGCAGGCTTGGGACGGCACTGTCATCTCTGCGAGGCGGCTCGACGGGTGATCTCCGAGCTGGGCAGCAGGCCCGTGGCGAAGCTGTCATCGACAGCCTGTTGCGCACCGATCCAGGTTTCGCGATCCATCAGCATCGCGGCCTCGGCCTCGGCGATCCCGGAGCGGTGGGCATACAGCGCAGCCATCGCGGCATCGAACGGCGCCAGCACGGCGGCTGTGTCCGTCATGTCGTGGCGGTTTCCGACGGCCACGGCCAGGCGTTGTGGATCATCAGAAACGATCCATCGCCCATCAGGATCTCGTCGCCGGCCATGGCAATCACCGAAGCCACCGAGGCGGCCACGCCCAGCACGCGGATGATCACCTTTGCCTTGTGCTCGCGCAGCAGGTGTAGATGGCCATGCCCTCGAAGATGTCGCCACCCGGGGAGTTGAGGTTGTCAAACACAGGGAGCGTGCTCTTCAAAGTTTGCAACTTGGACATGGAAGGCCCCAAATGGAAACGCCACCCGAAGGTGGCGGTGAACAGCGATAAAGGCCTTGGCCACTAGGGCTTCGTGGGCATCTTCTTCATCTGATCGCAGGACTGCTGCTGTTGCTGCGCAGACATCGAAGACCACTTCTTCTTGAAGTCACTGGCTGCAGCGCTGTAGAGCTTCTCGTAGTCAGCCTCGGAGACCTTCAGATCAGATAGCGTCGCCGACTTCTGCTTTGCTTTCGCCTCATCTACCTTCTGGCTGGGCATGTGCTTGCATGCCAGTGCCATCTCGTTCATGGAGGCAGACATGCGAACGATGCCAGCAGCCACCGCGGTATTTGGATCATCTGCAGAAAATGCGCTGGAAGCTCCCAGCGCTACTACCAGAGCCGCAACAATCTTCATCCTTCGAGCCTCCTCAAAAGAACACATCATATTGGCAGGGCCCACAGAGTGCCATTTGATGGCCGCACTATGCCGGGCGTGGACCTGTTTGAAGCTTGCGGGAGTCGGCCGTCTGAATCCGCAGCGGCAGTGGCTGATGCGTGGTCGCTGAGCCATGGCCACTCAGTGGATCGCCACGCCCTCGGACTTGAGGGCGTTGAACTCATCGCGGCTCACCTTGCGTTCCACGGTCTCAGCAGCCACGAAGCTGAGATCCACGACGCCGGCCAGTTGCACAACGCCCGGGGTTCGAGCTTCAGCAACTGGCCAATGGGATGGCCATTCACGAAGATCAGGCGTCTGACGCCATCGTGGATGGATCTCTACCTTCTCGTGCGCCTGAGCCTTGGCCTGCGTCGGGATGATTCGCTCCACGTCATCTTCGATATGGCGGTAGACGAGGCCTTTGGCTTCTTCCGTCTGGGGCATGTGGGCCTCCTTGAGGGGATGGAAGTTGCCGCCACGCAGGCCTTGCACCCCATGCGCAATGCATGCTTTGCCGGGTGCGCCTGGTGGCGGCGGAAAAGCAAAGGCCGCCATCTTGGGCGGCCTTTGCTTGGCAAACTCTTTCTTAGGCTGGTTCGACAGTGATTTCAAACTCTTCGCCGATAACAACAAACCTCACCATTCTCACCAGGTAATTTCGGTTGAATGACTCATGCTTCACCGGCAAAGCAATCAGGTCACCCTTCGCAGGAATGTGACTGATCCTCAACTCCAAAAGCAGTTGATCACCCTCTACGTTAGACGCCGAGCCATCGAGAATAAAACGAACCAGAGAACTCATACACCCTCCAAATGCCGACGTTGGCACCGGAGGATTCTAGGAATCCTGCTCACCAATCGACTCGGCAAAACACCAGTATCCAAACAGTACGGGGCTGGGATTCGAACCCAGGAAGACCTTCGAATTGGCTCTAGGCGCCACGCCGATCCTTTTGCATCTAGTCGTCACCCTTCGAGTACTCGGGCACTCCGCCAAATCCATTCTTCCATCGGACTTACGGCGCAATGCCGCTGGGGGATATGCCGTTCGCCTCGCAACGAGCATCGTAGCAGCCCACGGAGGAGATCTCGTGCGCACCCTTCCCACAGCGCGCGTCCCGGTTGGTTCGGGCGCAAACGAAAAAGCCCCGACTACGTGAGCAATCGGCGCTTGAATCTAGTTTGATGAGTTCGACTGTGGGCCGCCTAAGGTTCGAGGGAGGAAAACGCCCTTTTAGCTTACGATGGATGCTCATCAACCACCATCGTCAGGAGGCCGGAGCATGGAAAAAGGTATGTCGGAAGTCCCGGGATTCCCATGCCCGATTTGCAATCGCATCATCAGACTATCGCTGATCGACCTTCTCCAAAAGAAGGAAGTAACCTGCAGTCAGTGCATGTCCACCTTCAAGATGGATAACCCTGCGCCTGAAGATGATGTCAGGAGGCAAAGTTTTCTAAGGCTGGCGAGCGGCCCGACCACTTGGCACAGATAAAAAGTCCGCTGGCGAACCTATCGGGCTATTTCTTTTGACTGTGTTTCCATCTCTTGCTCACCGACGCCCTTGGAATCTACATTTCGAGTGCTTTTGCACGAGCAATCAATTAGCACATAACAAACGAAAACTCAATAGCACAAACACCCAGTTGCACATAAATGACTATTAATAAAATTCATCGATAGTCGAAGATTCCAGCTATCAGAATCCGGCGTCCGCAACAATTCTTAACATTCCTAGGGCGCCATGAAGTCAGCACTCAAGAAGTCCGCAGCGGCAGCTGCTATGTGCCTCGCAGCCATCGGGGCCGTTCACGCAGCTACCTACAGCGCGGCAACCACTGGACCCTACACTGCAAAAACGGACTTCACCGTGTGTAGCGGTGGTCCGTGCCAGAACTACACCCTGGCCATGACCCCCTCTGGCTCGTTCACTACTTCGGCGCCACTTGCAGCCAACCTTTCGAACGCAAACATCGCAGCGCAAATCACATCATTCAGCTTCAACGATGGGATCAACACGTTTGCGAGCACCGACCCCAACGTGAGGATCTTCCAAGCAATCGTCTCAACATCTGCTACCGGCTCTATTACAAGTTCCGCCCTCTTACTCGAACTCTGGCAGACGGGAACGTCGCCACATGCAGTTGGCGACAAGGTGGCCCTTATTCAGATTGGAAACAGTGTCTTCGCAACGAATACTCTCAACTGCACAGGGGTTGGAACGACCCCTGCGGGAGCAGCTGACTCGTGCGTTTTGGGCCCTGGGGATATCGGTGCCTCGAATGCGAGCGGCGCGGCATGGACTTGGGCAGCCGTCACACCTCCAGCGACCGCAGCAACACCGGTGCCGTCAATGTCTGCCCTCGGCTTGCTCGTTCTATCAGCTCTGTTAGGCGGGGCCGGTTTGGCAATCTCAAGGCGCAATCGCAACGCTTAATTTCTGCACCTGACCCAAATGACAAAGCCCGCTGGCGAACCTAGCGGGCTTTTTCTTTGGGCGCGTTCCCCCATCGCTTCCATGTCTTGCCAGGCTCACCGCCTGGGGACGTTGCCGATGGGAGGAAGGCGGTTTAATTGCGCCTGCGTTGTAGGTACGCATATACATCACCCTTTCCCCGCTGCAACCACCTTCAGCCCCTTCATGCGCTTGAGCGCGGCGATGGCGCCCGAGCGTGCGCGGTCCACATGGGCGCCCTGCCCGAGCTTCACGCCAGCTCGGCCACCACGACCCGCGTCTACGACCGCTCGAAGGTCTCCAAACGGCAGTCCCTGGGCTGACCTCTATTCCCAAAGTAGGAATAAAACAAAAGCCGCGCTACCTTTACGATAGCGCGGCTTCCGCGTGTTTGTTGGTGGGTCCTGCGAGATTCGAACTCGCGACCAACGGATTAAAAGTCCGCTGCTCTACCGACTGAGCTAAAGACCCGAACCACGCTTTGCATGCATCAGATGCTGCTTAGCGAAGACATAGATTCTAGCACCAAAATTTACGCTTCAATTCTTGATGCGGCTCAGTTGATCGATGACCCAGCCTGCGGCGCACTGGCCGAAGGTGGCGGTGACGGCCACTACCGAGCCGTAGCCGTGGCAGTTGAGCGTGCCGTCGCCTTCGATGGCGCAAGAGGCATCGGGCGGGGCGACGGCCTCGCGGCTGAAGACGCAGGCGATGCCGATGCGCTTGCCTTCCTTGGGTGCGCCGTGTTCGCGGCGCAGGCGGTAGCGCAGTTGGGCCAGCAACGGGTCGTGCGTGGTGGCGCTGAGGTCGTCGATATCGACCTTGTGAGCCAGGCGCTTGCCGCCCGCTGCACCCACGGAGATGAAGCATTGCCGCGTGGCACGCGCATGGGCTGCCATGGCGGTCTTGGCCTTGACCTGGTCGCAGGCGTCGATGACGGCGTCGGCGTCCTGGGGCAGCAGGCGCAGCCAGTTGTCCGGGTCAACGAAGTCGTCGATGCAGTGCACGCGGCAGGCGGGGTTGATCTGGGCGATGCGCTCGCGCATGGCTTCGATCTTGGCCTGGCCCACGGTGGCGGAGAGCGCGTGGATCTGGCGGTTGATGTTGGACTCGGCGACATGGTCCATGTCGATGAGGGTGAGTTCGCCCACACCGCTGCGCGCCAGCGCCTCGGCGGTCCAGGAGCCCACGCCGCCGATGCCCACCACGACGACGTGCGCGGCGCGGATGCGCGCGGCGCCCGGCACGCCATACAGGCGCTCCAGGCCGCCGAAGCGGCGCTGCAGGTCGGCATCAGAAAAAACAGCGCCTGCTTCAGGCGCTGTCTTGTCTTCTTCCGGAAGGGATGAAGAGACCGTGTCGTTCATCACTTGAGGCTGGCGAGACGGTTCTTGGCCGCAGCCGTGGCTTCGGCGTTGGGATAGGCCTTGATGAGGTCTTCCAGCGTCTTGCGCGCGCCCTTGGTGTCCTTCATCTCGATCTGGCAGTTGGCGATGGACAGTGCCGCCTCCGGCGCCCGGCCGTGCATGGGGGCTGCTGCCAGCAGCGCGCGGAAGTTGGTGATCGCGTCCTTGTAGTTGCGATTGGCGTACTGCGCGTTGCCCAGCCAAAAGCGTGCCGAGGGCACATAGCCGCTCTTGGGCCACTGGTTCAGGAAGGACGAGAACGCCGTGCCGGCTTCGGCAAAGCTGCCTGCGCGGAACTGCGCCAGCGCGGCTTCGAAGTCGCGCTTCTCTGCCGGGTCGGCTGCGAATTCCTGGCCGTCCACCGTCACCGTGACGGGCTCGAACTGGCGCAGGCGCTCGTCCACGCCCTTGGCAATGTCGCGCTGGCCGCGCTGCAGCTCGGCCACATCGCGCAGCAGCTGCTCGTTCTGGCCGCGCAGCTTGGCTTGCTCGGACTTGAGCTGCTCGATCTGCGACTGCAGTTCGAGCAGGCCACGGCGCGTTTGCGAGCTTTCCTCGGTCATGCGCTGCTGCGACTGCTGCATGCTGTCGACGCGCTGGCGCATTTCCAGGATGGCGCGGCGCGCCTCGTCATCGCCGAACAGCGCGGCATGGCCGCTGGCGGCGTAGCCGGCCATCAGGCCGGCCGCCAGCAGCGTGCGCAGCGCGGTGCGATGCAGGATCGGGGAGCGCTGCATGTTCATCAACGGTAGGACAGTTCAGCGCGGCGGTTTTGCGCGTAGGCGTCTTCGGAATGGCCTTCGGCGGCAGGCTTTTCCTTGCCGTAGCTCACGGCTTCCATTTGCGCATCGCTGACGCCCAGCAGGCCCAGCGAGCGGCGCACGGCTTCGGCGCGCTTTTGGCCCAGGGCCAGGTTGTATTCGCGGCCGCCGCGCTCGTCGGTGTGGCCTTCGATCTGGACCTTGCGTGCAGAAGACGCCTTCAGGAAGCGTGCATGGGCTTCGATCTGGGGCTGGGCGTCGGCCTTGACGACGTAGCTGTCGAAGTCGAAGTAGACGACGCGGCTGACGCCCTGGGGACCTGCCTTGTCGGCAGCCGAGCCGGTCAGGTCCACGCCCGAGATGCCGCTTTGCGAGGTGCTGCCCGTGCCGGCGCCGCTGCCCTGGCCCGTGCTGGTGGCGCCCGCGTCGGTGACCGGGGTTTCGTCAAGCTTGACGCCCGAGCTGCAACCTGCCATGAGTGCGGTGACTGCAAGTGCCAGGGAAAGTCGTTTGATGGTGATCATGAAAAATCTCCGTATGTCCGGGTGGACTTCGTGCTGAGTTGACTGGTTGACTGAAAAGAAATCGGGGAAGCCGGATATCACTGGCGCTGGAACGGACCCCAGTCGGGCTCGCGGATGTCACCGCCCTGCCCTGCCAGCCGCGCCTTGATCTTGCCGTCGAGCGTGGTGGTCATCAGGGACTCGCGGCCCTGCTGCAGGGTGGCGTAGACGATCAGGCGGCTGTTGGGAGCGAAGCTGGGGCTTTCGTCGGCCGTGGTGTCGGTAATGGCATTCACTGTGCCGGTGCCCAGGTCCATGACGTGGAGCTTGAAGCCGCCGCCCACGCGCGAGACGTAGGCAAGCCACTTTCCATCGGGGCTGACGCTGGGCGAGATGTTGTAGTTGCCGGTGAAGGTGACGCGTTCCGCACTGCCGCCCGAGGCCGGCACCTTGTAGATCTGCGGGGCGCCGCCACGGTCGCTGACGAAGTAGATGGAGCGGCCGTCGCTGGAGAAGTTCGGCTCGGTGTCGATGCCGCTGCTTTGCATCAGTCGGCGCGGCTCGCCGCCCTGGGCACTGATCAGGTACAGCTGCGAGCCGCCATCGCGGCTGAGCGTGACGGCCAGGGAGTTGCCATCGGGCGACCAGGCCGGTGCGCTGTTGGAGCCCCGGAAGTTGGCAACCAGGCGGCGGCGGCCACTGGCCACATCGTGCACATAGACCACGGGCTTGCGCGATTCGAAGGACACGTAGGCCAGCTGGGTGCCGGTGGGCGACCAGGCGGGCGAGATGATGGGTTCCGGGCTCGATAGGGCCGACTGGGCGTTCTCGCCATCGGCATCGGCCACCCACAGGCGGTAGTTGCTGCCCGCCTTGGTCACATAGGCGATGCGTGTGGAGAACACGCCCTTCTCGCCCGTGAGTTTTTCGTAGATGTAGTCGGAGATGCGGTGGGCCACCAGGCGCAAGTCGCCGGTGGTGACGGCAAAGCCCTGGCCGCCCAGGTCCTGGCCCTTGACCACGTCCCAGAGGCGAAAGCGCACGTCGTAGCGGCCATCGGCCAGGCGCGTGATGCTGCCCACGGCCAGCGAGTCAGCGCTCTTTTGGCGCCACATGGCAACGTCGGGGCGCGAGGTTTCGTCCAGTTGCACGCCGGCCGTGTCCACGGCGCGGAATTGACCGCTGCGCTCCAAGTCAGCCTGGATGATGGCCGAGATCTTCTGGGGCGCCTGCCCTTCTCCCTTGAATGCTGCAATGGCGATGGGCAACTGGGTCAGGCCCACGCCCGTCACTTCGACGCGGAACTGGGCCAGCGCGGGAATTGCGGGGGTTGAGGCGAGAGCGGCCAGCAGGGTTCGGCGCGAAGTGCGCGGCACGGCCGCCAGGGAGGAGGGAGAAAGGAGTCGGTCAATAGTCATTGGCATTCATCAATATCTACGGGAAGACCCCGGTACTTGCACAGGTGCGAATGTTACACACACTGGATGCGTCTCGATGTAAGAACGTGCACTGTAGGGTCTGTCGGCCCAGGCTTTCTCGATCCCCGCCAGCCGCATCAGTTCCCCATGAGGCAGCCCCAGGCAAGCCCGCCGTAAAATCCGCGCTTCATGCAAGCACCATCCTCACCGCCGCCGGCCCCTGCGCCGTCCGCCGCACCGGCGGCCCTTGATCTCGCCAGCACCCTGACCCTGTCGCAGCGCCTCAAGCGCCTGTCACCCTACTTTGGTGGCCAGCGCCTGGCCTGGACGCTGGCGGTGGCCGCCACGCTGGTGGGCGCGGTCACCGAGCCATTGATCCCTGCCCTGCTGCAGCCGCTGCTGGACAGCGGCTTCACCGACGGCACGCTGCCACTGTGGTCGGTGCCGCTGGCCATCATCGGCGTGTTCCTGGTGCGGGGCCTGTCGCAGTTCGTGGGCCAGTACGCGCTGGCGCGCATTGCCAACGAGGGCATGCTGGCGCTGCGCAAGCGCCTGTTCGAGCGGCTGCTGGCGGCCGATATGGCGCTGTTCTCGCGCCAGTCGGCCTCATCGCTGTCCAATACCGTGGTCTATGAGGTGCAGACCGGCTCCACGCTGCTGGTGCAGGCCATGCTGGGCATCTCGCGCGACGGTTTCACGCTGGTGGCGCTGCTGGGCTACCTGCTGTATCTGAACTGGCAGCTGACGCTGGTGGTGGCGGCCGTGGTGCCGGGCGTGGCCTGGATCATGAAGACGCTGTCGCGCCGCCTGTACCGCATCACCAAGATCAGCCAGGAGGCCACCGATTCCCTGGCCTATGTGGTGGAAGAGAACGTTCTGGCCCACCGCATGGTGCGCCTGCATGGCGCGCAACAGGGCCAGCAAAAGCGCTTTGGCGGCCTGAGCGGGCAGCTGCGCAAGCTGGCCATCAAGGCCACCATCGCCTCGGCGGCCATGACGCCGCTGACCCAGTTGCTGGCCGCCGCCGCCCTGTCGGCCGTGATCTGCATTGCGCTGTGGCAAAGCCGGGGCACGGGCGCTGCTGCGGCCAATGTGCAGGATGTGACGGTGGGCAGCTTTGCGGCCTTCATCACGGCCATGCTGATGCTGATTGCCCCTATCCGCCGCCTGGCCGATGTGGCCAACCCCATCACGCGTGGCGTGGCGGCGCTGGAGCGGGGCCTGCATCTGCTGGAGGGCTCGGGCGACGAGACCGGCGGCACCCAGGTGCCCGGCAAGGCGCGCGGCGAGATCGAGTTGCGCGACGTGTCCGTGCAGTTTGGCGAGGACAAGGCCCCCGCCCTGAGCCATGTGGACCTGCGCGTGCGCCCGGGCGAGGTGGTGGCCCTGGTCGGCCCCTCCGGCGCGGGCAAGACCACGCTGGTGAACCTGCTGCCACGCTTTTTGCAGCCCACGGGCGGCCAGTTGCTGCTGGACGGAACGCCCCTGCCCGAATGGGATCTGGCCGCGTTGCGCCAGCAGTTCGCCATGGTCAGCCAGGACGTGGTGATGTTCAACGACACCATTGCCGCCAACGTGGCGCTGGGCGGGGTGGAAGACGAGGCCCAGCTGTGGGCCGCGCTGGATGCCGCCAATCTGGGCACCCACGTGCGCGGCCTGTCCAACGGCCTGCATACGGTGGTAGGCCACAACGCCAGCCAGTTGTCGGGGGGCCAGCGCCAACGGCTGGCGATTGCACGGGCGCTGTACAAGGATGCGCCCATCCTGATCCTGGACGAGGCCACTTCGGCCCTGGACAACGAATCCGAGCGCCTGGTGCAGGAGGCGCTGACGCGGCTGATGCAGGGCCGCACGACCCTGGTCATCGCCCACCGACTCTCGACCATCGAGCATGCCGACCGCGTGGTGGTGATGGAGCGCGGCCGCATTGCCGAGCAGGGAACGCATGCCGAGCTGCTGGAGCGGGACGGCCTGTACGCCCGATTGAGCAGGAATCACACAACCTGAGCTGGACAGCGGCGGCACCGGCAGTGCCACCCGCCTGGCTTGCTGCTACCAGCTTCCGCGCGAAGGCTGGGTCTTGCGCTCGGCCTTGATGGCCTTGGTGAGCTTGTCCACCATGTATTGGCGGTCCACCTGCCGGGCAAAGTCGGCGGCGGTGAAGCCGCGCTGGTTGCGAAGGACGACGTCGGCGCCCTCCTTGATCAGCAGGTCCACCACGGCTTCGCTGCTGTATTGGGCGGCCAGCATCAGAGGGGTGGTGCCGTTGGGCGAGTCGGCGTCGATGTAGGCGCTGTTGTCCAGCAGCAGCTTGACGATGTCCAGCGTCTTGGGCAGGTCGGCCGAGGTGGCGTAGTGCAGCGGCGTCCAGCCGGGGCGGTTGACATCGGCGCCCCGGCGTATGAGTTCCTTGGCCAGGTCCAGGTGGCCCTTGATGCAGGCCATCATCAGCGGCGTTTCTCCCTGCTGGGAGGCCTCGTTGACCTTGATGCCCGGGGATTTGAGCAGCACGTCGAACACGCCCAGTGAGCCCTGGTGCAGGGCCGCTACCAGGCCCGGGCGGCCGCGCGTGTCGCGGGTGTTGGGGTCGAAGCCGCGAAAGATCAGGTTGACCATGGCGCGCTCGTTGTCGCTGATGATGGCGCGCACATAGTCGTCGTACTGGCTGGCATGCGCCAGCCCGCCGCTGGCTGCGGCCAGGGCCACCACGGCCTGGCCGGCCTGGGCCAGCCAGTGGCGCCGGTGCACGTCCACGCCCATGCCCACGCGGCCACCGACCGCAGCATTCAGTCGCATGCGACAACCCCCTTGAACAGCTGGTCGAAGTTGGCACTGGTCAGGGCCGCCACGTCCTCCATGGCCATGCCGCGCACCTGTGCAATCTGCTGCGCCACGTACGGCACATACGACGGATTGTTGGTCTTGCCGCGATAGGGAACGGGCGCCAGGTAGGGGCTGTCGGTCTCGATCAGCAGGCGGTCGGCCGGCACGAAGGCGGCCACGTCGCGCAGGTGCTGGGCGTTCTTGAAGGTGACGATGCCTGACATGGAGATGTAGTAGCCCAGGTCCAGCGCCGCACGCGCGACTTCCATGGTCTCGGTGAAGCAGTGGAACACGCCGCCGGCCTGGCCTGCCGAGCCGTCCTCGCCTTCTTCGCGCAGGATGGCCAGCGTGTCATCAGAGGCGCTGCGCGTGTGGATGACCAGGGGCTTTTGCGTCTGGCGCGCCGCGCGGATGTGCACGCGAAAGCGCTCGCGCTGCCATTCCAAGTCGGCAATGGTGCGCCCGCCCTTGCGGTCTTCCATGCCGTAGTAATCCAGTCCCGTTTCGCCGATGGCCACCACGCGCGCCAGAGCGGCGCGCTCGACCAGGTCGGCCACGCTGGGCTCGGTCATGTGTTCCGTATCGGGGTGCACGCCCACCGTGGCCCAGAAATTGTCGTGATCCAGCGCCAGCTGGTGCACATCGCCGAATTCCTCCATCGTGGTGCAGATGCACAGCGCACGTGTGACGCGCGCGGCCGCCATGGCCTCGCGGATCTCGGGCAGGCGGCTTTGCAGCTCGGGGAAATTCAGATGGCAGTGGGAATCGGTAAACATGGAATCTCGTGGTTCAGAAACAGGCATGCCGACCGGAGAGCACTTCCTCCGTGTCGGCATGCGGGCAGAGGCAGGCGCAGGACTCAGACCGTCTGCGTGGCCTTGTCCGAGGCCAGGGCCGAGCCCAGGATGTTCTCGATCTTGGCCTTGAGCTCGGCGGACTTCTCGTCCTTGGGGAACTGTATGCCTATGCCCTGCGTGCGGTTGCCCGAGGCGCGCGCGGGCGTGATCCACGCCACGCGGCCGGCCACGGGATAGCGCTGCGGCTCGTCGGGCAGGGTCAGCAGCACATAGACATCATCGCCAAGACGGTACTCACGCTGCGTGGGCACGAAAACGCCCCCTTCGGCGAACATGGGAATGTAGGCGGCGTACAGCGCGGCCTTTTCCTTGATCGCCAGTTGCATCACGCTGGGACGGGGTGTGGTGGGTGCGGTGCTCATGGATGGTTTGCAGACATTGGTTCGGTGAGCGGCCGGCGCGATCGGCACCGGGCCCAGGGCCGTAGGTTAACAGGACGGGCTTTCATGTGGCGAAAAGCACACCGCCGCGCTGCTGCACTGCCGCCACGCCCCCCGCGCCTCATCCCCGGCGCTGGCGGGCAGGCTGGCCGGACATGAGCACGCGCCGGGCCTCGGCGGCCAGGGCCTCGGTCATGAGTCCGGCGTTGAAGGGGTGGTCCGCCGTGCGCGCAGCCTGGGCCAGGGCACGTGACCATTCGGCCAGCAGGCCCATGTCCAGCGGCCGCGACGGCAGGTCGGCGGGCGTGAAGTAGCGCGGCGCGGCGCCTGCGGCCAGGGCCATCAGGTCGTGGCAGATCTTCTGCAAGGCCTCCACGGCATGGGGCGGAGCATAGGCGGCCAGGGCCGCCACATCGCCCTTGGCCAGCGCACGCGGCAACTGGGACCATGCGGCCATGTCCTTGCCACCACCGCTGTGCGCCAATGCCAGCGCGTCGCCGGGCCGCCCGCCTGCGGCGCGCAGCGCCACGTCGGCCGCTTCCGGGGCCACGCCCTGCCCCTGAAGCCAGGCCAGGGCCTCTTGCTGATCGGGCCAGGCCATGGTGTGAGTCAGGCAACGGCTGCGGATGGTGGGCAGCAGCTGGTGGGCCGCCTCGCTGGCCAGCACGAAGCGGGCATCGCCCGGCGGCTCCTCCAGCGTCTTGAGCAGCGCATTGGCCGTGATGGCGTTCATCTGCTCGGCCGGATAGACCAGCACGGCCTTGCCGCGCCCGCGCGCGCTGGTGCGCTGGCAGAACTCCACGGCATCACGCATGGCCTCGACACGGATTTCCTTGCTGGGCTTGCGCTTCTTGTCGTCGATATCGGCCTGGGCCTTCTCGGGCAGCGGCCAGCCCAGCGCCATCATCTGCACCTCGGGCATGAGCACGCACAGGTCGGCATGGGCGCGCACGTCGATGGCGTGGCAGCTGCCGCAGTGGCCGCACGCCCCCTGGGGCGACGGCGATTCGCACAGCCAGGCGCGCACCAGCGACAGCGACAGCGCGTACTGGCCCAGGCCGGAAGGCCCCTGCAGCAGCCAGGCGTGGCCGCGCTGGGCCAGCAGGCGCGCGCGTTGCCCGGCGATCCAGGCGGTGTCGGTCTCGGCCGGTTGTGGCAGGGCCTCGCTCATGCCGCACCTGCCTGTCCGCCGACCATGATGGCCAGCCAGCCCCGGCGCACCATGACCTGGGTGATCTGCTGCCAGACCGCATGCCGGCTGGCGTTGGAGTCGATGCGCGCAAAGCGCTGGGGCGCGGCGGCAGCGCGCGCCGCATAGCCCTGGGCCACGCGTGCGAAAAAGCTGCCGGGCTCAGACTCGAAGCGGTCCGGGACACGGGCCGAGGCCAAGCGCTCGGCGGCCACCTCGGCGGGCAGGTCGAACCAGAGCGTCAGGTGGGGCTCGCGCAGCAGATCGGGCTGGGGGGCCGTGCCCGTCTGCACCATGCGCTCCAGCGTGGCCAGCGGCTGCAGGTCGAAGCCCCGGCCCGCACCCTGGTAAGCAAAGGTGGCATCGGTGAAGCGGTCGCAGAGCACGACTTCACCGCGCGCCAGCGCGGGCTCGATCACCTGCACCAAGTGGTCGCGTCGCGCGGCAAAGGCGATCAGGGCCTCGGTCAGCGGGTCCATGGCGTCGTGCAGCATCAGCGCGCGCAGCTTTTCGGCCAGCGGCGTGCCGCCGGGCTCGCGGGTGAGCGTCACCGTGCGCCCCTGGTCACGGAAAGCCTGGGCCAGCGACGCGATGTGCGAGGACTTGCCGGCGCCATCGATGCCTTCGAAGCTGATGAACAGGCCGGCGGGAGTTGCAGTGGTCATATGGAAAGAGAGGATACGCAAGCGCTGCGCAGAACGCAGCAGCCCTGGGGGAATATCTCAGGGCTTTTGCTCAGGGCTTTGCTGGCCGCGCTGGTAGCGGTTCACGGCGCGGTTGTGCTCGTCCAGCGAGGCACTGAAATGGCTGGTGCCGTCGCCACGCGCCACAAAGTACAGCGCCTTGGTCTGTCCGGGCTGCACGGCGGCCATGAGGGCGGCCTTGCCGGGCATGGCGATGGGCGTGGGCGGCAGGCCCGCGCGGGTGTAGGTGTTCCAGGGAGTATCGGTCTGCAGGTCGCGGCGGCGCAGGTTGCCATCGAATTTCTCGCCCAGGCCGTAGATCACGGTGGGATCGGTCTGCAGCAGCATGCCGATGCGCAGGCGGTTGCTGAAGACACCGGCAATCTGTGCGCGGTCGGCCGCGCGGCCGGTCTCCTTCTCGACGATGCTGGCCAGGATCAGCGCTTCATCTGGCGTCTTGAGCGGCGTGTCGGCCGAGCGCAGCGCCCAGACATCGGCCAGGCGCCGGTCCATGGCGTGCAGGGCGCGGCGCAGCACGGCCAGGTCGGAGCTGCCCTTGGCATAGGTATAGGTATCGGGGAAGAAGCGGCCCTCGGGCGCCACGCCCGCGCGGCCCAGGGCCTGCATGAGGGTAGCGTCGTCCATGCCTGCGCTTTCCTGGCGCAGGAATTCCTCGCGGGCCAGGGCGGCGCGCACCTGGCGCCAGTTCCAGCCTTCCACCAGGGTCAACGCCTTGAGCGATTCCTCGCCGCGTGCGAGTTTTTGCAGCAGCACATAGGGAGTCAGGCCCGTGGTCAGCTCATAGTTGCCGGCCTTGATCTGCCGGTCCTGCCCCGAGACGCGGAACCAGGCGTACAGCAGCCGCGCATCGGTCTGTACGCCGGCCTTGACCACTTCGCGGGCCACGCCACGCGGCGTGGTGCCGGGCTCGACCTCCAGCTCCAGCGTGGGCTGGGCCAGCGGCAGCGGCTGGTTCAGCCACCACCAGCCGGCACCGGCCAGCACGGCGGCCAGCACCAGCAACATCATCAAAGCGCGAAAGATAAAGCGCACAACCTCGGTCCAAGCAAGCAATAGAGCGGCTGATCATAATTCAGCCATGACCCAGCCTTTACTGAACGGCATTGCTTCCGTTTCCCATCTCGGCGTGATACGCGCCCTCGGCGAAGACGCCGCCCAGTTCCTGCATGGACAGCTGACCAACGACTTCGCGCTGCTGGATCTGCAGCATGCGCGTCTGGCGGCGTTCTGCACGGCCAAGGGCCGCATGCTGGCCAGCTTCATCGGCTTCAAGCGCAGCAAGGACGAGATCTTGCTGCTGTGCGACCGCAGCCTGCTGGCGCCCACGCTCAAGCGCTTGTCCATGTTCGTGCTGCGCGCCAAGTGCAAGCTCAGCGACGCCACGGCCGAATTCACGCTGCACGGGCTGGCTGGCGGTGCCGCCGCGCAGGCCCTGGGCCCGGCAGCCGTGCCCTGGACCAAGACCGATGACGGCGACGCCAGCCTGATCGCCCTGTACCCGGCCGCCGGCCAGCCGCGCGCCCTGCGCGTGGCGCCCGTGGGCACGCCCCTGCCCGAAGGCCCTGCACTCAGCGAGGCCGACTGGCTCTGGAGCGAAGTCGCCAGCGGCATTGCCACGCTGTCGGCGCCTGTGGTGGATGCCTTTGTGCCGCAGATGCTCAACTACGAATCGGTGGAAGGCGTGAATTTCAAGAAAGGCTGCTACCCAGGCCAGGAGGTGGTGGCCCGCAGCCAGTTCCGGGGCACGCTCAAGCGCCGCGCCTACCTTGCCCATGCACAGCAGCCGCTGGCCACCGGCATGGAGGTCTTCACGCCCGAGGACCTGGAGCAGGCCACCGGCACCGTGGTCCAGGCCGCCCCGGCGCCTGGCGGCGGCTGGGACGCCATCGTCTCCATTCAGACCAGCTCGGCCGACCAGCCCCTGCTGGCCCACGCCGCACTGGGCGAAGGCCAGCGCGCCGATGCCGCACAGGCCGTGGCGCTGCAGCTCAAGCCCCTGCCCTACGCGTTGCGCGAGGACATTTGAGATTTGAGCCTTGCACCGCCTGAGCTGCCTGCAGCTCAGGCGGTGAGCACTTTCCTCATGGTGATGTGGGGGATGCCGGCCTCTTCATAGGGCTCGCCTTCCGGCGTGAAGCCCGCGCGCAGGTAGAACGACTCGGCATGGCGCTGCGCATGCAGCACGACTTCGCGGTCGCCGCGCTGGCGGGAGGCTTCGACCAGGCTGTCCAGCACGATGCGGCCCCAGCGGCCGCCGCGCACGCTGCGGTCCACGGCCATGCGGCCGATCCTGCCCGCGCCGGGGCTGTCGCTGACCAGGCGGCCGGTGGCGATCGGCTGGCCCAGGCCGTTGTAGACCACGGCGTGGCGGGCCACGGGGTCGAATTCGTCGATCTCGATCTCGCGCGGCACGCCCTGCTCGTGCACGAACACGGCCAGGCGCAGGCGCTCGGCGTCGCGGCCCAGGTCGTTCCAGCTGCCCGATGCCACGCGCACCACGCTCTGGCCGGCCTCATAGGCCGTGAGCACGTCGCGCAGCTGCTGCGGCACGGGCAGCGGCTGGCGCGTGGTGGCATCGGCGAACACATAGACCAGTTCCACGGTGTTGAGCAGTTCCATCCCGCGGAAGATGCCGGCCTCGAACAACAGCGAGGTATTGCCCTGCCTGGCACAGCGTATGCCCACATGCAGCACGTCGCCCAGCGTGGCCGATGCGTGGTAGATGGTGGTGGCCTTCTTGACGAACAGCTCGCCACCCAGGGCCGCGAAGGACGATTCATAGGGCAGGCCCAACTGGCGCCAGTAGTCGGTGACGGCCACGTCGGCGTACATCAGGTAGTGGGCGTTGAAGACGATCTTCTGGGCGTCCACTTCGGACCAGCGCACTTCAATGCGTTGCAGCGTGCGGAAATCTTGGCGTTGCATGGGGGTGTTTCTCTCCTGTTGTCTTGGGGTGTCTTGGTGTGTTTTGGTGCGTTTCTTTGTGCCTCGGCCTTCAGGCCGCGAAGGCGTCGCTCAAGGCGCGCGCCATGTCGGCATGTGCACGGCGCGCTTCGGCAATGGCGCGGCCCATCTTGACGAATTCATGGGTCACGCCCCGGTAGATCTCCAGGTCCACGGGCACGCCGGACATGCGCAGCTTGTCGGCGTATTCCACGCCCTCGTCCACCAGCGGGTCGCATTCGGCCAGGCCTATCCAGGCCGGGGCCACGCCGTCCACATCGGGGGCCAGCAGCGGGGCAAAGCGCCAGTCCTCGCGGTCGGCGGGGCTGTTGAGGTACTGGGCGAAGAACCAGGTGATGGCCGGCTCGTCGATCACCAGCCCGTGGGCGAAGCGGCGGTGCGAGTCGGTGTCCTGGTTCGCCGTCGTGCCCGGGTAGATCAGCAGTTGCAGGGCCAGCTTGAGGCCGGTGTCGCGCGCATGGATGGCGCAGGCTGCGGCCAGCGTGCCGCCCGCGCTGTCGCCGCCAACGGCCAGGCGCGCAGGGTCGGCGCCCAGCGAGGCCGCCTGCGCGGCCAGCCACTGCAGCGCGTCCCAGGCGTCGTCGTGGGCGGTGGGAAACTTGTGCTCTGGCGCGCGCCGGTAGTCCAGCGAGACCACCATGGCGCCCGACAGATGGGCCAGCTGGCGGCACAGTACATCGTGCGTGGCCACGCTGCCCACGGTGAAGCCGCCGCCGTGCAGGTACAGCAGCACGGGCAGGCCCGTGGCCGGCGCCTGGCTGCGCTCCACGGGCGCATAGAGACGCGCAGGCAGCAAGGCGCCATCGCGCGCAGGAATCTGCAGATCATCGACACGCGGCAGAACCGGCTTGGGAATTTCGAGCACGCCGGCCCCCGCCTCGTAGGCGGCACGTGCGCCCTCGGCGCCCAGCTGGTGCAGGGGCGTGCGCGCGGCGCGCTCCATGCGGCGCAGCACATCGCGCATCTGGTGGGTCAGGGACGCCGGCAGCGGCGTGGCATGGGAGGAGGATTCAGTCTGGGGCACGTTCAGGAGCACGTTCAGGGACAGGTTCGGTGGCGACTATCTGGCAAGGCAATTCGGCGTGGCCGGCCAGGTGCGACCGGCGAGGTAAGGCCAGGCAGGCACGGCGCAGCAGGCATTGTGCCGCGAGCACAAGGCCCTGGCAGCCATGCGATGACAGCACATGCCCGCGCTGTCGCCCCCGTGACCGTCGCAGCGCCCTCTCAGGGTTTGCTTTGTTTGCAGTGCAGCACGCGCGGTCTAGATTCGGCGCACTCCCCCTGATCCCCACCATGGGCCGCAACGGCCCGCAACGAGTCACCGACCATGGCCTTCATCAACTACGTCACCCAGATCCAGTTTGACTTCGGCGCCGTGCGCCTGTTGCGCCAGGAGTGCGAGCGCGTGGGCATCACGCGGCCGCTGATCGTCACCGACCAGGGCGTCAAGGCCGCTGGCGTGCTGCAAAAGGCGCTGGATGCGCTGGGCGGCATGCCGCATGCAGTGTTCGACCAGACGCCCTCCAACCCCACCGAGGCCGCCGTGCGCGCGGCCGCTGCCATCTACCAGGAGCAGCGCTGCGACGGCCTGATCGCCGTGGGCGGCGGCAGCGCCATCGACTGCGCCAAGGGCGTGGCGATTGCAGCCACGCACGAAGGGCCGCTGTCGCACTACGCCACCATCGAGGGCGGCTCGCCGCGCATCAGCGAGCGCGTGGCCCCGCTGATCGCCGTGCCCACCACCAGCGGCACGGGCAGCGAGGTGGCGCGCGGCGCCATCATCATCGTGGACGACCACCGCAAGCTGGGCTTTCACAGCTGGCACCTGGTGCCCCGTGCCGCCATCTGCGACCCGGAACTGACCTACGGCCTGCCCGCCATGCTGACGGCCGCCACGGGCATGGACGCCATCGCCCATTGCATGGAGACCTTCATGGCGGCGGCCTTCAACCCGCCTGCCGACGGCATTGCACTGGACGGCCTCACGCGCGGCTGGGCCCACATCGAACGCGCCACGCGCAACGGCCAGGACGCCGAGGCACGCCGCCAGCTGATGAGCGCCAGCATGCAGGGCGCCATGGCCTTCCAGAAGGGCCTGGGCTGCGTGCACAGCCTCAGCCACAGCCTGGGCGGCGTGAACCCGCGTCTGCACCATGGCACGCTGAACGCCATGTTCCTGCCCGCCGTGGTGCGCTTCAATGCCGAGGCCGAGAGCGTGCGCGCCGAACAGCGCCTGCAGCGCATGGCCCACGCCATGGGCCTGGACTCGGGCAGCGACATTCCCGAAGCCATACGCGACATGAACGCCCGCCTGGGCCTGCCCACGGGCCTGGCGGCCATGGGCGTGGAGCGCGCGCAGTTCGCAGCCGTGATCGGCGGCGCGCTCAAGGACCATTGCCACGGCACGAACCCGCGCCTGGCCAGCGCCGACGACTACGAGCAGATGCTGGCCACCTCGCTGTAAGCGGGACTCAGCCGCCAGCACTCGGCTGGGGTGTTGTCGATGGTGACGACGATGGTGGCTGGGGTGTCGTTTGGGATGCCACTTGCGCCGGAGTTTGTGCCGAAGTCTGCACCGGAGCCGGTGCAGCGCCAGCCTCCATCATCCGGCGCACCTCCACGTTCTGCATCAACTGCTCGGCCATGACGCCCAGCAGCTCCAGATCGGCCGCCGAGACCTCGCGCGGCGCGTCGTCCATGATGCAAAAGCTGCCCAGCACCGTGCCGTGGCGGTTCTTGAGCGGGACGCCCGCGTAAAAGCGCAGCCGCATCGCCTGCAACGCGGGGTTGCCGGCAAATCGGGGGTCGCGCGCGGCGTCATGCACCACCAGGGCGTCACCGCCATGGACCACGTAGGAGCAGATGGACTGCGCACGCGGCATGCCGGCGGAAGCCGGGTCGCCCTGGTCCGCCACCAGCAGGCTGCCGGGCGTGTGCACGCGGTCGGCATCGACCCATGAGACCTGGGCCCATTTCACATCGAAGGCATTCGCGGCCTGCTGGGCTGCCTCGTGGTACAGCTGCGGCAGGCCGGGCCCGAGCACGCCGCTGTCGTGCAGCTGGCGCACGCGCTGCTCATCGTCATCGGGAATGGGCGCGGCCAGGCCCTGGCCTGCCGCGTCAGGCAGGCGCAAGGCGTCCACCCACAACTGCAGCTCGCGCAGGCCGGACACGCAGGCGGCGGCGCCGCAGCGGCGCGCGAACTCGGTGTCGGACACCACGGCCGGCGCATTCCACAGCGCCAGCACCACGCGCAGGTGCGGCCAATGGCGGCGCACGCGGCGCATCAGTTGGCGCACCACGGTCTGGGGCTGGGTGCTGAAGACGGACAGCACCAGCAACTGCGCCTCGGCCAGGGCCTGGGCTCCTGCGTGGCCTTGCGGCAGGCCGCCCTGCCCCGGTCCCAACTGGCGCCATTGCGGGTCGGCGGCCAGGGCCCAGTCCGAGCAGCTGACCACGTGGCCGCGCAGCGCCTCGCTGTGCGCCACCATGGCGGCGGCCAGGGCATCGACCTCCCAGCGCGCGCCCACGCAATGGATGCGCAGGGCGCGCGTGGCCAGGGCAGCGGCGGGCGCCGGATGGCTTTCGCGCAGTTCCTCGATCAGGGCATCCATGCCGCTGGACAGGCGCAGCCGGTGTTCGGCCGTGGCCGACTCCAGGTGCTGCTGCGTGGCCAGGCGCAATGCGGGGATGGCCACCTCGTCATAGAAACCGGCCACTGCGGCCGAGCGTTCGTCCGCCGAGGCGCGCGCCGGCAGCCTTGCGTCCACCAGTTCATGCGCCAGCGTGACCGCGTCTTCCACGTCGTCGGCCAGCAGGCGCTGGTACAGGCGCTGGGCCGGCCCCAGCACGGGCGAGCTGCCCAGCAGCACTTCCATGAATTGCAGCGCCGGGATGTAGCGCCCCAGCACCAGCAGGCAGACCGTCAGCGGAGTGGACAGGATCAGCCCTATCGGCCCCCACAGCGCTGTCCAGAAGGTGGCCGACACGATGATGGACAGCGTGGACAGGCCCGTGCTGCTGCCATACAGCCAGGGCTCGATGAGGTTGTTGCTGATCAGCTCCAGCGCCATGATCAGGCCCAGCGTCATCAGCAGCATCTGCCAGCCCGGGTCCACGGCAAAGGCCAGCGCCAGCGGGAAGGCGGCCGAGATCATGGCCCCCACATAGGGCACGAAACGCATGATGGCCGCCAGCACGCCCCAGAGAATGGCGCCCGGCACGCCAATGAACCACAGCCCCGCCGCCATGGGCAGTCCGTAGGTGATGTTGACGACGAACTGCATGCGCAGGTACTTGCCTATGCGCTGCGAGGCCTCATCCAGCGCGTCGGTGGCCACGTGCAGGTTGCCGCCCATCAGGCGCAGCAGCCGGTCGCGCAGGTCATCGCGGTCCAGCAGGATGAGGATCACGAACAGCAGCACGATGCCGGCCATGGTCACGGGCTCGGCCACGCGGCCCAGCCACTGCAGCATGCGCGCCGTGGGCTTTTGCTCGGGCGACTGGATCTCCACCTTCTGCACGCGGGGCGTGTTGGCACCGCGCGATATCTCGCGCTCCACGGTGTCATAGGTGCGCAGCGCACCGTCCCAGGCACTGGGCATGTTGGCGTTCCTGCGCAGGCTGCGCAGCTTGTCGCGGATGGTGTTCTGGTAGGTGGGCAGATCGGCGCTGAGCTGCTGCACCTGGCTGCCCAGATAGGTACCCATTCCCGCCAGTGTCGCCAGCGCCATGACCACCACCAGCAGCGTGGCCGCCATGCGCGGCATGCCCCAGCGCTTGAGCCGGGAGACCGCAGGATCCAGCAAAAAACCGAACAACAGCGCCAGCGCCAGCGGAATCAGCAGGCCCTGGCCGAAGTACAGGCCCGCGATGATGATGCTGGCCACCAGCAGCCCGGTGAGCAGGCGCAGCGCGGGGACCATGTCGGCCAGCTGTGCCAGGCCCGGCAGGGCCGAACGCACGCTGCGCGCGAAATCTGCATGGGCGGCGGCATGGGTGGCGGCATGGGCGGCGGAATTCGCGGCTGCATTGGCCGCATTGCCGCCTTCGGCGGCGGCAGGAAGGGCCTGCCGTGAAGGCGACGGCGCAGGGTCGGGATGTGGGTTCATGGAAACGGGATGTCAGGGCTGGGATGCAGGTATGGATACTGCATCACATCCGCATATCGGGGGATTGCACAGCGCGCCGCGGGCCTGCCCTGTCAGCGGGCACCGCAATTGCCGGAACGCCGTTGCCGCCGGCGCATCGGCCCGATCACCAGCGCACACGCACCACGGTCCCCCCACCGGCCCGCGGCAGGATATCCAGCACAGCCCCGATGGCATGGGCGCGGCGATGCATGCCTGCCAGGCCCATGCCCTGCAGGCCAGGCGGGATGGCACCCTGCGCAGGGCCAGGGCCGGGGTCGGAAGGCAGGCCGCAGCCGTCATCTTCCACGCGCAGTTCCCAGTGCAATGCACGCCGGGCATCGCGGCCAGGGCTTGCAGCATCTGCACGATCCACCGGCTCCAGCACCAGCCACAGCGTGGTGGCGCGCGCATGCTGCAGCGCATTGCTCACGGCCTCCTGGGCGATGGCCAGCAACTGCTGGGACGGCTGGCCACGCGGCAGGTCTGGCAGGTCTTGCAAGACTGGCAGGTCCGGCGCCCCGCTCAGCCCGGCGGCGGCATGCGGATCGGCCACGCTCCAGCAGATGCGCATGCCGCGCCGGTCCAGCACGGGCTGCAGCCGGTGGCGCAGGCGCGCCAGCCGCACGGGCAAGGCGTCTTCCATGGCGTCCATGGCATCCACCATGAGCCGCAGGTCCAGCAATGCCTGCTCCAGCAGTTCCTGCGCCTGGCGCTGGCGGGTCTCGCGCGGGTCCAGCAAGGCCATGGCATGCACCAGCAGCCCGCCCACGCCGTCGTGCAGGTCGGCGGCAATGCGCCGGCGCTCGGCCTGCACTTCGCGCGAGGGCCGGGGACTGCGCCGGCGCCGCCACAGCAGCAGCCTGTGCAGTCTCCGGGCACCCATGGCGCACAGCAGCGCCGTGGATACCAGCAGGGCCAAGCTGGCCAGGCTCAGCCACGGCGGGGCCTGGGCGCCCGCCTGCCAGAGCCAGGCGCACAGGCCCAGCATCTGCAGCAGGCCCAGGGCCAGGCAGATGGCCAGCGTGCGAAGGGGATCTTTCATGGCCAAGCCGTGCCAGGCGCGGCCGCCATGGCCCGGGCGGCGGCAGGCCGCTGCGGGCAGGACGCCGCCCCAAGATCAGAACAGGCCGCGCAGCGATGCAAAGCGTACCGCCTGGGCGCGTGTGCGCACCTGCAGCTTGCGGTAGATGTTCTTGATGTGCGTGTTGACCGTCATGGCGCTGATCATCAGGCGCGAGCCGATCTCGGCGCTGGTATAGCCGCTGGCGACCATGCGCAGCACCTCGCGCTCGCGGGTGGACAGGCGGTCTGCCTCGTCAGGCGTGCGGCGCTTGGGCTCGGCGCCCTGGGTCTTGTCGAAGCGCTGCAGCAATCTGCGCGCCAGGCTGGGAGTGACGGATGCGCCGCCATTGGCCACCTGCAGCACGGCCTGCGGATAGTTGCCGAACCAGGAGTTCTTGACGAGGTAGCCCGTGGCGCCCAGCTCGAAGGCGCGCAGCACCTGTTCGTCGTTTTCCATCACGGAGATGATGACGGCCTCGGCCGTGGGCCGCACGGTCTTCATCATGTCCAGCAGCTCGAAGCCCTCGCCATCACCCAGGTTCAGGTCCACCAGCATCACGTCGAATTCATGCTGGCGGATGGCCTTGCGCCCGTCGCGCACGCTGCCGGCCTGGGCCACGACCAGGGTGCGCGGGTCGTTCATGATTTCCTGCGCAATGACCATGCGGATATGGGCATCGTCGTCCACCAGCAGCACCCGCACGGGCTTGTCGGGCTGGCCCGCCAGGTAGTCGGGCCACATGGCAGAGCTCAGACCTGTGCCCAGCATGCCCTGGGCGCGAGGGGACTCGGCGATCAGGGGACGGGCATCGGCGGGAACGTCGGATGGATTCATGCTGCTCTCCTCAAATGTCACGCCATGTGTATGACGCAACCGATCACAGACTTGCCTTTCCACATTAAGAGAAATCGCAACCGATATCCAGAATCTTTGACGAAGTTTGTGAAAGATTGCGTAGATTACAAATTAACACCTTTGTGTGAGGAATCGACTACGGAGTTTCCTGAGCGCCGGTCCGGCAGATCTTGCGGATCCAGACGCCGCGCACCACGCCTTCAATCCCGCCCTGTTACAAAGGCCGATCCTGCCCTTGTTGCCGCCGCCGACCTCAGGTGCGTGCACTTCGATACACCAGGTTGCCCAAACGCCCCCGCCCCCGTCTGGACGGCGACCCCAAGCAAAGCTGCAATCGTGAATTTTCTGTCGTTACACCTTGAAACTACCCAGATCCATTCATCGCGCATGGCTGCCGCTTTAACGCGATGCAGCCTGCCTGCAAACGGCTTGGGCGGGTAAGTACCCGGCAAGTGGATCAGCGCTCATGGCTACCCCGGACAAGAGATGGAATGGACGGATCTCCCCGAGCACATTGGAGTCCAGACAACGAGCAGGGGTCCAGGGAGACAAAGCCGGAAACCTCCGCAAAGTGTCTGCAAAACGGGTGCTTACACACCTCTTCCTGATAGTCCGATTCTTCATCAAGGAGCCATCATGAAATCGCTTGCAATTCTTTCCCTGAGCTTGATCGCAACAGCTGCCATGGCAGGCCCCATGGGTGGTGGCGGCGGTGGCGGCAGCGGCGGCGGCAGCAGCAGCTCCCAGATCGAAATCAATGGCCCCAGCGTTCAGGTCACCCTGCTGAACAGGAGCGGCGTGCTGAACGTGGCAACGGGTGGTGGCAAGGCCTCCCAGAACCTGGCCAGCAATGCAGGCAACGTGACCATCGATCGCAGTGGCAGCTCGCTGCAGGTCGTCGCAGCCACCGGCAGCGGCATCCTGAACAAGGCCGATGGCTATAGCGCAGTGGCCGTCAACAACCTGGCCTCCAACTATGGCGAAGTGGACGTGAAGAGCACTTCGATCCAGGTGGTGGCTGCCAAGAACTCCGGCATCATCAACTACGCCGGCAACGGTTCCATGGCAGTGCAGAACATCTCCAGCAACAACGGCTGCGTGACCTGCTACAACAACCACTGAGCCTGGCTGCCGGACGAAGGAAACTGCCGGGCGGCCCCAGGCCACCCGGCGGCACCTTCCCGGCGAAGACCCAGCTCACCGCACCAGGAGAGCCCACCATGCACACCGCCGCCCATCTCTGTTCGGCTGCCCTATTGGCCTGGCTCGCCCTCGGAGCGAACCCCCTTCATGCAGCGGCCCCCGGCGAAGACCCGGTGGTGCTGAACAAGCCCGTCGACTACCTCAGGCTGCCCACGGCCAAGCAGCCGACATCGTCGGGGCTGGACACCGTCACCGACATCCCCATCAATGTCAAGGCCAAGATCGCGCGCTACGAAGCCATGTCCATGACCAATGCGCCCGGCATCTCCACCGAGGCGAACGTGGTGACCACGACCACGACGAGCAGCACGGGCATGCAGCGCACCTGCACCCAGGACCTGGCCAGCAACACCAACGCCAGCGCATTCAACCGCTATGGGCCCCAGACCAAGGACCAGATCGTGGTCCTCAAGGGCGACCTGGTCAACGTCTGCCGCTAGCGCGACACAGGGCGGCCAGCCTTCGGGCCGCCCACCATTTCTCGATCCCCCATTTTCCGGCGCCGACGCCCGTGCGCGCCTGTGCCCTGGCTCGCCGTTTTCCAGCAGAGGTCCATCATGCGCAACCGCCTTCCATCGCCAGGACTTCCCCGCCCCGATGCCGCGCTGCAGCCGGCACTCGGCGGCCATGCGGACGACCGTGGGACTTTCCGCCAGCGATGGTCCGGCAGACAGGGTTGCATGCGGGCCATTGCCTGCGCCGTCTCGGCCTCCATCGTGCTGCTGTCGGGCTGCGCGCCGCTGGATGCGCGCAAGGACGCCAAGTACCTGGACAAGGTCTATGCGGCCGACCGCCCCGTGGTGCGGCCGGTGCGCTCGATATCGAGCTTTTCCGACTCGCTGATGTGCATGGACAGGATGTTCCGCAACAGCCACATGCCCACGGTGCTGATCACCAGCAAGCAGCTGCCCGACTACTCGGGCCGCGTGGCCGTGGCCGCCAAGGAGATGGTGGTCACCGCCCTGTCCCAGATGTCGCGCGTCAGCAGTGCCTTCCGCTACGTGGACTATGAGGTGGACATCGCTCGCCAGGATACGGTGCAGAACCTCACCACCATCTTGCTCAACAACAACCAGATCCAGCTGCAGCGCCCTGCCCTGTATGTGTCGGGCGCCGTGTCCTTCATGGACCAGAACGTGCTGCGCAACAACGTGGACATAGGCACCAGCGCCTCGCGCCTGGAAACCGGCTACAGCGCCAACCGCAGCGGTGCCGTGCTGGGCATGGAGCTGCACCTGGGCGACTTCCGCACGCGCACCATCATCCCGGGCCTGGATTCGGCCAACGAGGTCGTCATCGGCAACGGCAGCCAGGGGCTGGACCTGTCCGGCCGCATCGGCACCTACGGCGTGCAGTTCAGCGTGGGCCGCGACTATGCCCAGGGCTCGGGCCCGGCCGTGCGCACCCTGGTCGAGCTGGGCATGATCGAGCTGCTGGGCAAATGGTCGCGCCTGCCCTACTGGCAGTGCCTGACGCTGGACCAGACCCACCCCGACTTCCAGCGCCAGCTGCGCGACTGGTACGAGGAAGGCGAAGCCGGCATCCACCAGGAACTGGTGCGCCAGTCGCTGATCAGCAAGGGCTATCTGCCGCCGGACGCCCCGGCCTTCACCGCAGGCAACCCGCAGTGGCGCGAGGCCATAGGGCGCTTCCAGGCCGACAGCGGCATGGTGGTCAGCGGCGTGGTGGACTTCAACACCTACGAACGCGCACTGCGCGACTTCGTGGCCGTGGGCGCCGATGGGCACATCACGCGCATTGGCTGGAACACCAAGAGCGCAGCGCCGGTCACCACCGCCTCCGAGAACGTGGCCGTGGGCACGGGCGACTACCGCTACGGCGCCCCCGCGCCCGACCGCAAGCTGGACCTGTGGGTGGAGAACATCACGCCCACCCGCACCTCCTTCGAGACGGGTGAGCAGCTCTTCCTGTCCACCACCGTGTCGCGTGCCTCCTACCTGTCGTGCTTCATGGCGGGCGCCGATGGCGAGGTCACCCGGCTGGTGCCCAACGACGTGAACCGCTCGGGCTGGATCACCGCCGCCCAGTCCGTGCGCCTGCCCGACTGGATGAGCCCCAACCCCGGCTATGTGATCAACGCCGGCCCTCCCGGCAAGGAAGGCGTGGCCTGCTTCGCCACCGAGCAGAACATGACCGACAAGCTGCCCACGCTGCTGCAGGGCAAGGCCTTCATCGCCATCCCGGGCATGCGCTCCCTGGAGGATGTCAACCAGTACATGGCCAGCTCGCTGGGCGCAGACGGGTACACCGGCTCGGCCCGCTTCTGGCAGGTGGTGCCGGCCCAGGCCAAGCGCTGATGCACGGTGCGGACCACAAGCCAACCAGAGGCACCTGCCATGCCCTCCAGCGCTCATGAAACCTCGCCGCGGCGGCGCCGCGGGCTGCGCCTGACCGCCAGGCTTGTGCTGCCCGGGCTGCTGGTGGTGCTGCCCGGTCTGGCGCCCGCCGTGCTGCCGCATGTGCAGGCGGCAGCACGCTTCACGCCGGTCATGCCCATCCGGGTGGCGACGGCCAGCGTGTACGGCTCCCAGCCGGGCACCAGCAACATCACTTCGAACTCGGATACCGCCCAGCAACGGGCCCTGTCCCAACTGCGCAGCCGCGCCGAAGGCAAGGGCGTGAGCCCGGCCACGCAGCGCGAGGCGCAATGGGTCATGGGCCTGCTGGCACTGCATGGCATTGCCATGGCCCAGGACGGGCCGCAGGCCAGGACCTGGTTCGAGCGTGCCCAGCGCGCCGGCCATCCGCTGGCCAGCGCGGGACTGGCCTGGTGCGCCATGGACGGCTGCGGCCAGCCCCCCGATCCGCCGGCCGCAAGGCCCTGGATCGCCCAGCTGGCCAAGACCGACCCGGCCCGTGCGCAATACCTGGAATGGCTGCTGGCCCGGCGCCTGGCGCCGCTGTCCACGGCCGAGCCCGTGGGCGAGGCCTTGACCGTGGCAGGCACGCCCGACCAGGAGCTGTTGCAGCGCGCGGCGCGTTCGGGCAGCCCTGGCGCCCAGCTGGAATGGGGCCTGGCCTTGCTCGCGCAGGACGAGCCCGAGGCCGCCCTGCGCCAGTTCCGCGCGGCGGCGCCACGCTCATCCAGCGCGGCGGCCAATGCGCAGATGCTGGGCGACCGCATGCGGCCCGCAGGCCAGCTGGTGTCGGCCCAGGGCACGTCTGCCCCGCCTGCGGCGCAGGGGCCGCAACGGCTGCAGCGCACGCCGCAGTTGCGGGGCTCGCCCAGCGAGCAGGACATCCAGGTGCGCCAGCCCGTCACGGCCCAGCAGCAGTGGGAGCAGGCCCAACGCTATCACCGTGGCGAAGGCGTGCCGGCCAACTACACCGAGGCCCTGCGCCTGTACCAGCAGGCGGCGTCCCACGGCCATGTGGCATCGCGGCGCATGCTGGAGTTGATCTATTCGCGCCCCGCACAGGGCGGCGGTGTGGACATTGGCTGGATGCAGCAGCTGGCACGCATCGACCCCATGACCATGCAGCCCATGGCACCCATCAGCCCCGCGCCCTACCGGCGCGACCCCACGCCGCTTTTCGACATGGTGCCGGCGCCCTGGCACCGGAACTGACGCTGGCCCCGGGTCCTGCCCTAAAGCAGCACATCCAGGCCCGTGTCGGCCATCCAGTCCACCGGGTCCTGGCGCAGCACCATGTCGATGTCCAGGCCCAGAGCCACCCCCACTTCGCCGGGAAAGCTCACGGCCAGCGCGCGCTCGCCCCATTGCGCCTCGCGCGATCGGGCGCGCCAGGCGGCGATGTGCAGCACGCAGGCCAGGGGATCGAAGCCGGGCTGGGCCAGCGGCGCGTGCAGGTGCTGCAGCGCGTCGGCCAGCAGCGGCGGAAGGTTCCAGCGCCGGGCCAGGCCTGCGCTGACATGGCTGTATGCGTAGCCGCACAGCCGCATCTCCACTTCGGCACGGCGCGGGTCCAGCGGATCGACCAGCTCGGAGATGGTGGCCGCGCGGCCGGGATCGATCATGTGCATGGCCAGCTCGCCCAGCCCGTGCAGCAGGCCTGCCGCATAGGCCGCCGTAGGGCTGGCCTGCACCGTGCCGGCCAGCGCGCGGGCCACGCGTGCGGCATCCACGCTGTAGCGCCAGAAGGCCGGCATGGCCACGCCCGGCACGGCATGCGTGCCCACGCCCAGCGGCATGCCCCGCACGATCTGTCGCAACTGCGCGGGCGCCAGCAGGGCCAGCGCCTCGGGAATGCCGGTGACACGGCCCGCCATGCCGAAGACCGGGCCGTTGGCCTGCGCCAGCAGCCCGGCAGCCAGCGCGGGATCGGCCGCGAACAGCTGGCTCAGCCGGCGCAGGCTGGGCTGCTCGGGCACCAGCTCGCGCAGCAGCAGGGCCACAATGCGCGGCTGCGCCGGCAGGGCCAGCGTCTGGGTCAACAGCGTCTGCAGATCCAGTGCGTGCGCAGCCATCGCGTTTCCTGCCTTGCCCTGCCCGGCCTTACTTGCGGGTCTGCAGCTTGGCGAAGGCCGAGGCCATGGCCGACTGCTGCGCCGGCTCGGGCGCGCGGCGCTGGCCGCCCTGATGGCCCTGGCTGCCCCGGCCTGCGCTCTCGAAGCGGTTGTCACGGGGGCCATCGCGGCGCGCGGGCGCCGCATCCAGCTTCATGGTCAGGCTGATGCGCTTGCGCGCCACATCGACCTCCAGCACCTTGACCTTGACGATCTGGCCGGTCTTGACGACCTCGCGCGCGTCCTCGATGAACTTGTGGCTCATCTGGCTGACGTGGACCAGGCCGTCCTGGTGCACGCCCAGGTCCACGAAGGCGCCGAACTGGGCCACGTTGCTGACCGTGCCCTCCAGCGTCATGCCTTCCTTGAGGTCCTTGATGTCTTCCACGCCGTCATTGAAGCGGGCGACGACGAAGTCCGGGCGCGGGTCGCGGCCGGGCTTTTCCAGCTCGCCCAGGATGTCCTTGATGGTGATGGCACCGAACTGCTCGCTCACGAACTGCTCGGCCTTCAGGCCCTTGAGCACCTCGGAGCGGCCCATGAGCTGGTCCACGCTCTTGCCCGTGGTGGCAATGATGCGTTCGACCACGGGATAGGTTTCCGGGTGCACGCCCGTCATGTCCAGCGGGTTGTCCCCGCCGCGGATGCGCAGAAAGCCTGCGGACTGCTCGAAGGTCTTGGCGCCCAGGCCGGCCACCTCCATCAGCTGCTTGCGGCTCTTGAAGGAGCCGTTGGCATCGCGCCAGCGCACCACCGACTTGGCCACGCTGCCCGACAGGCCCGAGACGCGCGACAGCAGCGGCGCCGAGGCCGTGTTCAGGTCCACGCCCACGGAGTTCACGCAGTCCTCGACCACGGCGTCGAGCTGGCGCGCCAGCTCGCTTTGGTTCACGTCGTGCTGGTACTGGCCCACGCCGATGCTCTTGGGGTCGATCTTGACCAGCTCGGCCAGCGGGTCCTGCAGGCGGCGCGCAATGCTGGCGGCGCCGCGCAGGCTCACGTCCACATCGGGCATTTCCTGCGAGGCGAACTCGCTGGCGGAATACACGGAAGCGCCGGCCTCGCTGACCACGACCTTCTCGATCTGGCGGTCGGCCTTGCTGGCGATCTTGATCAGGTCGGCCGCCAGCTTGTCCGTCTCGCGGCTGGCCGTGCCGTTGCCGATGGCAATCAGGTTGATCTGGTGCTTTTCGACCAGGCGGGCCAGCACGGCCAGGGAGCCGTCCCAGTCGCGGCGCGGCTCATGCGGGTAGATGGTGGTGGTGTCCACCAGCTTGCCCGTGCTGTCCACCACGGCCACCTTGACGCCCGTGCGGATGCCCGGGTCCAGGCCGATGACGGCGCGCTGGCCCGCAGGCGCGGCCAGCAGCAGGTCGCGCAGGTTGTCGCCAAAGACCTTGATGGCCACCTTCTCGGCGTCTTCACGCAGGCGCGAGAACAGGTCGCGCTCGGTGGACAGGCTCAGCTTGACGCGCCAGGTCCAGGCCACGCACTTGCGGATCAGATCGTCGCTGGCGCGCTTGGCGTGGCTCCAGCCCAGGTGCAGTGCGATCTTGCCTTCGGCCAGGCTGGGCTGGCCGGGCTCGGGCTCCACGGGAAGAACCAGCTTGGCTTCGAGGATCTCCAGCGCGCGGCCGCGGAACACGGCCAGCGCGCGGTGCGAGGGCACGCGGCCAATCGGTTCGTCGTACTCGAAATAGTCGCGGAACTTGGCGACCTCGGGGTCGTTCTCGTTCTTGGACTCGATCTTCTTGGAGCGCAGCAGGCCGTCTTCCCACAGCCATTCGCGCAGCTTCTGCACCAGCGCCGGGTCTTCGGCCCAGCGCTCGGACAGGATGTCGCGCACGCCATCGAGCACGGCGAAGGTGGTGGAGAAATCGGGGCCCGGCTTGCCGTCGTCCAGGGTGGTGGCGGGCTTGCAGAAGGCCTCGGCCTCCTTGTGCGGGTCCAGCGTGGGGTCGGCAAACAGCTTGTCGGCCAGCGGCTCGATGCCGAATTCCTTGGCAATCTGGCCCTTGGTGCGGCGCTTTTGCTTGAAGGGCAGGTAGATGTCCTCCAGCTCCTGCTTGGTCGGCGCATTGGCAATGGCCAGGCGCAGCGCATCGGTCAGCTTGCCCTGCTCGTCGATGGCCTTGAGCACCGTGCCCCGGCGGTCTTCCAGCTCGCGCAGATAGCCCAGGCGTTCGTCGAGCTGGCGCAATTGCGCGTCGTCCAGGCCGCCGGTCACTTCCTTGCGGTAGCGGGCGACGAACGGAACCGTGGCTCCGCCATCAAGCAATTCGACCGCAGCACCCACTTGCTGCGGCTTGACATTCAGTTCTGCGGCGATTTGGCCAATGATTTTTTGCATTCGAGAGGCGCCCCGTGGCGTGGAATCCGGAAAGCGGCCAAGTGTGCCACACGCGATTCGGGCCGGGCCGCTCACGGCCCGCCCGCAAATGCAAGCATTTCTTGCAGTCCAATGAATTCAAGGGCTTGCAGCATGAAGCCGGAAGGGCGCGGGAATGGCCGATAGGACAAGCCCGGCTTTCAGGGCCGCACATCCACGATCTGCATCATTCCCAGGTCCTCATGGTCCAGCGCATGGCAATGCCAGACGAACTTGCCGTGGAAATCCGCGAACCGCATGCGAAAGGTGATGCTGCCCTTGGTGACCCCCGCCGCCCCGCTGCCGCCCGTGCCCGGCGGCACGGGCAGGGTGTCGGCCCAGAACGGCGTCACCGGCGCGCCGTTGACCCTGACCACATAGCAATCGTTGACGTGGATGTGAAAGGGATGCGGGTAGCCGTTGTAGTTGTAGACCGTCCACTCCTCCACCGCATTGAAAGGCACGGTCTGCACAGGCGTGAGGCTGGAATGGATGGGCGACATGCCCAGCGACATGGCCTCGGTGCCCACCGCAAACACCGATCGGTTGCCGCCCACCTTCAGCACCCAGCTCTCGCCGGCCGGCATGGGCGCCAGGGCCGGGTCGCGCACGCCCTTGTCCTCGTCGTCGGCCAGCACGGCCAGGCGCAGGACGCGCTGCACGCCACCATGGCTGGCCAGCTCGGCATCGGTGATGGGCGTGTAGTCGCCGGGCCGGCGCAGCAGGGCCGGGTCGGGCACGCGGGCCTGCACGGGCTCGCCCTGCACCACCACCCGGGCCAGCACCTCCTCGAAGGGCTCGTTGCCGCTTGGCCGGTGAAAGGACGGGCACGCGGCCGCGCGCAGGAAATACTCGCCCGGCGCCATCGATGCCTGCACCACCATGGACAGGCGCCCGCCCGGGTAGATGTAGTTGCCGGGCCAGTCGCGCATGTCCAGCGGCTGCCCGGCCGTCTGCCGGCTCAGCGGCCGGTAGATGCCGCCGTAATGGTTGCCGTCGCGGCCATAGACATTCATCACATGCCCGTCGAGCACGGGATGCAGCGGGTAGAACGACGAAGGATTGACGATGTGCCAATGCTGCACCTCGCCGGGCCGCATCACGATGGTGGGCTGGTAGGCGCCGTTGAGCAAAAAGGCGCCGGCCGGATTCTGCATCGAGTCTTCCAGCGTATCGGTGCGGCCCTTGGCGTTGACGGTGAGCTTGTGGGCGAACAGCACGCGCTCGCGCATGTTCACGCTGGCACGGAACGGGTCCTGCGCATCGGCCACGATGATGGCGCCGAACATGCCGCTGGAGACCTGGGCATTGGTGGCGCCGTGCAGATGCGGGTGGTACCAGTAGATGCCGCAACTGTGGTCGTCGGGCAGATGGATCTCGTGGTAGCGCGTGGCGCCGGGCGCGATGCCGGCATCCGGCCCGTCCACCACGTAGTCGCCAAACACGCCGGGCCGTATCTCGCGCGGGTCCACGTGCAGGCCGTGGAAATGCATGTTGGTGCTGTTCTGGTGGTTGAGCAGCGCCCAGTCCGAGCCCTGGGGCGAGGCCGGCAGCTGGTTGTGCACCCACATCTTCAGCGTGTCGCCGGGGCGCAGCCACAGCGTGGGCGCCGTGTATCGCCCATTGAAGCTGCGCAGCTCCAGACGCCGCCCGGGCTGCCGATCGGCCGGATAGCGGGCCCAGCGCGCAATGTCGCTGTCCGGCAGGTCCATGTCCATGGACGCATAGCCCACGTTCAGGTGCAGCTCCAGCACGCCGTTGACGGAGCGCAGCGCCTGCGGCTCGGGCAGATCGTCGCGCGGCCCGCCTCCACCGCCGCAGCCGGGCAGCACGGCGCCCGCCGTCAGCAGGGCGCCCCATTGCAGCAGCGCCCTGCGGTTCAGGCCCGGGGCAGGCATTGAATGCTCCTGGTGCAGATGCTTCACAGGGCCTCCTTTGCCGTGCCGGCGATTGCGTTGGTTTCGGTCAGGTCATTGAGGGCGTGCAAGGCCAGCGCATGGGGGCGGGACTGGGCCTGGGCCCCGTCCTGGCCCTGGCAGGCGCCATGGCGGTTGTCGCCCCAGGCCCAGCAGCGCCCGCCGCGCTCCAGGGCCAGCACATGCGTGCCTCCCACGCTGATCTGCTGCACCGCCGCCAGGCCGGGCACGGCGTGAAAGCCCGCGCGGGGTGCCGCATCGCCCTGGCCCAGCTGGCCCAGGCCATTCCAGCCCCAGGCCAGCACCTGCCCGCCCTGCGTGGTCGCCGCCGAAAAATGCAGGCCCGCCGCCAGACTGCTGAGGCGCCCAGGCACGGCAATGCGCACGGGGCCGGGACTGTAGGCCGCCTGCAGCCCCTGGTCCAGCTGGCCCTGGTGGTTGGAGCCCCAGCCCCACAGCCGCCCCTTCTCATCCAGCGCCAGGCTGTGCGTGGCCCCCGCCGCCACCGCCACCACGGCCGCAGCACCCTGCGGCAGCACCACGCGCTGCGCACGGCTGCGCTGCACCAGATCGCCCTGCCCCAGTTGGCCGGCCGCATTGGCGCCCCAGGACCAGACCTGACCCCTGGCGTCCAGCGCCAGCGCATGGCCCATACCCACGGACACGCTGCGCACGGAGGGCAGGCCCTGCACGCGCTGCGCACCGGGCATGGCATCCGACCATCCCCAGAGTGCGCCTTCGCGGTCCTGCACATAGGCCTGCTGCTCACTCGCCCAGATGCGCCGCACCCCGGCATCCTGCCGGCCCAAGGCCAAAGGCCTGGGCACGGCGCCCGCGGTATCGCGGACCTGGGGCGCAACGGCATAGGCCTGGCCATCCGCCCAGGCCAGCAGCGAATGGCCCGCATCCACCAGCCCCTCCCAACGCGTGCCACGGGGGCTCAGGCGCTGGGGCACGGGCTGGGAAAAGCTGCGGTGGCCGATGCGCGTGGCATCGGGCGCACAGACCTCGGCAGCATCCACGCCTTCGGGCAGAGTGCGCAACACCTCCAGATTGCCCCAGGCGAATACGCCCTCCGATGTGATGAGCACGGACCGCTGCGGGCCCGCCACTACCTGTTGTATGGTCAGCATCACCCTCTCCTTTGCGTGTTTCGCGTGTTTCGCGTGTCTTGGGGCACCCCGACACGGCGGTACAGCTGCCCGTGAGGTGTCAGTGCGGATTGTTCAAAGGAAGCGGGTGGGGGGCAATCACTGAAAACTGTGATTCCTCAAGAGCGCCTTAGGCTCCGTCAATCGATCCCGCCCCAGGCCTGCGACGCGGCATTGGCCTGCAGGCACATCGCCATCGCAGCCGGGGCCTGCGTGGCCTGAGTGCCTACGCGGGCTGCGCTGGCGCAGCGGCATCATGGACAATCCATGCTCCAGCCCATGCAAGACGATCTGTTTGGCGCGCCGCCCTCACCGCCGCCCTCCCCACCCTCTTCCGCTCCGGCCTCGCCTGCCGCCAGCGCTGCGCCTGGCGGCCGCAAGCCGGCATCCCGCAAGGCCGTCGGCGCCGTGCAGCTGGCGCCCCAGGCCCTGCAATGGCAGGCGCTGGCGGACCGGCTTCCGCAGGGCTTGCGCATGGGGGTCTCCACCTGGTCCTACCCGGGCTGGGAAGGTTTGATCTGGGATGGCGCCTATGACAAAAGCGTGCTCGCCAAGAAGGGACTGGAGGCCTATGGCCGGCATCCGCTGATGCGAACGGTCTGCGTGGACCGCAGCTTCTGGAGGCCGTTGACGGCCAGCCAGTACCTGGCCTTCGCGGGCCAGGTGCCGGCCGATTTCCGCTTCGTGGTCAAGTGCCCTTCGGTGGTCACCGATGCGCAGGTCCGCGACGAGGATGGCAAGGGCATGTCGCTGAACCCCGTATTCCTTCAACCCGATCTGGCCGTGACCAGCTTCGTCGAGCCCACGCTCGAAGGGCTGGGCGAGCAGCTCGGCGTGCTGGTGTTCCAGCTCAGTCCGATGACCTGGGGCCTGCTGAGCCGTCCCACCGAACTGCTGGCGCGGCTGCAGGCCATGCTGGACGCGGTGCGAGCGGCGCTGGCCGCCCATCCGCTGGGCGCACAGATCATCGTGGCGGTGGAAGTGCGCGACCCGGAGCTTTTGACGCCCGAGCTGGCGGACACGCTGCTCGCTGCGGGCGCCACCTTCTGCCTGGGGCTGCACGGCAAGATGCCGCCCATCGAAGAGCAACTGGTTTTTCTGCGGCGGCTGTGGCCCAGCCCCCTGGTCTGCCGCTGGAACCTGAACCGCGAGTTCGGGGCCTACGGCTACCCCGATGCGCAAACCAAGCACGACCCCTTCAACGAGATCCGCACGCCCGATGTGCACACGCGCGCCATCCTCGCCAAGACCATCGATGGCATCACCAGCCGCGGGCTGCCCGCCTTTGTGACGGTGAGCAACGATGCCGAAGGCTGCGCGCCGCGCTCCATCGCGCTGCTGGCCGAGGCCGTGGTGCAAGCGCAGGCGGCCCGGATTCAGCGCTTGCCGTAGGCGCGCTCCACGCGGGCCACGCGCAACTCATAGTGCTCGTACCAAGCGTCCTTGCCCAGTTGCTGGGCGACCAGGTGCTCGGCATCCTGCTTCCAGCGCGCAATGGATTCGGCCGTGGACCAGTACGACACGGTGATGCCGAAACCGTCCTCGCCGCGCGTGCTTTCCGCGCCAAGGAAGCCTTGCTGCTGCGAGGCCAGGTCCACCATGCGCTGGGCCATGAGGCCGTAGCCATCATCGTCGTCCGGCGTCCTGCGCGACGAGAAGATGACGGCGTAGTAAGGCGGCTCGGGGGTGTTGGCAAAGGGGCTCATGGTGGTCGGGGCGGCATGTTCTGCGGGACCGCGCAATACATCGCCCGCGCTCAGGAATTCGCCGGTGCCGAGGCGGACGACGCCTGCACCTGCTCGCCGCCCAGCACCTTCCACAGCGTGACGCGGTTGAGCTGCTCGGACAGGCGCAGTCCGATCAGGGTCTGCTGGGCCGTGTAGAGGCTGCGCTGCGCATCCAGCACGGTCAGGTAGTTGTCCACGCCGGCCTTGAAGCGGGCCTCCGACAGGTCGAAGGCCTTTTGCGTGGCGGCGACCATGCTGGTCTGGGCGGCCAGGCGCTCGTCCCACTGCGCGCGGTCGGCCAGCACGTCGGCGGTTTCGCGGAAGGCCGTCTGTACGGCCTTCTCGTACTGGGCGATGGCGATGCGCTGGTTGGCCTCGGCCACCTGCACGCCCGCACGGTTGCGGCCACCGTCGAAGATGGGCAGGCGCACCAGGGGGATGAAGCTCCAGGTGCTGCTGCTGCCGCCAAAGAGGCCATCGAGCTCGCGGCTGCCCGAGCCCACGCTGGCCGTGAGGCTGATGGTGGGGAACATGGCAGCGCGTGCGGCGCCGATGTTGGCCTCCATGGCGCGCAGGTTGTTCTCGGCGGCCTGGATGTCGGGGCGCACCAGCAGCACGCTGGAGGGCAAGGGCGCCGGCACGGGCTGCAGCGCGGCCGCGGGCCGGGCATCGGCGCGCAGCGTGGCGGCGCCGGGCAGCAGGGCATCGGGCAGCGGGCCGCCCACCAGCAATTGCAGGGCATTGCGGTCACGCTCCACCTGGGAGGTGAAGCTGGCCACGTCGCCGCGCGCCGTGTCCACCGTGGTCTGGTTCTGGGCCAGCACCAGGCCCGATGTGGAGCCAATCTCGTGCATGCGCCGCGTCAGCTCATAGGCTTTCTCACGGCTGGCCAGGGTCTCGCGCGCCAGCTGCAGGCGGGCCTGGTCGGCCGCCAGCGTGAGCCAGCCGTTGGCCACGTCGGCCACCAGGCCGATCTGCACATTGCGCCGGTTCTGCTCGCTTTGCAGGAACTGCTGCAGCGCCGCCTCGCTGAGGTTGCGCACGCGGCCCCACAGGTCGATCTCATAGCTGGCAAAGCCCAGCTGGGCCGTGTACTGGGTGCTGACCGAGGCCGCCTGGGTGGCGCTGGTCATGCCGGCGGCCGTGCGCGCACGGCTGGCCTGGGCCTGGGCGTTGACGCTGGGCAGCAGGTCGGCGCGCGTGATGCCGTACTGGGCACGCGCGCGTTCGATGCTTTCCACGGCCACGCGCAGATCGCGGTTGTTGGCCAGGGCCAGCGCAATGACCTCGCGCAGCTGCTGGGACTGCACCCAGCCCAGCGCGGCGGCGGCCTGCAGGCTGGCCTCGTCGGCCTGGGCCGGCATTGCGGCCGTGCTGCCCACGGTATCGGGCACGGGCATGTCGGGCGTGCGGTGCTGCGGCGCGAGGTTGCAGCCGGTCAGCAGCGCCGCCAGCGCCGCCGCTGCGGCCAGTGCGGAGACATTCGTTGGGCGCCTCATGCTGCGCTCTCCTTTGCGGTATGCGGTGAATCAGGTGATCCGGCAGTGGGCTGGGGCGCGTCGTCCTCGGTGCGCGAGTGGCTCTTGAACCAGCTGCGGATCAGCAGGAAGAACACCGGCACCAGGAAGATGCCCAGCACCGTGGAGGCCAGCATGCCGCCGAGCACGGCCGTGCCGATGGCATTGCGCCCGCCCGCGCCGGCCCCCGTGCCGATGGCCAGCGGAATGACGCCGAAGCCGAAGGCCAGCGAGGTCATCAAGATGGGACGCAGGCGCAGGCGCACGGCCGAGACCACGGCGTCGAAGATGCTCTTGCCCTGCTCCTGCAGCTGCACCGCAAATTCCACGATCAGGATGGCGTTCTTGGACGCCAGGCCCACCGTGGTCAGCAGGCCCACCTGGAAGTACACGTCGTTCGTCAGCCCGCGCGTGTAGGTGGCGGCCAGCGCGCCCACCACGCCCAGCGGCACGGCCAGCATCACCGACAGCGGCACGGTCCAGCTTTCGTACAGCGCCGCCAGGCACAGGAACACGAAGAGGATGGAGATGGCGTACAGCAGCGGCGCCTGGGCGCCGGACTGGCGCTCCTGCAGCGAGGCGCCGGTCCACTCGTAGCCTATGCCGGCCGGCAGGGTGCGCAGGATGTCCTCCACGATCTGCATGGCCGTGCCCGAGCTGACGCCGGAGGCGGCGCGGCCTTCCATTTCGTAGGCCGGGTTGCCGTTGTAGCGCATGAGCTGTGGCGAGCCGTAGGCCCAGTAGCTGCTGGAGAACGAACTGAACGGCACCATCTCGCCCTTGGCGTTGCGCACCGTCCATTTGGCGATGTCCTGGGGCAGCATGCGGTGCGGCGCATCGCCCTGGATGTAGACGCGCTTGACGCGCTCGTTGTTCAGGAAGTCGTTGACATAGGTGCCGCCCATGGCGCTGGACAGCACGCTGTTGATGTCGGTGTACGACAGGCCCAGTGCGGCGGCCTTGCGGTCGTCGATGTCCAGGCGCAGCTCGCTGGCGTCTTCCAGGTTGGTCATGCGCAGATTGGTGAGCTCGGGGCGCTTGCGGGCCTCGGTCAGGAATTTCTCCTTGGCCTCCAGCAGCACCTGGTGGCCCAGGCCGTTCATGTCCTTGATCATGAAGTTGAAGCCCGAGCTGGAGCCCAGGCCGCGCACGGCCGGCGGCAGCACGACCAGCACGCGCGCATCGCGGATGGAGGACAGGTCTTTGGTCGCGCGGTGCGCGATCTCGGAGGCCGACTGGCCGGGCAGCGGACGCTCCTCCCAGGTCTTCAGCCGCACGAAGGCGCGTGCCGAGGCCTGGTCGCCGTTCAGGCCCGAGACCTGGTAGAAGCTCACCACGTCGGGCTGCTTGGCAAAGTAGTCGCGCACCTCGTCGAGCACGCCCTGCAGCCGCGTATCGGCCGCGCCCGAAGGCAGGTTGATGTTGACGAAGACGAAGCCCTGGTCCTCGTCCGGCAGGAAGGAAGTGGGCAGGCGCGCCATCAGCAGCCAGACCACGCCGCAGACGGCCAGGAAGATCAGCATCATGCGCTTGGCGCGGCGCAGCGAGTAGGCCACCGTGCCCTGGTAGCGCGCGGCCGTGGCGTCGAAATGGTGGTTGAACCAGCGGAAGAACCGGTCATTCACCCCCAGGATGCCGCTGCGGATGGGGCGGTCATGCCCTGCCCCGCCCGCTGCGGGCGGCTTGAGCAGCGTGGCGCACAGCGCAGGCGTCAGCGTCAGCGCCACGAACACCGACAGCGCCATGGCCGCGACGATGGTGATGGAGAACTGCCGGTAGATCACGCCCGTGGAGCCGCCGAAGAACGCCATGGGCACGAACACGGCCGACAGCGTCACGCCGATGCCCACCAGGGCCGGCGTGATCTCGCGCATGGACTGGCGCGTGGCCTGCTTGGGCGACATGCCCGTCTCGTGCATCACGCGCTCGACGTTCTCCACCACGACGATGGCATCGTCCACCAGCAGGCCGATGGCCAGCACCATGGCGAACATGGTCAGCGTATTGATCGAGTACCCGGCCAGCGACAGCACGCCGAAGGTGCCCAGCAGCACCACGGGCACGGCGATGGCGGGGATCATCGTGGCGCGGAAGTTCTGCAGGAAGATGAACATCACGATGACCACGAGGATCATGGCCTCGCCCAGCGCGCTGACCACTTCCTTGATGGAGGCGCGCACGAAGGGCGTGGAGTCCGAGCTGACGAAGTAGTCGATCTCGTTGGGGAAGAACGGCTTGAGCTCGGCCAGCTTGGCGGCGATGGTGTCGGCCACCTGCATGGCATTGGCGCCATCGGCCAGCACGATGCCCATGCCCGCGCCGGGCAGTCCGTTGAGCTTGGCCTTGATGGTCAGGTTGTCGGCGCCCAGCTCCACGCGGGCCACGTCCTTCATGAGCACCACCGAGCCGTCCAGCGAGGACTTGAGCACGATATCTTCGAACTGCTCCACCGTCTTGAGCTTGGTGCGCGCCGTGATGGTGGCGTTCAGCTGCTGGTCGGAGACGGCGGGCAGCGCGCCCAGCTGGCCGGCCGAGACCTGGGCGTTCTGCGAGTTCAGCGCATTGACCAGGTCCGACGGCATCAGCGCGTACTTCTCCATCTTGGCCGGGTCCATCCAGATGCGCATCGCATAGTTGGTGCCGAAGACGTTGACATCGCCCACGCCGTCGAGGCGGCCGATCACATCGACCAGGTTGCTGGTCAGGTAGTCGCCGATATCGACCGCGGTCATGGCCGGGTCCTTGGAGAAGAAGCTGTAGGTGACCAGGAAGTCCTGGCCGCCCTTGTTCACGAACACGCCCCGGCTCTTGACGGCGTCGGGCAGGCGGTTCACGGCGGACTGCAGCTTGTTTTGCACCTGCACCTGGGCCACGTCGATGTTGGTGCCCGGCGCAAAGGTCAGCGTGGTGCGCGCACGGCCCGAGGCGTCGGACGTGGAGCTCATGTAGAGCATGTTGTCGATGCCCTTGAGCTGCTGCTCGATGATCTGGGTCACCGAGTTCTCGACCGTCTCGGCCGAGGCGCCCGTGTACTGCGCGCCGATGGTCACGCGCGGCGGCGCGATGTCGGGGTATTGCTCCAGCGGCAGCGTGAAGATGGACAGCGCGCCGCCCAGCATGATGACGATGGCGATGACCCACGCGAAGATGGGCCGGTTGATGAAGAACTGAGCCATGTGACGGGTTCCTGCGGCTTAGCCGGCGGCCGGAGCAGGAGCCGCTGCCGGTGCTGGTGCAGGAGCTGTAGCAGGCGCCTTGTCCGCCGCGCCAGGTGCTGCCGGCCCGTCGGCCGGCTTGCCCTTGCGGGCCTGGGCCTTGGCGCGCAGGTCCACCTCCACGGCGCGCACCTTGTCGCCGGGCTTGATGCGCTGGAAGCCATCGACCACCACGCGTTCGCCGGCCGACAGGCCGTCCTGCAGCAGCCACATATTGCCCACGGCACGGTCGATGTTCACGGGCCGGCGCTCGATCACGTCGTCGGCCTTGGCCACCAGCACGCTGGCCTTGCCGGTCAGGTCGCGCGTCACCGACTGCTGGGGCACCAGCAGCGCCTCGGGCGCCAGGCCCGTGGGCAGCAGCGCCTGCACATACATGCCGGGCATGAGAACGCCCTGCGGGTTGGGCACCACGGCGCGCAGCGTCACGCTGCCCGTGGTGGCATTGACGATCACGCCGGCAAACTGCAGCTTGCCCTGGTGGCTGTAGTCCGTGCCATCGTCCAGGCGGATGCGCACGGCCACCTTGTCGCCCTCCACCTTCTGGAAGCGCCCGGCATCCCAGTCGCGCTTGAGCTGCAGCAGCTCGCTGGTGGACTGGGTGAAGTCCACATACATGGGGTCCAGCTGCACGATGGAGGTCAGCGCCTCGGTCTGGTTGGCCGTCACCAGCGCGCCCGGCGTCACGGTGGACAGGCTGATGCGCCCGCTGATGGGCGCCTCGATGCGGCTGTACTTGAGGTTGATGCGCGCGGTCTCCAGATTGGCCTTGGCCACGGCCACGTCAGAACGCGACTGGGCTGCGGCGGCCTGGCTTTCCTCGAAGGCCTGCTGGCTGATGGCATCGATCTTGACCAGCTCGGCGTTGCGCCGCGCCGTGGCCTCCAGCGTGCGGGCGCTGGCCTCGGACTTGGCCAGCGCCGCCTGGGCGCTGGCCTCGGTGGCGCGCAGCGAGGCCGCGTCGATCTGGTAGAGCTGCTGGCCCTGGCGCACCAGGGCGCCCTCGGTGAACAAGCGCTTTTGCACGATGCCCGACACCTGGGGCCGCACTTCGGCGGTCAGCGAGGCGCGCGTGCGGCCCGGCAGCGTGGCGTCCAGCTGCTGGCTCTGCTTTTGCAGCGTGACCACGCCCACCTCGGGCGCGGCCTTGGCCGTGGCGGCAGGTGCGGCATCCTTCTTGGAGCAGGCCGCAAGGCTCGCGGCCAGCGCCAGTGCGCACAGCACGGCGGTGCCGATGCGCCGGCCACCGGCCGGCGAGGCGGAAACTTGTACGTGCCCTGCGCCGGGCTGGGAATCGGAAGGCGCAGCAAGGCGCGGGCTCGGCGAAAAGGGCACGTCAAAAATCATGGGAGCAGCGAAGTCGTTGGGGGCATCGCACGATTGTGCAGTGCCCATATTTCTTGTTTGTAAAGCGGATGGCATGCCACCGAAATCTCCTGGCAAGTCCATCCAGGATGATGCATGTGTCGGAGCGCGCCGACACATGCAAGTTCAATGCCATTTACGGGCCTGTTCAGTGCTTAGGCACAGGCGCCGTGCGCACGCGCAGCAGGCTGAACACGCCCGCCATGGCCGCAAAGCAGCCCGCCACGGCCAGGGCCACGATTTCGGCATGGCCGCCATGCCCGCCCGCGAAGGTGAAGATGGTGGCCAGCACCACGGCACCCAGGGTCTGCCCCGTGAGCCGCGCCGAACTCAGCATGCCGCCGGCCGCGCCGCTGCGCGCCAGAGGCGCCGTGGTCACGATGGTGTGGTTGTTGGGCGACTGGTACAGCGCAAAGCCGCTGCCCGCCAGCAGCATGCGCCAGACCATGTCCACGGTCGAAGGCGCATCGGGCATGGCCGCCAGCGCCCACAGCCCGAAGGCGAACATGGCCATGCCGATGCCGCCCAGCAGCCCGTCCGCATAGCGGCCGATGAGCCGGCCCGCGATGGGCGCCGTCAGCACCGTGGCCAGCGGCCAGGCCGTGATCAGCAGCCCGGCCTCGATGGGCGACATGCCGTGCGACTCCAGCAGCAGGAACGGCAGCGCCAGGTAGGCCAGCATCTGCGCGCAAAAGGCGCTGACCGATCCGCACATGGACAGCGCAAACACCGGAATGCGCAGCAGGTCCACCGGCAGCAGCGGCGCGGGCAGGCGCCACTGGCGGCGCACATACCAGGCGCCCACCAGCAGGCCCGCGCCCAGCAGCCACCAGCCCGAAGGCAGGGAAGAATCGGCACCGCCGGCGCGCACGCCCAGCTGCTCGCCGCCCAGGAAGATCAGGCTGAACATGAGGATGTTGAGCAGCACATCCAGCGGCGACAGCCGCGCCCCTGCATGGCCGGCCACGGCATTGGCAGGCAGCGCGCGGCGCCCCAGCCACAGCGTGAACAGGCCCAGCGGCAGATTGGCCGCAAACAGCCAGGGCCAGCTGGCCACCGACAGAATCGCCGCCGCCACCGAGGGCCCGGCCATGGATGCCGTGGCCACCACCAGCGAATTCACGGCCATGCCCCGCCCCAGCAGGGCACGCGGATAGATCAGCCGCACCAGGGCGGCGTTGACGCTCATCACGCCCGCAGCGCCCAGGCCCTGCAGCGCCCGCGCCGCCACCAGCGTGGGCAGCGACGTGGCCAGCATGGCCGCCAGCGAGGCCACGGAAAACACCAGCATGCCCACCAGGTACACACGGCGGTAGCCCAGGCGTTCACCCAGGGCCGCCAGCGGCAGCAGCAGCACCAGGCTGGCAAGCTGGTAGGAATTGACCACCCACAGCGTATGGGCCGAGCTGGCCTGCAGCTCGCGCGCCATGGCAGGCAGTGCCAGATTGACCAGGGTGCTGTCCAGCACCGACAGCGTCAGCCCCAGGATGATGACCAGCATCGCCTGGCCGCGAGGGCCTGACGGAAGTCCATCGTGGACAGGCGCAGCCTCTGCCGCGGGTGCCAGGCTCATGAATGGCCCTTTGCGCCCACGCGATGGGCACGCGCACCGCCCAGCGTGATCCAGGCCAGGGCCACACCGATCAGCGCGCCCGTGGCCATGCCCACCACCATGGGCAGGGGCTTGCCCGTGGAGAACAGCCCTACGATCTGCATGGCCGCAGCGCCCGACAGCATCTGCAGCGTGCCCAGCAGCGCCGAGGCCGTGCCGGCAATGGCGCCGTGCTCCTCCAGCGCCAGCACCGAGGTCGTCGGAATCACCAGCCCCATCAGCGCGCTGGCCACGAAGTACAGGCCGATCAGCACGGCCAGCCGTTCACCGCCCAGCAGGTAGTAGGCCAGCAGCGACAGCATCACCAGGCCCGAGCCGGTGGCCGCCACCTTGACCACGCGCACCAGCCCGAAGCGCTGGCCCAGCCAGCCCGTGAACTGCGCCGCGCCGATGAAGGCGATGGCGTTCAGCCCGAAGGCCAGGCTGTACTGGGTGGAGCTCAGCCCGTAGTAATTGATCAGCACAAAGGGGGAGCCAGCCAGGTAGACGAAAAAGCCCGCCATGGCGCAGCCGCCGATGAAGACCAGGCCCAGGTAATGCCAGTCGCGCAGCAGCACGCCGTAGGCACGCAGTGCGCCGGCCACGCTGCTGTCCAGCCGCGCGGCGGCCCCGCGCGTTTCCTTCAGGCCCATGAACACGGCCACCAGGCCGATCACGGCCGCCACGGCCACGGCCCAGAACACGCCGCGCCAGCTGCTGACGGCGATCACGCCGCTGCCGGCCAGCGGCGCCAGGATGGGAGAGACGCTGAACACCAGCATCAGCAGCGACATCATGCGGGCCGCCGCGTGGCCGGTGTGCAGGTCGCGCACCACGGCGCGCGGCACGGCCATCCCGGCGGCCGCGCCCAGGCCCTGGATGAAGCGCAGCACCACCAGCGTCTCGATGCTGGTGGCCATGGCGCAGCCCACGCTGGCCAGCGCGAACACGGTCAGGCCGAAGTACAGCGGCGGCTTGCGCCCCACCATGTCCGAGACCGGCCCGTACAGCAGCTGGCCCACGCCCAGCGAGAGGAAGAAGGCCGTCAGGCTGGCCTGCACCGCGCCCACCTGGGCGCCAAGGCTGCTGCCGATCTGGGGCAGCGCGGGCAGGTACATGTCGATGGCAAACGGGCCGATGGCCGAGAGCAGGCCCAGGATCAGCACCAGGCGCAGTGTGTGGGAATCAGGGGAAGCGGGAGAAGAGGAAGGCATAGACGCAGACATAGACGCGCCATTGTGGCGGCAAGCGCGCGGGGCTGCAGGAGGCTGCTCACATTTCCTGCCCATGCAGCCCCGCGCACCTGGCGGTGGCGGCTTGCCGTGGCACAAATTCAGAAGCCCGCAATCCTGTTACGCTCTGAAACGAGTTCGCCACCCAAGAGGCCAACCCACCTTTTCATCGCTGCAACTGCCATCGCCACTGCAACACACCATGCGCCCATCCCTGCCTTCCCTTCCACCGGCCCTGAATGCATTGCCAGGGCCCCTGCTCGCCGCCCTGCTGCTGGGTGTCTGCACGCTGGGTTCTGCCCAGGCAGCGCAGCGAGAGACACAGCAGGAGACGCAGCAGGAGACACAGCGCGGCCCCAGGCCCGGCGCCGCTCCTGTGCTGGAAGTATCCGAAGACGGCCGCGACGTGATCGACCGGCGCGCCCGCCTGCTGTGGCCGCGCTGCGTGGAAGGCATGCAGTGGAATGGCAAGACCTGCACGGGCCTGCCTGAGCTGTTCACGCACAAGCAGGCGCAGGCCCTGGCCGCCGAGCGGGCCAAGCAGGACGGCGTGCGCTGGCGCCTGCCGCGCGTCAACGAGATGCGCCGGCTGATCTCGCGCGATATACGGCCGCAAGGCCTGTCGCCCGAGCTGTTCCCGGGCGCGCCGCGCGGCTGGCACTGGACGGGCACGGCAGCGGTGAACGCGCGGCCCGTCAATCCCTACAACTACAGCAACATCTCGGGCAGCGCCGGTACGCAGCTGTCGGCCCAGCAGGCATGGGCGATTGACCTCGACAGCCTGGAGACGCGGCCCGACATGGGGCGCGGCAACCAGCTCATGGTGCGGCTGGTGCGGCCCCTGCCCTCCGCGCCGCCCGATGAAAAGGCCGAGGCTCCCGCCAGGCCGGCCCCCCACAGGCCGGACCCGGACGAGGAGGACTGACGCTCAGGCCGCGCGCAGCGAGGCCTTCAAGCTGGCGCCCAGTTCGGGCTTGTGCGCGAACGGGTCGGTGGGATTGCGGCCCTGCACCACATCTTCCATACGGGTCTGGACCGAGCCCAGCGCCTGCGGATGGCTGTAGATGTAGAACTGGTTGGCCGCAATGGCGTCGAAGACCTTCTGCGCCACATCGGTGGCCGTGACCTTGCCCGAGCCCACGGCCTTCTCGCTCATGGCCTGGCCGATCTTCTGGCTGGCCGTCAGCGGCTGGGCGGCCAGATGGCTGGGCCGGTTGCGCTCGCTGTGGCTGATGCCCGTGGGCACGAAGAAGGGGCACAGCACGCTGGCGCTGATCTGGTCGGAGACCAGGGCCAGGTCCTGGTACAGCGTCTCGGTCAGGCTCACCACGGCATGCTTGCTGACGTTGTAGATGCCCATGTTGGGCGGCGCCAGCAGGCCGGCCATGCTGGCCGTGTTGACGATGTGGCCCTCGAAGGACGGATCGGCCTTGGCCGCCTCCAGCATCATGGGCGTGAACAGCCGCACGCCGTGGATCACGCCCCAGAGGTTGACGCCCAGCACCCACTGCCAATCTTCCAGCGTGTTCTCCCAGACCAGCCCGCCCGCGCCCACGCCTGCGTTGTTGAACACGAAGTGCGGCGCGCCGAACTGCTGGCGCACCTCATCGGCCAGGGCCTGCATCTGGGCTGCGTCGGACACATCCACGCGGCGTGCCAGCACGCGCACGCCCTGCCCTTCGAACTCGGCGGCAGCCCTGTCCAGCGCTTCCTGCTGCACATCGACCAGCACCAGGTTCATGCCCAGCTTCGCGCCGATGCGCGCGCACTCCAGGCCGAAGCCCGAGCCTGCGCCCGTCAGCACCGCCGTCTTGCCCTTGAAGTTCTTGATCATTCCCTTGTCTCCTTGTCTTGTCCTGATGTTCTTGTGGAAGGATTTGGCAATTAACCCTGGCCCGTACACAGCCCTCCCTCCTGGCACTGGCAGAGCCCGCCTCAGGGACACCGAGGAAGGGCCGCCCCCCACCGAGGGTGTCGTCCCCCTCCCTCGCGAAGCGAGTAGAGAGGGGGAAGGCGCGTAGCGACTCAGGGGGTGAGCTTCACAAGCTGCTTTCCGAAGTTCTTGCCCTTGAGCAGACCCAGGAAAGCGGAAGGTGCAGAGGCAATGCCTTCGGCAATGCTCTCGCGCGGGCGCAGCTTGCCGGTGCCCACCAGGCGGCCCAGTTCCTGCAGCGCCTCGGGCCAGACTTCCATGTGCTCGCTGACGATGAAGCCTTCGATGCGGATACGGTTGATCAGGATGAGCGCGGGATTGGTCATGGGCAGCGGCGTGCCGTCGTAGCCGGCGATCATTCCGCACAGCGCGATGCGCGCAAAGGCATTGGTGCGCAGCAGCACAGCGTCGAGGATGTAGCCGCCCACGTTCTCGAAGTAGCCGTCGATGCCCTGCGGGCAGGCGTCCTTGAGCGCCTTGGCCATGGTCTTGGTGTCGGGGTGCTCGCGGTAGTCGATGCAGGCGTCGAAGCCCAGCTCCTCGGTGGCGTAGCGGCACTTCTCGGGGCCGCCCGCAATGCCCACCACGCGGCAGCCGCGTGCCTTGGCCAGGGCCGCGAAGGCGCTGCCCACGGCGCCCGTGGCGGCGCTGACCACCACGGTCTCGCCGGCCTTGGGGGCAATGATCTTGACCAGGCCGTACCAGGCCGTCACGCCGGGCATGCCCACGGCGCCCAGGTAGTGCGACAGCGGCACGTGGGTGGTATCCACCTTGCGCAGCATGCCGGGCGCATCGCCATCGACCACGCTGTACTCCTGCCAGCCGCCCATGCCCACGACCTTGTCGCCGACCGCAAACTTGGGATGGCGGCTTTCCACCACCTCGCCCACGGTGCCGCCGATCATGACCTCGCCCAGCGGCTGCGGCTGGGCGTAGCTCTTGCTGTCATTCATGCGGCCGCGCATGTAGGGGTCCAGGCTCAGGTAGTGGTGGCGCACCAGCACCTGGCCTTCGGCCAGCGCGGGGGTCTCGGTACTGACAAGGCGGAAATTGCTTTCCACGGCTTCGCCCTCGGGGCGGTTGTCGAGCAGGATCTGCTGGTTCACGGGCATGGGAAAACCTCCGGTGGCATCACAAACAATGGAACCAGTTCCCGGTGCTGCCGGGGCTGGCGTGTGGCATTGGGTATCTGGCAAATTCGCCGTGCGGATCAGTCCGTGGCGAGGGTTGTCTCGGCAGCGGCCGGCTTGGCCACGCGCGGCATGTACTTGAACGTTCCGGTCGCATGGCTGCACAGCCGGCCCGAGGCATCGAACACGCGCGCCTCGGTATAGGCCATGGAACGCGTGCGGTGCAGCACCACGCCCTTGGCCACCAGGGGGCCGCGTGCGGGCTGCATGAAGCTGGTCTTCATCTCGATGGTCACGCAGCCCATGTCGCGCTGCAGGCTGCGTGCTGCCACGGCCATGGTCACGTCCAGCAGGGTCATGGTGGCGCCGCCGTGGGTCACGTCAAAGGTGTTCAGGTGCTCGGGACGCGCCTCGAAGCGCAGTTCGGACTCCCCGTCCTCCATGCGGTGCAGGGTGAAACCCAGGTGGTCGACGAAGGGGATGGGGTGGCCAAAATCCAGCACGAAATTCTCCAGTTCAGATCGCAATGCAGGCGAGCATAAGGGCGCCCGAAGGCACCATGGCGCGCGGCGGCCCGATCTGCGCGAAAAACTGTCACCTCGGCAGCAGCGCCGCTGCGGCTCAACCGCCCACCAGGGCGCTGACGCCGCCGTCCACGGCCACCCACTGGCCCGTGATGTGCTTGCCCGCGTCGCTGGCGTACAGCAGGGTCAGGCCCTTGAGGTCCTCGTCGTCGCCCAGGCGGCGCAGCGGGGCGTGGGATTTCATTTCATCCTCGCCCAGGGTCTCGATCAGCACGCTGGCCATCTTGGTCTTGAAGAAGCCCGGGCAGATGGCGTTGACGTTGATGCCGTGCACGCCCCACTCGCCGGCCAGCGCGCGCGTGAAGTTGATGACCGCGCCCTTGGAGGTGTTGTAGGCAATGGTCTTCATGCCCAGCGGGTTGCCGCCCAGCCCTGCGATGGAGGCCAGGTTGATGATGCGCCCGGTCTTGCGCGGGATCATGCTGCGCCGCGCGATCTGCTGGCTCAGCAGGAAGTAGCCGCGCACGTTGAGGTTCATCACCTTGTCCCATGCGGCCACCGGGTGCTCCTCGGCCGGCGCGCCCCAGCTGGCGCCCGCGTTGTTGATGAGGATGTCCACCTGGCCCAGGCGCTCCAGGGTCTCGGCGGCCAGGCGCTCGATGTCGGCCTCGTTGGCGCAGTCGGCGGCGATCCAGCGGGCGTCGATGCCTGCGGCCTGCAGCTCGGCAGCGGCTTCCTCCAGGTCGGCGGCCTTGCGCGAACTCAGCATGATCCTGGCGCCCGCCTCGCCCAGCGCATGGGCCATCTGCAGGCCCAGGCCGCGCGAGCCGCCGGTCACCAGGGCCGTCTTGCCGGTGAGGTCGAAAAGTTGCTGCACATTGCGAGTCATTCGTCTGTCTCCTGCGCCGGGTCTTGGGTTCCGGTCATGGTTGGAATGGAGGGCGGCCATCCCCAAGCGGAACAGCCTGCAGCGGCGATTGTGCAAGCCGCCCCGCCGTGCCGCATGTCACATGCGTGTCCGGCCCGTCAATCCCCGAACAGCGAGCGCGTGCCGCCCCAGGCCGCACCCTCGATCTCCAGCATGCGCAGCTTGGTCAGCGCGCCGCCGCCGCCCGAAAAACCGCCCGGCTGGGCGCCGGCAGCCAGCACGCGGTGGCAGGGAATCACGGGCGCAAAAGGGTTGAGGCCCAGCGCCTGTCCCACGGCGCGCGAAAGGCCCACCTCGCCCAACTCGCGCGCGATCTCGCCATAGGTGCGCGTATGGCCGGGCGCAATGGCGCGCGTCAGGTCATAGACGCGACGGTGAAAGTCCGACACGCCGTGCCAGTCCAGCGCCAGCCCGGCCAGATCCGGCAGTGCCTCGCCTGCGGGCAGCATGCGCCGTGATCGCAGATCGGGCAGCACCGGGCCGTCACGCAACTGCTGTGCGCTGGGCGCGAGAGGCTCCACAGTCCATTCGCCATGGCCCGCCATCAGCACCTGCACGCCGGCGATGGCCTGTGCCACGCTCACCGGCAGGTCCTCGGCCCGCGCCGCTGCGGCGTAGCTGCCCGGTCTGCGCAATTGCACGCCGCGCAGCATGCGCGTGCGCGTGGCGGCCGGGCCGTCCACCTCGGGCAACTGAAAGGCCACCAGGCCGCAGGCGCCCCAGGCCACGCCGCAGGGCCCCACGCGCGTGGCAAACAGCGCGTGGCCCGTGGCTTCGGGGTCCCAGGCCGGGCTGCCCGTGGTCGATTCGTTCTTCATGGCGATGGTTTTCTCCTTGCAGGCGATTGTGGCCGCACGACTGCAGCCGCTGCCCGGCAGCGACCCCACCGGGATAACACTGTAAAAAAACACCGGAAAAATACTGGATGTGCAGCCAGTTAATACTGTATATTTCGCCAGTCATCATCCTCATCTCGTGAACCATGGACATGCAAGAAGCCGCCTTCACCGTCACCTTGTGTGACTACCCCAACCTGCCCGAGCAGGAACGCAACAAGGCCGAGGCACGCTATGCCCGCGTGCTCGAACGCCAGCTCGGCAGCGCCGAGCAGGTCAGTGAAACCCTGTACCTGGTAGAGGGCCTGGAAGACACGCCCCCTGAAGAAATCAGCGACGACGCCAAGCTCGCCTTCGCCCGCTGGATGAAGGCTGCGCGCGCCGCCACCGAGGCCGGCATGCAGGGCCTGGGCGACGGCGAATGCAGTTTCTTCGAGGTGCGGCGCGGCTGGCGGCATTGAGCCTGCCCGCAGCACGGCTGAATGGGGCCTGAAACCAGGTTTGCCCGGGTTTGCCTGGGCTGGGCCCCAAACTGCATACACTGGCAGACCTTTTCGTCGCCCCCTGCCTGGAACCGTACGGTCCCGTACGGTTCCACCCGGCACACCCGGCGCCCCTGCCAGATCCAGCCTCTCCCATGCAAGCCCTGCTCGACGCCATCGCCCGGATGGCCCTGCCCTCCGACGCCCAACGCATCTTCCACGGCCGTGGCGGCCTGTACCCGGGCTGCGAGCATCTGGTGCTCGACGCCTTCCCGCCCGTGCTGGTCCTCACCAGCTTCCAGCCGCTGGACGATGACGCCCTGGCCGCCATCGGCACGGCGCTGTCACTGCGCTGGCGCGAACTGGCACCGGACCAGCCCCTGAACTGGGTCTACCAACTGCGCCAGCCCGCCGCGCCCGCCGAAACGCGGCTCATGGCCGGTGAGGTGCCTGACCCCCACATCGTCACCGAGGCCGGCACGCGCTACCGCGTGCAGGTGCTGCGCGGCCAGAACCACGGCCTGTTCCTGGACATGGCCGAAGGCCGGCGCTGGGTGCACGCGCATGTCGCCAACCATCCCGAGCACCGCCACGGCATCAAGGTGCTCAACCTGTTCGCCTATACCTGCGCCTTTTCGGTGGTGGCCCTGCAGGCCGGGGCGCGCCACGTGATGAACATGGACATGGCCCAGGGCGCGCTGGCCACGGGCCAGCAGAACCACCGGCTCAACGATCTGTCGGGCGCCAGTTTCCTGGCCCACGACATCTTCAGCAGCTGGGGCAAGATCACGCGCGGCGGGCCCTACCACCTGATCGTGGTGGACCCGCCCAGCTACCAGAAGGGCAGCTTCGTCGCCACCAAGGACTATGCCCGCCTGATGCGCCGCCTGCCCGACCTGCTGCGCCCAGGCGGCCATGTGCTGCTGTGCCTGAACGCGCCGGAGATGGGCACGCAGTTCCTGACATCGCAGATGCAGGAAGTGGCGCCCGAGCTGGAGTTCGTCGAGCGCCTGGCCAACCCGGCCACCTTCGCCGACATCGACGCCGAGCGCAGCCTCAAGGTGCTGGTCTACAGGGCACCCGCAACACCCGCAGCGGCCGACACGGCTTCCTGACCCGCCCGGCCCTTGAGCGCACGGCGCCCCGCATAGACGGCGGCCGGGCCCAGTTCGCGCTCGATGCGCAGCAGCCGGTTGTACTTGGCCGTGCGGTCGGCGCGCGACAGCGAGCCGGTCTTGATCATGGCGCACTGGGCCGCCACGGCCAGGTCGGCAATGCTGGTGTCCTCGGTCTCGCCCGAGCGGTGCGACATCACCACGCCGTAGCCGGCGCCATGCGCCAGGCGCAGCACGTCCCAGGTCTCGGTCAGCGTGCCGATCTGGTTGATCTTGACCAGGATGGCGTTGCCCACACCCCGGGCAATGCCGCCCTCGAACAGGCCGGGGTTCGTGCAGAACACATCGTCGCCCACCAGCTGGCAGCGTCCGCCCAGGCGCCGGCCCAGGGCCTGCCAGCCCTCGATATCGTCCTCGGCCATGCCGTCCTCGATGGAGACGATGGGGTAGTGCTCCACCAGTTGCGCCAGGTAGTCCACCTGCTGCTGGCGGCTGCGCACCAGGCCCTCGCCCGCGTAGCGGTAGCCGTCCTCGCCATGGAATTCGCTGGCGGCCGGGTCCAAGGCCAGGGCGATGTCCCTGCCGGGGCGCAGGCCGGCGCGCTCGATGGCGGCCATCAGGTGGTCCAGCGCCTCGGGCGCGCTGCGCAGGGCGGGCGCAAATCCGCCCTCGTCGCCCACGTTGACGCTGTGGCCTGCGGCCTTGAGCGCATGGCGCAGCGTGTGAAAGACCTCGGCGCCCATGCGCAGCGCCTCTCTGAAGCTGTCCGCCCCCACCGGCAGCAGCATGAACTCCTGGAAGTCCAGCGGATTGTCGGCATGGGCGCCGCCATTGATGACATTGATCATGGGCACGGGCAGCACGCGCGCCTGGGCGCCGCCCATGTGCCGCCACAGCGGCATGCGCTGGCTGGCCGCCGCCGCGCGGGCCACGGCCAGCGACACGCCCAGCAGCGCGTTGGCGCCCAGCCGGCTTTTGCCGGGTGTGCCGTCCAGCGCGATCATGGCCGTGTCGATGCGGCCCTGGGCGTCGGCCCGCATGCCGCGCAGCAGATCGCGCAGCTCGGTGTTGACGGCCTGCACCGCCCCCAGCACGCCCTTGCCCAGGTGGCGCGAGGCATCGCCGTCGCGCCGCTCCAGCGCCTCGTGCCGCCCCGTGGAGGCGCCCGAGGGCACCAGGGCCAGGCCGCGCGAGCCGTCCGCCAGCTCGACCTCGACCTCCACGGTGGGGTGGCCCCGGCTGTCCAGCGCCTCATGGGCCGCGATATCGGTGATCTGCATGGAAACTCCTTTTCGTCAAGAAATTGAACTGTGCAAAGGAGCTGGCAAGCCTGCACAACTCCCATTAACAGGCCTCCATGCTAGAAATCACGGCGATGCGGGACAATGCAGTTTTTCTGCCCATGCGTCAGCTTTTCTGACGAATTGATTGCTATGAGACAACTGCCACCGCTGGCCGCCCTGCGCGCCTTCGAGGCCATTGCCCGCACCGGCTCGGTGACACGCGCGGCCGAGGAACTGTGCCGCAGCCACGGTGCCATCAGCCGCCACCTGCGCCTGCTGCAGGAGCACGCGGGCGCGGCGCTGTTCGAGAAAGAAGGCACGGGCCTGCGCCTGACCGAGGCGGGTGCCGCCTTCCATGCCTCGGTGCGCACGGCCTTCGACCAGCTGGAGGCCGCCTATGCCCAGCTGGCGCGCGACGCCCAGGCGCCGGGGCTGCATGTGGCCTGCAGCGCCACCTTTGCCATGCGCTGGCTGGTGCCGCAGCTGGCGGTGTTCTACCGCAGCCACCCGCATATCCGCATCCGCCTGTCCATGACCTCGGCGCGCGAGATGCGCCACGAGGGCGCCGACCTGATCATTGCCTGGGACCTGTCCACCTACGCCGAGGCCGACCGCCGCCGCGCCATCGAACTGGCGCCCGTGCATTTCGGCGCCGTGTGCACTCCGGCCTATGCCCGGCGCCGGCCCGCTAATCGCGCGCGCATTGCACATGAGTACACGGCCAGCGCCTGGAACCAGTGGGAAGCCCTCACGGGCCAGCCCGTGGCCCTGGGCGAGACGCTGGCGTTCCCCCACACCCACCTGTGCATAGAGGCGGCACTGTCGGGCCTTGGCGTCGCCCTGGTGGAGCAGCGGCTGATCGCACGCGAGCTCAAGGAAGGGCTGCTGGTGGCGCCCCATGGCTTCGTGCCCTTCGAGGGTGGCCTGCGCGCCGTGCCCGCCGCAGGGCGTGCGCTGCCGGCCCAGGCGGGGGTCTTCATCGAATGGATGCGCGGCGCGCTGGCCGCCGTGCCGGCATAGGCCGGACGGCCTAGGCCCTGCCCCACTCCCGCAGGCGCCGGTACAGCAGCCCGCGCGAGACGCCCAGCATGCGGGCGGCCTGCGAGATATTGCCCTGGCAGCGGGCCAGGGCCTGCTCGATCAGCTCGCGGCTGGCCTCGCCCAGGGAGGACGGTGCCTCGGACGGCGCCTCGGCGGGCGGCGGCAGGGCCTCGATGGCCGGCAGCACCTCCTCAATCTGGGAGGATGCCTCATCCAGCCTCGCCTCCATCCACAGCGTCAGCCCCGTGGGCAGCATCTGCGGGCGCGCCTGGCCGTGGTGGGCCAGCTCCAGCAACTGGTTCAGGCCCAGGCCGAAGACTTCCTCTGCCGCCAGTCCCTCGGCGGGCCGGCGCGGGCTGTCGAACAACTGGGCGCCCACGCCGTTGAACCAGCGCACCATGCCTTCGCCATCCACGGCGGCCAGCCCTTCCAGCGGCGTGCCGAACATGCTGCGGCTGGACTGAAAGCGCAGCAGCAGGTGCATGCGGGCGGCGCCCACCAGCAGCCGGTTCTCGATGCAGGTGGCGTACATGTGGGCCATGGCGCCCGCATCGAAGCGAAAGGGGCCCGCCTCGCTGCTCAGGTCCAGCATGGCCACGGTGCGCCCGCTGGCGTCGCGCACGGGCGCGGCCGCGCAGTGCAGCGAGGCCAGGCAGCGAAAGAAATGCTCGCCGCCACGCACATGGCAGACCTCGCCCGTGCGCACGGCCACGCCGGGTGCGCCCGTGCCCACGGCATCCTCGGCGATGTTCACGCCCACGCGCGCAGCCGTCAGCAGCAGCGGGCCGTCGCCCGGCGTGGGGCGCGAGGCGATCAGCACCACGCCCTCGCTGCAGGTGAGCATGGCGCGCGCCTGGCTGCCCGCGATCACGGTCTCGAGTTCGGCGATGGGGTCGCGCACCGCCTCGATCAGCGCGCGGTTGTGGGTCAGCAAGGTGGCCGTGCGGATCTTGCTGACCGGGTCGAAGCTGATCTTCTCGTCGGGGCTGCGGCTGGCGCCCAGGCAGCGCGTCCAGGACTGCAGCACGGGCTCGGACACCAGACCCGAGGGGCGCTCGCCACGCTCGAAATAGCGCTCGCGCGCCAGCGCCACCCGGTCCTGCCGCGTGGCATAGAAGGGGTTGGAGGGCAGTGGGGCGGGAGGCGGCTGTTGCATGACGGACATCAAAACTGCCGCGATTGTTGTTCCGCCACGGCACAGGACAGCACTAGGGAAATCACCCGTGTTGGAACGGATTGCCGGGCTCGGTAACCTCGGGCATCGCCACAGGCCCGCCCGCAATGACACGCTCCCCACACAGCACAAGACACACCCGGCCCGCCCTGTCCACCCTGGGCGCCGCACTGGCCTGTACGCTGCACGCGCTGCCCGCCCACGCGGCGGACGCAGCACAGGACTCCAGCGAGGCCCTGCTCGCACCCGTGGTCATCACGGCCAGCCAGCCCGGCGCCGGCCCCGACCTGTGGCGCGCCACCGCCGCCATCGACAGCGTGGAAGGCGCCGTGCTGCGAGACGGGCAGATGCAGATCAACCTGTCCGAGAGCCTGGCGCGCGTGCCGGGCCTGGTGGTGCTGAACCGCCAGAACTTCGCTCAGGACCTGCAGATCTCGGTGCGCGGCTTCGGTGCGCGCTCCACCTTTGGCGTGCGCGGGCTGCGCCTTTACGTGGACGGCATTCCGGCAGGCGCGCCCGACGGCCAGGGCCAGGCCGCCAACTTCACGCTGGGCAACGCCGCGCGCCTGGACGTGGTGCGCGGCCCGGCCGCCGTGCTCTACGGCAACAGCGCAGGCGGTGCACTGCTGCTGTACACCGAAGATGGCGAGGAACCGGGCCTGTGGCGCAGCGGCATGGCCGTGGGGCCGGACGGGCTGTGGCGCCTGTCCACCCAGCTGCGCGGCACGATCGGTGGCGGAAAGCCGGACCAGGCGGATGGCGGCTCCGCCCCATGGCGCTATGCCATCCACATCGAGCGCTTCGCCACCGACGGCATGCGCCCCCAGTCGGCCGCAGACCGCAGCACGGCCCACATGAAGCTGTCACGCAAGCAGGGCGACGACCAGTGGCTGCTGCAGTACCAGGAGCAGCGCGCCAGCGCCCAGGACCCGCTGGGCCTGACACGCGCCGAGTTCGAGGCCGACCCCGGCCAGACCACGGCCAGCGCGCTGCGCTTCAATACGCGCAAAAGCGTGCGCCAGCGCCAGCTGGGTGCCGCCTGGCAGCACCAGTTCGGCGCGGGCCAGCGCCTGGAACTCATGGCCTATGCGGGTACGCGCTCCGTGCTGCAGTACCAAGCCATTCCCGTGGCCACCCAGGCACCGCCCTCGCATTCAGGCGGCGTGATCGACCTGGACCGCGACTACGCAGGCATGAACCTGCGCTGGCGCAGCACCCACGAGGATGTGGCTGGCGGCCGGCTGGACTGGTCGGCAGGCCTGGCCTACGACTGGCAGGGCGAAACCCGGCGCGGCTACGAGAACTTCATCGGCAGCCAGCTCGGCGTGCAAGGCCGGCTGCGCCGCGACGAACGCAACCAGGCGCGCTCCGCCGACCCCTATCTGCAGGCCGAGTGGAGCACGCAGAGCCTGGCCCTGAGCGCCGGCCTGCGCCAGGCGCGCGTGCGCTACCGGTCCGAGGACCACTACATAGTCGCCGGCAATGGCGACGACAGCGGCAGCATGGCCTGGCGCGGCTGGCTGCCCTCGCTGGGCCTGCGCGTGAACCTGCTGCCGGACCTGGTGGCCCACGCATCGGTGGGCCGGGGCATGGAGACGCCCACGCTCAACGAAGTGGCCTACCGGCCCGGTGGCCAAAATGGCATGAACAGCGGCCTGAACACCGGCCTGGCCGCCAGCGCCCACAACACCGTCGAGGTCGGCCTGCGCGGGCGCCACGGCAACGCGGGCTGGAACCTCACGCTGTTCGAGACCCATACCCAGCGCGAACTCACCGTGCTGTCCAACACGGGCGGGCGCGCCACCTACCAGAACGCAGGCCGCACGCTGCGCCGGGGGCTGGAATTCTCGGGCAACGCGCAATGGGGGCCGCTCACGGCCAGCACCGCCCTGACCCTGCTGCAGGCCCGCTACCGCGACAGCTTCCTGACCTGCGAGGCCACGCCCTGCACCACGCCCACCGCCCCGGTGGATGCCGGCGCGCGCCTGGCCGGCACCGCGCCGCGCCGCCTGTGGAGCGAGCTGGCCTGGCAGCTGTCGCCGCAATGGACCTGGACCGTGGACATGCTGCACAGCGGCCCCGTGGCCGTGAACGACCGCAACACCGACCGCGCGGCCGGCTACACCGTCTGGGGCTCCAGCCTGCGCTGGTCACGGCAATGGCAGCAGTGGAGCGCCCAGACCTTTGTGCGGCTGGACAACCTGTTCGACCGGCGCTTTGCAGGGTCGGTCATCGTCAACGAGGGCAACCAGCGGTTCTTTGAGCCGGGTGCGGGACGCGGGCTGTCGGCCGGGGTGACGGTCAGCCGGACGTTCTGAGCTGTTCCACGGCGGTACAGATCCGCCCCCGGGTAAATCCGAATGTTGTGACCCGAGGTCGCTTTTTTTATCGTCTCCCACATGGTGCCCTTGCCCCCAGCGCCATGCACGCAAAAACAAACCACACAGGAGACGAGACAACATGAAGACCCACGTGCTTTCCTCCACGCTGCTGGCCGCCGGCCTGGCGCTGGCCCTGCCGGGCGCCGCTCTGGCGCAGGCAGGCCTGCCAAGCAAAGGCTCGCCCGAGCACATACGCGCCGTCACCTCGCGCATCGACTCGCAGAGCATCCGCGACAACGCGCGCAGTTCCAAGGACTGGCCCAGCTACGGCATGGACTACAGCGAGACGCGCTTTTCCAAACTCAGGCAGCTGGACACGGCCAATGTGAAGCGGCTGGGCCTGGTCTGGTCGTATGACCTGGAATCCACGCGCGGCGTGGAGTCCACGCCCGTGGTGGTCGACGGAATCATGTACGTCACGGCCAGCTGGAGCGTGGTGCATGCGGTGGACGTGCGCACCGGCAAGCGCCTGTGGAGCTACGACCCCGGCGTGGACCGCGCCAACGGCTTCAAGGGCTGCTGCGACGTGGTCAACCGCGGCGTGGCGGTCTACAAGGGCAAGGTGTATGTGGGAGCCTTCGATGGCCGCCTGGTGGCGCTGGACGCGGCCACGGGCCAGAAGGTCTGGGAGCAGGACACCATCATCGACCGCGCCTACTCGTACACCATCACGGGCGCGCCGCGCGTCATCAAGGGCAAGGTGCTGATCGGCAACGGCGGCGCCGAGTACGGCGTGCGCGGCTATGTCACGGCCTATGACGCCGAGACCGGCGCGCAGCAATGGCGCTGGTTCACCGTGCCAGGCGATCCGTCCAAGCCCTTCGAGAACGAGGCCATGGCCCGCGCCGCCAAGACCTGGGACCCGGCCGGCAAGTGGTGGGAGGCCGGTGGCGGCGGCACGGCCTGGGACACCATGGCCTATGACCCCGAGCTCAACCTCATGTACATCGGCACGGGCAACGGCTCGCCCTGGGCGCAAGCCAAGCGCAGCCCGGCCGGTGGCGACAACCTGTACCTGGCCAGCATCGTGGCGCTGAACCCCGATACGGGCGAGTACGTCTGGCATTACCAGGAAACGCCGGGCGACAGCTGGGACTTCACCTCCACCCAGCCCATGGTGCTGGCCGACATCAAGATCGGCGGCAAGCCGCGCAAGGTCATCCTGCATGCGCCCAAGAATGGCTTCTTCTTCGTCATCGACCGCACCAACGGCCAGTTCATCTCGGCCAAGAACTTCGTCGATGTGAACTGGGCCAGCGGCTACGACGCCAAGGGCCGCCCCATCGAGACGCCGATTGCGCGCAGCGGCGACCGCGCGCGCGACGTGATCCCCAGCCCCTTCGGCGCGCACAACTGGCATTCCATGTCCTACAGCCCCGATACGGGCCTGGCCTACCTGCCGGCCCAGCATGTGCCGCTGACCCTGCAGGACAACAAGAACTGGAAGTTCAACGGCGGCTCCCTGCCCGAGCCGCACAGCAACATCGGCTGGAACACGGCCACGCTGATCAACATGGAGCCGCCCAAGAGCACGCCCTTCGGCCGCCTGATCGCCTGGGACCCGGTGGCGCAGAAGGAGCGCTGGCGTGTGGAGCATGCCTCGCCCTGGAACGGCGGCACGCTGGCAACGGCGGGCAACCTGGTGTTCCAGGGCACGGCCGACGGCCGCTTCGTGGCCTATGACGCGCGCAATGGCAAGAAGCTCTGGGAAAAGCCCACGGGCACGGGCGTGGTGGCCGCACCCATCACCTATGAGGTCGATGGGCGGCAGTACGTCTCCATCGCCGTGGGCTGGGGCGGCGTCTACGGCCTGGCCGCGCGCCACACCGAGCGCAAGGGCCCGGGCACGGTCTACACCTTCGCGCTGGACGGCAAGGCCGAGGCGCCTGCCTTCGTCGCCTACCAGCAGGGCAAGCTGCTGCAGGGCGTGCCCTACGACAAGAGCCTTGTGGCCGAAGGCACGGCCCTGTATGTCAGCAACTGCGCCTTCTGCCACGGCGTGCCCGGCGTGGACCGGGGCGGCAACCTGCCCAACCTGGGCTACCTGGACCCGGCCTATATCGAGCACCTGGACAAGTTCATCTTCAAGGGCCCGGCCATGTCGCGCGGCATGCCCGACTTCACGGGCAAGCTGAGCATGGAAGACGTGGAAAAGATCAAGGCCTTCATCCAGGGCACGGCCGACGCGGTGCGGCCCAAGTAGCCAGCGCGAGCCGCCCTCCTCCCCTCCCCAACCTCCCAATCCCCTCCCCGGCCCTGCTGTCCTGCAGCAGGCCTGGGCAGGGCTTTGCCTGAAAACACCGGACCTGACTCTTCGCCATGCCATCCAAGCCCTTTACCCGCGCATCCCTGGCCCTGGCAGCCATGGCCGCATGCGCCACCTTCAATGCCCACGCCGTCGATATCGACGCGGGCGACTACACCGCCCTGCCGCCCGGCACCACGCTGGGCATGGTCTATTACCAGCACGCCACGCGCGACAGCCTCTATGCCAATGGCGACCAGGCGCCCATACGGCCGAGGCTGACCTCGGACATCGGCATTGCGCGCGGCGTGCACTTCATGAAGCTGGGCGACTATGTGATCGACCCGCAGTTCCTGCTGCCCTTCGGGCGCCTGTCGGCCTCGCGCGATATCGCGGCCATGGGCAGCAATACCGGCGTGGGCGACCTGATGCTGGCCGCCACCCTGTGGCTGACGAAGCCCGGCGACAAGGAGCACTTCGGCATCACCCCCTTTGTCTGGCTGCCCACGGGCCAGTACAACCGCAACGATCCGCTGAGCCTGGGCGAGAACCGCTGGAAGGCCGCCCTGCAGGCCGGCTGGATCAAGCCGCTGGGCAAGAGCGTGACCATGGACCTGGCGGCCGATGTCACCGTCTTCGGCAAGAACGACGACTTCGGCGCCCACAGCGCCACGCTCAAGCAAAAGGCGCAGTTCCAGTTCCAGGGCCTGCTGCGCTACCACCTGTCGGACACATCGGACCTGCGCCTGGGCCTGTCGCACCTGACGGGCGGCGAGACCCAGGTCAACGGCGTGGCGCAAGGCGACCGCCAGTCCACCACCAAGGTCTCTTTCGGCGGCGCGGTCTTTGTCGCACCCAAGACGCAGCTGCTGGCCACCGTGGGCCGCGATCTGCATGTGCGCCAGGGCTTCAAGGAGAACGCCCGCATCAACCTGCGCCTGCTGCAGGTTTTCTGAATCCACACCCCCTGTCCCCTGCCCACCACCAAGGAGCACACCATGAACCTCAGCGACATCCAGCACCAGATCACCGAGCGCGCCAGCGCCTTCCTCAACCGGGGCACGCATGACCTCTTCATCGACGGCCAATGGGTGGCGGCCCGGACCGGCCAGCGCCTGTCAACCGTCAACCCGGCCACCGAGGCCGTGATCGCCGAAGTCGCCAGCGCCGGCCCGGCCGACGTGGACTTGGCCGTGCGCGCCGCGCACCGCGCCCTGCACCTGGGCCCCTGGGGCCGCATGCGCCCCGTGGAGCGCGAGCGCCTGATGCTGCGCCTGGCCGACCTCATGGAGACCCATGCCCAGGCCCTGGCCGAGGTCGAATCGCTGGACAACGGCAAGTCCGCCGCCATTGCGCGCGCCGTGGACATCGCGATGGCCATCGACTCCATCCGCTACATGGCCGGCTGGGCCACCAAGATCGAAGGCATGACGCACGAGCACTCCGTGCCCTTCGCGCCCGAGGCCCAGATGTTCACCTACACCCGGCGCGAGCCCGTGGGCGTGGTCGCCGCCGTCGTGCCCTGGAACTTCCCCCTGCTCATGGCCACCTGGAAGCTGGCGCCCGCGCTGGCTGCCGGCTGCACCCTGGTGCTCAAGCCCGCCGAGCAGACGCCGCTGACCGCGCTGATGCTGGCCGAGCTGATCCAGGAAGCGGGCTTTCCGCCCGGCGTGTTCAACGTGGTCACGGGCGACGGCCCCGGCACGGGTGCGCCCCTGGTCTCGCACCCGCTGGTCAACAAGGTCAGCTTCACGGGCTCGACCGAGGTGGGCAAGCTCATCGGCCATGCCTGCATGGACAACATGACGCGCATCACGCTGGAGCTGGGCGGCAAGTCCCCCGTCATCGTGCTGGACGACTGCGATCCCGCCACGGCGGCGGCGGGTGCGGCCAATGCCATCTTCTTCAACCACGGCCAGGTCTGCTGCGCGGGCTCGCGCCTGTACGTGCACAAGAGCATGTTCGACCGCGTGGTGGCCGACGTGGCCGACCAGGCCGCCCGGCTTACCCTGGGCCATGGCCTGGACCCCAGCGCGCAGATGGGCCCGCTGGTCTCGCAGGAACAGATGGAGCGCGTCTGCAGCTACATCGACATAGGCCGCAGCCAGGGCGCCGAGGTGGTGACGGGCGGCGCCCGCGCAGGCCAGCGCGGCTACTTCGTGCAGCCCACGGTGATGACCGGCGTGCAGCACGACCACCGCGTGGCACGCGAGGAAATCTTCGGCCCCGTGCTCGTGGCCATGCCCTATGACGACCTCGACGAAGTCGCCGCCTGGGCCAACGACACGCCCTACGGCCTGGGCGCCAGCATCTGGTCCAACAACCTGTCCAAGGTCCACCGGCTGATCCCCAAGATCCAGTCCGGCACGGTCTGGGTCAACTGCCACAGCACCCTGGACCCGGGCATGCCCTTCGGCGGCTACAAGCAGTCCGGCATGGGCCGCGATATGGGCCGCACCGCGCTGGATGCCTACCTGGAGACCAAGTCGGTGTTCATCAATCTGTGAGGGCTGCTGCCGGCCTGCAGCTTTTGTGCAGGCCGGCAGCGGGTGCTTGTCGGAAAGCACGGATTCAGATCATTCCGATATCTTTTCACTGCGCACCCCTGCACACTTCCCCGCTTTCCACGCCATGCCGCCTGCAGTGCGGCACAGAAAGAGAGGGAGACCATGGATCGTCGTTGGATCGCAGGGCTGTCATGGCTCTTCATCGCCTGGTCCTGCCAGGCGCAGGACGGGGGCAAGGCCGACAGGCCCACACCCGAACAGGCCCGCCAGGAGGCAGCGCGCTGGAGCCACACCGCCGTGGCCGACATCCAGCGAATGCACCAGATGATCCGGGAGGCACATCCCGCCGTCCTCGACCCTGGCGCAAGTGCTTTCCACCAGTGGTTCAGCGAGGGATACGATCAGGCCATGGCGCTGGCTGGGCGCGCAGCCACGGAACAGCAGGCCTTTGCCGCGCTGCGCTTCTACACCACCGGATACCGGGACGGCCATCTGGCCATATGGCGCAACCACCATGCCGCCACGCCTGTGCGCACGACCTGGGCAGGCTGGGCCGTGCAGCGCCAGGCAGGCCGCTACCGCGTCTCGGGCCGCGCTGCGCAATGGCCGATCGATACGCCGCAGGTGGGGGAGCAGGTACTGTCGTGCGATGGCATCCCCATCGACGATCTACTCACTGACAAAGTGGCGCCCTTCGTGAACCGGCTCGTGCACCTGGAGGGAACGAAGTCCGATCTGGCATGGCACCTGACCCGCGAATCGCCCAGCGCCCCGCTGTGGGAGCCGCTCAGGTTGCGTCAATGCACGACCCGCTCCGCCGCTGGCGAAATCCGGAGTTTCAACCTGGCATGGCAGCCGCTGGACGACAAGGACGCCCGTGCCCTGGCGCGGCCCCGGGCACCGCGCCAGGGCATCAAGGAAGTGCGACCGGGAGTGCAGTGGGTCCAAGCGTCCAACTTCATGCCATCGTCCGAGAAGGCCATGGCCGCCTTCGAGAAAATGCTGGAGGGCATCCGGCAGGCAGGAGATGCGCAGGCCGTGGTGCTCGATGTGCGCGGCAATGGCGGGGGCAACTCCCTGCTCGGCTACCGCATCCTGATGGCCCTGCTGACAGATGCCATCACGGCAGGCGCCACGCAGCACTCCCACGCCAGGGCTTACTGGCGTGTCTCCGCCATGGCCCTGGAGGCGTTCGAAGAGCGCAGGACACAGCTCCTGCGCACGGAAGGCGCCGGCAGCCTGGTCTACCAGTTCACACAGCAGATGGCATCGCTGATGGGCGATGCCGCATCGCGCGGGGAAGATTTTGTCGAGCAGCCGCAGGTCGATGAAACGCACAAGGAGTTGCAGCAAGACACCGCCGCTGCACGCGCAAACCCCTTCAAGGGCAAGCTGGTGCTGGTCACGGATGCCCAATGCCAGAGCGCCTGCCTGGATTTCGTGAGTGCGGCGCTGCAGATTCCGGGCATCGTGCACGTGGGCAGCATGACCGGCACGGACACGCAGTACACCGACGTGGCCGACAAGGCACTTTCGCCCACAGTGACGTTCCGCGTCCCCCTCAAGGTCTGGAAGAACCACGGACGCCAGGACAAGGAGGGCAAGCCCTACCTGCCGCAGTTCGTCTTCGACGGCGACCTTGCCGACACCGCCGCCGTGCAGGCCTGGGTGCTGGACAGCATCCTGCCCACGGCAGGAAACATCCAGCTGGATTGAACAGAGGCAGGCTTTGAGGAGATCGGATGATGCGAAGCAGGTCCCATGACGACGCCATGGCCGAGCTGTACCGCAGCGATCCGGTCATGGCCATCGAGACCATCAACGCCATCCTGGCCGATGGCGATCCGGCAGAGCTGCGGATGTGATGCGCCAGTCTGCCCTGGCGTACCCTCCCGCACAGCTTCCCCCTACTCCGAATACCCCTTGGGCCATCCCCCTGGCCGGTCGCAACACTCCTCCCAGCCCAGCTTGCGCGAGGTGTGGCCTATGCCGGGGTTGAAGGTGTTGGTCGGGTCCAGTTCGCGGTAGAAGCCCGCCAGGGCAGGCTTGGCCACGTAGAGGTGGCCCACGTTGTGCTCGGCCGGGTACTCGGCGCGGCGCGCGTCCAGCAGTTCCCACATGCGGTGCTCCATGGCCAGCGGGTCCACGCCCTTCTTGACGATGTAGTCCTGGTGGAAGACATGGCAGAAGAAGTGGCCGTAATAGAGCTTGTGGACCATGTCGCGCTCGACCTGGGCAGGCAGTTGCTCCACCCATTCGCGGTCGTTGCGGCGCAGGGCCACGTCCAGGGCCACGATGTCCTCCACCTGGGCGCGGTGCACCTCGCGGTAGCGGATGGCCGCGCCCGCGATGGCGAAGCGGTGCAGGAAGGCCTTGCGCCCCTCGTCGGCATCGCACTCGAACCAGCCGCCCGTGGTGCTGCCGCTGAAGTGCCGCGTGAGGAATTCACGCGTGGCCTCGGCCGTGTCGTTGGACACGCGCACCAGCAGGTGGTGCTCGTAGCGGTCGCGCCACTGGCGCATGCGCGCGGGCAGGTGGCTGGGCAGCAGGTTGGTCAGCGCCTGGATCACGCGGTCGGTGACGCCGCGCAGCCCGAAGCGCTCGAAGAAGCCGTCCACGCGGCTCTTGAGAGCGAAGGCGGCCGGCACCCTGGCCGTGCCGAAGCGGTCGATCAGCAGGAAGGTGTCCTTGCCGTATTTCTCGCCGATGTCGTAGGCCGTGCGGTGGATGTACTCACCCGCGATCGGCAGGCGCGGCAGCGCGGTCAGCAGCTCGCGGCGCACGGCCGTGAGGTCGTCGGGCGCATTGCTGCCTATGTAGAAGACGGTACTGGGCTCCTTGGGGAAGGTGTCCAGCCGCACGGCGAACAGGCACAGCTTGCCGGCCGAGCCCGAGGCCTCGAACAGGCGCGAGGGGTCGGCGTTGAAGCGCGCGGGCGTGTCCTCGTCCACGGCGCGCACGGCCTCGGCATAGCGCGGGTCGGAGGCGGCGCGCTGCGCATCGTGGGCGATGTCGGACTCGGTGTAGTCGCCGTTTTGCAGCCGGGTGAGGATTTCCTCGGGCGTGCGGCCCAGGGCGATGCCCAGGTGGTTGACGAGTTCCAGCGAGCCGTCGTCGCAGACACGTGCGTACAGCGCCAGCTCGGTGTAAGCCGGGCCGCGCCGCACCAGGGCGCCGCCCGAGTTGTTGCAGATGCCGCCCAGCACCGAGGCGCCGATGCACGACGAGCCGATCACCGAATGCGGCTCGCGCCCCAGCGGCGCCAGCGCCTGCTCCAGCCGGTCCAGCGTGGCGCCGGGCAGGCAGACCACCTGGGCGCCGCCGCCAATGACCTGCACGCCGGTGATGCGCAAGGTGTTGATGAGCACGATCTCGCGGTCGTAGTCCGCGCCGTCGGGCGTGGAGCCGCCCGTCAGGCCCGTGTTGGCGGCCTGCATGATGACGATGCGCCCGGCCGCCACGGCGGCCTGCACCACCTTCCACTGCTCCAGCAGCGTCGCGGGCCGCACCACGGCCAGCACCGGGCCCTCGCCCGTGCGGTGGCCCTTGCGAAAGCGGCGCGTGGCCTGGTCGTCGGTGAGCACATGGGCGGCGCCCACGGCTTCGCGCAACTGCAGCAGCAGGTCCTCGCGGGAGACGACCGGAGTCTGCAGCGCGCTCATGGCTGGCGCACCAGCAGGTCGCCGGTGATGTCGGATACCTTGCTCACGCTGGTCAGCGTCATGGCCACGCGCATTTCCTTTTCCAATAGTTCCAGCAGGTGCTTGACGCCCGCCTCGCCGGAGGTGGCCAGGGCGTAGATGAAGGCGCGGCCGATCATGGCGCAGTCGGCGCCCAGGGCGATGGCGCGCACCACGTCCAGGCCGTTGCGGATGCCGGAGTCGGCCAGGATCTTGATCTGGCCCTTGACCGCATCGGCAATGGCCGGCAGCGCGCGGGCCGAGGACAGCACGCCGTCGAGCTGGCGGCCGCCATGGTTGGAGACGATGATGCCGTCGGCGCCAAAGCGCACCGCGTCCTTGGCGTCCTCGGGGTCCAGGATGCCCTTGATGACCATGGGGCCCTTCCAGAAGGCGCGTATCCATTCGAGATCCTTCCAGGAGATGGAGGGATCGAAATTGGCGCCCAGCCAGCCGATGTAGTCGGCCAGGCCCGTGGGGCTGCCCCGGTAGGCCGAGATGTTGCCCAGGTCATGCGGGCGGCCCAGCAGGCCCACGTCCATGGACCAGGCCGGGTGCGTGACCGACTGCCAGTAGCGGCGCATGGCGGCATTCGGGCCGCTCATGCCCGAATGCGCATCGCGGTAGCGCGCGCCGGGCACAGGCATGTCCACGGTGAAGACCAGGGTGGAGCAGCCGGCCGCCTGGGCGCGCTCCAGCGCGTTCTGCATGAAGCCCCGGTCCTTGAGCACATAGAGCTGGAACCACATGGGGCGCTTGATCTTGGGCGCCACCTCTTCGATGGGGCAGACCGAGACCGTGGACATGGTGAACGGAATGCCATGGGCGTCGGCCGCGCGCGCGGCCTGCACTTCGCCGCGGCGGCGGTACATGCCCGTCAGGCCCACGGGCGACAGCGCCACGGGAATGGACAGCTTCTCGCCAAACAGCTCGATGCTGGTGTCCAGCCGGCTCATGTCCTTGAGCACGCGCTGGCGCAGCGCCACGGCGGCCAGGTCTTCCACATTGCGGCGCAGCGTCTGCTCGGCATAGGCGCCGCCGTCGATGTAGTGGAACAGGAAGGGCGGCAGGCGCTTTTGCGCCGCTGCGCGGTAGTCGGAGGTGGAGGAGATGATCATGATGGGTGTCTCATGTCTTTCGTATCAGGTCTGAAGTGGGCAGCAGCGCGGGCGCGGCGTCCAGAGGCAGCCGCATGGAGCGCTCGCGCCGCGCGCGGTCCTCGTCCAGGCGCTGGATGGTGGTGCGAACATGCTCCAGGTGCTCGCCGATGCATTCGCGGGCGCGCTGCGGGTCGCCGTCCAGGATGGCCTGCATCAGGCTCTGGTGCTGCACGGTCAGCTCCTGCAGGGTCTGGGGGGCGCTCAGGCGGAACATGTCGTGGCGGTTGCGCTCCACCGTGGACAGCACCACGGTGAACAGGCTGTGCATGACCTGCACCAGCACCAGGTTGTGCGAGGCCTCGGCAATGGCCAGGTGGAACTGCGCGTCGGCACGCGCCGCCAGCTCGGCGTGACCGCTTTGCTGGTGCTGGATCATCACTTCGAAGCAGCGCTGGATATGGTCCTTGTCGCGCTCCGTGGCGCGCTGGGCGGCCAGCCAGGCCGTGCTGGTCTCCAGCGCATGGCGGGTTTCCAGCACGTCGTAACGGTAGTGGGAGTCGGACTCCATGAGGCCGGCCAGCGGCCGCATGGCGTCCTTGAGCCAGTCCGCAGGCTCGGCAGCCGGCGCCGGCTCCTGCAGGTAGGTGCCATCGCCGCGCCGCGCCACCAGCACGCCCTGGCTGGTGAGTTTCTGTATGGCCTCGCGCACCGAGGTGCGCGAGACACCCAGCTCGGCCGCCAGTTGCCGCTCCGCGGGCAGCCGCTGTCCGGGCTGCACTCCGCTGGCCTGCACCAGGGCAAGCAATTTCTCGACAACTTGATCGGCAACGCGCATGGGGATTCTCAGAATTGGTTTTCAGTGATTCACGGCGCTATGCGCCAGCCTCATCGCATGAAACCCGCACTGCCCAAGCCAGGGACACCGAGCAAGGGCCGCCCCGCCGCGAGGGTGTCGTCCCCCTCCCCCGCGAAGCGGGTAGAGAGGGGGAAGGCGCGCAGCGACTCAGGGGGTGTTTCATGTCAATACCCCGGGATCATCCACGTAAATACGTAGGCTTGCAGCGTGGTGATCACCCCGATGATCACGGCGAACATCAGGCTGTGCTTGACCGTGAAGCGGAACAGGTCCGACTCGCGGCCTGCCAGGCCCACGGCCGCGCAGGCAATGGCGATGGACTGGGGCGAGATCATCTTGCCCGTCACGCCGCCCGTGGTGTTGGCCGCCACCGTGAGCACCTGGGGCAGGCCCAGCTGCTGCGCCGTCGTGGCCTGCAGCGCGGCGAACAGCGCGTTGGCCGAGGTGTCCGAGCCCGTGAGGAACACGCCGATCCAGCCCAGGAAGGGCGAGAAGAACGTGAACGCCTGGCCCGTGTGCGCCAGCGCCAGGGCCAGCGTGGCCGACAGGCCCGAGTAGTTGGCCACGAAGGCGAAGGCCAGCACCATGCCGATGGAGTAGATCGGCACGGCCAGCTCCCTGAAGGTCTCGCCCAGCGTGGCCACGGCCTTGGCGGGAGACAGGCGCGTGAAGGTGATGGTGATCAGCGCCGCGATCAGGATGGCCGTGCCGGTGGCCAGCAGCCAGTTGAAGGTGTAGACCGCGCCGTAGGGCGCAGCGGCGGCCACGACGGGGGGCGTCTTCTCCACCAGGTTGTGCAGGAAGGGCACGGGGATGTTGATGACGGTGGAGGCCAGCGGGCCGCCTGCGGCGAACAGCGCCTTGAAGGGCTTGATGCTCCAGACCGTCACCATGGCCGTGAGGATGATGAAGGGCGACCAGGCCTTGATGACGGCGCCTGCTGTCAGCGGTGCACCGGAGGTGATGGCCGGTGCTGCAACTGCCGCAGCCTTGCCGCCCTCGCCTTCCGTGTCGAAACGGAAGATGCGCTTGGGCTGCCAGACCTTGAGGAACAGCGTCAGCGCCACCAGCGAGACGATGGCCGAGGTGATGTCCGGCAGCTCGGGGCCGATGAAGTTGGCCGTGAGGAACTGCACCACGGCGAAGGAGCCGCCGCCCACCAGCACGGCAGGCCAGGTTTCCTTGACGCCGCGCCAGCCGTCCATGATGGCCATCAGCCAGAACAGCACGAGCACGGTCATGAAGGGCAGCTGGCGCCCGGCCATCTGGCCGATGGCGAATGCATCCACGCCCGAGACCTGCCCGGCCACGATGATGGGAATGCCCATGGCGCCGAAGGCCACGGGCGCCGTGTTGGCGATCAGGCACAGGCCCGCTGCATACAGCGGCTTGAAGCCCAGGCCCACCAGCAGCGCCGCCGTGATGGCCACGGGCGCGCCGAAACCGGCAGCACCTTCCAGGAAGGCGCCGAAGCAAAAGCCCACCAGGATGAGCTGCAGCCGCTGGTCTGGCGTGACCGACAGGATGGACGAGCGGATCACGTCGAACTGCCCTGTCTTGACCGAAATCTTGTAGAGGAACACGGCCGCCACGATGATCCAGGCGATGGGCCACAGGCCGTAGAAGAAGCCGTACACGGCCGAGGCCAGTGCCGCGCTCACGGGCATCTTGTAGAACAGCAGCGCCACGCCCAGCGCCAGCGCCACGGTGACGGTGCCGGCCTGGTAGCCCTTGAGACGGAACCTGGTCAGCGCCAGGAAGAAAAAGATGATGGGAATCAGCGCGATCAGCGCCGAGATCCAGATGTTCCCGGCGGGATCGTAGTTCTGCTGCCAGATGGTTTGCATGACCGTGTCTCTAGATGATGGGGAGGGCGCGGTAAGCGCCCCTTGTCGGCCACTCCCTCTCGTCACAGCGTTGGCATGCGGTGCGATCCGCAGTGGATGTCTGCTGGCTGGCTGCAACGGTGACCGGGAGTGTTCCCCGCGCTGGCGCCTTGTGGGGCCATTAGCGAATTGGTCCAACCAATTAAGACCAAATTCAGACCATTGCGCGAAGTGGTGCGATTCTCAGAGCTTTCAAGCCCATAGATGAACAGGGTAAACACCTAAAACAGTGCAGATACTGCACCATGATGTTTATTGGTCAGACCAATTTACGGATTTGTTTTGGTGCAGCGCGCAGCAAGACGCACCGCCAGGGCAGGCCCAGGTGGTGCGCAAAGCGGAAGGAAATCTGAAGAAAAGCAGCGGTGAGGCGAGCGCAAGCGCGGGCGCGGGCGATCAGCGCCGCGCGGGTTCGGCGCTCATGCGCGGCTGGCTGCAGGCCACGGTCCACAGCGCCTCGGCCGCATCGGCCATGTCGGCGCGCTGGCGGTACAGGCGGATCTCCACGGGCACGGACCAGGCATGGCCGCCCGCCAGCACCAGCGCGCCGCTGCGCAGCTCGTCCACGATGAGGCTGCGCGGCAGCCAGGCCACGCCGCGCCCCTCCAGCGCCATGGCCTTGAGCAGGGCCGCATGGTGAGCGGTGAACACGGTCTGCGCGCCCTGGGGCAGCTCGGGCCGGCCATCGCCCTCGCCCGCCGTGCCGGCGCCGCCTGCGCCAAACAGCCCACGCAGGCGCGAACGCATGATGCGCCCCAGCCCCGAGGCCTCGCTGTAGGCCAGCACGGCCAGCGGCAGGGGCTGGCCGCCTCCCGTTGCGGACCCGGCGTCTATGGCATGCAGCGCGCGGCCCGGCGCGTCCGGCCAGGGCGCGGACACGGGCAGCAGCATGTCTTCGGACAGCTGCAGCATGGGGTAGCCGGCCTCGTCCAGCCGGCCCGGCACCTCGGCATGGCCGTGGCACAGCACGAACTGCACGCGCCGCTGCAGCGCCTGGTCCTCGCAGGCGTGAAAGCTGTCCGAGATGGTCTGTATCGGCCCCAGCCGCAACTGCGACTCCAGCGTGCCCAGCCAGCGCGGGAAAAAGGTCAGCGACAGCACATGGGTGGCCGCAAAGCGCAGGCTGGCGGCGGCCTGGTCGTGCGCGGCGCGGGCCTTGATGCGCGCCGCCTCCAGCTTGGCCAGCACATCCTCCAGCAAGGGCTGGAAGCGCTGGCCTGCTGCGGTGAGCGCGGCCGGATGCGCGCTGCGGTCGAACAGCTCGGCGCCCACCCATTCCTCCAGCGCGCGGATGTGCCGGCTGAAGGCGGGCTGGGCGATGGAGCGGGCCTCTGCCGCGCGCGAGAAGTTGCCGCTTTCGGCCAGGGCCAGAAAGTCTTCCAGCCACTCCATGTCAAGGGGGCGATTGCCAGGTCCCATGGTCTCCAGTCGTTGTGGTTCTCGGATGGATAGATGTATGCGATTCGAGTATTGGACCGTGCGGGCGCGGCGGGAAATGATCCATCCGTCGTTCACACACATCCCAAAACGGAGACAAGCCTCATGACTTCCATCTCGAATTATCGCGGCATCATTCCCGCCATTTCCTGCCCCTTCACGCCCGACCACCGCATCGACGAGCCCGCGCTGCGCAGGCTGGCATCGTGGCTGGCAGGCCATGAGGGCGTGGTCGCCGTGATGACCAACGGCCATACGGGCGAGGTGTTCGCGCTGACGCCGGCCGAGCGCGCCGAGGTCACGCGCATCGTGGCCGACGAGCTGCGGGGCCGGCTGCCCGTGATCTCCTCCATCGTCTGCGAAGGCCTGGCCGATGCGGCCGAGCATGCGCGTGCCGCCCAGGCCGCAGGCGCGGTGGCGCTGGATGTGATGCCGCCCCACCACTGGCTGCGCTTCGGCTTCACGCCCGGCCATGCGCTGCAGTACTTCGAGGCCATCCACCGCGCCGCGCCGGACCTGGACCTGGTCTGCCACGTCTACCCGGCCTGGACGCGTGCCTCCTACTCCTCGCAGCTGCTGGCCGAGCTGGCGCGCCTGCCCTACGTGCAGGCCTTCAAGGTGGGCCAGCGCGACATGAACAAGTACGCCCGCGACATCCAGGCCATCCGCGAGGCCAATCCCGCCAAGGCCATCCTGACCTGCCATGACGAGTACCTGCTGGCCTCCATGGTCCAGGGCGTGGACGGCGCCCTGGTCGGCTTCGCCACCTTCATCCCCCAGCTCATCATCGACCTGTGGAATGCCGTCAAGGCCGGCGACCTGAAGAAGGCCATAGCGGTGCAGGCCGTGATCACGCCGCTCAAGGACGCCGTCTACGGCGGCGGCGAGCCCACGGGCGAGGCCCACGCCCGCATGAAAGGCGGCATGTACCTGGCCGGCGTGATCGACGACGCCACCGTGCGCCCGCCCACCGAGGCGCCCAACGCCCAGGAGCTGCAGGCCCTGCGCGCTGCCGTGGCGCAGGCCGGGCTGCTCAAGCGCTGAACGCAGGCCGCAGGCCACACACAGACATAGACACAGGCTCTTGCCGCGCAACCAGCCTGGCCCGGCCCGAGCTGCGCGGCCCCTTCGGACAACAACAAAAGCACGACAGGAGACAAGACACCATGCAACGCCATCATTTCCTCCGCGCGGCCCTGGGCGCTGCCGCAGGCGCCGCCCTGCTGGCGCTGGCCGGCCCGGCCGGTGCCCAGGCCTGGCCTGCCAAGCCCGTGCGCGTGGTCATTCCCTTCCCGCCCGGCGGCACGCTGGACGCCGTGGGCCGGCAACTGGCGCAGAAGCTGGGCGAGCAGACGGGCCAGCAATTCATCATCGACAACCGGCCCGGCGGCAACGGCGTGATCGGCGGCGACATCGTGGCCAAGGCCCCGGCGGACGGCTACACGCTGCTGTTCAACGCCTCCACCTTCACCACGGCGCCCATGACCATGAAGACCGTGCCCTACCAGGTCAACCGGGACTTCGCCCCCGTGGCCCTGGTGGCCAAGGCGCCGCTGTCGGTGGCCATCAACAAGAACCTGCCCATCACCGACATCAAGTCGCTGATGGCCTATGCCAAGTCCCATCCGGGCAAGATGACCTTTGCCGTGGGCTCCATCGGCTCGGCAGGCCACCTGTCCACCGAACTGCTCAAGCGTGCGGGCCAGCTGGACTACCTCATCGTCCCCTACAAGGGCACGGCCCCCGCCTTCCAGGACCTGATCGGCGGCCAGATCGACGGCTTCATCGACCCCATCCTGGGCTCCCTGCAGTACCACAAGGGCGGCATGCTGCGCGTGGTGGCGGTCACCTCGGCCCAACGCGCGCCCAGCCTGCCCGATGTGCCCACGGTGGGCGAGACCATTGCCGGCTACGAGTTCTACAGCTGGTACGGCCTGTGGGCGCCGGCCAAGGTGCCGGCCGACATCATCAAAAGGCTCAACACCGAGGTCAACAAGGCGCTGGCGGGCGATCTCAAGGACAAGCTGCGCGAGCAGGGCCTGCTGCTGTCGCCGGGCAGCGTGGAGGACTTCGCCAGGTTCCAGGCCAGCGACATGGAGCGCGCCCAGAAGATCGTGACCGAGGGGAACATCCGTGTCGAATGAACTGCGCCACGCCGTGGTCACCGGCAGCAGCAGCGGCATAGGCCGCGCCATTGCCCAGTCGCTGCTGGATGCAGGCTGGCGCGTGACCGGCCTGGACCTGGCGCCCGCCAGCCTGGCGCATGAAGCCTTCCACCCGCTGCGCGTGGACCTGTGCGACGGCCTTGCCATTGCCCAGGCGGCCCAGGCCAACCGGGACCGGCCCGCCCCCGATGCCCTGGTCCATGCCGCAGGCGTGCTGCGCGTGGGGCCGCTGGGCCTGCTGGACCACGCGGGCGGCGAGCTCATGTGGCGCCTGCATGTGGATGCCGCCACGCGGCTGGCCGACGCCATCGTGCCCGGCATGGCCGCGCGCGGCGGCGGGCGCGTGGTCTTCATCGGCAGCCGCGTGGCCCAGGGCATGCCCGGGCGCGGGCAGTACGCGGCCACCAAGGCCGCGCTGGTTGCGCTGGCACGCAGCTGGGCCGCTGAAGTCGCTGGCCAGGGCGTGACGGTGAACGTGGTCTCCCCGGCTGCCACGGCCACCGCCATGCTGGGCGACCCCGCCCGTGCCGGCAGCGCGCCGCGCCTGCCGCCGCTGGGCCGGCTGATAGAGCCGGCCGAGATCGCCGCCCTGGTCGGCTACCTGCTGTCGCCGCAAGCCGCCGCCATCACCGGGCAGGACATCGCCATCTGCGGCGGCTCGTCGCTGCCGCGCTGAGATCACCCCGACACCCATCCTTCATCCGCAAGCACCATGAAAATCGTCAACATCCTCGAATCCACCCGTCCCATCAAATCGGACATCCGCAACGCCTACATCGATTTCTCGAAGATGACGCTCAGCCTGGTGGCCGTGGTCACGGACGTGATCCGCGACGGCCGCCCCGTCATCGGCTACGGCTTCAACTCCAACGGCCGCTACGGCCAGGGCGCGCTGATGCGCGAGCGCTTCATCCCGCGCGTGCTGGAGGCCGAGCCCGCCAGCCTGCTGGACGACAGCGGCGACAACCTGGACCCGCACAGGATCTGGGCGCGCATGATGATCAATGAAAAACCCGGCGGCCACGGCGAGCGATCGGTGGCCGTGGGCACCATCGACATGGCCGTCTGGGACGCCACGGCAAAAATAGCGGGCAAGCCCCTGTACCAGCTGCTGGCCGAGCGCTACGGCAGCGGCACGCCCAACCCGCGCGTCTTCGTCTATGCCGCTGGCGGCTACTACTACCCCGGCAAGGGCCTGGACGGCCTGCGCCGCGAGATGGAAAGCTACCTGGAGCGCGGCTACTCGGTGGTGAAGATGAAGATCGGCGGCGCCTCGCTGGCCGAGGACTGCGAGCGCATCGAGTCCGTGCTCAAAATTCTGGGCCCGGGCCAGCAGCTGGCCGTGGATGCCAACGGCCGCTTCGACCTGGCCACCGCGCTCGACTATGGCCGCGCCCTTGGCCAGTACCCGCTGTTCTGGTACGAGGAAGCCGGCGACCCGCTGGACTACGAACTGCAGGCCCGCCTGGGCGAGGTCTACCAGGGTCCCATGGCCACGGGCGAGAACCTGTTTTCCATGCAGGACGCGCGCAACCTGATCCGCCACGGCGGCATGCGCCCGGACCGCGACTGGCTGCAGTTCGACTGCGCGCTCAGCTACGGCCTGGTCGAGTACCTGCGCACGCTGGACATGCTCAAGGCCCATGGCTGGTCGCCCAGCCGCTGCATTCCGCACGGCGGCCACCAGATGTCGCTGGCCATTGCCGCCGGCCTGGGCCTGGGCGGCAACGAAAGCTACCCCGACCTGTTCCAGCCCTATGGCGGCTTCCCCGACGGCGTGAAGGTGGACAACGGCCACGTCACCCTGCCGCCGCTGCCGGGCATAGGCTTCGAGGGCAAGGCCGACCTGATCGCCGAGATGCGCGCGCTGGCGGCCTGAGGCGCACCCCATATCTGACGCTCCCCAACGGAAAAGCCCGCTCCCTACAATGCAGCCTCAGCGGTCGGTGTACCGCCCTTGTACCTTCGGCGCCCGGTCATCCCGGGCGCCCATTAAACCGCCGTGTATCCGGACGGCGGTGGCTGATTGAACGGAGCCCATCCATGAACCACATTCCTGCGCGCCGCTCGGCGCTGCGCCAGGCGGCTGCCTGCGTGCTGGCCGCCTCCACCCTGTCCAGCCTGCCTGCGCTGGCCGCCGAACCCGCCGTGCTGCGCGTCTCGGCCATCCCGGATGAAGCTCCCACCGAGCTGCAGCGCAAGTTCGAGCCGCTGGGCAAGTACCTCTCGGCCCAGACCGGCATGAAAGTGGTGTTCACGCCCGTGACCGACTACGCCGCCGTGGTCGAGTCGCTGGCCACGCGCAAGCTGGACCTGGCATGGCTGGGCGGCTTCACCTTCGTGCAGGCCAAGATCCGCACCAACGGCACGGCCATCCCCATCGTGCAGCGTGAGGAAGACGCCAAGTTCACCTCCAAGTTCATCACGGCCAACCCCGCCATCAAGACCCTGGCCGACCTCAAGGGCAAGAGCTTCGCCTTTGGCGCGCCCTCGTCCACCTCGGGCAGCCTGATGCCGCGCTTTTTCCTGCAGCAGGACGGCATCAACCCCGAGAAGGACTTCAAGACCGTGGCCTTCTCCGGCGCGCATGACGCCACCGTGGCCTTCGTGGCCGCAGGCAAGGCCGAGGCCGGCGTGCTCAACGCCTCGGTCTGGGACAAGCTGGTGGAGACCAAGAAGGTCGATACCAGCAAGGTGCGCGTGTTCGCCACCACGCCGCCCTACTTCGACTACAACTGGACCGTGCGCGGCGACCTGGACCCGGCCCTGGTCAAGAAGCTGACCGACGCCTTCCTGGCGCTGGACCCGGCCAAGCCCGAGCACAAGGCCATCCTGGAGCTGCAGCGCGCCGCGCGCTTCGTGCCCACCCAGGCCTCGAACTACGAAGGCATCGAGGCTGCCGCCAAGTCGGCCGGCCTGCTCAAGTAAGCCGCAGCAGGCGCAATCCATGAGCTTTGAACTGGAAGGCGTGGGCCTGACCCACGCCGGCGGCGGCATTGCGCTGCGCGGCGTGACGCTGGCCGCACGCCAGGGCGAGGCCATTGCGCTGATCGGCCCCTCGGGCGCGGGCAAGACCACGCTGCTGTCCGTCATCGGCACGGCGCTGGCGCCCAGCCAGGGCCGGCGCAGCGTGCTGGGCAACGAGGTGCCTGCGTCCAGCGCGGGCGCACCCCGGCTGCTGCGCGCGCGCATCGGCACGGTGCACCAGGCGCCGCCCATACCGCCGCGCCAGCGCGTGGTCACGGCGGTGCTGGCCGGGCGGCTGGGCCGGTGGCCGGCGTGGAAGGCGCTGGCTTCGCTGCTGTACCCACAGGACACCGCTGGCGCGCGCGAGGCCCTGGCCCGCGTGCAGCTGGCAGACAAGCTGTTCGCGCGCTGCGACCAGCTCTCCGGCGGGCAGTTGCAGCGAGTGGGCATTGCCCGCGTGCTCTACCAGCAGGCCGAGCTCATCCTGGCCGACGAGCCCGTGGCCGCGCTGGACCCAGCCCTGGCCCTGTCCACCGTGCAACTGCTGGTGCACGAAGCCGCCGCGCGCGGCGCCACCCTGGTGGCCAGCCTGCATGCCGTGGACCTGGCGCTGGCCTGCTTTGCGCGCATCGTGGGTATCCGCGATGGCGCCATCGCCTTCGACCTGCCGGCGGCTGAAGTCACGCAGGAACACCTGCGTACGCTGTATGGGTCCGAGCATCCTGGCGATGATCCCTCCCGCCCTGCGTGGACACCCGCGCCCGCCGCCTTTGCCGCACCGCTGTCCGCATCCGCATGCCGTTGAGTTCCGATCTGCACGCGCTGCGTGATCCCGCCGCGCCCCGCCGCCTCGGCGCACTGGTACTCGCCGCCGTCGTTCTGTGGCCGCTGTTCCAGGGCGCAGGCTTCAGCCTGGGCGCGCTGTTCGATCCCGGCAACCTGCAGGTCATCGGCCGCTTTCTGGCCACGTTTCTGCCGCCCGAGACCGGGCGCGACTTCCTCGGCTACCTGGGCCGCGCCACGCTGGAGACCCTGGCCATTGCCACGGCCGGCATGGCCCTGGCCTTTGTGCTGGCCGTGCCGCTGGCCTACCTTGTCACGGGCGCCGCGCGCGAGCGGCGGGCGCTCAAGCCCGTCACGCGCGGCCTGCTCACCATCCTGCGCGGCGTGCCCGAGCTGGTCTGGGCCCTGGTCTTCGTGCGCGTCTTCGGCCTGGGGCCGGCCGCTGGCGTGCTGGCCCTGGGACTGACCTATGGCGGCATGCTGGCCAAGGTCTATGCGGAAATCCTGGAGTCGGCCGACCCCGCACCCGCACGTGCCCTGGCGCAGGCGGGCGCGCGCCGGCCGCTGGCCATGCTCTACGGCCTGCTGCCCCAGGCAGCGCGCGAGCTGACCTCGTACACCGTCTACCGCTGGGAGTGCGCCATACGCGCCTCGGTGGTCATGGGCTTTGTGGGCGCGGGCGGCCTGGGCCAGCTCATGGACCAGGCCATGAAGATGCTCAACGGCGGCGAGGCCTCCACCATCTTGCTGACCTTCATGCTGCTGGTCTGGGGTGCCGACCTGCTCTCGCGCGGCCTGCGCCGCGCGCTGGACACGCCACCCGCCGCGCGTGCCAGCGCCTGGGGCTGGCGCAGCGCCCTCACCTGCGCCGCCCTGGCGCTGGGCGTGGCCGCCAGCTTTGCCATGCTGGAGATGGACCTGCCCTCGCTGTTCACCGGCGCGGCGGGCCGGTCCATGCTGGAGTTCGTCATCAGCTTCTTCCCGCCCGACACCAGCGCCGAATGGCTGCGCAAGGTGGCCGTGGGCGTGTGGGAGACGCTGGCCATCTCCGTGGTAGGCACCCTGCTGGCGGCCGTGCTGGGCCTGCTGCTGGCGTTGCCGCGCTGGCGCGCTCCCTGGAGCCTGGTGCTCAACGTGCTGCGCTCCGTGCCCGAGCTGGTCTGGGCCACCATCACCGCCCTGGCCGTGGGCCTGGGCCCGTTCGCAGGCGCGCTGGCGCTGGCGCTGCACACGGCGGGCGTGCTGGGGCGCCTGTATGCCGAGGCCCTGCAGAACCAGCCCGCCGCCCCCACCCAAGCGCTGCGCCTGTCCGGCAGCGGCCGCGCCATGGCCTTCCTCTACGCGACGCTGCCCGGCGCCGCGCCGCAGTTGCTGGCCTATACGCTGTACCGCTGGGAGATGAACATCCGCATGGCCGCCATCCTGGGCTTCGTGGGCGCGGGCGGGCTGGGGCAGCTGCTGTACTTCGAGCTGTCGCTGTTCCACTATGCCCAGGCCAGCACCGTCATCATCGCCATGCTGGCGCTGTCCGTGGCCGTGGACTGGGCCAGCGCGGCGCTGCGCAGGCGCATGGGTTAGGCCGAGGCACCCTCGCCTTCCTCCTCGACCAGGTAGTCGATCAGCGCCCGCAGCTTCAGCGGCACATGGCGCGTGGGCGCATAGACCGCATGCACCACGCGCGGCGCGTACTTGCCGCACAGCGCCCAGCCCGGCAGAACGGGTGCCAGCTGCCCGGCCTGCAGCGCCGCCTGCGCGGCAAAGTCGGCCACCACGCCTATGCCCGGCCCCTGCTGCAGCGCGTGGATGATGCCCAGGCTGCTGGCAATGGTGATGGGCGTATTCACCAGCAGACGCGTGGCGGGCGCGGCCGCAGGGTGGAGCGGGCGCAATTCCACCTCGTTCTGGAACTGCCCGTAGCCCAGGCTGATGAAGGGATGCGCCAGAAGTTGCCCGGGCTCCGTGATCTGCGCATGCCGCGCCAGATAGCCGGGCGTGGCCACCAGCACATAGCGGATGGTCTTGAGCGGCCGCGCCACCAGCCCCGGCGCGATCTGGCCCGGCACGCTGATGCGCAGGCCCAGGTCCAGCCCCTCGGCCACCAGGTCCACCATGCGGTCCGTCATGTCCACCTGCACCTGCACCTCGGGCCAGCGCGCGCAAAAACCCGGCAGCAGTGGCGACAGCCAGATGTCGCCCAGCACGGCCGGCGCGCTGATCTTCAGCAGCCCGCGCGGCTGCTGGCGCAGCTGGCCGGCCAGCGCCTGCACGGCCTGGGCATCCGCCACCAGCCGCAGGCAGGCCTGGTGGATCTCGGCCCCCGCCTCGGTCAGCGACAGCGAGCGCGTGGTGCGCTGCAGCAGCCGCAGCCCGAAATGCGCCTCCAGCCGCCCCACGCTGCGGCTCACGGCCGAGGTCGTCAGCCCCAATTGCCGGGCCGCGCCCGCAAAGCTCTGGTGCTCCACCACGCGGGCGAAGACCAGCATTTCATCCAGGGGCATGGCGGTATCGGGCAAGGCGCCACTCCGGTCTTTGTTGCATGGCAGGCAATATTAATTTGAATGACTGGCGGATTGTTGATTGATTGCAGGGTCTGCAAGATACGCCCATGCGCTCCATACCGAAGCGCGCCCAGGAATCGACACCATGTCCCACAGCCCCAGCCTCACCTCTGCAACCTCACCCACACGGCCCCGAACCAGCCAGGGCGGCACCTGGCGCATGCTGCTGGCCATGGCGCTGTCGGGCACCATCGGCCTGCTCGTCGTGGAAAGCGCGCTGCCGCCGCTGCTGGTCGTATTCGCCCGCTGCGTGCTGGGCGCACTGGGCCTGGGCCTGTGGCTGGCTTGGCGGCGCGAATGGGTCGCCCCTCAAGGCCGGGAATGGCTGTGGCTGGCCGGGGGCGGCATCGCCCTGGTATTGAACTGGGTCGCCCTCTTCAGCGCCTACCACTACAGCTCCATCGCCGTGGCCACCGTGGTCTATCACGTGCAGCCCTTCATGCTGCTGGCCCTGTCGGCGCTGCAGGGCGAGCCCGTCGAACGCCGCAAGCTGCCCTGGCTGCTGCTGGCCCTGCTGGGGGTGGCACTGAGCAGCGGCCTGGTCGGGCTGGACGGCATGGATGCATCGCATGCTGGAACAGGCGCATGGGTCGGCGTGGCCCTGGCCCTGCTGGCCGCCGCTCTCTACGCAGGCACCACGGTCGCCACGCGCCGCCTGGGCCACATGCCCTCGGCCCAGATCGCCATGCTGCAGATGCTTGCGGGCGGACTGGTGCTGAGCCTGTGGGCCCTGCCGCTGCTCACCCATATCGCCGCAGCCAGCCCACAGTTGCTGTCAGCGCGGGCCGCCTCCATGGTGCTGACCCTGGGACTGGTCCATACGGCCTTCATGTACACGGTGATGTATGCCGCATTCCAGCGGCTGCCGGCGCCCGCCATTGCGGCACTGTCTTTCGTCTACCCCGCCATGGCCTTGCTGGTGGACCTGGTCTGGTTTGGCGCTGTGCCGTCGGCGGCGCAGTGGGCGGGGATGGGCTTCATCCTCGTCGCAGTCGTGGGTCATCGCGCAGGCATTGCATTGCGCCGCCATTGAGCCCCTGTGAATTCCGGAGATTTCCGGAATTCATCCATCCTTCATGAAATGCACCCAATTGTTTCAATATATTTCCAATAAAGAGATGCACAGTACATTTCGAATTATTTATATCCCTTCAGCCCGTATGCTCTGCCGGCTTTCCGCCATTCGCATTCATTCAGCCGGAATACAGAGGGAGAAATAATTGGCCACTATCGAAAAAGGATTGATGGTAGACAAAAGCGTCGAAGTCAAGACCTATCCATCCATAGAGCACGGCGCCTTGCTGGCCGTAACCTCCATCGTGCTGCACCGCACAGACTCGTCCACGGCCGCCAGCGTGCTCAATGCCTACAAGAGCGGCCAGAAGACGGGGGCGCACTTTCTGATCGAGAAGGACGGGAAGATCTACCAAACCGCCAGTCTGGAAAAGATCTGCTGGCATGTGGGAATTCTTCAGCCGCGCTGCGTCAACGAGAGCACCTGCGATCCCACGGAACTCAAGAACATCAATGCCCTGCTGCACCAAAAGGGCCTGAGCTTCAGCAAGCGGGCCAAGAATGTGTCATCGCACGAGAACACAAAGGCCTACCCGTTGCGCTATCCGGCCAACAGCGACTCCGTGGGCATCGAGGTGGTGGGCCGTTTCCTGCCATCGACCAAGGATTACGAGGCGCCCACCCAATCGCAGCTGTTCCAGACCAAATGGCTGACCCAGCAATTGGTGGACCACTACAAGCTCAAACTGCTGTCCGATGTCTACTCCCACGGCGCCATTGCCCGCAAGGAGGCGACCGAAGGCGCCCAATTGCTGCGCTACATCTTCACGGGAGCCTGAGCCATGCCATCCAGCCAGCTTTTCAACAATCCCTCTCGCAGCCTGCGCATTGCCGCCTGGGCTGCCGTGATGCTGTGCCTGCATGCGCCGTTGCAGGCCTCATCTACTTCCACATCCACGCCCAAGCACGCGGCCAAGGCGGCACCCATTTCCGTCATCGGCCCGGTCACCCGTTCCGTGGGCACGGGCGAGACCATGGGATGCGAGAAAGTCAGCCTGGACGCCGCCGACGTGGCCCGCTATTTCGCGACGGCAAAGCAAGTCTCGGCTGGCAGCTTCCACGAGGAATCCATCATCCTGCCCTGCAGTTTCAGCGGACGGCTGCTGCGCTCGGGCAAGGTCTATGAATGGAATATCAACGCCGCCGGTGCCGGCTACCTGCGCAGTGAAGATGGTGAACAGGACCTGCGCTACCTGTGCCGCAAGGCCTGCGAGAAGGCATTGCCGCAGTTGACGGGGCTTTGACCTGTTGTTCAGACATTGTCTACAAAGGCGTCTTGTCACTCCGATTGAGTGGCGCCCCATCCTCCTGTCAAACACAGCGGATACGATGGCGCCTTCCACAATATTCCCAACAGACCATGGACCGACTGATTTCCCAAGGAATGCATTCCTTCAGCCAGGGCGACCACGCGCGCATGCATGCGCTATGGTCCGGCACCACGGTTTTCAGCCATCTGGACAACGAAGCGATTGCCAGCCTCTTGACCAGTATTCAGGCCACTGCCGAATCAGGCCAGGGTAGCGAATGGTCATGGCTGATGCTGTGCCTGGTGTATCTCGATTCCAGTGACCAATTCACCGAGGACCGCAGTGCGGCATTGCGCCAGGTCGGCGAATGGGCACAGCGCGCACTGGCGATGTCACCAGGCAATGCCTATGGACACCGCTATTTGGGCAGTGCCCACTATTGGCTGGACGAACCCGAGCCCGCGCTGGCCGCCTACCGCAAGTCTCATGCCTTGCAGCCCCAGGCGGACTTGCAAGCCCGCATCTTCGAGATGGAGCATGCCGTGCCCTGGCGCAGCATCTTTTCCTATCCCGAGTTGGCTGATAGCCCGGCGGCACCCGACTACTACACGGCCGGCGTGACCGTGGGCAAGTGGAAGCGCCCCGACACGGATGCAGCGGCCCTGCAGGAAATCGAGCGCCTGCAGACCACACTCTACGAACGCTGTCTGGAGCGCTTCGCCAGCGCCGGCACGCCGGCAAACGGCCAGGAGGCCGCGCCCGCCGCGCTGGACATCCACACCTATGCCATGTGCTGCAACAACCTGGGCGTGCTGTACAACGCGCAGGAACAGTACGAGCAGGCGGCCGCCGTCCTCGAAGCCGGGCTGCAGCAGACCTGTTTCCAGGCCCTGCTGGAAAACCTGCGCCATGCCTATCGGCAACTGGGGAACCGCAAGCAAGCCACCGACCTGTCACTGCTGCTGATGGAGGACTACGCGCTTGATACCGGCCTGTATCTGGACTGCGCGCAGACCGCGTGCGCCTATCTCAACGAGACCAGCCACCACCAAGACGTCCTCGACATCGTGGCCGAAGCCGAGCGCCGCTATGCGCAGCTTTCGCCGCAGCAACAGCAAGCGCAATGGGAAGTTCGCAGCATGAGCTTCGTTCATGCGCACAAGGTCACCGCCCTCAGGGCCCTGGGCCAGCTCAAGGCCTCGCACCTTCAGCCTGAACTGGTCGAGATCGCCCAGCGCCACGATCCGGGCGATGCCCAATTGCTCGGCATACGCGCCCACATGCAGGGAGCCCGCCAGCAGGTGGGGGGAAAAGGCGGATTCTGGTCGCGCCTGTTCGGCTGAGCCACACCGGGCGACCGGGCCACCAAGAAATGTAGGGCACCCAAGATGCTGGCAACCCTCAAAACACCCCCAGCGCCAGCCCGGCCCCCATCGCCTCCCCCAACGCCCGGCACTGCTCCAGCTCAGCTGCGGCAATCCGCTTGGGCGCCAGGATGGCTTTGGTGGTCTGGGCGTGGGTGCAGATGATCAGGGGCTCGGCCACGGGCTTGAGGCGCCAGCCGGTGGCGATGCGGGCGATCTGGCGGGCGGCGTTCTGGCCGTCGCTGCCCGCGCAGATGAGGCTGGCATAGGGCCTGCCATTGAGGTGCTCCAGCGCCGCGTAGTAGCTGCGGTCGAAGAAGTCCTTGAGCTGCCCGCTGATGGCGGCCAGGTTTTCCGGGGTGGCGAAGAGGTAGCCGTCGGCGGACAGCACATCGTCGGGGCCGGCCGCGGAGGCATGCAGCAGGCGCACCTGCACGCCCTGGCCTTCGGCCGCTGCGCCGTCGCGCGCGGCCTCGGCCATCTGGCGGGTGCCGCCGGTCATGGAGTGGTAGACGATCAGCAGGGTCTTGCTTGCGTTCATGCCGCGAGCATAGACCGATGGAGGGAGAACCGGGCCGCTCCCGCCACGATGCGGCTCAGGTAACCCCCCTGCCGGCCCCATCCGTCAGCGACGCCACGGAAGGCCTGATCCATTGCGGATCATCGAGCTGCCGTTGAATGCAGTCGCGCAACCATTGATGCGCGGGATCCGCCTGATGGCGCGGATGCCAGGCCATGCGCATGGGCTGCACCTGTACTTCGATGGGCAAGGCAAACACCACCAGCCCCAGCGATGCAGCCATGCCATGCGCCGTGCGTGTCGGCACGCAGGCCACCAGGTCGGTGCGGGAGGCCGCAATCAAGGCCGAGAACGAACTGGGCACCAGCAGCGCCAGTTGCCGCTGTAGGCCCAGCGCCTCCAGGGCAGCGTCCACGGGCGAGCTTTCACCCGGGCGCTGGGTGATGCCGACGTGGCGCGCGGCGGCGAACTGCGCGGCGCTCGGCCGTTGCGACTTTCTGGCGGACTTCAACAGGGGATGGCCGGCGCGCACGACGCCCACCAAGGTCTGCTCCGATATCACCAGGCTCTCGGTTTCCGGGTCCATGCTGCGAAAGCTGCCCACGTCCAGGTCGATGCGGCCTTCGCGCAGGGCCCCCGGGTCGGCATGGGTTTCGGGCAGGAACTGCAGGCTGGCCAGCGGCATTTCCGCCTCCAGCGCACGCGAGAGGCTGGCACCGAAGACGACGGCAATGCCTTCGGGCGCCCGCACCACGAAGCGGCGGCGCAGGCCCGCCAGTCCTCCCGCGTCGACAGGGTCCTGCAGCGCCCGCGCCTGGGCCAGCAGCGCGCGCACCGGCTCCGCCAGGGCCAGGGCGCGCGGCGTGGGCACGAGGCTGCGGCCCGCACGCACCAGGATGGGATCGCCAAACGCCTCCCTGATGCGTGCCAGCGTATGGCTCATGGCGGGAGTGCTCAGGTGCATGCGCCCGGCCGCCTGCGTCACGCTGCCGGTGCTGAGCAAGGCATCCAGTGCAATCAGCAGGTTGAGGTCGTATGTGTTCGCCATGCGAAATCATACGTTCAATACATTGCACTGTACAAAATCCATACCGCTCCCGACACTGGCGGCCGTTACCTCAACCCAAGCCCTCGCCGCTGCACGCCCATGACGCCCACGCCCACAACCTCGCTGACTTCCCCGCCCGGTCGGCGGAACCTGCCCCGGCTTTGCTTCGCCATGCTCGTGCTGACGCTCGTCCTTGCGGCCCTGGACCAGACCATTCTTTCGACCGCCCTGCCCGTGATGGCCCGCGAACTGCCGGGCCATTGGCCGCTGGCCTGGGTGTTCTCGGCCTATCTGCTGGCGGCCACCGTGGTGATTGCGCTGTACGGGCGGCTGGCCGATGTGCTGGGCAGAAAGCCCATGCTGCTGCTGGCCATCGGCCTGTTCCTGGCCGGCTCCCTGGCCTGTGGTGCCAGCCATGACCTGCAGCAGCTGGTGTTGGCGCGTGCCCTGCAGGGCGCGGGCGGCGGCGGGCTCATGACGCTGACGATGCTGACCCTCGCCGACCTGTTTGCGCCTGAACAACGGGCCCGCTACCAGGGCCTGCTGGGCGCCGCCTATGGCGTATCGACCATGGTCGGCCCGCTGCTGGGCGGGGCGCTGGTGGAGCATCTGTCCTGGCACTGGGCGTTCTGGCTGAATGTGCCGCTCGCAGGGCTGGCCTGGGGAGTGCTGGCATGGGCGCTGCCCGCCAGGGCGGCTGCGCCGGAGGCTGCCGCCGAGCCCCGGCCCCGCCAGCGCATCGACTGGCTGGGTGCCGTGTTGCTGGCCGCAGCCCTGGTCAGCCTGCTGCTGGCCACCCAGCACAGCCACCTGAATCTGCCCGAGCAGCTGTCGCTGTGGGTGCTGCTGGCCCTGGGCGCCAAGTTCGCCCTGGCATTCTTCGTGCGCCAGCGCCGCGCCACCCATCCGCTGCTGCCCCTGTCGCTGTTTGCCCACCCGGCCTACGCGGCGGTCAGTTTCCTGGCCCTGTCCACGGGCGTTGCGCTGTATGCGGCCGTTGTCTTCCTTCCGCAGTATCTGCAGATTGGCCTGCACCTGTCGCCTACCGGTTCCGCCTGGCACCTGGCGCCACTGATGGCCGGCATCACCGCAGGGGCCATTGGCAGCGGCCGGCGCCTGCGCGCCCAGACGCCAGCCGCGTCGCTCGCCCGGGTGGCCTGCGTGCTGATGCTGCTGTCGTTCGGGCTGATCACCGCGGCCTTGCACTGGCTGCCGCAGGCGCCGCTGGCCCTGTCCGCAGGACTGCTGCCGCTGGGCCTGGGACTGGGGCTGATGTTTCCCATCATCACCGTGGTGGCGCAGCGTGTGTCGCCGGCCCGGCACCTGGGCATTGCCACGGCGGCACCCGTCATGCTGCGCAGCCTGGGCGGCGCCGCCGGCGTGGCCTTGCTGGCAGCCCTGCTCACCCATTTGATGAAACAGGAGCTGGCTGCGGCCAGCCCCCTGGCAGCACAGGCCGATGCCGTTACCGCCGCGCTGGGCCACGGGCTGCAGGCCATCTTCGGCTGCGCGGCGCTGGCGGTTCTGGCGGCGTTGGCTGCCTGCCGATGGCTGCCGGCGCGCAAAGCCGCAGCCCGTGACGGCCAGGGAGCCCCTGCGGCGCAGAGCGCCGCCATTCGCCGAGGTGCGGAAGGCGCCTAGGCCGCCAGGTGCCTCAGAAATGCCTCAGAAATCCACCGAAGCCGATACCACGAAGGTGCGCGGAATCATCGGCGAGACGGCGCCCCAGGACGTGACACCGGCCCAGGCCTTGCGGTCGGCCACGTTCTGCACCGTGGCGCGCAGCGTGGTCTTGCGGCCCGCGATGCGGGTGGCATAACGCAGGCCCAGGTCGGTGCGTGTCCAGCCCGGGATGCGCAGGCGGTTGGCCTGGTCCACGAACTGGGCGCCGGTGTATGCCAGGTCGCCGACCAGGGTCAGGCCCTCAAGGGCGGGCACATCCCATTCCACGCCCAGGTTGGCCAGCAGGCGCGAGGTGCCGATGGGCCGGTTGCCCACCAGCGCAGGCGTGGCCGAGCGCGTGATCTCGGGCTTGAGCCAGGTCACGCCACCGAGCAGGCGCAGGCCGCGCGCGGCCTCGCCGTAGGCATACAGCTCCATGCCCAGGTTGCGCTGCTCGCCATTGGTCTTGTAGACGCCCTGGTCCAGGCCGCCGCTGGGTTTTTCAATGCTGAACAGGGCGGCCGTGGCCATGAAGCTGCCGAAGTCGTACTTGCTGCCCACTTCGTACTGGCGGCTCTTGTAGGGACGCAGCACCTCGCCGTAGTTGCTGGCCGCGGGCGGCGCGATGTCGCCCTTGCTCAGGCCTTCGATGTAGTTGGCGTAGAGGCTCCAGTTGGGCGCCTGGCGCCAGACCACCCCCACGGCGGGCGTGGTCACGCTCTCGTCGTAGACATTGGCGGTGCCGCCCGTGAGCACGTTGTAGTTGGTGGACTTGATGGCCTGGTGGCGCAGGCCCAGCGACAGTTGCAGCCGGTCCTGCAGCAGCGAGAGCGTGTCCACCAGCGCCAGGCTGGTGTTGCGGTTGTCATGGATGCGCGGAATGACCGAAGGCCGCGCAATGCTCTGCGGCGCGTGGGCAATGGGCGCATAGATGTTGGACACCACGGTGGAGCCCGCCTGCAGCGCGCGGTGAAAATCCTCGCGGTAGCTGGCCAGCTGCAGCGTGACCGAATGCTTGACACCGGCCAGCGCAAAGCGCGAGCGCAGGCCCGCGTCGATGGTGCTGCGGTCCACGTCGAACACCGCGTAGGTGGGCGTGATGCTGGTGGCGCCCGCCGCACTGGTCAGGCGCGGGGCCGAGTCGTAGATGCGGTCCACATCGGCGCGCGACTGGCCGATGTTGGCGAACAGCGTGAGCTGCTGCGTGAGGTCCAGTTCGGTGCGCAGCAGCACGGCGCGCTCGCGGTTCTTGGACCATTCCCAGGGCTGGGTCACGTTGCGCCGGCCATCGGGCGCAGCAGGCATGGAGGTGAGTCCCGTAGGCATGATGGGCCGGCCCACGCCGTCGATGCGCTCGTCCTGCGAGAGCAGGTCCAGCGTGGCACGGAAGCGCTCCACCTCGTAGTCCAGCGCCACGGCCAGCACATGGCCGTCGGTGCTTTGATGGTCCATGGACGTATCGCCGCCGTACTTGCTGGCGTTCACACGGATGCCGTACTGGGCCTCGTCGCCGAAGCGCCGGCCCACGTCGGCATGGGCACGCCAGAGGCTGTCCGAAGTCCAGCCCGTGGTCAGCCGCGCCACGTCTTCATTGGCACGCTTGGGCGCGATGTTGATCACCCCGCCCACCGAGCCATTGGGCGACATGCCGAACAGCAGCGCGCCGGGCCCCTTGACCACCTCGATGCGGTCCACGTACTCGGTGCGCACGCGGTAGTTGGGAGCAATGCCGTAGATGCCGTCAAAGGCGATCTCGCCCGAGTTGCCCTCCCAGATCGGAAAGCCCCGGATATAGAGGTTGTCCACGTTGCCGCCCGGCAGCACGGTGTAGCGCACGGAAGGGTCGCGGTTCACCGCCTCGGCAATGGTGCCGGCCTGCTGGTTGCGCACGGCCTCGGACGTGTAGCTGGTGGTGCTGAACGGCGCCTGCATGTTGCCGGTATTGCCCAGCACGCCCAGGCGCACGCCCTTGGCCACCTGCCCGCCGGCGTAGGGCGCGGGCAGCAGGCTCACATACTGGTCGCCGGCCGTGACGGTGATCTCGGACAGGCGGTGCGCGTTCTCAGGCGCGTTGGCGGCAGTGGGAAGCAGGGTCAGCGTACCGCCCTCGATGCGCCCCTGCAGGCCGCTGCCCTGAAGCAATGCCGCCAGGCCCTGGCGCACATCGTGGCTGCCGTTGAGCGCCGGGGCCTGCCGGCCCTGCACCAGTTCGGAGGAGTAGGTGAGCTGCAGCCCCGCCTGGCGCGCAAACTGGCTCAGCGCCTGGGCCAGCGGCTGGGCCGGCACGTCGAAGGACACCGATTGCGCGGCGGCCAACTGCAGTTGCAGGCCCAGCACCAGGCCTGCACATGCATGAAAAACCGCTGTGCGGCGGAGACGGAGGCGGAATCGGAATCGGGAGGACTTGGGAGCGGACATAAGGACTTTCTGGAAGACAGGCTCATTGCGAATCGCCGGCACAGGCAGGGCGCCCGGCCTTTCATATGCAAATACGAGTCACTCCCAAAAACCCTGAAAAAAACTTCACGGCTCCGCGCGCCCGCCGCGCCGCGCAATCCGCAGGCCGCCGTCGTCCAGCACGCTGACCTGCACCGGGGCGAACTGCGGCAGCCCGCGCAACCATCGCTCGGCCTGGGCAATGCGCACATGGCCGCTGATGGCCAGTTGCGCCGCGCCCTCCTCCACCACCAGGCGGCGCCGCGTGTAGCGGCCCAGACGGTGCACGACGCGGCCCAGCGGTTCCTGCTCGAAGACCAGTTCGCCCTCGCGCCAGGCCGCAGGCCGTTGCTGGAGCTGCGGCTGCCAGGCAGCGCCCTCGGCATCTCCTTCGCCGCCGTCCAGGGGAATGCGCAGCGACTGGCTGTCCTGCAGCAACTGGCTGCGTCCGGTGGCCGCATGCTCCACCCGCACCTGGCCCGACTCCACCTGCACGCGCACCGCATCGGGCTCCAGTTCCACGCCAAAGCGCGTGCCCAGCACGGTCACGCGCAGGGGGCCAGCCTCCACCACAAAGGGCCGTGCCGCATCGCGCGCCACGGCAAAGAAGGCGGCGCCTTCCAGCAGCTGTGCCTGTCGCAGGTCGGCACGGTAGGTCAGCGCCACGCGGCTGGCGGCGTCCACGCGCAGCACGCTGCCATCGGGCAGCTCCAGGCTGCGCTGCACGCCCGTGGCGCTGGCCAGTTCACCTTGCCACAGCACGCGGCGGCTCCACATCTGCCAGGCGGGCCAGGCCGCGCAGGCCATGCCGGCCACGCCCAGCAGTGCGCCCAGGGCACGCCGCCGCCGCTTTCTGGAGGAGGCCTGCAAGCCCGCCTCCACCCCGCCGCGCCAGCGCAGCAAGGCGGCTTCCAGGCAGGCATCGGCCTGCATCAGGTCGCGCTCCACGGTGTTCAGGGAGACCTGCAGGCGGTCGGCGATGTCGGCCTGCCGCTCGCCATGCAGGCGGTGGGCCAGCAAGGCGGCCTGCATGCGCTCGGGCAGGTCTGCAATCGTGCGCTCCACCACGGCCAGTGCCTGCCGGTACATGGCGCGGTCAGCCACATCGCCTTCGGCCTCGGGCTGCAATTGCGCCCAGTCGTCCATGCAGCGCTGCTGCGCACCGCGCTGACGCAGCCTATCTATCGCCAGATGCTTGGCCGTGGCAAACAGGTAGGCCCGCGCGGCTTCGAGCGTGGGCGAGCTGCCATCGGGCAGCTGCGGCGGCGCATCGGCCAGGCGCAGCCAGGTTTCCTGGGCCAGTTCCTGCGCCTCGTCACGGCTGCCGGTCTTGCCGGCCAGATAGGCCACCAGTTGCTGCTGGCAGGCACAGAAAAGCTGGTGCCAGCGCGCAGCGGTCCAGGAAGCGGAGGGGGTGGGCATGGCCGGGGGGGAGGTGAGGAATCGACAACGAGAATGACTATCATTCTAGTTTTGTTTGATCCAGGCAGGCCCGGCCGCCGGGCCATCGAAGGCAAACTGTCCACCCATCAGCATCCGGACCACATGCCCATGGTCTTCTTGGCGATCACACCTACCGGCTTGGCACAGGCACTTCGCGCCGCCACCGAAAGCGACGCCATCTGGTGCGGCAGCGACGCGATTTCCGAGGCCGACTACGCCGCCCGACAGTGGCCCAACCTCAGCCGCTTTGCCTACTCGCTGGAGGACCGCGTTTTGATCGACGATGCCGTGTCCACCATTGAGGAACACCATCCGGGGCAGACGGTCTGGGTCGAGGCCAAGGCCGTGCGGTAGCGAAGTCTCGGGCCCGCTACCACCTCAACGCCGCCACCCGCAGCGCATCCACCGCCATATCGATGAAGGCCCGCACGCGATGCGCGGCATGGCGCCCTTCCCTGTGCACCACATGAATCGGTAGCGGCGGCCGCTCGAAGGGCTCCAGCACCAGGCGCAGTGTGCCGTCCTGCACGGGCTTGGCGATCTGGTAGAGCGGCAGGCGCGTGATGCCTTGCCCGGCCAGGGCGCAGTCTGCTGCAGCCTCGTTGGTCATGGACATGAGGCGCGGCTGCAGGCGCACGGCCAGGGCCTTGTCGCCTTCGAGAAACCGCCATTCGGGCGTGGAGGTGAGGCCGGATGCGGTGATGGTGGTGTGCTGCGCAAGCTCCTCGGGCCGCTGGGGCACGCCGTGGCTGGCCAGGTATGCGGGCGAGGCGCACAGCACCTGTCGCACGCTGCCCACGCGGATGGCCTGCAGCGAGGAATCGGGCAGATCGCCGATGCGCACGGCCACGTCCACGCCCTCGTCCACCAGGCTGACCACGCGGTCCACAAACCAGCAGTTGACGTCCACCTCAGGGAACCGGCCCAGGTAGTCGTGCACCACGGGCAGCACGTGCATGCGCCCGAAGTTCACCGGCGCCGTGAGCGTGAGCCGGCCGCGCGGTGCGGCGTGGGCGCTGGCGGCATGCTCGTCGGCCTCTTCCAGCTCGGCCAGGATGCGGCGGCAGCTGTCGGCGTAGGCCGTGCCGGCCTCGGTCACGCGCACGAAGCGCGTGGTTCGCGTGAGCAGGCGCACGCCCAGGCGCTCCTCCAGGTCGGAGACGGCCCGCGTCACCACCGAGGGCGAGACCTTGAGCCGGCGTGCGGCCGAGGCGAAGCCGCCCGTGTCCACCACCGCGAGAAATGCCGTCATGGACTGGAAGCGATCCATCTGTGCCTGCCTTGTCTGTGTCGTATGTCTGCCCGGCTGCGAGCGGCCCGCGCAGGCCTGCACAGGTTTGCGCCGGCGCTTTGTTCGCGTTCCCGCAAGAGTGACTTGCCGCCGCCAGGGATTCTAAAGATGCGGGCGGAGAAGGAGGATACGTCCCGTGGTGCCGACAACCGGCGCCTTCACCAACCCCAAGGAACCGCAATGAAGCTCTACCACTTTCCCCTGTCCGGCCACGCCCACCGCGCCCGCCTCTTCCTCGGCCTGCTGGGCGTGGAGCATGAGCTGGTCCACGTGGACCTGGCCAACGGCGCGCAGAAGAAGCCCGAATTCCTGGCGCTGAACCCGCTGGGCCAGGTGCCGGTGCTGGACGACAACGGCACGGTGATTGCCGACTCCAACGCCATCCTGGTCTACCTGGCGCGCAAGCTGGACCGCCAGGACTGGATGCCCCTGGGCGCACAGGCCGAGGCCGAGATCCAGAAATGGCTGAGCATCGCCGCCGGCCCCATCGCCTTCGGCCCGGCGGCGGCCCGGCTGGTCACGGTGTTCAAGGCCCCCTTCCAGGCCGAGGAAGTGATAGCCCGCGCCCACGCCATCCTCGGCAAGATCGAGGCGCAATTGACCGGCCGCCCCTTCCTCACCGGTGCCACGCCAACGATTGCCGACGTGGCCCTGTACAGCTACATCGCCAGCGCGCCCGAGGGCAATGTGGACCTGCAGCCCTACCGCGAAGTGCGCGCCTGGCTGGGCCGCATCGAGGCGCTGCCGGGCTTCGTGGCATTCGCCCAGACACCGGCCGGCCTGCGGGCCTGAGTGCCTGAGCCACACCTCCCCTGAAACCCCGGCAAAGGAGCGCACCATGCACCCGCAACCCCCGAAAAACCCCGCCTCGCCATGGCATGCGGGCGAACTGGCGATCCAGCAAAGCGTTGGCGTCGTGGGCCGCATGGACATGCCGGGCCGCAAGTTTGTGCGCCCCTTCCTGCTGGACCAGCACCGCGAGTTCTATCCGCTGCTGCATTTCGTGGTGCTGGGCAGCGTGGATGCGCAAGGCGACGCCTGGGCCACGGTACGGGCCGGCGAGCCGGGCTTCCTGCACTCTCCCGATCCATCGACCCTGCATGTGGCGGCGGGCCGCGATGCGGCCGACCCGGCCGAGCCGGGCCTGGCAGACGGCCGTGCCGTGGGCCTGCTGGGCATGGACCCCATGACGCGCCGGCGCAACCGGCTCAACGGCACCGTGCGGCGCAAGACAGGCGTTGATGGGGCGGGCGCCTTCGACATCGGCGTGGTCCAGAGCTTCGGCAACTGCCCGCGCTATATCCAGAACCGCAGCGTCCGGTTCGTCCGGCCTGCGGACGAGCCCACGCAGGTGCCGGCTATCGAACTGGCATCGCTGGACCCCCGCGCGCAGGCACTGATTGCGCAGGCGGACACGTTCTACGTGGCGTCCTACGTTGATGGGGAGGATGGCCTGCGCCAGGTCGATGTCTCCCACCGTGGCGGCAAGCCGGGCTTTGTGCGGATCGACGCCGATGGAACGCTGACCATCCCCGACTTCTCGGGCAACCTGTTCTTCATGACGCTGGGCAACTTCCTGGTCAATCCCAAGGCGGGCCTGCTGTTCATCGACTCCGAAACCGGGGAAATGCTGCAGATGACGGGCGAGGCCAGCGTCATCCTCGACTCCCCGGAAATCGCGGCCTTCGAGGGCGCCGAGCGCCTGTGGACCTTCAAGCCCCGCCGCATCGTGCGCCGGCCCGACGCCCTGCCGCTGCGCTGGAGCATGGCGGCCGACGGCTGGTCGCCCCACCTGCAGATGACCGGAAGCTGGGCCGATGCCAGCCAGCGCCTGGCCGCCGCCCGGCTGGGGCGGCAATGGCGGCCGTTCCGGGTGGCGCAGGCCGTGGACGAGAGTTCCACCATCCGCTCGCTCTACCTGGAGCCGGCCGATGGCATGGCCACGGTGGCCCCCCTGGCCGGCCAGCACCTGCCGCTGCGCCTCATGCTGGCGGACGGCAGCCATCTGCAGCGCACCTATACGCTGTCGCTGGCGCCTTCGGACGGGCGCTTGCGCATCAGCGTCAAGAGGCAAGGCCGCGCATCCAGCCATCTGCATGGCCTGAAGCCCGGCGATCTGGTCGAGGCCCGCCCGCCCGCTGGCAGCTTCACCGCCGATGCGGCCCTGCGCCGACCCGCCGTGCTGCTGGCCGCGGGCATAGGCATCACGCCCTTGCTGGCCATGCTGCGCCACATCGTCCACGAAGGCCGGCGCACCCGCAGCCTGCGGCCCACCTGGCTGTTCCAGGCGGCTCGCACGCGAGATGAAAGGGCCTTTGACGCGGAGATTGCCGAACTGGTGAAGGCCGGCAATGCCGAGGTGCACTGGGTGCGAACGCTCAGCCAGCCCGGCACGGCAAAGGCCGGCCGCGACTACGACCACGAAGGCCACATAGACATGGCCCTGTTGAAAGCCACCCTGCCCTGGGACGACTACGACTTCTACCTCTGCGGCCCGGACACCTTCATGCAGGCCACCTATGACGGCCTGCGCGAACGCAATGTGCCCGACGAGCGCATCCACGCAGAAGCCTTCGGTCCGTCGGCCCTGAAGCGTTCCATGGCCGGTGCAGCCCCCGCCGCCGAACTGCCGGCACCCGCCACACAGCCTGTCCGCATCATCTTTGCCGACTCGGCCAAGGAAGCGCGCTGGAAGCCCGGCGACGGCAACCTGCTCGAAGTGGCCGAGGCCAGGGGGCTGGAACCCGCCTTCGGCTGCCGGGGCGGCAGCTGCGGCGACTGCCGTGCTCGCGTGCTGGAAGGCGGCGTGACCTACGCATCCCCGCCCTCCTTCGCCGTGCCGGCGGGCGAGGCCCTGATCTGCTGTGCGGTGCCTGCGCAGGGGACGGGGGAGGCTTTGCATCTGGCGTTGTGAGGAGCCTGTCTCTGCGCGCTTTCCGCATCAGGACATACCGACGGCAAAAGGAGCATCAGCGGTTGCTGCCCAATGCTTGGCTGCATCTAGCTTTCTATCTGGACGAGTATCGATTCATCAAGCTCTATGACTTCAAACAGGCCCTGACCCCGCTCATAGACCTCCCCTGACAGGAACCGAACCACTTTCTGGCCGATGAGCATGCACATCTCCACGACAAAGCCATCTGCATCCCGGCGCATGTCTTTTATCCGCACAAGACCCAAGGGCAACTCAGCCAGCAGTCGGTCACGGTAACCAATGGATGCAGGCACGCCGGGATCCGACTCAGACGCCTCTGGAGTCACAAGGTACAGGCCGTGAAAACCGCTGCCATCGTCGATACGGGAAAGCATTGACCAGACACGTCCGTCCACCAGTTGGATCCAAATCTCGATGAACTGGAGATAGGGCACCTGCGGATGGCTCCAGACTGCTTCGCCAGGTACCCAGTGCTGCCGACCTGATTCATCCATATCCCAGCGGCCGCCTTCGGCCAACGCCATCTCGCAAGCTCGCCAGCCCACAATCACCTGCTGGTCGAGATCCTGAAGGGACGGGAACTGGCGCGGCCCCATGGGCTGGATGGAGCTCCCGGGGGCCGGCTCGGTGTCATCGATATGGATTACCGCGAACCCTTCCTGCTCACTCGGCGGCTCGAACATGGCAAACACGCTGCGAATGGCCTGCTCCGGCACTTGGTGATCGGCTCGCCGCTGCGTGTTCCTCCGCAAGGCGGTCTGCAAATCGGCTTTGAGCCAAATACAGACTACCGGCACCCCATGTGATCTGGCGATCTGAATGGAACGCTCACGATGCACCGCCTTCGGAAGGGCGGCATCAAAGAACACCGCATCACCACCCAACGCTAGGGCGTTCTGTTGAATCCAGCTGCTCTTGCCTGCAGCTTGCACCCCCACCACCACATAGAGCTTGGTCGCGGGCGAGCTGACAGACAGTGCTTTGTCCAAGTCCCGGTACGCCAACTCCCATGCGGCAGCACTGCGTTCCGGGGTGAACAGGCGACCTTGTTCGGTTTCCAGATAGTGGTCTGGATTGATGTGCTTTGTAGTGTCCATGGTGAGCTGCAAGATTCTGGATCACTGTAGCTGGGCACGGCGCCGTACCGTCCGCAGACAAACGAACCCACCATGCAAAACGGCCTTGATCGATACACTCGCTGCAATTCCTGCGCCCTCGTACACGCCGCAAATCCAAAGCCCTGCCCATGCAACTCACCAACTGCCTGCTCCGCCTGTCGCCCTTGGTCCTCACCTGCCACATCGGCCTGGCCTGCGCACAGATCACCACGCCCTCAGCAGGCACCTATGTGCGCAAGGGCGGGGGTGGCGATCTGGTGGTGCGGGCCAATGGCAAGTTCCATATCCAGACCGTCGGTGCCAACGGCCATACCTGTGAGCTGGAAGGCACCATCACCAACGGCCGGGCCAGGATAGCGAATTCGGCCTGCGCAGTGGACTTCACGCCTGCCGGTCAGCGCGTCGGGGTCGACACGGCCACCGCCGATGCATGCCGGGACTTCTGCGGCATGCGGGCCTGGTTCGGTGGCGATTACCTTCGGCCCACACCCGGCTGCACGGACAAGGCCATTGCCGCATCGCGCAGAAACTTCAAGCGCGCGTACGACGCCAAGGACTACCGTCTGGCGCTGACCACGCTGGCGCCGGTGCTGCAGGACTGCGATGAGGTGCTGACCGGCGTCGCCAAAGGCTGGCTGCGCAACGACCTGGCGCTGGCGCAGCTTCGCTCGGGCGACGCAGCCGCCTGCCGCCAGACCCTGGCCCCGCTGGCCGAGGAAGCCGGCAAGACGGATCAGGAACTGCGCGAGGCCTATCCGCCCACCGATGCCGATGTGGTGCTGCCCATGCTCAAGGCCGCGCGCACCAATCTGCGCTTGTGCAGTTGAGCGGAGCCATCGCCATGAAAGATCCCGCATCGCCCAACGCAGGAATCTCCGGGCATTTCCGGCGTGAGGCGAAGTGGATGCTGTGGGTGCTTGGCGTGCTGCCCTTGGCGCTTGCCTTGCTGGCAGCGTGGCTGGCGCCGCTGATCCTGAACCATGTGGAGAAAGACAAATGCCTGAAAGCTGGAGCACAGATCTCCAGGCAAACCGGCAGGTGCGAACGCCCTGAACAGGCGCCCCCGAAGGAGTGAATTGCGGGCTGTCCCGTTGCCCGCCTGGCGCACGACGATGCCCTGTGCTTGGGCGTGGTGCCCATGCTGTAGCGGATCGGCGGCGGCCCGGGCGTCTTGCCCTATCCTTGTGCGCTTTCATTCCAACCGAGCAGCGCCCTTGAACAGGGCTTGACCCCTTGGCACCCATGACCGATATCCGCCCCGCCCGCTTCCCCGAAGACCTCGACGCCGTGGTCCGCATCTTCCGGGAATACGTGGCCAGTCCCACCGTGAGCCTGGACTTCCAGGACTTCGAGACCGAGTTCGCCGCCCTGCCCGGCAAGTACGCCGCACCCGAAGGCTGCGTGCTGCTGGCCTGGAAAGACGGCCAGCCCGTGGGCTGCGCCGCCCTGCGCCAGGTGGATGCGCAGACAGGCGAAATGAAGCGCGTCTACGTGCGCCCCACGGTACGCAGCGAGAACCTGGGGCGCCGCCTGGTGGAAGGCATCCTGGACGCTGCGCGCCACGCAGGCTACACCCGCATCTGCCTGGACGTGCTGCCCGAGTTCCAGGCCGCGCAGCGGCTGTATGAAAACCTGGGTTTTGTGGATGCGGAACCGGTGAGCTTCAATCCCGTGCCGGGCACGCGTTATCTCGGACTGGATCTTTGAGGCATGCGCCCTCCGGCAGGCGGCCTTCAGCGCCTGCACGGCTTCCGATGCGCTGACACCCGGTCCCTGAGTCCTCGTCTGCAAGCATTCGGCACGGTGAGACCGTAGCCCATACCCCGGTCCAACAGCCTGCCGCAAGCGCAGCGGCGGTACGGACCACCTCTTCCCGCATCCTTCATCCGCAAATGCCCGTGGCCGAGCCGGGCAGCCTGCGCTTGTACCCCGTGAATGCCGCCCATGGCGAATGGCGCTGCCTGGTACCAAACGCTCATTGGCAGCATCTCTATTCACCTGGCATTTCAATCCTGATTTTAGGAATTGTCCTAAGGATAATTCTGAAAATGATCTGTGGGCGACTTCTTTGATTGACCTCGTGCAGGCCATGAAATCAAATGAGGACTCTTCGCACAGCAAACATCGGAAACCCGCCTGGACACTGACAGCGGATTATTCGCCTGCTTGCAACCACTCATTTCCGTCAAATTGCCTTTATTGACCAAGGCGCATTGGCTGGAATCATCGATTCCGCTTCTGATCCAGCGTCTCCATACACCATGCCAGCCTCCATTGCCGCCACCTTCTATCAGATCGGCTATGCCGACATGCTTGCTCGCCAAATGGAGCAAAAACAGATCGATGCCATTGTGCTCACGCCACAGGAATACGCAGACATACTGAGCGACAAGGCGCGTAACAATCCTCGCCTGGCGGCCACGCTGCATGCCATGCTGGCCCACAGTGCGCTTGGGCGATACTGGACACACACCGCCAGCCCGAATGCAGGCAAACCCTGGGTCGCTCCCGCCTCCCTGATGGTCAGCGACGCGTACCTGATCACCAAAACGCTGATTGCATTGGGCTTGGCCGGTGCCCGCTCCTATATCAAGACAACCGCCACAGGCACCTATATCATCATCACGGGCTACGCGGGACTTCGCCGCCAGTTGCTGCAAGGCACGCGATTCCTTGCCGCCAATCCGAGCATGGTCCAGATGGGCCTGGGTATTCGCGGTCTGCAGAATGTGGCCAAGGGCGGGTTCCTTCTGAGCCTGGTGGTGGGCACCGGGATAGAGTCACTGGACTTCATCTTCAATGACGAGAAGACCATGCATGATCTTGTGGGTGGGATTGGAGTGGAGGCGGTCAAGGCGGGATTGGCGACGATGATTGCAATAAGTGCGGGAGCCCTAACTGCAAGCGTTACCACTTTGGTCATTTTTCCGCTAGGAGCGATGGCGTTAGCCATATTTGCCACTGGAGCACTTCTCAACTACACAGATCAGCGATGGAAAATAAAACAAAACGTTATTACAGCCCTAAAGTCTGTAAACAATGAAAAAGCACCAGGCATATATAAACTAGATCAAAGCACCATTCAATAAAGGCAGCTACCATCTCTCAGCACGTGAGCATCACCCAAGGATCACGATCCAACAGAAAATCAACTTCACAAGATACTTCGCGTCAAATCAAAAGAAAATCAATTCATTAAAATAAATATGAGAGACATAAAAAATATTCGGAAATCTGCAATATTTGGAATACCCATCAGCATTCTACTATCCGTCGGATGTTTCTGGTTTTTCTTTGCGGAAACAATCCCGATGCTGAAAGACATAAATGCTCTCGCGCCAACCATAAGAATCATGCCGGGCGCACCAACAATCTTCATGACTCCTTTCGTTTTTATTACGTTAGCACTGGTATCGGTGCTGAATTCCATCCCCTGCAACGACAGCATTCTACGAAAATCCGATAAAGCACTATCAATAGTTTTCACCCTTGGAATTTCTTCAGCACTGGTTTCTTTGATATTTATTACTCCGCTGCAGTACTATGCGATGCCTAAGCTTGGCTATACACGTTGCAATATTCTGGAAGGGCATCCCACCCTATATTTCACAGACTGGGTAAAAAACCCCGAGTGGTGCGTTCGCGGAAAAACCAGGGAATGGGTCAAAGAGCAGGCCAGGCTCTCCGGCAACCTTGAAAATCCCTGAAATAAAAAAAGCACAGACCACATGGTCGGCGCTTTTTTGCATCCTCCGGCAGCCGTGCTGCCAACTCCCTCAGAACGCCTCTTCACTCATCTGCGCGCAAGTCATGTCGCGCTCACGCACGACCTTGAGCCAGGCGCCGATCTTCGGCAGCTCGTAGCCAAAGAAGTAGCGCATGGCGGCCATGCGGCCAGCGTTGGCGGGTTCGGCCAGGGCGGCGTCCTTGGCGAGTACGGCCAGGGACACGTCCAGCCAGGTCCAGGCCAGTACCGTGTGGCCGAAGGCCTGCATGTACGGCACGGCATTGGCCAGGGCCTGTTGCGGGTCGTCGGTGGCCCATGCGGCCTTGGTGGTGGCGCCGACTTCCTGCAGGGCCTTGGCCAGTTCGTTGGCGTGGCCGGCCAGCTCGGGCCGGGCCATGGCGCGCTGGATGGTGTCGTTGACGCGCGTGGCCAGCAGCTGCAGGCCCTTGCCGCCTTCCATGAGCACCTTGCGGCCCAGCAGGTCCATGGCCTGGATGCCGTGCGTGCCTTCATGGATCATGTTCAGGCGGTTGTCGCGCCAGTATTGCTCCACGGGAAAGTCGCGCGTGTAGCCGTAGCCGCCGTGGATCTGGATGGCCAGGGAGTTGGCCTCCAGGCAGAACTCGCTGGGCCAGCTCTTGGAGATGGGGGTGAGCACTTCCAGCAGCAGCCGTGCCTCGGCCACGGATTCGGGCGTGCCGGTGTGCTGCTCATCGACCAGGCGCGCGCAGAACAGGTTCAGCGCCAGCGCGCCTTCGCAATAGGACTTCTGCGCCAGCAGCATGCGCTTGACGTCGGCGTGCTCGATGATGCGCGACTGGGGGCGCGTGGCATCCTTGCCGGCTGCACCCGGCGCCCCCTTGATCGGCCGGCCCTGCGGGCGGTTCTGCGCATAGTCCAGGCTGGCGTGGTAGCCGGCCAGGCCCAGCATGGTGGCGGCCATGCCGATGGAGATGCGGGCCTCGTTCATCATGTGGAACATGCATTTGAGGCCCTCGCCGGGCTTGCCGACCAGGTAGCCCACGGCCCCGGCGCCGCCGCGCACGGGAAAGCGCCCTTCCCCGAAGTTCAGCAGCGTGTTGGTGGTGCCACGCCAGCCCAGCTTGTGGTTGAGGCCGGCCAGGGCGACGTCGTTGCGCTCGCCGGTCAGTTGGCCTTCGGTGTCCACGAGCTTCTTGGGCACGATGAACAGCGAGATGCCCTTGACGCCGGGCACGGGCTTGCCATCGGGGCCGGGGATCTTGGCCAGCACGAGGTGGACGATGTTCTCGGTCAGCTCATGGTCGCCCGCGCTGATCCACATCTTGTTGCCCTTGAGGCGGTAGCGCGGACCCAGCGCATCGCTCTCGAAGTCGGCGCCATCGGGCTCGGCACGGGTGGCAATGTCGCTCAGTGACGAGCCGGCCTGGGGCTCGGACAGGCACATGGTGCCGGCCCAGCGGCCATTGAATTCATTGGTGGCAAAGACCTGTTTTTGCATGTCCGTGCCGTGGGCCATGATGGCGTTGGCATTGCCCGAGGTCAGCATGTTGGAGCCGATGCTGATGGAGGCCGCCGCGAAGAAGCTGTTGGCTGCCGCCTCCACGGTGTAGGGCAGCTGCATGCCGCCGATGTCGTAGTCCTGGGCGGCGCTGAGCATGCCCGAGTCGGCATAGGCCTGGCGCGCATCGTGGGTGCACTGGGGCAGGATGACTTTCTCGCCGTCGAACTGCGGCTCCTGCGTGTCCACGGTGCGGTTGAAGGGGGCGTATTTCTCGCGGGCGATGCGCTCGCAGGTGTCGAGCACGGCATCGAAGGTGTCGCGCGAATGGTCGGCAAAGCGCTCGCGCTCGCCCAGCGCATCGGCGCGCAGCCATTCATAGAGCAGGAAATCGATGGTGGAACGCAGGCGCATGGTGATGTCCGGAATCAAAAAAGAAGCCGCAGGCGCCGCCAGAGGGAGCGCGTGCGGCCAACAGGAGTAACGGGAACAGGCGGTGGCGGCCACAGCCGCCACCTGCACTTACAGCACTTCGAACACGCCGGCGGCACCCATGCCGCCGCCGATGCACATGGTCACGCAGACACGCTTGGCACCGCGGCGCTTGCCTTCGATCAGGGCGTGGCCCGTCAGGCGCTGGCCCGACACGCCATAGGGATGGCCCAGGGCGATGGCGCCGCCGTTGACGTTGAGGCGGTCGTTGGGGATGCCCAGCTTGTCGCGGCAGTACAGCACCTGCACGGCAAAGGCTTCATTGAGCTCCCACAGGTCGATGTCCTGCACCGTCAGGCCCAGCTTCTTGAGCACCTTGGGCACGGCGAAGACGGGGCCGATGCCCATTTCGTCGGGCTCGCAGCCGGCCACGGCAAAGCCCAGGAAGCGGCCAAGAGGCTTGAGGTTGTTGCGCGAGGCATAGTCCTCGCTGACCACCACGCAGGCGCCTGCGCCATCGGAGAACTGGCTGGCATTGCCGGCCGAGATCACGCCGCCGGGCAGCGCGGGGCGGATGCCCGAGATGCCTTCCTTGGTCGTGCCTTCGCGCACGCCCTCGTCCTTGCTGCAGGTCACCTCCTTGGTGATCAGGCCGCGCACCTTGTCGGCCACGCCCATGGTCACGGTGATGGGGGCGATCTCGGCATCCAGCAGGCCGGCGGCCTGGGCCGCGCAGGCCTTTTGCTGGCTGGCGGCGCCGTATTCGTCCATGGCGTCACGGCCGATGCCATAGCGCTTGGCGACCTGTTCGGCGGTCTGCAGCATGCTCCAGTAGATCTCGGGCTTTTGCTTGGCCAGGGCCAGGTCCTGGATCATGTGCAGGTTCATTTCCTGCTGCACGCAGGAGATGGACTCCACGCCGCCGGCCACGTAGACATCGCCCTCGCCCGCGATGATGCGCTGCGATGCGGTGGCAATGGTCTGCAGGCCCGAGGAGCAGAAGCGGTTGATGGTCATGCCCGATGCGGTGATGGGCAGGCCGGCCTTGAGCGCGATCTGGCGCGCAATGTTCATGCCGGTGGCGCCTTCGGGGTTGGCGCAGCCCATGATCACGTCATCGACGGCGGCAGGGTCGATGCCTGCGCGCTGCACGGCGTGCTGCACGGCATGGCCGCCGAGCGTGGCGCCATGGGTCATGTTGAAGGAGCCCTTCCAGCTTTTGGCCAGGGGCGTGCGGGCGGTGGAAACGATCACGGCGGATGTCATGGATATTCCTTGTATGGCGGGTTTGCGGTGGTTCGCAAAAAGTTCGTGCGCCGCACGTCTCAGCTGAATTGCTTGCCTTCGGCCGCCAGCTTCGCCAGCAGCGGGGCCGGCTGCCAGAAATCGGCGTCGTCGTTGGGGTTCTTGGCGAAGCGGTTCATGGCCTGGACCACGTTGAACAGCCCGACCTCACCCGCGTAGTGCATGGGGCCGCCGCGCCAGATGGGGAAGCCATAGCCGGTCAGGTAGACCATGTCGATATCGCCCGACTTGCCGGCGATGCCGTCTTCCAGGATGTGGGCGCCTTCGTTGACCAGGGCGAAGACCAGGCGCTGGACGATTTCCTCATCGGAGATCTTGCGCGGGGTGATGCCCAGCTCCTTGCGGTGGGACTCGATCATCTGGTTGACCAGCTCGGACGGGATGGCATCGCGCTTGCCCGCCTGGTAGTCGTACCAGCCCGCGCCGGTCTTCTGGCCGAAGCGGCCCAGCTCGCACAGCTTGTCGGCCGTGCGGCTGTACTTCATGTCGGCGCGCTCGACGGCGCGGCGCTTGCGGATGGCCCAGCCGATGTCGTTGCCGGCCAGATCGCCCATGCGGAACGGGCCCATGGCGAAGCCGAACTTCTCGATGGCCTTGTCCACCTGGGCGGGCGTGGCGCCTTCGTCCAGCAGGAAGCCGGCCTGGCGCGAGTACTGCTCGATCATGCGGTTGCCGATGAAGCCATCGCACACGCCCGAGACCACGGCGGTCTTCTTGATCTTCTTGGCCAGCTTCATCACGGTGGCCAGCACGTCCTTGGCGGTGTGCTTGCCGCGCACCACTTCCAGCAGCTTCATCACGTTGGCGGGGCTGAAGAAGTGCATGCCCACCACGTCCTGCGGGCGCTTGGTGAAGGCGGCGATCTTGTCCACGTCCAGCGTGGAGGTGTTGGAGGCCAGGATGGCGCCGGGCTTGGCAACCTCGTCCAGCTGCTTGAACACGGTTTCCTTGACGCCCAGCTCCTCGAACACCGCCTCGATGATGAGGTCGGCATTCTTGAGCGCGTCATACGACAGCGTGGTGCTCAGCAGCGCCATGCGCTGGTCGTACTTTTCCTGGGTGAGCTTGCCCTTCTTGACCTGGGCTTCGTAGTTCTTGCGGATGGTGGCCACGCCACGGTCCAGCGCTTCCTGCTTGGTCTCCAGAATGGTGACGGGAATGCCCGCGTTCAGGAAGTTCATGGAGATGCCGCCGCCCATGGTGCCGGCACCGATGACGCCCACGGTCTTGATGTCGCGCACAGCCGTGTCCGAAGGCACGTCGGCGATCTTGGAGGCCGCGCGCTCGGCCATGAACAGGTGGCGCAGCGCGCGCGACTCGGGCGACCACATCAGTTGCATGAAGGCATCGCGCTCCAGGGCCATGCCCTCGTCGAACTTCTTGCGCGCGGCGTTCTCCACCGTGTCCACGCAGCGGGCCGGGGCCGGGTAGTTCTTGGCCATGCCCTTGACCATGTTGCGCGCGAACTGGAAGTAGGCGTCGCCCTGGGGGTGCTTGCAAGGCAGGTCGCGCACGCGCGGCAGCGGACCACCAGCCGCGTGCTTGTCAGCCACTTCCAGCGCAAAGGCCTTGGCCTCGTCCAGCAGGGACTCGGGCGAAGCGGCCATCTTGTCGAACAGCTTCTGGCCGGGGATGGAGGCCAGCAGCTCGCTCTTGACGGGTTCGCCGCTGACGATCATGTTCAGCGCGGTCTCCACGCCCAGCACGCGCGGCAGGCGCTGCGTGCCGCCTGCACCGGGCAGCAGGCCCAGCTTGACTTCCGGCAGGGCCACCAGGGTGCCGGGAGCGGCCACGCGGTAGTTGCAGCCCAGCGCCAGCTCCAGCCCGCCGCCCATGCAGACGGTATGGATGGCGGCCACCACGGGCTTGCTGCCCTGGTCCAGCGAGTTGATCAGCGAGACCAGGTGCGGCTCGCGATACGCCTCTTCCTTGCCGAACTCGTTGATGTCAGCGCCGCCCGAGAAGGCCTTGCCGGCGCCCGTGATGACGATGGCCTTGACGGCAGGGTCGGAATAGGCCTTGTCCAGCCCCTCGACGATGCCCCGCCGCGTGGATAGCCCCAGGCCGTTGACCGGCGGATTGTTCAAGGTGATGACGGCGATGGCACCGTCCACTTTGTATTCAGCAGTCATGCTGTTGTCCCCTATGCGATAGAAAAAGAACGATCGTGCGATTTTGATTGTAAAAAAAATGCGGACCGGCGCCACTGCGGTTTGTCCCAAGCGGGACAAGCGCCGTGGTCCGGGCCGCCTGCCTGGCAGCATGCCCAGCCTTGTGCGGCATCAGACCTCCAGCCACTCCTTGCGCACCTTCTGATCGGCGCGCAGCCCGTCGGGCGTGCCGTCGAAGACGATGCGCCCGTGCCCCATGACCAGGGCCCGGTCCGAGATGCTCATGGCAATGGTGAGCTTTTGCTCGATCAGCAGCACGGACACGCCGCGCTGCTTGATCTTTTGCAGGTACTCGCCCACCAGCTCGACGATCTTGGGAGCCAGGCCTTCAGTGGGCTCGTCGATGATGATCAGGTCCGGGTCGCCCATCAGCGTGCGGCACAGGGTCAGCATCTGCTGCTCGCCGCCCGACATCACGCCGGCCTCGGTGTGCTGGCGCTCCTTCAGGCGCGGGAACATGGCGTACATGTCGTCGAAGCCCCAGCGGCTGTCCCGGCCCTTGCCCTTCTGTCCCAGCAGCAGGTTCTGGTGCACGGTGAGGTTGGGGAACACATCGCGGCTCTCGGGCACGTAGCCCACGCCCAGGTGGGCGATCTCGTAGGCCTTGCGGCCGGTCAGGCTCTGGCCCTTCCAGTCCAGCGAGCCCTCCCAGTGCACCAGGCCCATGATGGCCTTGGCCGTGGTGGAGCGGCCCGAGCCGTTGCGCCCTAGCAGCGCGACGATTTCGCCGGGCTGCACCGAGAAATCCACGCCATGCAGCACATGGCTTTTGCCGTAATAGGCATGCAGGTTGTTGATGTTGAGCATCCGCGCTTCCTCAATGTGCACCAGCTTGTTGATCGGCGACTGAAGATCCGAGATAGGCCTCCTGCACGCGCGGATTGGCACGCACGGCCTCTGGCGTGTCGTAGGCGATGACTTCGCCGTAGACCACGACGGCGATCTTGTCGGCCAGGCCGAAGACCACGCCCATATCGTGCTCCACGGTCAGCAGGGTCTTGCCTTCGGTGACCTTCTTGATCAGCTGGATGAAGTGGGCCGTCTCGCTGTTGCTCATGCCGGCCGTGGGTTCGTCCAGCAGGATGACGCCGGCGCCGCCGCCGATGGTGATGCCGATCTCCAGCGCGCGCTGTTCGGCATAGGTCAGGTTGACCGCCAGCGTGTCGCGCTTTCTGTGCAGGCCGATCATCTCCATCAGCTCATCGGCGCGGGCATTGGCGTCGCGCAGCTTCGACAGGAAGCGCCAGCAGCTGTAGCGGTAGCCCAGGCTCCACAGCACGCTGCAGCGCAGGTTCTCGAACACGCTGAGCTTGGGAAAGATGTTGGTGATCTGAAAGCTGCGCGACAGCCCCATGCGGTTGATTTCATAGGGCTTCTTGCCGTCGATGCGCTGGCCGTTGAGCAGCACCTGGCCGCTGGTGGGCTCGAAGCGGCCACTGATCAGGTTGAACAGCGTGCTCTTGCCCGCGCCGTTGGGGCCGATGATGGCCACGCGCTCGCCCGGCTTCACGGCCAGTTGGGCGCCGCGGATGATCTCGGCCTTGCCGAAGCGCTTGTACAGGTCGCGCAGCTCCAGCGCATAGGTGGCCTCGCCAGCCGCGGCGGCGGCCGCGGTGCCCGGACGTTCGATTGCAATGCTGGACATGGTTCAACCCTCCCCGCGCTTGATGGCTTCTTCGATTTCTTCCTGGATGCGCTCCCAGCGGCGCAGGCACCAGCGCCTGGCCACTTCCAGCAGGCCCAGGCCCACCACGAAGATGGCAACGGCCACGGTCCAGGTCGATGCCGAGCTGGTATCGAGCTGCACGCCCATGAACGAGACCTGGGGACCCAGGGCCGCATTGAGCTGCAGGTGGTAGATCATCTCGACGATGGCCGCGCCGCCCACGATCATGACCAGGGCACTGGCCGCGATGGCCAGGTAGGGCTGGGCCAGCCGGCGCCACTTGCCGAAGCGCGCCACGCGCAGGTTCATCATGATCAGGCTGGCAACGCCGCCCGGTGCGTACATCACCATCAGCAGGAACACCAGGCCCAGGTACAGCAGCCAGGCCTTGGTCAGCTCCGACAGCAGCACCGAGGCCAGCACCAGCAGCACGGCGCCGATGATGGGTCCGAAGAAGAAGGTGGCGCCGCCCAGGAAGGTGAACAGCAGGTACGAGCCCGAGCGCATGACGCTCACGCTGTCCATGGCCGTGATGATCTCGAAGTTGATGGCTGCAAGCCCCCCGCCCACGCCAGCGAAGAAGCCCGCGATGATGAAGGAGAAGTAGCGCACGCGCTGCGTGTTGTAGCCCACGAACTCCACGCGCTCGGGGTTGTCGCGCACGGCGTTGAGCATGCGGCCCAGAGGCGTGCCCGTGAAGGCGAACATGGCGGCCGTGCAGATGAAGCAGTAGGCGGCGATCAGGTAGTACACCTCCATGCCCGAGCCGAAGGTCAGCCCGAAGAAGGGCTTGCCATAGACGCGGTCGGTGGTGATGCCGCCCTCGCCCCCGAAGAACTCGGGGAACATCAGCGCCATGGACGCCACCAGCTCTCCGATGCCCATGGTGATCATGGCGAAGGTGGTGCCCGACTTCTTGGTGGTCACATAGCCCAGCAGGGCCGCGAAGAACATGCCGCCCAGGCCGCCGATGATGGGAATCAGCACCAGCGGAATGCCCCAGTCGCCGGAGCTGGCCCGGTTCATCGCATGGATGGCGATGAACGAGCCCAGCCCCGTGTAGACCGCATGGCCGAAGCTCAGCATGCCGCCCTGCCCCAGCAGGATGTTGTAGGACAGGCAGATGATGATGAGATAGCCGATCTGGCTGAGCATGGTCAGCGCCAGGCTGCTGGTGAACACCAGCGGCGCGACGATCAGCGCCAGGGCGAAGGCGCCCCAGATCAGGATGCGGCCGATGTTGAGCGGCTGGAAGCTGTAGTGGCGCCCTGCGCCCCCAGCCCCTGAAGCGTCCGGAACGCCTTTTGCGGCAGTGGATGTCATGGTCGTTTTGGTGATCGAGGACATGGTGTCAATCTCCCCGCGTGCCCAGGAGGCCCTTGGGCCGGAAGATGAGGATCAGCACCAGGAACAGGTAGGGCAGGATGGGCGCGACCTGGGAGATGGTGAGCTTGAGCAGCGGCCAGCCAAAGGTCTGCTCGCCGACCGGGCTGCCCAGCGAGCTCAGCAGACTGGCCAGCGACCAGTCGATGGCCACGGCAAAGGTCTGCACGACACCGATCAGCAGCGAGGCCACGAAGGCCCCCGCCAGCGAGCCCATGCCGCCGACCACCACCACCACGAAGATGATGGAGCCGACCGACATGGCCATGGCCGGCTCGGTCACATAGGTGTTGCCGCCGATGACGCCGGCCAGCCCCGCCAGCGCGCAGCCGCCGCCGAACACCATCATGAACACGCGCGGCACGTTGTGGCCCAGCGCCTCCACCATCTCGGGGTTCTTGAGCGCGGCCTGGATGACCAGGCCGATGCGCGTGCGCGTCAGCAGCAGCCAGACGGCCACCAGCATCAGCAGCGCCAGCAGCATCACGAAGGAGCGCGAGCGCGGGAACTGCGTGCCGTACAGCGTGAACAGGGGGCCCTGCAGCGCGGGCGGCAGTCCGTAGGGCACGGTGCCGCGGCCCCAGACCAGTTGCACCACCTCGAGGATGAGATAGGACAGGCCGAAGGTCACGAGCAGTTCGGGCACATGGCCGTACTTGTGCACGCGGCGCAGGCTGTAGCGCTCGAACATGGCGCCCAGTGCGCCCACCAGCAGGGGCGCGACGAACAGCGCGCCCCAGAAGCCGATGATGCCGCTGAGCGTGTAGCCGAAGTACGCGCCCAGCATGTAGAAGCTGGTGTGGGCGAAGTTGAGCACGCCCATCATGCTGAAGATCAGCGTCAGCCCCGAGCTGAGCATGAACAGCAGCAGTCCATAGCTCACGCCGTTGAGCAGCGATATGGTGAAGAACTCAAGCGTCATCGAAAGGCCTTGGTCTCGGTGCGTTGGGGACAGGAAGCGGTGCGGGCCGCTCTCAGGACGGGCGCTTCATCTGGCAGGAGGTGGGCGTGCTGGCCACGTAGGGCTCGTAGTACTTCACCGGGGCGAAGGTGTAGCCCGTGTTCTCTGCGTCATACGGGTTCTTGCCGCCGGCCTTTTCCCAGCGCGTGATGTACAGGCCCTGCTGCAGCTGGTGGTCGGTCTTGCGCATCTCCACTTCGCCGTTGAAGCTCTTGAGCTTCATGCCCTCCAGCGCGGCCGCCACCTTCACGGGGTCGGTGCCGCCGGTCTTGACGAAGGCCGCATCCAGCAGCGCGAACACGTGGTAGATCGAGCTTTGCGTGAGGTCGTCGTTCATCTTCTTCTTGAACTCGGCCATCAGCGGCTGGATGGGGCCGCCCATGTTGTAGTGGCCATAGCCCACGGTGTAGACCTTGCCGTCGGAGGCCGCGCCCATGGCCGTGGGCGAGCCCGAGCCGAAGGCGTAGTAGGTGTAGAACTTGACGTTGTTCAGGCCCGCGTCGTTGGCCGCCTTGAGCAGCAGCGACAGGTCAGAACCCCAGTTGCCCGTGATCACCGTGTCGGCGCCCGACTGCTTGATCTTGGCGATGTAGGGCGCGAAGTCGCGCACCTGGGCCAGGGGCGCGAAGTCGTCGCCCACCACCTGCACATCAGGCCGCTTGGCCTTGAGCATTTCCTTGGCGTACTTGGAGACCTGCTGGCCGTGCGAGTAGTTCTGGTTGATCAGGTAGACCTTCTTGACCTCGGGCACGTCCTTCATATAGGTCGTCAGCGCTTCCATCTTCATGGAGGTGTCCGCATCCAGGCGGAAGTGCCAGTAGCTGCACTTGCTGTTGGTCAGGTCCGGGTCCACGGCCGCATAGTTCAGGTAGACGACTTCCTTGCCCTTGTTGCGCGCGTTGTGCTTTTCCAGCGCATCCATGATGGCCAGGGCCGGGCCCGAGCCGTTGCCCTGCACCACGTAGCGTGCGCCCTGGTCCATGGCCGAGCGCAGCACGGCCGTGGTCTCCTGCGGGCTGAGCTTGTTGTCCAGCGGGATGATCTCGAACTTCACGCCCGAGGCATTTTTCCTGTTGAACTCCTCGGCCATCAGCTGGAAGGTCTTGAGCTGGTTCGTGCCCACGGCGGCCATCAGACCCGACAGCGGATCGATCCAGCCGATCTTCACCGTCTCGCCCTTTTGCGCCCAGGCGCCCGATGCACAGGCCAGCATGGCCGAGGCGGCCACCGAATGCACGATCCACTTCATTTTTCTGTCTCCTTTTTCCGGTTGATTCGGATATCTGTATTGGCGCCAGACTAACGCCTGAATGACAATTTCCCTCTGGGGAATGCCTTAGAAACTATCGCGCATGCGACTTGGCTGCGGCCCTGGACACATTGGCGACAGATCGCCATCGATCAGGCCAGAAAACCGTGTTTTGCCTGATTTCAGGCAAAAAAAGGGGCGCCTCGCGCCCCTTTGCGAAGTTCACTGGCCGGTCAGGCGATCAGGAGGGCCTTTTCATCTCGCATGAAGTCGGCGTGCTGGCCACATAGGGCTCGTAGTACTTCACGGGAACGAAGGTGTAGCCGGTGTTCTCCGAATCCATCGGATACTTGCCGCCGGCCTTTTCCCAGCGCGAGATGAACAGGCCCTGCTGCAGCTGGTGGTCGCTCTTGCGCATCTCCACTTCGCCGTTGAGGCTGTTGAACTTCATGCCTTCCATGGTGGCCGCCACCTTGGCCGGGTCCGTGGTCTTGGCGCGCAGGAAGGCCTGGTCCAGCATGGTCAGGCCCGAGTACAGCGAGCCCGTGTACATGTCGTCGTTGAACTTGGCCTTGTAGCCCTTGGTGATGCGGTCCAGTGGGCCGGGCAGGTTCATGTGGCCGTAGCCCACCATGTAGACCTTGTCGGCCGCAGCTGCGCCCATGGCCGTGGGCGCGCCGGTGGCGATGGCGTAGTAGGTGTAGAACTTGACGTTGTTCAGGCCCGCGTCGCTGGCGGCCTTGATCAGCAGCGCCAGGTCCGAGCCCCAGTTGCCCGTGATCACCGAGTCGGCACCCGACTGCTTGATCTTGGCGATGTAGGGTGCGAAGTCGCGTACCTGGGCCAGCGGCGAGAAGTCGTCGCCCACGATCTCCACATCGGGGCGCTTGCGCTTGAGCATCTCCTTGGCGTACTTGGAGACCTGCTGGCCGTGCGAGTAGTTCTGGTTGATCAGGTAGACCTTCTTGACCTCGGGCAGGTCCTTCATATAGGTCGTCAGCGCTTCCATCTTCATGGAGGTGTCCGCATCCAGGCGGAAATGCCAGTAGCTGCACTTGCTGTTGGTCAGGTCCGGGTCCACGGCCGCATAGTTGAGGTAGACGACCTCCTTACCCTTGTTGCGCGCGTTGTGCTTTTCCAGCGCATCCATGATGGCCAGGGCCGGGCCCGAGCCATTGCCCTGGAAAACGTAGCGCACGCCCTGGTCCATGGCCGAGCGCAGGGCCGCCGTGGTTTCCTGCGGGCTGAGCTTGTTGTCGATGCCGATGATTTCGAACTTCACGCCCGAGGCCGTGCCCTTGTTGAGCTCCTCGGCGATGTACTGCAGGCTCTTGAGCTGGTTGGACCCCAGCGCGGCCATGAGGCCGGACAGCGGGTCGATCCACGCAACCTTCACCGTCTCGCCCTTCTGGGCCATGGCGCCCGTGGCGCAAGCCAGGGCCAGGGATGCCGTCAATGCCTTGATCGCAAACTTCATGAAGCGTCTCCTCTTGTGGTGGTTTCTGGGCGAGGCCCAGGGTAATGGCCCCTGTGCCCTGCCCTGATCGGTGATTGCCCCTAGCGGCTATCGCCGACGAGACTCGGACCGGCCGCCCCGGCCAGGACATGCCCCCGCATGCCCTGCCACGGTGGCCGCCCGCAGCGGCTCAAAGCCCCGGCAGCCGGTAGCCGGCCAGCTGCTCGCGCAGCCGGGTCTTGAGCATTTTTCCGGTGGCGCCCAGCGGGATGGCATCGACGAAGACCACGTCGTCGGGGATCTGCCACTTGGCGGTCTTGCCCTCGTAGAACTTGAGCAGTTCCTCGCGCGTGACCTCGGCGCCGGGCTTCTTCGCCACGGCGACGATGGGGCGCTCGTCCCACTTGGGATGCGGCATGCCGATGCAGGCGGCCATGGCCACGGCCGGATGGGCCATGGCGATGTTCTCGATGTCGATGGAGCTGATCCACTCGCCGCCGGACTTGATCACGTCCTTGCTGCGGTCGGTGATCTGCATGAAGCCGTCCGGGTCGATGGTGGCCACGTCGCCCGTGGGGAACCAGCCGCGGCCCTGCGCGTCCTTGACCAGCGGGCTCTCGCCCTTGAAGTAGCTGTCCACGATCCAGGGGCCGCGCACCAGCAGGTCGCCATAGCTCTTGCCGTCCCAGGGCTGGTCGGTGCCGTCGCTGTCGACGATGCGCATATCCACGCCGTAGATGGCGCGGCCCTGCTTTTGCAGGATCTTCATCTGCTCGTCCTTGGGCAGCTGCAGCTGCTTGTTCTTGAGCGTGCACAGCGTGCCCAGCGGGCTCATCTCGGTCATTCCCCAGGCATGCAGCACCTCCACGCCGAACTCGTCCTGGAAGGCCGTGATCATGGCCGGCGGGCAGGCGGAGCCGCCGATCACCGTGCGCTTGAGCGTGGAAAACCGCAGGCCGCCCGGCCTGATGTGGCCCAGCAGCATCTGCCAGACCGTGGGCACGCCAGCCGCGTAGGTGACGCCCTCGGCCTCGATCAGCTCGTACAGCGACTTGCCGTCCAGCGCCGGGCCCGGGAACACCAGCTTGCAGCCCGTGAGCGCGGCCGAGTAGGGAATGCCCCAGGCGTTGACGTGGAACATGGGCACGACAGGCAGCACCGAGTCGCGCGCCGATATGCACATCACATCGGGCAGCGCGGCCGCGTAGGCGTGCAGCGTGGTGGAACGGTGGCTGTACAGCACGGCCTTCGGGTTGCCCGTGGTGCCGCTGGTGTAGCACATGCTGGAGGCCGTGTTCTCGTCGAATTCGGGCCACTGGTACTGGTCGGGCTGGCCGGCAATCCAGGCCTCGTAGCTGACCAGGCCCGGAATGCCGCTGTCGGCGGGCAGGCGATCCGCATCGCACAGCGCCACCCACTGGCGCACCGTGGGGCACTTGGCATGCACGGCCTGGATGATGGGAAGGAAGGTCAGGTCAAAGCACATGACGCGGTCTTCCGCGTGGTTGATGATCCACGCCACCTGGTCGGGGTGCAGGCGCGGGTTGACCGTGTGCAGCACGCGGCCCGAGCCGCTGACGCCGAAGTACATCTCCATGTGGCGGTAGCCGTTCCAGGCCAGCGAGGCCACGCGGTCGCCGGGCTGCAAGCCCAGGCCGTCCAGCGTGTTCGCCAGCTGGCGCGAGCGCCGTGCCAGGTCGCGGTACGTATAGCGATGGATATCGCCCTCCACCCTGCGCGAGACGATCTCCGCATCGCCATGGTGGCGGTCGGCGAAGTCGATCAGCGACGAGATCAACAGTGGTTGGCTTTGCATCAGACCCAGCATCTATAGGCTCCTAAGGTGATTGAACTTCGTGAACGTCGTGAACTGCGGACTGCGGATTCGCGCAAGGCCAAGGCCCTGGTGCGCGATGCCGCTGCCCGCATGGAGGGTGGCTCAGGCCGGCGCCCTGGGTCCGATCCCGGCAGGGACAGGCGTATCGTTTTTCCGGCATGGTTGACGCATTGTCTTGTCGCAACTCGGCAGCGTCTTCGCATGCTCGTATGGGATATACCCTAGGACGATGCTGGAGGCATGCGCCGCGTCATGCCACAGCGTGTTCGTGGACGGCGTCTTGTCGTTGCCGAAGATCCAGTATCCGGTCTGCGATGGCGAATCCACTGTCACGCGAATGCTTGAACCGGCGCGGAACACATGCGCGAATTTCTGTATTTCCACCCGCATCAACTGGGGCTGGCCGGCAACCAGTGGCACATCCTTGTCCCGTGTGTAGGCCCCCCAGGGACGCAGCGCCGTGGAGCGGCTCTCATCGAGCGCACGCTTGGACGCACGCAGCCAGCCACGCTGCACGAACATCTCCTGCCCGTCCGGCCGCACCTCGGACACGGTGACCTGGATGTCGGTATTGGCGGCCGTGGCGCTGAGCCACAGGTCGGCCGAGCCTTCGCCATAGAAGCTCAGGTCCTGCGGCAGGGCCGCCGTGGTGAAGACCAGCTGGCCATCCTTTTCCGAAGCGGGCACGGCTGGCCAGCCTTCGGCCGCCGGGTTGTTCACCTGCGGACTCAGGGCCGGATAGCGGTAGCTGGACGAAGCCGTGCCTAAGGCGGGTGCGCTGTCGCCCAGCGCCTGGCCCGGCTGCATCCACAGGCGCAGGGGCTTGACCTGGACAGGCAGCCGGTCAAACCGTGCCTCGCCCGTGGGCATGAGCTTGGCGCCGCCATTGAGGGCCTTGGCGTCCGTGGTCTGCATCTCCTGCAGCAGCCGCACGCGCGGCTCCTTGTCGAAGCCGTTGTCCTCGCCCTTGACGAAGCGCGCCAGGAAGCGCTTCAAGGTCTGGTCGATATGGTCCGAGGTGATGTTCGTATGGTGGTCGCCGTTGGAGCTGACCAGCCACATCCTGTCGGGCGCAATGGTGTCCTCGTAGTAGCCCGAGCGCGGGCCGATCTGCTCGTCCTGCCAGGACTGCGTGCCCAGCGTGGGGATATTGATCTTCCCGCTTTGCAGCATGGCGCTGCGCTCCAGGTACAGGCCATCGGCATAGGGGTTGTCCAGCCACTTGATCAGGTCCAGCTCGGGCCGCTTGATCTTCTCGATGTTATCGGCCACGGTCTTGGCGCATTCCGTGTCGCCACCGTTCTTCACCGCCAGGTCGGCGGCCGTGCGCCAGATGCGCGGGAAGCCGTTCCACCACTGCGCCGGAAAACCGATGTTGGCAATGCCGCCCGGATAGCCCACGTCCCGGTAGGGATCGCCCACATTCTTGCTGGGCGTGATCGCCAGCAGCCCCTTGGGCCGGTGCGCCGCCACCCACAGCTGGTTGTAGCCCGAATACGAGTAGCCGATCATGCCGATGCGGCCATTGGACCAGGCCTGCCGCCCGGCCCATTCGATGGCAAAGGCCCCAGCCGCACCTACGCTGGCGTCAAACACCTTGTCATCCCCCGTGGAGCAGCCCGTGCCCGGCACGTTCAGCCCCATGACCGCATAGCCTTCCTTGGTCCAGGGACTGCTGATGTTGGGGTACGAGCCCGAGATATAGCCGTCGTACTCGACCAGCAGCGGAAACGGGCCCTGCCCCTCGGGCAGCAGCAGCGAGTAGCGCATCTTGCTGCCGTCCGGCAGGGTGATATAGCCCGATTGCTGGCCCGGCCCCATGGGCGCGGGCATGCCCGACGATCCCCCTCCGCAGGCGGCCAGGCCCACGGCGGCGGCTGCAATGGCCCCCGCCAGCGGCCAGCGCCAGGCATGTGTGAAAACGGTCTTGACTGTCATGGGTACTTGTCTCCTTCGTTGTTGTTGGCTATCTCGTGGGGCTTGCCGCGGCAAGCCCCTGCTCGCTCATCTACTCGCTCACTGCACCCGGATGCTGGTCGCGCCCGGCTCGGCATCAAAGATCAGGCTGGACGGCCAGGGCTTCCATGTCTGGCCCAGGGCCGCGTTCTGCGGATTGCCCGTCTGCATGAAGGCCTTGAGGCTGGCCATCATGGCGTTCGACAGCGCCAGCCGGCCCGGGGCATTGGCCGTGCTGTTGGTCACGCGGGAGAACACGGACGGCCCGAAGTTGCCGAAGAGAAAAGGCAGATCGAAGGCATGGGCCGCGCCGTAGACCGTGTTCCAGGGCGCAGGCTGGCGCGCCCAGTCGAAGCGGTAGCTCCAGACCTCGGCCTGGCGCGTGCGCAGCGTATTGAGCAATTGGTCGCGGCTGGGATCGGCGAACAGATGGGTCAGTTGCGCCATGCGGGCGTTGTAGCCGGTGACCGGCGTGTCGACGGGCAGGTAGGCGGCATCGATGATGTCGGCCAAGCCCGGCGCGTTGGGCGACTGCGCATCGAAGGACTGCATTATGCGAAAGCGCGCCGCATCATCGATCCTGAAGCCCGGCTTGCCGCCCAGCGCCGCCAGCAGGGGCGCGAACAGCTTGCCCTCCTCGGCCGTGTAGCCGGCCATCACGGGCACGCGGTTGTATTGGCCCGCAGCCAGCGCGGCCATGGGATCGGTGGGCAGCAGCAGGCCGTCGGGAATCGGTCCCGCGCCCGTCAGGCCCTTGGCCACCAGGGTCTGCAGCAGCACGCGCGCATCCTTGCCGCGCAGGTAGGCCGCAATCTGCGCCGGTGTCCAGCCGGCAGCCACCGTGGCCGCAGCCGCCACATCGGCAGCCAGCCCATCGGCCACCATCAGATGGGCCAGCAGCAGCGCGGACTGGGTGGCGTAGGCCGAAGCCGGCTTGAGCGTGGCCAGCACGCCGGCCGGCAGGTTGGATGGAAGCGACAGCCCGCCGCTGATGGGCACCAGCCTGTGGAACAGGCCGCGCGCCGACTCGGCCGCCAGCAGCGCCAGCACATTGGTGGCACCTGCCGACTGGCCCATGAGCGTGACATTGCCCGGATCGCCGCCAAAGCCCGCGATATTGCGCTGCACAAAGCGCAGCGCCTGCAGGTTGTCCAGCAGCGCGAAGTTGCCCGTGGCCGGCGCGCCGGCCTGCATCTGCGGCATGTGCATGTAGCCCAGGATGTCCAGCCGGTAGTTGGCCGTCACCACCACGGCATTGGCGGCGCGCGCCAGGGCCGCGCCGTCATACAGCGGATCGGCCGTATAGCCCGAGATGGCGCTGCCGCCGTGGATGAACACCAGCACCGGCAGCTTCTCGGCACCGCTGGCCGGGCGCCAGATGTTGAGCGTCAGGCAGTCCTCGCTGCCCACGGGCTGGCCCAGGGTGGAGGCAATGGTGTCGTCGAAGCGGTTGTTGGCTCCCGGGCCGTACATGCGCCCGATCTGCAGGCAGGCATTGCCGAACTGGCGCGCCTCGCGCACGCCTTCCCAGGCCTTGGGCTCGGCCGGCGGCTGCCAGCGCAGCGCGCCCACGGGCGCCTGGGCAAAGGGCACACCCTTCCAGTAATAGGTGCCCGTGGCGGCGCCATCGTCCACGCCGCGCAAGGGGCCGTAGGCCGTCTCGCGCAGTTCGGGACCTCCGCCGCCCGAGCCGCCGCAGGCCGCGAGCCACAAAGCCATTGAAGCCACGGCCAGGCGTATGCCGCCAGCCATCCACCGCTGTCCTGTGCGCATGCTTGTCTCCTGAATGGTTTTTGGGGTTTCCCGTATGGGCCGCGCCGGGCCCATGGGTCACACTGCGCAGTCGTTCGCCGCGCTGCAAAAATTCTAGGAACAGCGCGGCAAAACGCCGCTATCGCAACCACGCCAAAACAGTGACTTCAGAACGCAAACAGCGCCCCGAATGGCCCAGGAAAACCCGGTCATGACAACGCAGCGCAGCAGCTCCGCCGCCTGGGTGCGCGGCATCCTGGACATGATGGCCACCGAAGGGCTGGCCCCGCAAAGCCTGTGCGCCGCAGCCGATATCGACCTTGCCGCACTGCAGCATTCGCAGGCCCGTACCGATGTGGACCGAGTGAGCCGGCTCTGGGAGCTGGCCGTGGCCCAGTCCGCCAATCCCACGCTGGGACTGGACCGGCAACTGGCCGCGCGCCACGGCAACATCGATCTGGTCGGCTACTCGCTGGCTTCGGGCCCGCACCTGCTGGCCGGCTTCCGCGACCTGGAACGCCACATGGCCGTGATCTCGGACGCAACGTCCTTCACGCTGGAGCGCGATGCGCGCGGCTACTGGCTGTCCATACATCACATCGGCGCCACACGGCCCGTGCCGCGCCAGCGCGTGGAGTTCGCCGTGCTCACGCTGCTGGTGCTGTGCAACTGGCTGACGCGGCGCGATGTCCGGCCGCTGGCCGTGGAATTCATGGCCGAGGCGCCCGCCCCCTCGCACGAGGCCGCCTACCGCGCGGCCTTCGGCCTGCTGCCGCGCTTCGGCGAGGACGCGAACCGCTTCCTGCTGTCCGAGGCCGACCTGCTCGCCCCCATTCCCACGCACAACCCCGAACTGCTGGCACTGCACGAAAAGCTGGTCGAAACCGAACTCGACCACCTGGGCCAGGCCGGCGTGGGCGCGCGCGTGCGCCACGAGATTGCTCGCCTGCTGCCCCAGGGTGAGCCGCGCCGCGAAGACGTGGCCAGCCTGCTGGGCCTGACCGACCGCACCTTGCAGCGCCGCCTGCAGGCCGAAGACACCAGCTACCAGCAACTGCTGGACGAAACCCGGCGCGAGCTGGCCCTGCAGTACCTGGGCGAGCCGCGCCGCAGCCTGGCCGAGGTGGCCGACCTGCTGGGCTTTGTGGACCAGAGCAACCTCTTTCGCGCCTGCCGCCGCTGGTTCGGCATGCCACCTGGCCAGTACCGGCAGCAACTGCGTGCGTGAATGCATGCGGTGAATGCGCGCATGAACCTTGCGCCCCACGGGGCATAGGCGCTGGGGGACAATTCCCACATGAACCTGCATGCTGCCGCCGAAGGCCAGGCTCCGGCGACCTCCCCACGCCCTCCCATCTCCTGGCAAGACGGCTTCGCCGCCCTGGGCCCGGACTTCTTCACCCATCTGCGCCCCACGCCGCTGCCCGAACCGCACTGGATTGCCACCAGCACCGGCACAGCCGAGCTGCTGGGCCTGGACCCGCAGTGGCTGGCCTCCGATGAGGCCCTGCAGGCGCTCACCGGCAATGCCGTGCTGCCCGGCAGCCATCCGCTGGCCAGCGTCTACAGCGGCCACCAGTTCGGCGTCTGGGCCGGCCAGCTTGGCGACGGCCGTGCCATCTTGCTGGGCGAAACGGCCTCGGGCCACGAGATTCAGCTCAAGGGCGCGGGCCGCACGCCCTACTCGCGCATGGGCGACGGGCGCGCCGTGCTGCGCTCTTCCATCCGCGAGTTCCTGTGCAGCGAGGCCATGCACGCCCTGGGCATTCCCACCACGCGCGCGCTGAGCCTCACCGGATCGCCCGCCCCCATTCGCCGCGAAGAGATCGAGACCGCCGCCGTGGTGGCACGCGTGGCGCCCAGCTTCATACGCTTCGGCCACTTCGAGCACTTTGCGGCGCGCGACCAGATAGCGCCTTTGCGCCAACTGGCCGACTACGTGATCGACCACTACTACCCCGAATGCCGCACGGCCGAGGCACTGGCCGGCAACGCCTACGCCAACTTCCTGCAGGCCGTGAGCGAGCGCACGGCGCGGCTGCTGGCGCACTGGCAGGCCGTGGGCTTTTGCCATGGCGTGATGAACACCGACAACATGAGCATCCTGGGACTGACCATCGACTACGGTCCCTTCCAGTTCCTTGATGCCTTCAACCCCGGCCACATCTGCAACCACAGTGACACCCAGGGCCGCTACGCCTTCAACCGCCAGCCCCAGGTGGCCTACTGGAACCTGTACTGCCTGGGCCAGGCCCTGCTGCCGCTGATCGGCGAAGAGGAACTGACTATTGCAGCGCTGGAGTCGTACAAGCAGGTGTTTCCGCAGGCCTATGGCGCCCTCATGCTGCGCAAGCTGGGCCTGCCCGAAGATGCGCCAGGCACGCCGCCCGCTGAGGGGCGCTTTGCCGCCCTGGTGAACCCGCTGCTGCAGCTCATGGCCGACAACGCGGTGGACTACACCATCTTCTTCAGCCGCCTGACCGATGCGGTGGCTGCAGGTGCCGGTGCCGGCACGGACCTCGAGCCCGTGCGCGACCTGGTGCTTGACCGCGAGGCCTTCGACCGCTGGGCAGCCCTGTACGCGCGGCACCTGGCAGGCACGGATGCCGCGGCGGCCGCCGCTTTGATGCAAGAATCGAATCCGCGCTTCGTGCTGCGCAACCACCTGGGCGAGATGGCCATCCGCGCCGCAAAGGCCGGTGACTTCGCTCCCGTGCGCCAATTGCTGGCCGTGCTGCAGACTCCGTTCGCCCCCCACGCCGAGCATGCCGAATGGGCAGGCTTCCCGCCCGATTGGGCTTCCTCCATCGAGATCAGCTGTTCATCATGAGCTTTCCCATCCACAAGACCGAACAGGAATGGCAGGCCGAGCTGCAGGCCAAGGGCGCCGAACCTGCCGCCTTCCAGGTGACACGCCATGCAGCCACCGAGCGTCCGTTCACCGGCCGCTATGAACAGTTCTGGGCCGATGGCAGCTACCACTGCATCTGCTGCGGCAGCAAGCTGTTCGACTCCGACACCAAGTTCGATGCCGGCTGCGGCTGGCCCAGCTTCGACCGCGCCATCCCCGGCGCCATCACCGAAATCGTGGACCGCAGCCACGGCATGGTGCGCACCGAAACCGTCTGCAGCCAGTGCGGCGCCCACCTGGGGCATGTATTCCCCGACGGCCCCTCCGACACAGGACTGCGCTACTGCATGAATTCCGCATCGCTGGAATTCGAGCCGCCCAAGGCCTAGGCTCCAGGCACGCAAAAACCCCAGGCCACGCGGCCCTGCACCGATGCCGGGCCGCGCCGGCTGCGCCACAATGCGCCTGCCAAGCTCAGGCCCCATGCCTGACTCCAAGCCCATCGAAACCTTCCAATGAAGTTACTGATCGACTTTTTCCCCATCATCCTGTTCTTCGTCGCCTTCAAGGTCTGGGGCATCTACACGGCAACGGCCGTGGCCATCGTCGCCACCATTGCCCAGATCGCCTATCTGCGCGTGCGCCACGGCAAGGTCGAGCCCATGCAATGGGTGAGCCTGGGCGTGATCGTGCTGTTCGGCGGCGCCACCTTGCTGGCCCACAACGACACCTTCATCAAGTGGAAGCCCACCGTGCTGTACTGGCTCATGGGCAGCGCCCTGTTGATAGGCCAGCTGGTGTTCCGCAAGAACCTGCTGCGCTCGGTCATGGGCGCGCAGCTGCAACTGCCCGACAACGCATGGCGCACCCTGAACTGGAGCTGGGCGGCGTTCTTCGCGGTCATGGGCGCGCTCAACCTGGTCATCGCCTACCGCTTCGACACCGACACCTGGGTCAACTTCAAGCTGTTCGGCGGCATGGGGCTGATGCTGGTCTTCGTGATCGGCCAGGCCATCTACATGAGCCGCTTCATGCAGGAAGACAAGGGCGAGGCAGCAGCCGCCACGCCCGACGCCCTGCCCCCGCCTGGCGTGCAGCAGGACAAGCAGCCATGAGCGCCCCCGCCCATCCGCTGCCCATCACCGCCGAAGCCATGCAGGCCGTGCTGCGCGAGCGCCTCGCCCCCGATCACCTGGAAGTGATCGACGAGAGCCACCAGCACGCCGGCCACATGGGCGCCAACGGCACCGGCTTCGGCACGCATTTCCGCGTGCGCATTGCGTCACCTTTGTTTCAAGGCAAGCCACGCGTGGCACGCCATCGCCTTGTGTATGATGCGCTGCAAGAATTCATTGACCAGGGCGCACACGCCATCGCCATCGAGGTTCTTTGAACTTTTACAGGCTCCGACGATTCGGAGCCTGTTGCGTATCCGCGCTATAGAATCAATTTTTCCTTCATATCTGGAATTCGCATGAAAAAACAGCTTCTGACCAGCCTGGTGACTGCCGCCGTGCTGAGCACCGCGGCCCTGTCCGCCTCGGCCCAGAACATCGCCGTCGTCAACGGCAAGGCTGTGCCCAAGGCACGCGCCGAAGCGCTCAAGCAACAGATCGAGCAAAGCGGTCGCCCCGTGACCCCCGAGCTGGAAGGGCAGATCAAGGAAGAAGTCATCGCCCGCGAGATCTTCATGCAGGAAGCCAACAAGCGCAGCCTGGCCAACAGCGAAGCCTACAAGCAGCAGATGGAACTGGCCCGCCAGACCATCCTGATCCGCGCGCTGTTCGAGGACTTCCAGAAGAAGAACCCCGTGACCGACGCCGAAGCCAAGGCCGAGTACGACAAGGCCGTCGCTGCCAACAGCGGCAAGGAATACAAGGCCAGCCACATCCTGGTCGAGTCGGAAGACCGCGCCAAGGCCATCATTGCCGAGATCAAGGCCGGCAAGAAGTTTGAAGACATCGCCAAGAAGGAGTCCAAGGACCCCGGATCCGGCGCCCGTGGCGGTGACCTCGACTGGGCCAACCCCGGCAACTACGTGCCCGAGTTCTCCGAAGCCCTGATCAAGCTCGAAAAGGGTGGCATGACCCAGGAGCCGGTCAAGACCCAGTTCGGCTACCACATCATCCGCCTGGACGACGCACGTCAGGCCGAGCTGCCCAAGTTCGAGGAAGTCAAGCCCCAGATCGTGCAGCAGCTGCAACAGCAAAAGCTGGCGCAATTCCAGGAATCGCTGCGCGAAAAGGCCAAGATCCAGTAAGATGCGTACGAGTCGGCGGTTTTTGCCGCCGGCCTGACCATCACCAGCCCGCCTTGTGCGGGCTCTTTTTTTGTCCAACGCCCCTGTCAAAAACAAAAGCTGCCCTCTGGGGGCAGCTTGCACGCATTGTTACCTGCGGCCGACACGCTGAGCGTCGGGCCCCAGGCAATCCGGCACTTCAGAACTGATAGGTTGCCGTTACCCTGGCCGTGCGGCCTTCGCCGTATTCAACGGCCGAGGAACGCGACTGCTCGCCCAGGCGCTGGCGCACGCCGGCCACATAGGCCTTGTTGCCGATGTTTTCGAGATTGAGCCTGAGCTTCCATTGCCGGTTGAGTTCATAGCCGACCATGGCGCTGTGCACCCAATAGGCAGAGAGTTTCCCATCGCCTGCCGAGGTGACATTGCGCGTGCCCACGAAGCGCACCCCATAGCCCACCGTCCAGCCTTGGGGCAATGCATAGGTGGTCCACAGGTTCAGCGAATGGCGCGGCGTATTGCCCAGCGCCTGGCCCACACGCGCAGGCTCGTTCAATGACTTGAGGGTCTTGCTGGCCATGAAGGTGTAGTTGGCGAAGACATCCCATTGCGGCGTCACCTTGCCTGCGGCACCGAGCTCCAGCCCGCGCACGCGCTGCTCTCCGGCCAGCAGATAGCTGCCATCGGCCATCTGCTCGCGGGCATTGGTCTTGTCCACCTGGAACAGGGCGCCGGTCAGCGCCAGCTGGCGGTCCAGCACATCCCACTTGGTTCCCAGTTCCAGGCTGGTGTTCTTCTCGGGTGCCAGCGAGGCCGTGGCCGCATCCAGGCCCGAGCCCGTGGAGACCAGAAATTCGGCGGAAGGGTTGAAGGCCGTGCCGTAGGCCAGGTAGATGCGGCCATTGTCGGCGGGCTTGAAGCTCAGGGCCGTGCGGCCGCTGAGCCGGCCGTCGGAGCTGTCCACCGCGGTGCGCACGCCAGCGGCCGTTGTGGCGTTGGAGCGCCCGTCGATCCAGTCATAGCGCAGGCCCAGGTTCAGATCCCAGCGCGGACCCAGCGCAATGGAGTCGGTGGCATACAGCGCGCGGGTGTCCAGGCTGGTTTCGTTCCTTCCGCTGTTTTGCAAGTCCGTCGTGCCCGTCCAGTATCCGGGCGGACGGGCCAGCGGATAGCCGCCGGCCGGGAACTGCCGGTTGATGTTGTAGGAAGAGGTGGTGCGGTCATAGGTCTCGCGCGCGATCTCGAAGCCCGTGATCAGCGTATGCCCCAGCACGCCTGTGTCGAAGCGCTGTGTCAGGTTGGTCTGGTTGATCCACAGGGTGGTGGCCGCATCGCGGCCATAGGCCTGGGGCCCTGCGGGCCGGTAGTAGCCAGGCTGCATGCCCCGGAGATCGACATGCGAGGCAGAGATCACGGTATCGCGGCTCAGCCGCGAGTAGCGCGAGAGGTTCTGCAGCTTGGCGCCCGAGGCGAAGTCATGCTCGATCTTCGCGGTCAGGGCATCCTTGCTGATCTTTTCCCGGTCAAGGTTGCGCCATCCGAAGTAGGCATTGCGCGAGACGCCATCGAGCATCTTGCCGCGAAAGGCCGGCACGCCGAAGTCGGGAAGATTGTCATCGTTCTGGTGGAAGAAGCTGAGAGTCACGCGCGTGGGCGAATTCAATCCCAGAGCCAGCGAGGGCGCCACACCCCAGCGCCGCTTGAAGATGGTGTCGCGCCCGGCCACGTCGCTGTCATGGCCCATGAGGTTCAGGCGCATGGCGGCCTTGCCGCCAGCCAGCACACGGTTGGTGTCGAGCGTGAGGCGCCGGTAGCTGGCCGTGCCCAGGCCTGCGTCGGCCTCGGTGAAGTCATGGGCCTTGGGCTGCTTGCTGATCATGTTGATGCTGCCGCCCGAGGTGCCTGCCCCGCCAAAGACCGAGTTCGGGCCCTTGATGACTTCGACAGACTCCGTGTTGAAGAGGTCGCTGCGGTTGTTCTGCCCACTGTCGCGCAGCCCGTCGATCTGCAGGTTGGCGTTGGCGCTGAAGCCGCGGATGTTGATGCTGTCGCCCGAGCCCGCACCGCCCTCGCCCGCATTGAAGGTGATGCCCGACACATTGGACAGCGCCTGCTGCAGGCTCAGGGCGTTCTGTTCCTGGAGCACCTGCCCCGGTACCACCGTAATGGTCTGGGGCACGTCCAGCAGCGGCTTGGCGTACTTGACCGAGTCGGATGCCTCGGTGCGCGAGCCGGTGGTGCGCGGCCCCGAAACGGTGACCGGCGCCAGCTGGACCTGGCGATCCTCAGAGGACACATCCTGCGCGTATGCGGGTGTGACCAGCGCCGCAGCGAAGACCGAATAAAGGCATGACTGGGGGCCGGAGACGAAAGGTCGGGAACGGCAATCTGAAGTGCGCATGGCAAGGGCCTTTGTTGAAAATGGAAATCATTTGCAACAAGACCTTTCCCAGCAATCAGATCCGTCTGATTCTGGTGTTCAGACCTCGATTTCAGGCGTTTTCGCTTGCGTCGATCAGCGCGCTCCCGCCTCCTGCAGCAGCCGCTCCACCTCATGCTGGCTGCGCTGGCGGGCGTGGGCCAGGGCCGTGACGCCGTCCTTGTCGGGCAGGCTGAGGTCCGCCTTCGCCGTGATCAGCTGGCGCACGATGTCCTGGTAGCGCGGGCCACCATCGCCCAGCAAAACGGCTTCGAGCAGGCAGGTCCAGCCCAGCCGGTTCACATGGTCGGCCCGCACCCCGGCAGCCAGCAAGGCCTGCACGGTATCGACGTGGCCGCGCTCGCAGGCAGGGATCAGCGCCGTGCCGCCGTAGCGGTTGACGCTTTGCAGGTCCGCACCATAGGACAGTGTCATGCGCAGGATTTCCAGCCGGCCCAGGGCACCGGCCAGCAGATAGGCGCTGTCCTGCAGGTCGTTCTTGAGATTGGGATTGGCCCCGTGGACCAGCAAGGAGCGCGCGACCTCGACATGGTTGCCACGCACGGCCAGCAGCAGCGGCGTGTTGCCCTGCGGATCACGCACATCCACCGGCGCGCCGCGCTTGAGCCAGTCGCGCACCTGCAGCGCTTCGCCCGCCTGGGCGGCCGCCAGCAGCGCGGGGCCGAATTCGGGGCGGTTCACCACACCCTCCTGCGCCTTGGCCGCGTCGCGGCCCTCGGCGGCTGCGGCAACGGCCTGGGCCTCCTGCGCCTGGACATCCGCCAGTCCCGCCGCAAGGCAGGCCGTCAGAATCGCCGCGTGCCGGCCCTGCGCGCCGGATCGGGAAACAGCATGGTGCATACAAGCCCTCCTGGAAAACACTGTGGTGCGGCAAGCGTACGGCAAGCCCGGGCGATTGCACGCGAACCCGGGGTGCCGCCCGTCAGTTTCATTCAGGAACTATAGCGGCATCGCCTGATCCCACGCGCTTTCCCTGGGCTCGGCCCGCGCTGGAAAGTCTCCGCGCGCCAGCCGACCTCGAACGAAAGGAGACCCGTTCCCGTGCCTTGCAATCAACGCCGTGCCGCCCGCTGGCTGGCCGCAGCCGCCACCGCCCTCGCCGTCCTCACCACCACCCTGGCCCCGGCCGTCGCCCATGCGCGCGAGTTCGTCAGCGTCAAGGGCACCAGCGTCAATGTGCGGCAGCAGCCCACCACGCGCTCGGCCACGCTGTGGGAGCTGGGCAAGGGCTATCCGCTGCAGGTGGTGCAGCGCAAGGGCCAGTGGCTGCGCGTCAGGGACAACGAGAGCACGCTGGGCTGGGTGCATGCGCCGCTGACCGGCAAGACCCCGCACATGGTGGTGACCGGACGCACCGCCAACCTGCGCGCTGGCCCGGGCCAGAACCATCGCGTGGTGGGCAAGCTGGCTGAAATGGAAGTGGTGCGCACGCTCAGGAAACAGGGCTCCTGGGCCCAGGTCCAGCGCGACAACGGCCAAAAGGGCTGGGTGGCGCGCAGCCTGACCTGGGGCTGGTGAACCAGGCGCTGCGCCGAACGTTCAGCCGTTGACCACGACCTGCGCGCGCGGCGCATAACCGTGGTTCAGCGGGCCATGGCCGGCGCCCGTGAACACATCGGCGCCGGCCGCAATCGCGCCCAGGATGTACTCGCGCGCCTGGGCCACGGCCGCATCCAGCGGCAGGCCCAGCGCCAGGTGAGAGGCAATCGCCGAAGACAGCGTGCAGCCCGTGCCGTGCCCGTTGTGCGTGGCAATGCGCTGCGACTGCAGGCGCAGCCGCTGGCCGTTGCCATGGCCCAGCAGGTCCACCACCAGATCGCCCGACAAGTGCCCGCCCTTGAGCAAGGCGGCCGGCGCGCCCAGCGCCAGCAGTTCCTGCACGGCGCCGTCCAGTGCGTCTATGCCATCAATAGAGCGGCCCAGCAGCAGCGCTGCCTCGTCCAGATTGGGCGTGACCACGGTGGCCAGGGGGAACAGCTCGCGCACCAGCACGGAGGCGGTTTCCGGCGCGATCAGCCGGTCGCCGCTGGTGGCCACCATCACGGGGTCCAGCACCACGTTGCGCAGCTGGTGTCGGCGGATGGCATCGGCCACCACCTGCACCACCTCGGGCGTGGCCAGCATGCCGATCTTGACGGCGTCGGCGCCGATGTCCTCGACCACCGCATCGATCTGGCCGCGCAGTATGTCCACGGGAATGCCGTGGATGCCGCTGACGCCCAGCGTGTTCTGCACGGTGATGGCCGTGATGGCCGTCATGCCGTAGCAGCCCAGGGCGCTGCAGGTCTTGAGGTCGGCCTGTATGCCGGCGCCGCCGCCGCTGTCGGAGCCCGCGATGATGAGCACGCGGGCATAGCGCTTGCGCGCGGCGGGAGCCGGTTCGGGGGATGCGGCGGTCGAAGGGGAGTGGTCGGCAGTCATGGGCGAAAATTATCACCCATGCGCATGGTCAATACCGGCAGCTGCGGGATGTGCTGTAATGCCTGCTGACGGACGAAACAGGGGTGTCCCGTCGGTGAAACAGGGCCTGGCCCGCCTCACCGATGCGTGACTGAGAAACACCCTGGGGCCCCGGGGCGACCAGCCCCCTGCCGCACAAGCCTGCACCACAGGCACCTTGCCGCGCAGCGCCCCTGCACCCGATCCAGGTCATGCTGGCGTGGGGAGTTTCAATCAATCGGGGTGGTACGCCGCGTTTTGTCCAGCACATGCCCTGTGCGCGGACAGCCGGCCGGCAGTCCCACGGGCATGGGCGCACTTGACCACCAGATGCACATGTCCGTTCTACAAGCTTCTTCCCGCATCGCCATTCTGGGCGGCGGCCTCATGGGCCGGCTGCTGGCATTGGCGCTGGCCCGTCGCGGCCACGGCATTGCCGTATACGACGCCCACGGCCCCGAAGGCGATGGCGCCGCGGCCCGCGTGGCAGCCGCCATGCTCGCGCCCCTGGCCGAATCGGCCATCACCGAGCCCGGCGTGGTGCGCATGGGCCAGCACGGCCTGACGCGCTGGCCCGAACTGCTGGCCCAGCTCGATGCGCCCGTGTTCTTCCAGCAAAACGGCACCCTCATCCTCTGGCACCGCCAGGACGCGGGCGATGCCCAGCGCTTCTTCGGCCTGCTGGAGAAAAACCGCCGCATCAACCCCAGCCTTCCCGCGCTGCAGCCGCTGGCCGACCAGGCCCTGCACGACTGCGAGCCCGCGCTTGAGCGGCGCTTTGCCCAGGCCATGTACCTGCAGGGCGAGGGCCAATTGGACAACCGCCAGCTGCTGGCCTCACTCCACGCCACGCTGACCCGCCTGGGCGTGGAGCAGCACTGGAACCAGCCGCGCGAGCTGGCCGACTTCCGTCCCGGCACGCCGGGCCAGCCCGACTGGGTGCTGGACTGCCGGGGCCTTGGCGCACGCGGCCAGTGGCCTGCGCTGCGCGGCGTGCGCGGCGAGGTGGTGCGCATCCACGCGCCCGAGGTCACGCTGCAGCGGCCCACGCGCCTGATCCATCCGCGCTACCCGATCTACATTGCGCCCAAGGAGGACCACCTCTTCGTCATCGGCGCCACCGAGATCGAGTCCGACGACATGTCGCCGGCCAGCGTGCGCTCCACGCTGGAGCTGCTGAGCGCCGCCTACACCGTGCATCCGGGTTTTGCCGAAGGCCGCATCGTCGAGATCGCCACCCAATGCCGCCCCACCCTGCCCGACAATCTGCCGGCCGTGCGCTGGAGCGCGCCGCGCGTGATGGAGGTCAACGGCCTGTACCGCCATGGCTTCATGATCGCGCCGGCCATGCTGGACGTGGTGCTGGAGCTGCTCGACAGCGGCGATTCCGAACTGGCCCGCCGCTTCGATGTTGCCGTCGAGCATGCGCCATCGCAGCACAAGGCAGCCGCCTGAACGGCACGCACGGCACTTTCACGCACAACAGACCGGACATGCACGCAGGGTCGCCAGGCCCGGCCCTGCCTAAGATCGAACAAGCCCCCGTACCCGCCTTTCGTTTTCCCCCAGCCGCCATGAACATCACCATCAACCAGCAAGCGACCGAACTGAGCGACGGAGCCACCGTGGCCGACGCGCTGGCCCAGCTTGCGCCGCGCCCGCCCTTTGCCGTGGCCATCAACACCGTCTTCGTGCCCAAGGCCCGCTATGCCGAGCAGGCGCTGAACGACGGCGACCGCCTCGAAGTGATCTCGCCCGTGACCGGCGGCTGATGCCCCATCCGACTCTCCCATTGCCTCACGCCATGACGACTTCCGCCTCTTCCTCCGACGACAGCCTGGTCCTGTACGGCCAGCGCTTTGACAGCCGCCTGCTGCTGGGTACCTCCCGCTACCCCTCGCCCGCCGTGCTGGAAGCTGCCGTGCAGCGCGCCCGCCCGGCCATGGTCACGGCCTCGCTGCGCCGCCAGGGCAGCAATGCCGCCGAGACCGGAGCCAGCTTCTGGGAACTGCTCAGAAAGCTCAACGTGCCCGTGCTGCCCAACACCGCCGGCTGCATGACCGTGCAGGAAGCCGTGACCACGGCCCAGATGGCGCGCGAAGTCTTCGAGACCCCCTGGATCAAGCTGGAGCTGATCGGCGACGACTACACCCTGCAGCCCGACACGCTGAACCTGGTCGAGGCCGCCTCCATCCTCATCAAGGACGGCTTCCAGGTCCTGCCCTACACCACCGAGGACCTGGTGCTGTGCCAGCGCCTGGTGGATGTGGGCTGCCAGGCCGTCATGCCCTGGGCGGCGCCCATCGGCACGGGCCGCGGCCCCGTCAACCCCTATGCCATGCAGACGCTGCGCGAACGCCTGAAGGTGCCGCTGATCGTGGATGCGGGCCTGGGTCGGCCCTCGCATGCCTGCCAGGTCATGGAATGGGGCTATGACGCCGTGCTGCTGAACACGGCCGTGGCCCTGTCCGAAGACCCGGTAGCCATGGCCGGTGCCTTTGCCGATGCCGTGAATGCCGGCCACGCCGCCCACCGCGCCGGCGCCATGGCCGAGCAATCGGCCGCCCAGCCCAGCACGCCCGTGCTGGGCACGCCGTTCTGGCACCACGGCTGAGGAGACCGGCCATGAGCAACGACTCCATCCAATCCTGGGCAGATGCCATCGTGCGCCTGCACGGCGCCACCTTCGCCCCTGAAGGCTCCGCCCTGCCCTCCCAGCCCGTGCCGCAGGCACAGCGCCAGGAGCCGGCCTATCTTGCGGCGCTGCAGGCCTGCAGCGCCCTGGGCTTCATCGCCATCGACGCCCAGACGCTGGCCTGCGCCTGGCAGGCGCAGACGCTGCGCAGGGGCCGCTTCGAGGCCACGCTATGGCCCGACGATCCGCGCGACTTCGGCCTGGAGGGGGCCGATCCCGCACTGGCCTTCCCGGAGTGCCCAAGGTCCCTGGGCCTGTACGGCGTGCTGCCCGATGCGCAATGGGTGGGCCGCATGGCCCGCGCCGGTGTGCCCACCGTGCAATTGCGCTTCAAGTCCGAGGACCGCGACGCCATCGCCCGCGAAGTGCGCTCCGCCGTGGCTGCCGTGGAAGGCACGGGCGCACTGCTCTTCATCAACGACCACTGGCGCGAGGCCATCGATGCCGGCGCCTATGGCGTGCACGTGGGCCAGGAAGACCTGGACGCGCTGGCCGGCGCCGACCTGCAGGCCATCCACGCCTCGGGCCTGCGCCTGGGCGTGAGCACGCATGGCTATGCCGAAATGGTGCGTGCCCATGCCGTGCAGCCCAGCTACATCGCGCTGGGCGCCGTCTTCCCCACCACGCTCAAGAAGATGGCCACGGCTCCGCAGGGCCTGGCGCGCCTGGGCGCCTATGTGCGGCTGATGCAGCGCTATCCGCTGGTGGCCATCGGCGGAATCTCGGCCGACCAGTTCCCGGCCGTGCGCGCCACGGGCGTGGGCTCGGTGGCCGTGGTGCGGGCGCTGGTCAATGCCGAGGATCCTGAAGCGGCGGCGCAGCAGTTGCTCGCGCGCATGCACGCTGCAGGCTGAGTTCCTGCTGGGCACGCCCAAAAAAAAGGGAGCAGATGCTCCCTTTTTTCGATGCACACCGCTCAGCCCTTGGGCGGATCCTTGTCGTCTGCCTGCGGCGACGCAGGCTGTGGTGATCGACGAAAGGCCGGGTCGGTCTCACGCGACAGCAGCATGTCCACCGAGCGGCTCAGCGGCTCGTCCAGGCCACGGTGCTCACGCACGGTGTCGGGCGGCTCCAGCTCCCACTTGTCCAGCGCCAGGTCCATGTCCAGCGGCGCCTTGAGATTGTGGCTGCTGAAACCCACGGCACCCGAGCCGGGCACCGACAGCGTCACGGGCGGAAAGCGCGAGGGCACATCGACATGCGGCAGCTCGTTCTCGCCCAGGTCCGTGAGGTCTATGTCCAGCAGCGGTGCCGACTCATCGTGGATGAAGGAAGGCGCCTCGCCCAGGGGCACGGCGCGCACCTGGCCTGCGGGCAGCTGGCCGGCCTGATCCAGATCGAAGTTCAGGGGCTGCAGCTCGAAGTGCAGCGGTGCGGACAACGAGTCCGGTGCGCTGCTCGCAGGCCTGTGGCCGCCACCGACAGCACCCGTGGACAGGGGCAGCGTGTCCATGGGGGTGAACTCCAGGCCCGGCTCCAGCGGCGTCACCGAGGCCGGCTGCGGCTGTGCAGGTTCTATCGGCGGCTGCAGCTCTGCCATCCAGTCCACGCCCGTGGCCGCGGATGCAGGAGCCTGCGCCGGCGTGGCTTCTGCCGCCGCTGTGAAGGCAGCAGCGCCAGCCGTGGCTGCGCCGGCTACGGCCGTGCCTGCCACCATGCGCGGCGTGGTGCGCTCGCGCGGGCCGGGTTCGCCGCGTGTTCCGGCAGGTGAAGTGCGCGCAATGGACAGCAGCAGCAGCAGGTCGTCGAAGGCGGCCAGGTCGAAAGGGGCCGGCGCATCGGGGTCGGGTGCGCCGTCCTGCTTGAACAGGTAGTGCGCCAGGCAAGCTTCGACTTCGTCCACGGGCCACAGGGCCTCGATGCGTGCCAGTTGCTCGGGATAGCCCTGCAGCAGGCTGCTGCCCTTGTCGGTAAAGCCCGGCATGGCCGGCACGCGGGCGTTGAAATGCCTGGCAAAACGCGCGCGCAGCTGGTCGAAATCGTCGCGGCGGCTCAACGTGTAGTACAGGTGCAGCAGCTCCAGATAGGCCAGCGGCGAGGAATCCTCATGCGTGTCGATATGCGAGCGCAGCAGCTCGATGGCCTGCTGGTGCTCGCCCACAGAGATGAAGAATTCCGCCTGTTGCTGCACGTCGAACAGTTCGCCGGGCTGCACCATGCGCCTGGCCTTGATGGCCTCGGGCCCGGACGTGCGCACAGGTGCCGGGGCCTGCGGCGCAGGCTCGGTTTCCAGTTCGGCATGCACGGACACAGGCACGGGAATGGTGGCCGGGCCGAAGTCGCCAGGGTCCACATCCTCATGCAGCTCATAGGTCACGCCGGGGCGCATCTGGGCGCCGCGCTGCACATAGGGCGAAGCCAGGGTATCCGGTCCCCGGCGGTCGTCCTGCTGCGGTGCCGCAGGCCGGTGCTCACGCAGGCTGGGGGCCATGGGCCGCGTGGGCCTATGGGGATCCAGGGAATGCGGCAGGGTGTGAATCTCGTCATCGCGCACATGCGGCGGGGTCGACGGCACGGGGTCCTGCGACGAACGCTCCACCGATTCCCGCCAGGCATCCGGCTCGCGCGAGAACAGCAAAGCACCCGAGCGCATGCGCCAGGCCATCCAGCCGATCACGGCCACGGCGGCAATCAGGGCCAGTAGCAGCGCATTGAACAGCCAGGATGAGCCGCCGGACTCCTGGCGCATTGCGTCCAGCTCGGCCCGCAGCTGGGCCAGTTGTCCACGGTCCACGCCGTCGCGCTTCTTGAAGGCCGCCATCTCGGCCTCCAGCGCCTGCACGCGCTTGTTGGCCTCGGCCAGCTGCTCGCTGCCGGCATCGAACATGGGAGCCGCAGATGCGGCGCCGCCTTCGGGTGTTCCGGGTGTTCCGGCTGCTCCAGCGGCGCCCGGCGTGCCGCCCGTGCCCAGCCATTCCTCCACCGGCTCCATGCGCAGGCGCGGTTCGATGCGCAGGCCCGCCTGCAACTGCCCGGCCTGGGCCTGGGCGGTCACGCCCACGGGCGGCCTGGATTTCTCGGCCGCCGCCTTGGGCTTGGCCTGGGGCTTTGGCTTGGGCTGGGGTTTCGGTTCCTTGGCAACGGGCACCGCTGCGGGCCTGGACTCGGCCCGGGCGCTGCGGCCAGCGGCCGGACGGGAGGAAGAAGTCGAAGATGGGTCGGAAGCGGCACCAGCGGCACCAGCGGCCGCCAGCGCCGGCTGGGCTGCCGCCAGCTCCCGCACATTGATGGGTTGATTGCCCGTGGCATCCACCGACTCGGGCAGCTGCGCCAGCAGCGTATAGCTGCGGCTGATGCCGCCACCTTCGCAGCCCGCCCACAGCTTGAGAGTCACGATGGGCTCGTCCACCGTATAGCGGGCCTGCACCCGCACGGCCTTGCCCGACGAGGTCGGGCTGACACTGACGCGCGAGGATTCGATGGGCCTGTCACCGGCCAGCAGCTCGGCGCGCACGCAGGAGCTGCCGGCATCGTTGCCGCTATCGGGCTGCAAGCCCACCACCAGGTCGAACGGAGCGCCCAGCACCACGTTGCCTCGAGGACTGCCCAACGACAATGCGGACGCGTTCCAGGCCATGGAGGACAGGGCGACGCCGAGAATGGTGCTACAAATTCTCACATCAGCCTTTCTTTGAACGCTTGCATTTTTGCATAGACACCTGTAGGACACCTCCTCTATGTATATGAACCAAAACAACATTTCTCCTATCAGGAGCGTCGGATTGATAGGCGCAGGCATCATGGGGCAAGGCATTGCCCAGTTGGCCGCCCAGGCAGGCGCCAGGGTGCTGTTGCAGGATGCCCGTCCCGGTGCTGCCGCACAAGCGCAACAACAGCTGCTTGGGCTGTGGGACACGCTGCAAAAGAAACAAAAAATAACAAGTGAGCAGGCCGCAGATTGCAAGGCCCGGCTGACGGTAGTGGACGGTCTCGATGCCTTCAAGAACTGCGACCTGGTGATAGAGGCCATCGTCGAGCGCATGGATGCCAAGCAGGCGCTGCTGCGCGAGCTGGAGGCCATCGTTGCGCCCGGGACCCTCATCGCCAGCAATACCTCGGCCCTGTCCATCACCACGCTGGCCACGGCGCTCAAGCACCCGCAGCGCTTTGCCGGCTTTCACTTCTTCAACCCGGCACCGCTGATGAAGGTGGTGGAGATCGTGCGCGGCCTGGCCACGGACGAGGCCACCTGCGCCACGCTGGCACAGTTCGCGCGCAGCTTCGGCCACACGCCCGTGCGGGCGCAGGACACGCCGGGCTTTCTGGTCAACCACCTGGGCCGCGGCTATGTGACCGAGGCGCTGCGCATCGTGCAGGAAGGCATTGCCGACTTCGCCACCATCGACCGCATCCTGCGCGAGCAGGTGGGATTCAAGCTCGGCCCGTTCGAGCTGATGGATCTCACCGGCCTGGATGTCACCCATGCCGTGATGGAGCACATCTACCACCAGTACTACCAGGAGCCGCGCTACCGCCCCAGCCCCATTGCCGCGCAGCGCGTGGCGGCCGGCCTGCTGGGCCGCAAGACCGGCCGGGGCTTTTACCGCTATGCCGAAGGCCGCGCCGAGCAGCCTGCCGAGCCTGCCGTGCCGCAGGTGCAGACGCTGCCACCGGTCTGGGTGTCCGCACGCGCGGCCCGGCGCAACGAGATCTACCAGTTGCTCAAGAGCCTGGGCGCGCGCATTGAAACCGCGCAGGCACCGACCGAGCAGGCCTTGATCCTGGTGGCGCCGCTGGGCCTGGACGTGACCACGGTGGCTGCCGTGGAGCGGCTGGACTGCACGCGCACCATGGGCATCGACATGCTGATCGCCGACGCCGACACGCGCCGCCGCGTACTGGCCACCACGCCGGCCACGCGCACCGACATGCGCGATGCGGCCCATGCGCTCTTTGCCAGCGATGGCAAGGCCGTCAGTGTGATCCGCGACAGCGGCGGCTTCGTCACCCAGCGCGTGGTGGGCTCCATCGTCAACATCGCCAGCGACATCTGCCAGCAGGGCATCGGCAGCCCGGCCGACCTGGAAAAGGCCGTGACCCTGGGCCTGGGCTATCCCATGGGCCCGCTGGCCATGGGCGACCGCTGGGGCCCCACCAACATGCTGGAGGTCCTGTTCAACCTGCAGACCGTCTACGGCGACCCGCGCTACCGCCCCAGCCCCTGGCTGCGCCGCCGTGGAGCGCTGGGGCTGAGCCTCACGCACGAGGAGCCATAAGCCCTGCAAAGCCGGCGACCCGATGCAAGACGGGTCGCCTTTTTTTCGCCGCCCTGCCCCGTTTTCGGCAGGCCCAGACACCGAAGTGACAGGCCCGCCGGCGGCATGCTGCGCCGCGGCGGTCCCACACGCGACAATGTGACCGTCATCAGTCACGCAAAAGACAGGCCATGGACGACCCGATTCTTACCATCGAAGAACGTGAAGCGATCAATTCCGGTCGCTGGTTTTCATCACTTTCTCCATCGCTTCGGCACGACATTCTTCGATGCGCTTACGTCAAACGGTTCAAAGATGGCACGCTCATCTGCGCACGCGGAGAACCGCCCGAGGAATGGATCGCCTGCGCCCGCGGTGCGGTGCGCGTGAGCTCGACCTCGATCACGGGCAAGCAGATCACGCTGGACTACGTGGAGCCGGGCATCTGGTTCGGCGACGTGGCCATCCTGGACGGGGACAAGCGCACGCACGATGCCTATGCGCACGGCGAGACCACGCTGCTGTGCGTGTCCAAGACCGACTTCAAGAAAATCCTGTCCATGCATGTGGAGTTCTCGGAAGCCATGCTGCGCCTGCATGCACGGCGCATCCGCCAGCTCTACGGCCTGGTCGAGGACCTCAACACCCTGCCGCTGCGCGCGCGCCTGGCCAAGCAGCTGCTGCACCTGGTGCGCAGCTACGGCGTGACCAGCCTGTCGGATGGCAGCGAGATCCGCATCGGCCTGCACCTGGCGCAGGAGGAACTGGCGCAGTTGCTGGGCGCCTCGCGCCAGCGCGTGAACCAGGAACTCAAGGCCATGGAGCGCGAGAACGCCATCCGCATCGAGCCGGGCGGCCTGGTGGTCTGCGACCGCGACACGCTGCTGCGCATCGCCGCGCCCGACGCCTGAACCTGCGCGGCCCGCGCCGCGGCCTTTTCCCTGCCACATCCCTTCCACCGACCGGACGTTCGCGCCGGCCGGTGCCTTGCCGCGCCCGTGCCGCGCGGCCGCACCCCTTTCTAGAACCGGTTTCCGAACCGATCACAGGACTGACTGCCCCATGAGCACTTTCGACCATTTCGTAGGCACGCGCCCCGTCTCCGACCAGCACGCATTCGACGTGCCCGCGCTCACCGCCTGGATGCAGGGCCATGTGCAGGGCTTTGCCGGCCCGCTGCAGGTGGAGATGTTCAAGGGCGGCCAGTCCAACCCCACCTACAAGCTGATCACCCCGGGCCGCAGCTACGTGATGCGCTCCAAGCCCGGCCCCGTGGCCAAGCTGCTGCCCTCGGCCCATGCCATCGAGCGCGAGTTCCGCGTGATGAAGGGCCTGGCCGGCACCGACGTGCCCGTGCCCCACATGTATGCGCTGTGCGAGGACGAGTCCATCATCGGCCGCGCCTTCTACATCATGGAGTGCATGGAAGGCCGCGTGCTCTGGGACCAGTCCTTGCCCGGCATGGAGCCGGCCCAGCGCGCCGCCATCTACGACGAGATGAACCGCGTGATCTCGGCCCTGCACACCGTGGACTTCGCGGCCCAGGGCCTGGCCGACTACGGCAAGAGCGGCAACTACTTCGAGCGCCAGATCGGCCGCTGGAGCAAGCAGTACGTGGCCTCGGTCACCCAGCCCATCCCCGAGATGGACCAGCTCATGCAGTGGCTGCCCGCCCACATGCCGGCCAGCGCGCTGGATGCCTCGCGCGTGTCCATCGTGCACGGCGACTTCCGCCTGGACAACCTGATGTTCCACCCCACCGAGCCGCGCGTCATCGCCGTGCTGGACTGGGAGCTGTCCACCCTGGGCCACCCGCTGGCCGACTTCAGCTACCACTGCATGAGCTGGCACATCCCGGCCACGCTGGGCCGGGGCATCGCAGGCAAGGACCTGGCGGCCCTGGGCATTCCGGACGAAGAGGAATACATCCGCCGCTACTGCGAGCGCACGGGCCTCAAGGACGTGGACACGCTGCGCGCCGACTGGAACTTCTACATGGCCTACAACATGTTCCGCATCGCGGCCATCCTGCAGGGCATCGCCAAGCGCGTGGAGGCCGGCACGGCCTCCAGCGCCCAGGCCAAGGCCTCGGGCGACACGGCCCGGCCCATGGCCGAGCTGGCCTGGTCCTTCGCCCAGCGCAGCTGAGCCATCCAGACCACCAGCCCCCAACACTCACCGATCACCCCGTTTCCACCACAAGCGACAAGCCAAGAGAAGGAGCGCATCCATGGACTTTGAATATTCGCCCAAGACCAAGGACCTGCAGGAACGCCTGCTGAAGTTCATGGACGAGCACATCTATCCCGGCGAAAAGGACTATGCCGCCGAGATGGAAGCCAACACCGCCGCAGGCAAGCGCTGGACGCCGCTGCAGACCATCGAGAAGCTCAAGGTCAAGGCCCGGGAGCAAGGCCTGTGGAACCTGTTCCTGCCCGTGGACAGCGCCGAGGCCGCTGGCTACAAGGGCGGCGGCCTGACCAACCAGGAATACGCGCCGCTGGCCGAGATCATGGGCCGCGTGCCATGGTCCAGCGAGGTGTTCAACTGCTCTGCGCCCGACACCGGCAACATGGAGACCATTGCGCGCTACGGCAGCACCGAACTCAAGGAGCGCTGGCTCAAGCCGCTGCTGGAGGGCAAGATCCGCTCGGCCTTCGCCATGACCGAGCCCGAGGTGGCCTCCTCCGACGCCACCAACATCTGCACCCGCATCGAGCGCCAGGGCGACGAGTACGTGATCAACGGCCACAAGTGGTGGATCTCGGGCGCCGGCGATCCGCGCTGCCAGGTCTTCATCACCATGGGCAAGACCGACCCCGATGCGCCCAAGCACTCGCAGCAAAGCATGATCATCGTGCCCGGCGACGCGCCCGGCATCCGCATCGTGCGTCCGCTCAACGTCATGGGCTATGACGACGCGCCGCACGGCCACATGGAGATGTACTTCGAGAACGTGCGCGTGCCCGTGGGCAACATCCTGCTGGGCGAGGGCCGTGGCTTCGAGATCGCCCAGGGCCGCCTTGGCCCCGGCCGCATCCACCACTGCATGCGCCTGATCGGCCTGGCCGAGCGCGCGCTGGAGCTGATGTGCAAGCGCGCCAGCTCGCGCATCGCCTTCGGCAAGAGCGTGGCCCAGCAGACCGTGACGCAGGAGCGCATCGCCGAGGCGCGCTGCCGCATCGACATGGCGCGCCTGCTCACGCTCAAGGCCGCCTGGCTGATGGACATCGCCGGCAACAAGGTGGCACGCAGCGAGATCGCCATGATCAAGGTCGTGGCTCCCAGCATGGCCTGCCAGGTCATCGACTGGGCCATGCAGGTGCACGGCGGCGGCGGCATGAGCGACGACTTCCCGCTGGCCAGCGCCTACGCCCACGCGCGCACGCTGCGCTTTGCCGACGGCCCGGACGAGGTGCACCGCAACGCCATCGCCAAGTGGGAGCTGGGCAAGTACGGCGCCTACGGCAAGGATGCCGGCGTGCCCATCACGCGCGGCAGCTGAGCAGGCTTCAAGCCTGAGGCCTGAGGCCGCACACCCGGCAGGACCGGGTGGCGGCCCTGGCCCTTCCCTCTCAGCCAGGTGGCAATGCCTCCTGGCTTTTTTGTGCCTGCCTTTCCGGCATTTCAGTGCCTACGGCAGGCGCCTCCCATCCCCCGCCCAGCGCACGGTACAGCGCCACGCGCGCCTGCAGCTGCAGCAGGCGCTGCAGCACGGCATCGTCCTGGGCCGCGTACAGCGTGGTCTGGGCCTGCAGCAGGGACAGCAGGCTTTCCGCCCCGGCCTTGTAGCGCAGCTCGGCCAGCGACACGGCCTGGCGGGCCTGGGCCAGCACCTCGGCCTGGGCCTCGGCCTGGGCCTTCAGGCCGTGGACGGCGTTGAGCGCCAGGTCCACATCGCCATAGGCGGCGACGATGGACTTGTAATAGCCGGCCAGCAGCTCCTCGCGCCGGGCCTGGGCGCCATCGCGTTCGGCCGCCAGACGGCCGCCGTCGAAGATGGGGCCGGCGAGGCCGGCCAGCAGCGAATAGACAGGCTCGCGCAGCCAGTCGCTGGCGCGCCCAGCGCTGGTGCCTGCACTGCCCGTGAGGGTCAGCCGGGGCCACAGCGCTGCGCGGGCGGCCTGCAGGTTGGCGCTGGCGGCGGCCAGCTGCGCTTCCGCATTGGCAATGTCGGGCCGGCGCTGCAGCAGCTGCGTGGGCAGGCCTGCGCCGATCTCGGGCAGTTGCAGGGCTTGCAGCGAATCCGTGGCCAGCGCGGGGCGGCGGGCCTGGCCCAGCAGCACGGCCAGCGTGGCATCGGCATCCTCGCCCTGGCGGCGCAGCGTGGCCAGGGCCTGGCGCTGGCTGGCCACCAGGCCGCGTTGCTGCGCCAGCTCCAGCTGGGTGGCGGCGCCTGCGCGCGCGCGGGACTCCACCAGGCCCAGCAGCCGCTCGGCATTGGCCACGTTGCGCGCCGCAATGGCCTGGCGTTCGCGCAGCGCCACGGCCTGCAGCCAGCCATGGGCCACCTGGGCGGTGACCGTGAGGCGCACCGTGTCCTGGTCGAACCGGCTGGCCTGCCAGGCCGCCGCCGCCGCATCGCGCGTGGCGCGGTTGCGGCCCCAGAAGTCCACCTCATACGAGGCCGTCAGCGCGGCGCCGTAGACGCTGGCCTGCCCGCCCGCCACCTGTGCATGGTTCATGCGCTGGGCGCGCAGCTCGCCATTGAGCGACGGCAGCAGCGCCGCGCCTGCCTGGCGCGTGGCCGCCTCGGCCTGGCGCACGCGGGCCATGGCGGCAGCCATGTCCAGGCTCTGGTCCTGGGCGGCCTGCACCATGCCGCCCAGCTCCGTACTGCCAAAGGCCTGCCACCACTGCGGTGAAACAGAGGCAGGGACGGCTTCGCCCTGCTGCTTCCACGAAGCGGCCAGCGCAGGCGCTGTCCTGTCCGGCATCGTCTGCTGCGCGGCGCAGCCGCCCAGCGCAGCCAGGGCCAGGGCGATGCAGCCCAGGCGCGCCGGCATCGTCTTGTCGTTCATGTCTTTCATCTCACTCTCCCGCCAGCGCGCGCACCGGGTCCAGCCGCGCCGCCGTCTTGGCCGGCATGTAGCCGAACACCAGGCCCGTCACCACGGCGCAGGCAAAGGCGCCCAGCATGGCGCGCACCGAAAACACCACGGGCACGCCCGCCACGATGAGCACCACGCCCACGGCCAGGCCGGCCAGCAGGCCCACCGTGCCGCCCACGAAGGTGACCAGGCTGGCCTCGGTCAGGAACTGGCGCAGGATGTCGCGCTGGCGCGCGCCCGTGGCCATGCGGATGCCGATCTCGCGCGTGCGCTCGCGCACCGTCATCAGCATCACGTTCATCACGCCGATGCCGCCCACCACCAGGGAGACGGCGGCAATCAGGCCCAGCATCACCGCCATGCTCTGGCGCGTGGCCGCCTCGGCCTGGATGCGCGCGGCCGCGTTGCCGATGCCGAAGTCCTCGCGCCCGCCGTGGCGCGCCAGCAGCAGCTTGCGCATGGCCTCCTCCGCCTCGTGCACCACGTCGGAGGACATGGCCTCGATCACCACATAGTCGGGCTGGGTCTGCGACTGGTAGACGCGCGCCCGGCCCGAGCGGTAGGGAATGAAGACCATGTCGTCATAGTTCTGCGCCCCCGAGTCCGCGCCGCGCTCGCTCATCACGCCGATGACCTCGAAGGCCGATGTGCCGATGATCAGCTGGCGGCCCAGCGGGTTGGGCGTGTCGGGGAAGAAGTGCTGGTGCGCCTTGTGGCCCAGGACCACCAGGGGCGCCAGGTCGCGGTCCTCGGCCTCGGTGTAGTAGCGGCCCTGGGCCAGCTTCCAGTGGTGTACCAGGGGCATCTCCTCGCTGGCCGCGAACACGTAGATCTGCTTGTCGGCCTTGCCGTAGCGCACGGTGATGGGGTCGCCGATCACGGGCATCACGCGCCGTATCTCGGGCAGCTCGCGCACGGCGGCCAGGTCTTCCTCGGTCATCTGCCCGGCCGGCCCGCCCGTGGCCGGCGGCTTGCTGCCCATGTAGAGGATGGCCGTGCCCATGGTCCCCATCTGCTCGACCACCTTGCGCCGCGCGCCCTCGCCAATGGCCAGCATCACGATGACCGAGGCCACGCCGATGACGATGCCCAGCAAGGTCAGGCTGGTGCGCACGCGGTTCATGCGCATGCCGCGCCAGGCGCTGCGCGCGGCCTCGAACAGCTCGGCCAGCCAGGACGCGCCGACGCTGCCGCGCTGCGGCGTGAGCGGCAGGGCAGCGGCACCCGCATTCACCCCGTTAGCGGCATCGTCGCGCTGGCTGTCGCTGGTGATGCGGCCGTCGCTGATCTCGATCACGCGGCGCGCCTGGGCGGCCACAGTGCGGTCGTGGGTGATGAGGATGATGGTGTGGCCCGCGTCGGCCAGCTCGCGCAGCAGGGTCATGACCTCGGCGCCGCTGTGCGAGTCCAGCGCGCCCGTGGGTTCGTCGGCCAGGATGATCTGGCCGCCGTTCATCAGCGCGCGCGCAATCGACACGCGCTGCTGCTGCCCGCCCGACAGCTGGTTGGGCCGGTTGCCCAGGCGCGAGCCCAGGCCCAGGCGCTCGAGCAGCGCACGGGCGCGCCGCACGCGCTCTTCCTTGGGCAGGCCCGCGTAGATGGCGGGCATTTCCACGTTCTCGCTGGCGCTTTCGCTGGCTATCAGGTGGTAGCCCTGGAAGACGAAGCCGAAGGCCTCGCGCCGCAGCCAGGCCAGCGCGTCCGAGTCCAGCGTGGCCACGTCCTGGCCCTGGAAGTGGTAGCTGCCCTCGCTGGGCCGGTCCAGGCAGCCCAGGATGTTCATCAGCGTGGACTTGCCCGAGCCCGAGCTGCCCACCACGGCCACGAACTCGCCCGCGCGTATCTCCAGGTCGATGCCGTGCAGCACGGTGACGGCGGGCTGGCCGCTGTCGCCGCCGCCGTAGTGCTTGGTGATGCCGCGCAGCTCTATCAGCGGTGCGGTCAGCGGCGCGCCGGCCTGCATGCCCTGCGCCATCACCATTGCAGCCACCGCAGGCCACGGTCCAGAGGCGTCTCGCCGACGATGACGCGCTCGCCTTCCTGCAGGCCCTCCAGCACCTCGGCCTGGTGGCGGCTGCGCACGCCCAGGCGCACGGTGCGCTGCTCGGGCTGGCCCTTGGCGTCCAGCACGCGCACGGTCTGCGTGCTGCCTGCCTTCTCGGCGTTCTCTGCCTTTTCCGCCTTGTCAGTCGTTCCCGCCTTGTCGGCCACGGCCATCAGCGGCACGGTCAGCGCCTGCGCGGCCTGCCCGGTGACGAAGACCACCTGGGCCGTCATCTGGGGCATCAGCTCGGCGTCCTCGTTGTCCACATCGAACAGCACGGTATAGGCCACGGCCTTGGTGGCGGGCGCAGGCGCCTGGCCCGCATTGCCGCCGGCCGGCGCCTGGCTGGCAGAGGGCGAAGGCAGCACCTGGCGCACCTTGCTGGACCAGCGCCGGGGCCTGGCCTGGTCGGCGCCGCCCAGCGTGGTGAAGTACACCGGCATATCGTCGCGCACGCGGCGCACGTCGGCCTCGGACACTTCGGTCCACACCGTCATGGCCGACAGGTCGGCAATGCGCAGGATGTTGGGCGTCTGGTAGGTGGCGTTCAGTGTCTGGCCCTCGCGCGCCTCCACCGACACCACGGTGCCCGCCATGGGCGCGTAGATGCGCGTATAGCCCAGGCGCGCCTCGTCGGCCTTGAGCGTGGCCTGGGTCTGGTCGATCTGGGCCTTCAGGTGCTCCATGCGGGCGCCGGCTGCGGCCAGGTTGGCTTCTGCGGTCTGCAGGTCTTCCTCGCGCGTGGCCCCGTCGCGGGCCAGCTGGCGCTGGCGCGTGAGCTGCTGCTCGGCCAGCTTGCGCAGCGCCTGCTGCTCGGCCAGCTGTGCGCGCAGGCCGGCCAGCGAGGCACGCCCCGCATCCACCGTGGCGCGCTGCACGCTGGGGTCGATCTCCACCAGTAGTGCGCCCTTCTCCACCTGGGCGCCGGGCTCCACGCGCAGCCGGGTGACCTGGCCCGACACCTGGGCGCCCACGTCCACATAGCGGCGTGGCTGCAGCGTGCCGATGGCCGTGACGGTGGACTCGATATCGGTGCGCGCCACGGTCTCGGTCTGGTAGGCCACGGCAGGCCGGCTGGACCACCAGGCGGCCGCGCCCCCGGCCGCCGCCAACAGGACCACCGCCACGGCGATGGCTTTCCAGCGTTGCTGCGTGCGCGTCATGCTTGCCTCCCGACCACACACACCCCGAACTGGAACGAAAGCAGGAAACTCATCTGAAAAACCCCGTAGTACCGAAACTGAAACCAATCCACGCAAAATCCGCCACGGCAAGCACGCCAGCCAACCAGGCCAGCCGCGCCGCCCAGCGCGCATGGGCGCTGATCAGGGCCACGGCCATCAGCGCGCCGGCGGACACAAAGCCCAGCCAGGCCACCGTGCCCACCGTGCCGCCCCAGCCCGAGACAACGGGCACAAGGGCCAGCGCCAGCAGCGCCGTGCCCAGGCCGCGCAACTGCGGGCCGCGGCGGGCCGGCAGCTCGCGCGCGCCGGTCAATTGTTCGTAGTGGCGGTCCATGGCAAAGGCCAGGGCCGCCATGCCTGCAAAGGCCAGGGCCAGTGCGGCCAGGGATGCGTGCAACGTGCTCATGCCTGCACCTCCGAGGGGCCGGCCACGGCGGTCTGGCCTTTGGCCGTCCTTGCCTTGGCGGCGGCACCCGCGCCGCGCCGCGCCAGCCAGCGCCAGGCCCAGGCGGCCGCCAGCCCCGTGGCCAGGCAGAACAGCTCCACCCCGGCGCTTTCCCAGTCGCCCTCCAGCATGTGGGCCGACAGCGGCTCGCCCACGGTGATCCAGTTGAGCAGCGGCAGCAGCAGGCACAGCATGGCCAGCAGGCCCATCTGCTGGCGCCAGGCCGTGGCCGGCGCGCAGGCCAACGCATGCACCAGCGCCAGGCCCCACAGCCCGAAGAACACGGCCAGCTCCCAGTCATCACGGTGCGCCAGGCCCACGGGCACCAGGCGGTTGGCCCACAGGTAGCCGATGCAGCCCAGGCCCAGCCCGGCGATGGCCGCCACGTTCAGGCCCTCGACCAGCCGGTACACGCGCGCCGTGGCGCTGCCGAACTCGCCCTGGTGGCGGCTGCGGCGCTTGACCATGAAGAGAATGGCGCCCGTGGCCATCATGGCCGCGCCCGCCAGGCCGCACAGGAAGTACAGCCACTTCATGGCCAGCCCGCCGAACTTGACCATGTGCAGCCCGCCCATGACCGCCTGGGCCAGCGAGGGGGTGCCGCCGTCGGCGCCGCCGGGCAGGCGCACCTGCAGCACCTCGCCCGTGGCGGCCGAGAACATGGCCATGCCCGAATTGGGGCTCAGGCGCTGATGCGCACGGTCATCGCTGTTCCAGCCGTAGACGCCGATGCGTGCCGACGCATCGCCGGGATGGTTGACGACCACCGCGCGCACCGCCTGGCCCATCAGCTCCTGGCCGCGCCGCGCAAACGACTCCAGATCCGGCACGGCCATGGGCTTGCCGGAAGGCGCGGGCGGCCCGGCCTCGGTCATGTCGGCGATGAAGGCCGTGCGGGCGGCCTGGTCCGTGCCATAGACCGTCCAGACGCCAACGGGCATGAAGCTCAGGCTGGAGATGGCGATGCCGGTATAGGCAATCATGAACTGGAAGGGCAGCGTCAGCACCGCCACGGCGTTGTGCGCGTCCAGCCAGCTGCGCTGGCCCTTGCGTGCGCGAAGGGTGAAGAAGTCCTTGAAGATGCGCTTGTGCGTGATCACGCCGCTGACCAGTGCCACCAGCATGGCCATGGCGGCAATGCCGATCACCCACAGTCCTACCTGCCCTGCATGCAGTTCATAGTGGAAATCCACGAAATGGTTGCCGCCCATGGTGGCGCGCGCGGCGCCGTGGCCGTGGCCGGCCCCCATTTCCTCGCCCGTGGCGGTGTCCAGCTCGGCATCGGCGTATTCGCGCCTGGCGTCGAACCAGTAGACATGCAGGTCGCCGCCGCCCTTGTCGTCGGACGGCCAGATCTCCCACATCTGCGCGCCCTGGTGGTGCTTTTGCATGTAGGCCGCGCCCCAGGCCAGGCGCTGGCCCAGGTCCGCACCCTGCCCGGCCGGCGCGGCGGCGCGCGCTGCCGCCTCGGCCGCCTCCTCGGCATGGTGCTCGGGCGTCATCCAGTGCGTGATGGCTTCCTGGAACACGGCCAGCGAACCCGTGAGGAACACCGCGAACAGCAGCCACGAAAACCACAGCCCGCACCAGGTATGCAGCCAGGCCTGGGCCTGGCGGAAACCGCCCGTGGCAGCGCCGCTGCCGGGGACCTTGCCGATCTGCGCCTTTGCCATCTCAAAGGCCTCCGCCATTGCGCGCCAGCAGCAGCGCGGCGCCGCCCATCAGGGCCGCAGGCACCAGCAACCCCAGCCAGACCCGGCCCGCCGAAACCGGCGAGAACGCCCAGATCACCGCCAGTGCGTGCAGCGCAAAGCTCCACTGCATGCCGGCCAGCACGGCATCGACACGCGCGCCGGGCAGCGCAGCGGCCAGGAAGGCCGCCAGCGCGCTGGCCAGCGCATAGCCGCCAAAGACGGCGGCCAGCAGGCGGGAAACCGCAAGCAGCCCCGGATGGGTGGGTTTGGCGGAATGACCGGATTGGCCGGAATGGCTGGAATGGGAAAGGGACATGTATTGGGTTGTTCAGAAAAGCGGCAATGCAAATGCCGAAAGCGATGGCCGTGACGGCCCTCCTGATACATGACAAACGAGATTGAAAAAAAGGCCAGCCGCAATGGACAGCGGCCTGGGTGGTTGCCGGCCTACGCCCGGTGTTGCTGTGCCCGCCCGCAGGCCGGCATGGGGCTGGCGCTCACCCTGCACGCGGAGTGCGGTGAAGGAGGCGGACAAATCCATGGGGCTGGATCATAACCGCGTAAAGAAGAATCATTCTCAATGAACGCAACGCATGCCGGGCTCTTTCAGCGGTCCCTGGACGATCCCTGAAAGGGCGAGATGGCAAGGTGCAACGGGCCGCAAAGCGACTTTGCGCACGCCGCACGCGCTATCATCCGCACCAGCCCCCTGTCACGGGGCCGGTGCTTCAAAACACCCATTTAGTAAGCGGTGCTGCCTCCCCGAAAGCGAGGCCTTGTCACGTCTGGATTCCGGGCTGTGGACGCTCGTCCACGCCCCTGCGGTTTCGGGCGGGATGGGGCTACCCGTAAGGGCGTCCGCACATCTTGCTGTGTGTTTTGAACATCCCGTCCACCTGTTTCGTGCTTCAAAACGCGGAGTCGGTGGTTTCAGTCTCAGTAAGGAGCACGGAAACATGACTGCCGTTTCTCTGGCACTCGCCTGCGCGCCCTCTTTTGGCGCCGCCCTTTCCACACGGAGGGCCCAGGCATGAACCCCGCCCAGCCCAAATCCGCCACGGACAGCCACACCACGCGGCAGCTGTCCAATGCCCTCACCCAGGTGGACCATCTCGTGCAGCAAGGCTGTGCAGAGATCTCCTCCATCGCCCAGCTCGCCCTGGCATGGCTGGAGACGCCCAAGGGCCATCGCCACATGGACGTGGTGGCCCGCGCCCTGCAAAGCATCCGCGACAGCGCCGAGACGCTGGCCGACTACGCAGGCACCGAGGCCCAGGCCATGGGCTGCGGATTCGAAGACGCGGCCGAGATGCGCCGCGCCGAAGCGGCCGAGGCAGCCGCCAAAGCCATGGCGCAACTGCTCGACTGCCGCACCCATGAGCCGGTGCGCCCGCAGGGCTGAGGCATGGCCATGGACAAGGACACCCCCAGGACACAGCCCCCCAGCCTGCACCAGTTGACCAGCGCCATCACCGAGATCCACAGCAGCGTGCAGGAAAACTGCACCGAGATCTCGGCCCTGGCGCAACTGGCCCTGGCGGCAGTGCATGCACCGCAGGAGCACCACAGCCAGCAGGCCCTGGCCCATGCATTGCGCGCCATCCGCGACAGCGCCGACCTGCTGGCCGGCCATGTGAAGGTGGAGGCCCGGCGCGTGGTGTAGCACCCCTCCGCCGCCTGCCCCGCGATGACTCTGCAAGGGCGGCTGGCTCCGCAATGTGCGCCAGCGGCCTGCACCGCCGTCATCGGCTGCTGCCGCGCAAACGCCACCCCCCTCACAGGGAAAGCTTCACCACTTGTAGTTCAGCACCGCCATGGCCTGGCGCGGCGTGCCGAACTGGCCCTGGCCGTCGATGTTGACGTAGTACTTCTTGTTGAAGAGGTTGTTCAGGTTCAGCTGCAGCGAGAGCCTGGGGCTGAAGGCATAGCGCGCCATGAGGCTGGCGGTGGCGAAGGATTTCTGCTCGAAGACCAGGTCATTGCCCGCCACGAAGACGCTGGCGCGGGTGCGGCTTTGCCATTGCAGGCCGCCGCCCACGGTGAGCTGATTCCATCCAGCGGGCAGGCGGTAGGAAGTGAACAGCTGGGCCTGGGTCTTGGGCGCCCAGGCGTTGATGGACAGGCCCTGGGCGTCACGCGCGACGGTGTGGGCAATGCCGGCCGACAGGTTCCAGCCCGTGGCCAGCTCGCCCGAGACCTGGGCCTCGAAGCCCTTGCTGGTCACGCCCTTGGCGCCGTAGTAGGCGAAGTCGGTGGTGCCGGGCGCGACCTGGCCTTCGTCCAGCTGGGCCACGTTGTCCTGCTGGATGCGGAAGACGGACAGCGAGCTGTTGAGCCTGCCGTCCAGGTGCTCGCCCTTGATGCCGATCTCGAAGCTCTTGCCCGCCACGGGGTCCAGGTAGCTGCCGCCACGGTCGCGGTAGTTCTGGGGCTGGAAGATGTCGGTGTAGCTGGCATAGGCCGAGAAGCCTTCGCTCAGGTCCAGTACGACGCCGGCATAGGGGATGAAGACATCGTGCGAGCGGTTCTCGCTCAGGCTGCGCACCTTCCAGCTGCTCTGGCGCCCGCCCACGATGAGCTTGACCGGATCGGCCAGCGACAGGCGCAGCGCGCCGTACAGCGCGTCCTGGCGCGTGTGGTCCAGGCTGCTGGTGGTCAGCGGCCCCCAGGTGGGCTCGGCATAGGAGCCGTCCCATTGGTAGTAGTTGCCCACGTCCTGCAGCGGGCTGGTGCGCGCATGGCCGGCCTTGTGCTCGCGGGCGCGGCTGCTGGTCAGGCCGACAACGGCTTCATGGCGGCGCCCGCCCAGTTCCCAGCCGCCCGTCACCTGCAGGTCGGCGCTGTTTTGCTGGAAGCTGTATTCGGAGTAGTTGGGCAGGGCTGCCATGCCCAGGCCGGTGGTGATGTCGGGCTGGCGCATGAGGTACAGCAGCTTGGCGTCGTAGGCGCTGTCGCGGTGCACGAAGTTGGCCTTGAGCTTCCAGTCGTTGCCGAAACGGTGCTGCAGGTTGGCGAAGATGTTTTTGTTGGTGCTGTTCCAGCGCGTCCAGTTCGCGGCCGTGGTCTTGGAGGTGCTCCAGTCGGCTGGCATGCCGTTCGTGAAGACCAGCGGCAGGCCGCCCCAGGTCGAGCCGGTGGGCCGGTTGGCCTGGTAGTCGGCGCCCACGCTGAGCGTGGTGTCGGGCGTGAGGTCGGCATCGATCACGCCGTAGAAGACCTGCTTGCGCGCGTGGTAGAGGTCCACATGGGAGTCGCGCTCTTCGGCCATGCCTGCGACGCGTGCGCGGATGCGGCCGTCCTGCGTCAGCGGCATGGACAGGTCCACCGTGCCGCGATGGTGGTTCCACGAGCCCACGCTGGCCGAGGCCGAGCCCGTGAACACCTTGCTGTTGGCGTGCTTGCGCACCATGTTGATGGAGGCCGACGGATTGCCCGCGCCCGTGAGCAGGCCCGTGGCGCCGCGCACCACTTCGACGCGGTCATAGATGGTGGTATCGGTGCCCGAGTCCCCGTAGAACGACAGGCCGATGGAGGTGGGCACGCCGTCGTACTGCAGGTTGTCCACGTAGAAGCCGCGCGAGTAGAAGTCCGAGCGGTCGCTGTCCGAGCTGACGACATGGATGCCGGTGACGCTGCGCATGGCGTCGTTGAGCGAGAGCAGGCCCTGGTCCTCGATCTGCTGGCGCGTGAGCACGCTGACGGACTGCGGCGTGTCGCGCAGCGACAGGCTCAGGCCCGTGGCTGCCGCCGTGGCCGGCGTGGTGTAGGAGCCCGAGCCTTCGGTGGTGGGGCTGGCCTGGGCCGAGGCCGTGACCAGCACGGTCCTGAGTGTCTGGGAGGACGGCGCGCCTGCCGCACCCGCAGCGGAGGCGGCCGGCACCACGGGCATCTCGCGCAGGGTGTAGCCGCCACCGGCCGAGCGCACGGCCGCCAGCGGCGTGCCCAGCAAGGCGCGGTCCAGCGCCTGCTCCACGGTGAAGCGCCCGCTCACGCCGCCGCTGCGCAAGCCTTCGGTGACGGCCGAGCCGAAGGTGACCAGCACGCCGGCCTCGCGGCCGAGCTGGTTGAGCACGCTTTCCAGCGGGCCGGCCGCAATGCTGTACTGGCGTTGCTGCGAAGCACCGGCAGCGGGCTGCGCCCAGGCCTGTGCCGGAGCCAGGGCGCCTGCGGCAGCCAGCCCCGCCAGCGTGCCCGCGCACAGCACCTGCAGCGCCAGCGCCACCGGACGTAACGCCGGGGCCGCCTGGGATGGGCGGACGGTGGAGGCGGCAGTCTGCCGCATGGAGTTCTGGCGCATGGTCTGAGGGCGCATGGAAAGGCCTTGTTGCAATGGTTGTAGAGAAGCGTTGGCGCACGCTGCGGTGCGCTCCTGTCTCTGTTGACAGCCATCGCCGGCAAATCAGCTCACATTTTTTTCAGGAAAGTGCGAAGGCCTTCATGCAGGCCGTGCCGCTCATGCCTTGCCCGCCCCGGCAGGCCGCACCATCACCCAGTAGCGCGAGAAGGAGTGGATTTCCACGGGCAGCGAGGAAGTCAGCGCGGCCAGCACGCGGTCGGTGTCGGCCAGCGGATAGGCGCCGGAGACGTGCAGGCCGGCCACGGCCGGGTCGCAGCCCAGGCGCCCGCGCCGGTAGCGGCCCAGCTCGACCAGGAAATCCTCCAGCCGCATGCGCGAGGCCACCAGCATGCCTTCGGCCCAGGCGCTGGCCGCCGTGTCCAGCGCGCCGGAGTGCACGGCCTGCTGGGCCGTGAACGTGCCCTGCTCTCCCGCAGCTATGCGCTGCGGGGCATGCGGGGCATGCGCGGGCCGCAGTTGCACGGCGCCTTGCAGCACGCCCACTTCAACGGCGGACTCGCGCTGGCGCACCGTGAAGCGCGTGCCCAGGGCCTGAACGGCGCCCATGGCGGTCTGCACGATGAAGGGACGGTGCAGGCTGTCCGGCGCAGTCTGCACGAGGATTTCGCCACGCACCAGCTCCAGCACGCGCTCGGCCGCGCCGTAGCGCAGGTTGAGGGCGCTGCCGGTGTTGAGCACCACGCTGCCGCCGTCGGGCAGCGGCAGCGTGCGCTGCTCGCCTACGGCAGCCACCTGGTCGGCCGTCCAGCCGCGCCAGGCCTGCGAGCGCACGACGGCTGCGGAGCCTGCGCCCGAGACCAGCAGCACGGCCAGCGCCTGCACCGCACGGCGCCTGCCGGCCGAGCCGGGTGCGGCCAATGCGGCCCGCGCCAGCGGCATGGGAATGCCGGCCATCTGGCTGCCCATGGATTCGATGCGCTGCCAGGCGGCCTCATGCTCGGGGCTGGCCGCACGCCAGCGCTGCAGGCCATCGTGCTGCCGGGCCTGGGCCTTGCCGGAGTTCAGTTGCAGCCACCATTGCACGGCCTGGCGGGCCACTTCGGCAGAAATGGGGGAAGAAGTGGAAGGGAACGCCTGCATGCCGCCTACTCCGGGAAGAAGCAGCGCATGGCGGCCTTGGCCAGATGCCGCTTGACTGTGGAGACGGAAATCCCCAGCTCGGCCGCGATCTCGCCATAGCCGAGCCCTTCGAGCTGGGCCAGCAGGAAGGCCTGCTTGGCCAGCGCGGGCAGGCGGCCCAGGCGGCGGTCTATCTCGACCAGGGTCTCCAGCACCATGAGCCGGACCTCGGGCGGCGGCGCCACGGGCTCGGGCATGGCGGCCAGCGCATCGAGATAGGCCTGCTCGATGGCGCGGCGCCGCACCTGGTTGATCAGCAGGTTGCGCGCAATGGTGGTCAGGTAGGCGCGCGGCTCCTGGAGCTGGTCCAGGCCCTTGGCGCCCAGCACCTTGAGGAAGGTGCTCTGCGCCAGATCGGCCGCGTCGAAGGCATTGCCCACCTTCTTGCGCAGCCAGCCCTGCAGCCAGCCGTGGTGGGCCAGGTACAGGGATTCGACATGGGCGGACAAGGAAGGCGATGGGCTGGACACGCGGCGACCCGAGATTGAGAATAATTCTCAATTATAGGCAACTGCGACCCTCTTGCGGCCCAGCTCTGCCGCTTGCTGCTGCAGTCCGTTCCTCCTGGCCGCGTTTCAGAACTTGCCGCGCAGGGTGAGCGTCGCGCTGCGCGGTGCGCCGTAGACATTGCCCCAGGCCGGCGCGCCGATGGTCTGGTAGTAGGTCTTGTCGAACAGGTTGGCCACGCTCAGTGCCACGGACCAGTTGCGGTCGATGCGGTAGCCCAGACGGGCAGACCACACGGCATAGGCTGGCTGCACGTCGGTGATGGCGCCCACCGCGCGCGAGCTGGCGGTCTGGAAGTTGACGCCGCCGCCCACGTTCCAGGCGCTCCATTCGCCCGGCAGGCGGTAGTCGCTCCAGACACGCAGCATGTGCTTGGGCGTGTAGGTGCTGGCGAACTCCACGCCGGCATTGGAGGTGTTGTCCAGGTACTTGAAATGGCTGAAGGTGTAGCCGGCAAACAGCTGCCAGCCACGCGCCACCTCGCCGCTGATCTCGGCATCCAGCCCCTGGCTGCGGACCTTGCCCACGGAGACATAGCAGTAGGTGCTGGCCGAGCAGGGGTTGACCAGGTCCTCTTCGGCGCGGTTCTTCTGGTCGATGCGGAACAGGGCCACGGCCGCGTTCACCCTGCCGTCCAGCAATTCGCCCTTCATGCCCACTTCCAGATTGCGCCCCTTGATGGGTGCCAGCAGGTCGCCGGCCGCCGTCACGGCGTTCTGGGCCTGGAAGATGTCGGAGTAGCTGGCATAGGCCGACCACTGGTCATTGAGCGCATAGACCAGGCCGCCATAGGGCGTGATGACGCCGCTTTCCTTGTACGGGTCGTTGTAGGCCTCGCCCGTGTTGCGGTAGTTGCTGCTGCCCGTGAAGCGGGTGACGCGGGCGCCGCCGATCAGGGTCAGCGCATCGGTGAGGCCCAGCCGCGCCACGCCATAGGCGCCGGACTGGGTCATGCGGGTGCGGCTTTCATCGCCGCGATAGCGGTTGGCCAGGAATTCCGCGCGGGACGGCTCGCGGATGGCGGCGCTCGGGTCGAACACGTTGTTGGGCAAGCCCATGCGGATCAGCGAATAGTCGCTGTCGTTGACCATGCGGCCCGTGTTGGCGCCAAAGCTCAGCGAATGCCGGCGGCCGAAGGCGTCGAATTTGCCGTCCACCGCCACGTCCAGGGTCTTGTTGTCGGTGGTGACATCAAACAGGCCGGCATACATCTCGTTGCCCGCCAGCGTGGCGGGATTGATCGCCCCCAGGGCGAAGGCGTACTTCATGTCGTGCTTTTCCCGGGTGTAGCCCGCCGTGGCCTTGACGGTCCAGTCCGCGTTGAAGCGGTGCTGCAGCTCGGCAAACAGCGATGTCTGCTCGCTGTCCCAGCGGTTCCAGTCCGCGCCCAGGAAGGTGGAGCGCGGCAGCCGCAGGTCCGCACCGTCGGCATAGCGCGGCAGGCCCTGGAAGAACGGCGTGGAGCGCAGCCGCTCGTGGGTGGCGCCCACCGTCAGCCGGGTCTGGGAGCTGAGGTCGTACTCCAGCACGCCGTAGAGCACGCCGGTGCGGCTGCTGGCCACGTCGTAGAAATAGTCGCGGCTGTTGAGGCTGGCGACCACGCGCCCGCGCAGCGTGCCGGCCTCGTTGAGCGGGCCAGTGGCATCGATCTCGCTACGCAGGTTGTTCCAGGAGCCCACACTGGCCGATACCTCCAGCTGGCGCTCTGCCAGGGGGCGCTTGCGCACCATGTTGATGGCCGCGCTGGGCGAGCCCGCCCCCTGCAGCAGCCCCGTGGCACCGCGCACCACTTCCACGCGGTCCAGCGTGGCGGCGTTGCTGGTGAAGTTGTCGGCCTGCGGGTAGTAGAAGGCGCGGTTCACGCCATCGAACTGGTAGGTATCCACGCGGAAGCCGCGCGAGTAGACATAGCGCCCGCCCATGGGGCTGTCGTACATGGTGATGCCCGTGGTGCTGGCCAGCACGTCGTCCACGGTGTTGAGGTTCTGGTCGTCCATGCGCTGGCGCGTGATCACGCTGATGGACTGGGGGATGTCCTTGATCGCCTGCTCGCCCTTGCCCACCGTGACCGCGCGGGCCGCGTAGCTGCCCGTGCCTTCGCTGGTGGCGCTGCGCTCGGCGCGGGCCGTCACCTGCACTTCGTTCAGGACCGTGGTGGAGCCGGCAGCAGCGCCGGCCGGTGCGGCCTGCCTGCGCAGCGTGTAGCTGCCATCGCTGCGCGCCACCATGTCCAGCCCGCTGCCGGCCAGCAGGCGCTGCAGCGCCTGCTGCGGCGCGTAGTGGCCGGACAGGGCCGGGCTGGTGAGCCCTTCGGTCAGCGCAGGATCGAAGGACAGCGAAATGCCCGCCGCCGTGGCCACGCCGGCCAGCGTGCGGCCCAGCGGCCCGGGCGCGATCTGGTAGGTCTGGGCTGCGGGAGCGGGTGTGGGAGCAGGTGCCGGTTCGGCCGCCTGCACGGCGCCTGCGGCCAATGCCATGCCCAGCAGGGCCAGTCGGGCGGCATGCGCCAGGGGGTGGAAGACGGGATGCGGCATGGGTACGGCAGGCATGGAAATCGGTCCTTGGAGGCGGTGAAGAAAGAAGCTCTTTCCCCGTTGCCAGCCGAGATCCGAAAAAGTGTCACCCTGCCTCGATTTTTTTAGTTCCTGGCGACCACGGTGATCCAGTAGCCGCGCATGCGCGTCTGCACGTCGACGGGATAGGTGGAGGCCAGCATGGTCAGCGTCCGGTCCGTATCGCCCAGCGGGAAGGAGCCGGACACGCGCAGCGCGCGCACCTCGGGCGCGCATTGCAGCAGGCCGGGCCGGTAGCGCGACAGTTCGGCGCAGAACGCGGCCAGCGGCATGGCGTCGGCCATCAGCATGCCGTGGGTCCAGGCCGTGACCTCGGGCTGCAGGGGCTGGGGCGCGGTCACCTCCCCCGCTCGCAATACCGTTTGCTGACCGGCTTGAACGACCAGCGCCGGGTGGGCGGCGCCGCGCAGCGTGACTTCCACGGCGCCCTCGGTCACGGCCAGGCGCACGGGGCCGCCGTCCGCCCTGCCCCCCTCCTGCCGCACGGTGAAACGGGTGCCCAGCGCGCGCAGCCGGCCATGGGCGGTGTCCACGACAAAGGGGCGGCGCGGTGTGGCGGTATCTGCCGCCGTTTCTATGGAAATCGCGCCCTGGCGCAGGGTGAGCAGGCGCAGTGCGCCATCGAACCGGATGTCCACCGCGCTGGCCGTGTCCAGCAGGAGGCGGCTGCCATCGGCCAGATGCTCGGTGCGGCGCTCGCCGGTGGCGGTGCGCAGGTCGGCGCCCCAGCCGCGCTGGTCCGCTGCGCTCCATACCAGCCAGCTTGCAGGCGCCACGGCCAGCAGCGCGGCCAGCCGGGCCACGGCGGCGCGGCGCTGGGCGCGGTGGCTTCGGGGCCGGTCCAGCGCCGGCATGGCCAGCGCTGCAGGCAGGCCCCCCAACTTGCCCAGCAGCCGCTCGGCACGCTCCCAGGCCAGGGCATGCTGGGGGTCGGCCTGGCGCCAGCGTTCGCAGGCGGCGCGGTCGGCATCGGTGGCGCCGCTGTCGTGCAGGCGCATCAGCCATTCGGCGGCCTCGTCGAGCACACGCGCTTGCAGGGGCGTCTCCATCACGCCATTGCCACCAGGCATTGGCGAAACGCCTGGGCCATGTAGCGCTTGACGCTGGTGAGCGAGACCTCCAGCTGCTGCGCGATGTCCTCGTACTTCATGCCATCCAGCTGGGACAGCAAAAACGTGCGCCGCACGATGGGCGGCAGCGCGTCCAGCATGGCGTCTATCTCGTGCAGGGTCTCCAGTACCAGGGCGCGCTGCTCGGGCGAAGGCGCCACAGGCTCGGGCAGTGCGGCCAGGGCTTCGAGGTAGGCCCGCTCCAGCGCCTGGCGCTTGTACCAGTTGACGAGCACGCCCTTGGCCACCGTGGTCAGGTAGGCACGCGGCTCCTGCACACCGGCCAGGTCGCGCACGCCCAGGATGCGCACGAAGGTGTCCTGCGCCAGGTCCGCCGCGTCCGCCCCGTTGCCCAGCCTGCGGCGCAGCCAGCCCTGCAGCCAGCCATGGTGGGCGGTGTACAGGGAGGCGGCTTCTCGGTGCTGGGGGGTGGAGGCGGATGGCATGGCAGGTCCCGATTCCCTTGGGGGCGGGGCCCGCAATCAAACAAGAATCATTCTTATTCGATTGTATCCATGCCAGGGAGCGTGCAACCGCGCTTTCGACCGGCCTGATGCCGCAAGGCCTACCAGATGTACCCGAACCGAACCACCATGTTGCGCGCTTCGCCATAGTTGCAGGCATTGGCGGAAAAGCACGACGCCGTGTGGTACTTGTCGAACAGGTTCTTGACCGTCAGGCTCACGCTGGCCCCGCGCCAGTCACTGCGCATCTTTCCCAGGTCATAGCGCAGCGAGGCATCCACCAGGGTGAACGACGGTACGCGGAAGCTGTTGTCCGCATCGCCCCAGCTCCAGCCGATGTAGCGTGCCCCCACGCCCGCCCCCAGCCCCAGCAGGTCGCCCCCAAAGGCATAGTCCACCCAGGCCGACGCCATCTTGCGGGGCACTTCGTAAGGCGACTTGCCCTGCACGTTGCCGCCCCACTGGTCTGGCTGGGCCCGGGTCACCTTGACGGGGTTGTAGGTCAGCGCGGCCAGGAGCTTGAGCCCGCGCATGGGCTGGACTGCCGCCTCGAACTCGATGCCGCGAGAACGCACTTCGCCTTGCTGTATGGAATAGCGGACGTTCTCGGGGTCGGTGGTGAGCACGTTCTGCCGGCGCAGCTCGAAGGCGGCCAGCGTGAAGCTGCTGCGCTCGTCGGGCGAGTACTTGACGCCGACCTCGACCTGTTTGCCGGTTTCCGGATCAAAGGGCCGGTCGTTGCGGTCAGCGCCCATCAGAGGGACAAACGACTCGCTGTAGCTGACATAGGGCGCCACGCCATTGTCTGCAAGATAGGTCAGGCCGACACGGCCGGTGAAGGATTTGGGCTTGCGCACGCTGGTGGACACGGGGTCGGCCAGGCGGCTGGTCTGCTCCAGGCGGCTCCAGTCGTGGCGTCCGCCCAGGGCCAGCACCCAGCGGTCCTTGCGGATGCGGTCCTGCACGTAGAGGCCCACCTGCTGGGCGCGCTCATCGCGCAGCGCATCGGGCTGCAGCAGCGAGGTGTCGATGAAGCTGCCATAGACGGGCCGGTAGATGTCCAGCTGCGGCCCGTCGGCGATATAGGAGTCGAAACTGGAGCGGCTGCGGTTGTAGTCCAGCCCCACGATGAGTTCATGCTGCAGGCCGGCCGCCGCGAATTGGCCCGACAGGCTGGTGTCCACGGTGTAGACGCCACCCTTGCCATCGCGCGAATCGATCTCCCGGTTGGTGATGGAGCCGTCGATCAGCGGCCCGTAGCGGAACATGTACTGCTCGTGGTTGCGTGCGTGCAGGTAGCGGAAGTTCTGACGCAGCGTCCAGCCGCTGTCGAATTCGTGCCGTGCGTCGTAGCCCAGCGATGCGACCTCGGTCTCTTCACGGTCGAAGCCCGGCTCCCCCAGGAAGCGGTTCAGGGGCAGCCGGCCATTGGGGTTGCGCCCGTTGAGCGCATCCCACTGCACGTTGGTGGACATCATGGCGTGGTTCTTCTGGTAGAAGCCGCGCAGCGTGACGCTGGTGCGCGCGTCCGGCGCCCAGGTCAGGCTGGGCGCCAGGTAGACGCGGTCATCACGCATGAAGTCGATCTGCTGGTCGGCCGCCCTGGCCAGCCCCACCAGGCGATAGCTCACCGTGCCATCGTCACCCACCGGCCCTCCGAGGTCGAAGGCCGCCTGCCGGCGAGCATGGCTGCCCACGGACAACTCCATGCCGCGCACCGGATCGGCCGAAGGCCGCTTGGACACGAAGTTCACGATGCCGCCCGGCGAGTTCTGGCCATACAGCACCGAGGCCGGCCCCTTGAGGACCTCCATGCGCTCGGCCCCGTAAGGCTCCATGCCGAAAAAGCCCAGCGTGCCCAGCGGCATGAGGCGCAGCCCGTCCAGGTAGAAATTGCCCGAGAACTGGCTGAAGCCGCGCACCGACAGGCTGTCGTCCGCAGGATTAGCCCCGCCCGTGTTGGTGCGCACGCCGGCCGTGTACTGCACGGCGTCGTTGAGCGTGCGCACGCCCTGGTCGTCCATGCGGTCGCGCGTGATGACGGACACCGATTGCGCCACCTCCAGAATCGAGGCATCAGTCTTGGTGGCCGTGCTGGCCCGGCGCGCCACATACCCGCTGGTGCTGCCCCAGGGGCTTTCTGCCGGGGCCGCGGCGGTCACCCTGACCTCACCCAGCACGGTCGATGCCTGGTTGGCCTCGGGCACCGCACGCAGCACAAAACCGCCCTCCCCCGCCGCCTGCGCCTGCAGGTCGGTGCCGGCCAGCAGCCGGTCCAGCGCCTCGCGCACCGTGAGGCGGCCCTGCACGCCCTGGGTGCGCCGGCCCTGCACCAGGGCGGGCGGCGCACTGATGCTCACGCCTGCGTCAGCGGCAAACGCCGTGAGCGCGGCGGCCAGCGGGCCTGCCGGCACCTGGAACGGACGCTGCACCGCGCCGGTGGCCGCCGCACCGGCCTGGGCCAGCGCGGCGCGTGGCAAGGCGGCGCCTGCCGCCAGGCCCGCTGCCATGAGCGCGGCGAGGCCTGTCCGGGACAGTGAAAAGAGCAAGGGGGAGGGAGTGCGCGCCACGCTGCGCATGCCGGGCCGGAGAGCCATGGTCTGTTTTTCCTTCGGAAGTCGTTCGATGAAATCGGTTGCCATCGAACAGGACACGGCCTGCCGCAGAAAGGGGCCAGATTCCGAAAGAAATTTCAGCCCGGTGGTGTACCGCGCGCCGCCACCGTCACCCAGTAGCGTGTGCGGTAGTGGACCTGCACGGGCAGCAGGTGCACGAGGTTGGCGAGCACGGCGTCCGTGCCGGTATCGGCATCGCCCAGTTGAAAGGCGCCGGTGACGCGCAAATCCGCCACAGACGGATCGCAGTGCAGCCAGCCGGAGCGGTAGCGCGACAGCTCGGCCACGAAGTCGGCCAACCGCATGTTGTCTGCGGACAGCAGGCCGCGCGCCCATTGGGCGGCGCCGGCGTCCGCAGGCTCGGCACGGCCCATGCCCATGGCGTCAAACCACAGTTGCTGGCCTGCCTGCAGCTGCTGCGCGGCGCCGCCACGGGTGGTGATCTGCACGGCACCCTGCAGCACGGCCACTTCGCTGCGCTCCCGGACACTGCGCACGACAAAGCGCGTGCCCAGGGCGCGCACCCTGCCCTGCCCTGTGGTGACCACGAAGGGCCGATGCCGGGACTGCGGGTCGGGCGCGGTCTCTATGAAGACGGCGCCCTCACTCAGGTGGACACGGCGCAGCGCCTCGTCAAACAACACATCGACGGCACTGCCCGTATCGAGCACGATGCGGCTGCCATCGGCCAGCGTCCATTCGCGACGCTCGCCCGTGGCCGTCGCATGGGTGGAGGTCCACTGCATCCAGGGCGCGGCGCGCCAGGCCAGCCAGCCCACGGGGGCCGCCGTGATCAGCAGGGCCAGAGCGCGCACGGTATCGCGGCGGCCCACGGCGCCCAGGCGGCGCTGCTTGCGGGCCAGGGCCGGCGCACCCAGTGTGGGCGGCAGGCTGCCCGCGCGCTGGCTCACGGCCAGGGCGCGCAGCCAGGCCTGCTCATGGACATCGGCACGGGCGCGCCAGGCCTCGAAGGCGCGGTGGTCGGCCTCGCTGGCCTCGCCCGAGTGCAGCAGCACGAACCATTCGGCGGCCTGCAAGGCGATTTCGCGCGACAGCGGCGCTGCGGCCTGGGAGTCCACGGCGTTCATGCCGACAGCAGGATGCACTCGGCCATGGCCTGGGCCATGTAGCGCTTGACCGAACGCAGGCCCATGCCCAGTTGCTCGGCAATGGCCGCATAGGTCAGCCCCTCGACCTGGGACAGGATGAAGACCGCGCGCACCTTGGGCGGCAGGCCGTCGAGCATGGCATCGACCTCCTGCAGCGCCTGCAGGATGAGCAATTGCTGCTCGGGCGACGGCGCCTGCGGCGCTGGCAGTGCGGCCAGGGCCTGCAGCCAGGCCTGCTCCAGCGACTGGCGGCGCAGGTGGTTGATCAGCAGGCGCCGCGCCACCGTGGCCAGGTAGGCGCGTGGCTCGCGCAGGGCGGGCAAGTCGCCCGCAGGCGCGGTGAGCAGGCGGATGAAGGTGTCCTGCGCCAGGTCGGCCGCGTCGCAGGCATTGCCAAGTCGGCGGCGCAGCCAGCCCTGCAGCCAGCCATGGTGGCCGGCATAGAGGGTGGAGATTTCGCGGTGCAAGGGGCTGGAGACCGCGTTGGAGGTGGCGCTGGAGGCTGGGGCGGATGGCATGGTAGGACCCGATGGCTTGAAGGCTGGTTGCACCATCAAACAAGAATCATTCTCAAATCATTGTAACCAGCGGCAGCACTTGCCTAAGAGTGCCATCAGGCGGACCATCCATGGGCGAACAGAGGGAGCAAGTGCGATCAGGTGTGGCTGGACATCCAGCTGCTGCGCCGGATCGGTATCATTTAGAAACAATCAATCATCAGCTCAGCATCCATCAGGAGAGCGAACCATGTTCGAAACGCGGGTAGCAGGCACGGCAGGGCAGCAGGCGCTGTGGAGCACGCTGGACAAGGCCATGGCGCTGGCGGAGTTCACGCCCGAAGGCCGGCTGATGCGCGCCAACGCCAATTACGAAGCCATTCTTGGCTACCCGACCTCGGGCGCCGAGGGCCTGCTGCACAGTGACCTGTGCACCCAGGCACATGCCGATCCCGACGCCTACGGCCGGTGGCGCCAGCGCTGGGGCGCGGGCGAGACGATCTCGCGCGTGGGCGAACACCGGCGCCGCGACGGCAGCACCTGCTGGCTGGAGGCCACCTATGCCCCCGTGCTGGATACCCAGGGCGCGCTCAGCCATGTGCTGTGCATTGCCACCGACATCACGGCCCGGGTGCAGGCCGACCGCAGACGGCAGGAGCATTTGCGGCGCCTGTCCCTGGTGGCCGATGCCACCGACGCAGCCGTGGTGATCGCCGACGGCAACTGGACCATCTCCTATGTCAACGCAGGCTTCACCCGCATGTTCGGCTGGAGCAGCGAAGAGGTCGTGGGCCGTGCGCCCATCGCCCTGCTGGTGCCGCATGCCTCGCCCGAATTCACGGCCGCCTACCGCGCCGAACTGGACGCAGGCAAGCCGGTGTACCGCGAGGAAATCCTCGTCGGCAAGGACGGCGAGCGGTATTGGGTCAGCGCCCAGGCCAATCCCGTCATGGGCCCCGACGGCCGCCTCCACACCACGGTGACCGTGATCACCGACATCACCGAGGCCAAGATGCACGAGGTGCTGCAGCGGCGCGCCCTGGAGGCCATGGCGCGCGACCAGCCGCTGACCGAGGTGCTGGACCTGGTCTGCCGCGAGGTCGAGCGCATTGCGCCCGACATTGCGGTCTCGGTGCTGGAAGTCGATGACCAGAGCCGCCTGCACCCGCTGGCCGCGCCCAGCCTGCCGGCCTCCTATTCGGCGGCGCTGGACGGCGTGCCCATCGGCCCCAATGTCGGTTCCTGCGGCGCGGCGGCCTTCCACAACCGGCCCGTGCTGGTGGGCGACATCGCCACCGATCCGTTGTGGGCCGACTTCAAGCACCTCATCCTGCCGCTGGGGTATACGGCCTGCTGGTCCACGCCCATCTGCGGGCTGCAGGGCGGCGTGGCCGGCACCTTTGCCTTCTACTACCGCCATTTCGACCGGCCCGGCCCCGATCCCTTCCACCAGCGGCTGGTGGAGGCCTGCACCGACCTGTGCGCGCTGGCGCTGGAGCGCGAGCAGGCACGCCGCCGCATCCGGCAGCTGGCCTTCTACGACGGGCTGACCACCCTGCCCAACCGCAGCCTGCTGCTGGCCCAGGCCGAGCAGGCGCTGTCCGTGGCTTCTCACGAGGGCCACGAGCTGGCCGTGGTCTTCATCGACCTGGACCGCTTCAAGCAGGTCAACGACTCGCTGGGCCACCCGGCCGGCGACCGGCTGCTGTGCAGCGTGGCCCAGCGCATCCAGGCGGAGCTGCGCACGGGCGACATTGCCGGGCGCCTGTCGGGCGATGAATTCGTCATCGTGCTGCCACACTGCGGCGGTGCGCAGGCGGCCGAGGTGATCGAGCGGCTGCAGTCGGCACTTGGCGAGCCCTGCATGATCGACGACGTGTCCCTGGCCAGCACGGCCAGTTGCGGCATTGCCGTGTTTCCCGCCGACGGGCGCGACATGGAGACCCTGCTGCACCGCGCCGACATGGCCATGTACCAGGCCAAATCGGGCGGGCGCGGGCTCTACAGCTTCTTCAGCCCCGAGATGAACCGCCTGGCGCAGGAGCGGCTGGTGCTGGAGACGGCGCTGCGCGACGCCCTGCGCAGCGGCGGCCTGCGACTGCACTACCAGCCCCAGCTCGACCTGAAGGACGGGCGCCTCTACGGCGTGGAGGCCCTGGCGCGCTGGAGCCATGCGGAATTCGGCGAGATCTCGCCCGCACGCTTCATTCCGCTGGCCGAGGAATGCGGCCTGATCGGCGAGCTGGGCACCTGGGCACTGCGCGAGGCCTGCCGCCAGCTGGGCGAGTGGCGCAGCCGGGGCATTGACGTGCCGGCCATGTCGGTCAACCTCTCGCCCACCAGCTTTCACAACCTGGACCTGCCGCGCATGATTGCCGACACGCTGGAGCACAACGCGCTCAAGCCGCAGGACCTCACGCTGGAGATCACCGAAAGCCTGCTGCTGGACACCAACCCGGGCACCATGCGCACGCTGCAGGCCGTGCATTCCCAGGGCGTGCGCCTGTCCATGGACGACTTCGGCACGGGCTACTCCAGCCTCAGCTACCTGCGCCGCCTGCCGGTCAGCGAGCTCAAGCTGGACCGCAGCTTCGTGGCCGACCTGGAAAACGACGAAGCCGCCCAGGCCCTGAGCAACGCCATCCTGGGCATAGGCCGCAGCCTGCACCTGACCGTGGTGGCCGAGGGAGTGGAGACGGCGGCGCAGAACACCATCCTGCGCGAACAGGGCTATCCGGTCGCGCAGGGCTATCTGTTCTCGCGCCCGCTGCCGGCAGCGGATCTGGAGCGGTGGCTGCAGGCATCGAGCCTGCAAGCCGGCCTGGCGACGGACGTGGGATCGGACGTGGGATCGGACGTGTGAACGGGCATGTGAGCGGGCATGCGAACGGACCAGGCCGTGCGCGCGGAGACCTCGGCCGGAAAAAGTAACAATCCGCAATAAATATTCGGACTGGACCTATTTTTCCCTAAGCCTCGCCGGCAAGTGACCGATAACTGCGGCATGGCGGGGCCGAGTGTCGGTCCCGCTGATCGCCACCGATCGCCACCGCATCCCCTCGATTCGCAGCCACCGCCGCTCACCCGCTTTCGCTTCTCGCCGTACGGCACTCCCCACCATGATGTTTTTCCGCAATCTGAAGCTGGCCCACAAGCTGCTGGCCTCTTTCATCGCCCTGCTGCTGCTGACCGCCGGCCTGGGCCTGTTCTCCGTGGTCCAGCTGGACCGTGTCAACCGCACGGCCACCGACCTGGCGCACCACTGGATGCCCGCCGAGCGCGTGATCATGGAGATGCGCTACCAGCTGCAGCGCTACCGCTCGCAGACCATGCAGCATGTGCTGGCCACCTCGATGGATGAAATGGCCATCTACGACAAGAGCATGCCGGCGTTGTGGTCCGAGCTGCTCAAGAACCATCAGGCCTTCGAGCGCTATGCCAACACCGCGCGTGAGCGCGAGCTGATGGCCGGCATCAAGGACGACCTGGGCCAGTACGCGCAGCACACGGCAAAGATCGTGGACCTGTCCCACGCCCTGCGCACCGAGGAAGCCTCCGAGGTGCTGCGCGGCGATTCGGTCAAGACCAGCCGTGCCATCAACACCAAGCTGGACGAACTGCTCAAGATCAACGCCCAGGGCATCGAGGATGCCAACCAGGCAGGCGACGACATCTTCACCGCCGCGCGCTGGTGGGTGATCGCCCTGCTGGCGGGGGCCGTCCTCTTCGGCCTGGGCATGGCGCTGCTGATCGCCCGCAGCGTGGCACGCCCCCTGCAGCAGGCCGTGAGCCTGGCACAGGCCGTGGCCGCCGGCGACCTGGGCAGCCGCATCGAGGTGCATGGCAAGGACGAGACCGGCCAGCTGCTGCAGGCCCTGCAGCACATGAACGAGAGCCTGCAACGCATCGTCGGCCAGGTGCGCCAGGGCACGGACTCCATTGCCACGGCCAGCGGCCAGATCGCCTCGGGCAACCAGGACCTGTCGGCCCGCACCGAGGAACAGGCCAGCTCGCTGGAGCAGACCGCCGCCTCCATGGAGGAGCTGACCTCCACCGTCAAGCAAAACGGTGCCAACGCCCAGCAGGCCAACCAGCTGGCCGCCGCCGCCTCCCAGGTCGCTGTGCGCGGCGGCTCGGCCGTGGCCCAGGTGGTGCAGACCATGTCCGCCATCAACGATGCCTCGCGCAAGATCGTGGACATCATCGGCGTCATCGACTCCATCGCCTTCCAGACCAACATCCTGGCGCTGAATGCCGCCGTGGAAGCGGCCCGCGCCGGTGACCAGGGCCGGGGCTTTGCCGTCGTCGCCTCGGAAGTGCGCACCCTGGCCCAGCGATCGGCCGCCGCCGCCAAGGAGATCAAGCAGCTCATCGACGACTCGGTGGGCAAGGTCGAGGAAGGCAGCGCCCAGGTCGACTCGGCCGGCAAGACCATGGAGGAGATCGTGGCCAGCGTGCGCCGCGTGACCGACATCATGGGCGAGATCTCGGCCGCCAGCCATGAGCAGACGGCCGGTATCGAGCAGGTCAACCAGGCCGTCACGCAGATGGACCAGATGACCCAGCAGAACGCCGCTCTGGTGGAGGAATCGGCGGCGGCCACCGGCGCACTGCAGGCCCAGGCCAAGGCGCTGGCCGAGGTGGTCAGCGTGTTCAAGCTCTCGCCGTCCGCCGGCATGCTGGGCAGCAGCCGCGGTGTCAACCACGCCGCTGCCGTGGCAGCGCCCCGCCACGCGCCGACGGCGCCCCGCCCGCATCTGGCGCCTTCCGCTCCCAAACGCGCGGTGCCCGCACGTGCTTCGGCCGCCCTGCCTTCTGTAACCGGTGCGGCCGGTGCAACCCCTGCTCCGGCTGGCGCCGCGCGCCCGGCCCAGCCAGCACAGCCGGCCCGGCCCGCCGTGACGGCATCGGCCAAAGCCAAGGCCAAGGCGGCCAGCACGGCTTCCGACGACGATTGGGAAACCTTCTGAATCAGGTTTTCGCCCGCCCCGCCAGGGGCGGACATGCCTGCCAAGGCCCGACCAGCTTCTGCTGGCCGGGCCTTTTTTCCGGGAGGTCTGCAGTCAGATCACGCCAGGGTCCACGCTGCAACCTGCGCATTGCCATGGCCAAGCCCTTCAAATCTGCCATGATCGGCCGCTGCAAGCCCTTGTTTTGAAAGCCATCGTCACACGGCAGCGCGCCTCCAGACCCGCGCGGCGGGCGCTTGTCCCGGCACGATGCCTCAGCATGAGAAAATCGGCGATTCGGCCAAGAACACATTCATCAGAAGAACGGAACACATCATGGAAGCAGAACGCATCAACCTCATCGGCAACACCCTCGAAGATCTGTCGCAGCGTGCGGCAGATCTACGGAGGTATCTTTGACTACGATGCAAAGTACGAACGACTGCGCACGGTAAACGCCTCGCTGGAAGATCCCAGCGTCTGGAACGATCCCAAGAAGGCCCAGGAGCTGGGCAAGGAAAAGAAGCTGCTCGACGGCGTCGTGCTGACGCTGCAAAAGCTGACCACCGAGCTGGCCGACAACGCCGAGCTGTTCGAGATGAGCAAGGAAGAAGGCGATGAGACCGGCCTGCTCACCATCGAGGGCGAGACCGCCAAGCTGCAGCCGCTGATCGAGGAGCTGGAGTTCCGCCGCATGTTCGGCAAGGAAGCCGATCCGCTGAACTGCTTCGTGGACATCCAGGCCGGCGCCGGCGGCACCGAAGCCTGCGACTGGGCCGGCATGCTGCTGCGCCAGTACCTGAAGTACGCCGAGCGCAAGGGCTTCAAGGCCACGGTCGAGGAAGAGACGCCGGGCGACATCGCCGGCATCAAGAGCGCGACCATCCACATCGAGGGCGAGTACGCCTACGGCCTGCTGCGCACCGAAACCGGCGTGCACCGCCTGGTGCGCAAGTCGCCCTTCGACAGCTCGGGCGGCCGCCACACCAGCTTTGCCTCGCTGTTCGTCTACCCCGAGATCGACGACTCGATCCAGATCGAGATCAACCCCTCGGACGTGCGCACCGACACCTACCGCGCATCGGGCGCGGGCGGCCAGCACATCAACAAGACCGACTCGGCCGTGCGCCTGACGCACATGCCCACCGGCATCGTCGTGCAATGCCAGGACGGCCGCAGCCAGCACAGCAACCGCGACGTGGCATGGCAGCGCCTGCGCTCCAAGCTCTATGAGCACGAGATGCAAAAGCGCATGGTGGAGCAGCAAAAGCTGGAGGACACCAAGACCGATGTGGGTTGGGGCCACCAGATCCGCTCGTACGTGCTGGACAACAGCCGCATCAAGGATTTGCGCACCAACGTCGAAATCTCGGCCACCCAGAAGGTGCTGGACGGCGACCTCGACGCTTTCATCGAAGCCTCGCTCAAGCAAGGCCTCTGATTTCAAGCCCCTGGGCGGCACCGGCCGCACAGGGGCTTGGACTCTGTCCCCTGATATTGGCATAGGAAGGAATCTGTATGCTGCAACTGCGTGACGGGCAGGCCCCTGCCACCGCCATCCACCGCGCCGACTACCAGGCTCCTGCCTGGTGGATCGACACCGTGGACCTGACCTTCGATCTCGATCCGGCCAAGACCCGCGTGCTCAACAAGATGCGCGTGCGCCGCAACACCGAGGTGCCGGCCCAGCCGCTGCGCCTGGACGGCGATGAACTGAACCTTGCGCGCGTTCTGGTCAACGGCGGCGGCACCTCGTTCAAGATGGACGGCGACCAGCTCGTGCTGGAGAACCTGCCCGAGGGCGGCGACCCCGTCGATCTGGAAATCTTCACCACCTGCGCGCCCGCCAAGAACACCAAGCTCATGGGCCTGTATGTGAGCCAGGGCACGTTCTTCACCCAGTGCGAGGCCGAGGGTTTCCGCCGCATCACCTATTTCCTGGACCGTCCCGACGTGATGGCCATGTACACCGTGACGCTGCGCGCCGACAAGACCGCGTACCCGGTGCTGCTGTCCAACGGCAACCTAGTCGAGCAAGGCGCGCTGGAAGACGGCCGCCACTTCGCCAAGTGGGCCGACCCGCACAGAAAGCCCAGCTACCTGTTCGCCCTGGTGGCCGGCAATCTGGTTGCGCGCGAGCAAAAGATCAAGAGCCGCGCAGGCCGCGACCACCTGCTGCAGGTCTTCGTGCGCCCCGGCGACCTGGAGAAGACCGAGCACGCCATGAACTCCCTCATGGCCAGCGTGGCCTGGGACGAGGCCCGCTTCGGCCTGTCCCTGGACCTGGACCGCTTCATGATCGTCGCCACCAGCGACTTCAACATGGGCGCCATGGAGAACAAGGGGCTGAACGTCTTCAATACCAAGTACGTTCTGGCCAGCCAGTCCACGGCCACCGACACCGACTACGCCAACATCGAGTCCGTCGTCGGCCACGAGTACTTCCACAACTGGACCGGCAACCGCGTCACCTGCCGCGACTGGTTCCAGCTGTCGCTCAAGGAAGGCCTGACTGTCTTCCGCGACCAGGAATTCAGCATGGACATGGCGGGCAGCCCCTCGGCACGCGCCGTCAAGCGCATCGAGGACGTGCGCGTGCTGCGCACCGCCCAGTTCCCCGAAGATGCGGGCCCCATGGCCCACCCGGTGCGGCCCGACAGCTACATCGAGATCAACAACTTCTACACCGTCACCATCTACGAAAAGGGTGCCGAGGTCGTGCGCATGCAGCACAACCTGGTGGGCCGCGAAGGCTTTGCCAAGGGCATGAAGCTGTATTTCGAGCGCCATGACGGCCACGCCGTCACCTGCGACGACTTCGCCCAGGCCATGGCCGACGCCAACCCCGGCAGCGAGCTGGCCCAGCGCCTGGACCAGTTCAAGCGCTGGTACAGCCAGGCCGGCACGCCCCAGCTGCGCGCCGAAGGCAGCTATGACGCCGCCGCACGCACCTACACGCTGACCCTGAGCCAAAGCTGCGCGCCCACGCCGGGCCAGGCCGAGAAGCTGCCCTTCGTCATCCCCGTGCAGATGGGCCTGCTGGGCCAGGACGGCCGCGCGCTGACCCTGCGCCTGCAGGGCGAGGACCAGGCGGCAGCGGGCGACAGCCGCCTGCTGGTGCTGTCCGAGCCCAGCCACAGCTTCGTCTTCACCGACGTGGACCAGGAGCCCGTGCCCTCGCTGCTGCGCGGCTTCAGCGCCCCCGTGGTGCTGCAGCACAGCGACAGCGATGCCGCCTTGCTGACCCTGCTGGCCCATGACAGCGACGCCTTCAACCGCTGGGAAGCCGGCCAGCGCCTGGGCCTGCGCATCGCGCTGCAGGCCATTGGCGACACCTCCATCACGGCAGACGCCAGCGGCCAGATCACGGCCGCCCTGCTGCCGGCCTCCTTCATCGAGGCCATGCGCGGCGTGCTGCGCCATCCCCAGCTGGATGCGGCCTTCAAGGAGCTGATGCTGGCCCTGCCCGGCGAAAGCTACATCGCCGAGCAGCTGGCCGTGGTCGATCCGCAGCGCGTGCACGCCGTGCGTGAAGCCATGCGCCAGCAACTGGCGACCGAGCTGCAGGCCGACTGGCAGCAGGCATGGCAAGAGCACAGCGACACCGGCGCCTACCGCCCCGACCCCGTCAGCTCCGGCCGCCGTGCGCTGGCAGGCCTGGCCCTGTCCATGCTGTGCCTGGCCGCACGCGCCTCGGGCGACAGCGTCTGGCCCGGCAAGGCGCTGCAGCGCTTCAAGGACGCGGGCAACATGACCGACCGCATGAGCGCCCTGACGGCCCTGGTGCAAAGCGGCCATCCGCTGGCCGCCCAGGCCCTGGCGCGCTTCCACAAGCTGTTCCAGCACGATGCGCTGGTGCTGGACAAGTGGTTCGCACTGCAGGGCGGCGCCTGCGACCGTGGCGGCAACGTGCTGCCGGCCGTCAAGCAGCTGATGAAGCACCCCGACTTCCAGATCAAGAACCCCAACCGCGCGCGCAGCCTGATCTTCAGCTACTGCAGCGCCAACCCAGGCGCCTTCCACCGCGCCGACGCGGCGGGCTATGTGTTCTGGAGCGAGCGCGTCATCGAGCTGGACGCCATCAACCCCCAGGTCGCCGCCCGCCTGGCGCGCGCCCTGGACCGCTGGAGCAAGCTGGCCGAGCCCTACCGCACGGCCGCACGCGAGGCCGTCGCCCGCGTGGCGGCCCGCGCTGAACTGAGCAACGACGTGCGTGAAGTCGTCACCCGCGCCCTCGCGGATTGACCCAAGGCGCGGCCCAGGCCGCGCCTCCCGGATTTTTAGGAGTTGAACCCATGAAGAAAAACGTCAGCCTGACCCGCTACCTGGTCGAGCAGCAACGCGTGGACGGCCTCATCCCCGGCCAGCTGCGCCTGCTGCTGGAAGTCGTGGCCCGTGCCTGCAAGCGCATCAGCCAATCCGTCAACAAGGGTGCCATCGGCGACGTGCTGGGCACGGCCGGCAGCGAGAACGTGCAGGGCGAAGTCCAGAAGAAGCTGGACATCATCGCCAACGAGGTGCTGATCGAGGCCAACGAATGGGGCGGCCACCTGGCGGCCATGGCCTCCGAGGAAATGGAAGGCATCTACCTGGTGCCCAACCGCTACCCGCACGGCGAATACCTGCTGATGTTCGACCCGCTGGACGGCTCGTCCAACATCGACGTCAACGTCTCCATCGGCACCATCTTCAGCGTGCTCAAGAAGCCCGAAGGCCACCCCGGCGTGACCGAGCAGGACTTCATGCAGCCCGGCACCCAGCAGGTCGCGGCCGGCTACTGCATCTACGGCCCGCAGACCACCCTGGTGCTGACCGTGGGCGACGGCGTGTCCATGTTCACGCTGGACCGCGAGCAAGGCTCCTTCGTGCTGGTGCAGGAAAACATCCGCATCCCCGAGGACACCAAGGAATTCGCCATCAACATGTCCAACATGCGCCACTGGGACACCCCCGTCAAGCGCTACGTGGACGAATGCCTGGCCGGCGTGGAAGGCCCGCGCGGCAAGGACTTCAACATGCGCTGGATCGCGTCCATGGTGGCCGACGTGCACCGCATCATGACCCGCGGCGGCATCTTCATGTACCCCTGGGACCGCCGCGAGCCCAACAAGCCCGGCAAGTTGCGCCTGATGTACGAAGCCAACCCCATGGCCTGGCTGGTCGAACAGGCCGGCGGCGCCGCCACCAACGGCAAGCAGCGCATCCTCGATATCCAGCCCACCCAGCTGCACGAACGTGTGAGCGTCATCCTCGGCTCCAAGAACGAAGTCGAAAAAGTGACGCAGTACCATTCCGAGGCATAAATTTGCCGTTATAATTTTTGTCTGTCGCCGGTGTAGCTCAGTTGGTAGAGCAGCTCATTCGTAATGAGAAGGTCGAGGGTTCGATTCCTTTCTCCGGCACCAAACAAGAAGCCCCTGGTTCGCAAGAGCCAGGGGTTTTTTCGTTGGATCATGCTTGTGGCTTCGCGCCTCCTGCGCGCGCCGCCATCCGCACCGCGAGGGCCGACAGTACAGCGCTGCCGCCCGCCAGCAGGATGGACGATGTGTAGCTGCCCGACAGATCGAACAGCAGCCCCGCCAGGCTGCCCCCGGCCACGGCAGCAATACCGACCGACACGTAGAGCGCACCCAGGATGGCGCCCAGGCTCCGCGTGCCAAACCAGGTGGCAGCCACGGCAGGGTACAGCGCGATGCAGCCGCCATTGACCGCACCGAATGCCAACGCGAATCCCGCCAGGGCCGTGAAGCCTTGCGCCATGGACCACAGCCCGCACAGCAGGGCCAGACTCGCGGTCAGCACCAACAGAAAGCGCAGCGGCCCCATCCTGTCGCCCAGCCGCCCCAGCACCAGACGCCCGAGCACATTGCCGACGCCGATCAGCCCGATCAGCAAATTGGCCTGCGCGGCAGGCAGCCCCTGCTGACGTGCCAGCGGATTGATGTGGATCAGCGCCAGGAACAGGCCGATGGAGCCGAAGAAGATGGCGGCGAAATACCACCAAAAGCGCGCCTGCCGGGCCGCTTGCCCCAGGCCGACGCCCACCACACCTTGGCCCGTCTGCCCCGCAGCCTTGGCGCCGCCGGGTTGGATGCCATCGGGATGCAGGCCCAGCTCCTCGGGCCTGCTTCGCAGGGCGGCTGCGGCAGCCAGGCCGGCCAGTGCGATGGCTGCGGCATAGACCTGCATGGTCAGTTGCCAGGACAGATGCTCCATGAGTGCGCCGGCCACCACGGGCCCGAGCAGGGTTCCAAGTCCGGTGCCGGCAAGCGCGATACCTGAAGCCGAACTGCGCCGCAGCACGAACCAGCGCTGAATAGTGGAGACAGCAGGCACATAGACCAGACCAACTCCCAGCCCGACCAGCGCACAGAAGGCACCCAGGAAAGCCGCCAGCGATGATGTCAGCAGGCTGCTGGCCGCAAAGCCCAGCGACAGCAGCACAATGCCGGCCGAGGTGACGGTGCGCACCGAGGTCCTGTCGCTCCAGGCGCCCGAGAACACGCCGACGGCGTAGTAGATCAGTGCCGTCAATGAAAAGATGGAAGCCGTGGAAAAGCTGCTGGCGCCGAACTGTGCCTGGATGCTGAAAAAAAATGCCCCGAACGAGTAGGCGGCACCAAAAATCAACGCCAGCAGCACATGGACGGCGCCCACGATGTACCAACCCCGGAACAGCCTGCCTCGGTCCATATGCATCTCCTTGATAGGGCTGACTGTAGTTGTCTATACATGTTCAGACATTAAGTATCAACCCGGAGATCACAGGCCAGCGAGATCACCGGCAGTTGCCCGTCAGAGGTCAGGCAAGCTCAACGAGCCGCCTAACCACCAACGGCTATCGGTACTTCGCCTGGAGGCGGCACCTTGCTTCTGCGCCGGAACCGCGCAGCTTCTCACTTTCAAAGTCAGGCCTGAGCTGCCCCCTCCCCTCCTTCAGGCATGCGGGACAGCGCCGGGCGCCGGACATCTGGAATCTGCAGCCAGTACCTGGTTTCAGTGATATGTCGCGCATATGCATTGAACAGGTATTCCAACCATTCTCATCAGACGCAGATTTCTCCGTCTTATATTCTCAATTCGCACAATGCTATTGATAACAAGAAACCAATCAATCACCAAAAACCGACAACAGCATGTTCAATCGACATAATCAACGACTATTGCAAATTAATTATCAAGAATCATGAAAAATATAAGCATTCGCTGATAACCACCAAAACCACACCTACCATCCGCCTTCCTCCTCTGAAGAAGAAAATAAATGACCAATGAAAGCGCTTGAATCCAGACACACAACGAAAAACCACCTGAGCAATTTCTTCTTGAAAATTTCTTACAATCCATCGATATTCCGGCCTACCTGATGCGCTCAGCATCCACTCCAGGCCTTTCCTTTCCGTATTGAATCCATGCTGTTTTCCGGCCAGAATCCGCCGCCCGACATACATGACCAACTGTCTTCCGTTTCAAGGCAAGACCGGGAGATACTCCATGGTCATAAAGCGGTTGCGATATGGCTGACCGGACTTTCGGGGTCCGGAAAATCGACCATCGCCAATGCGCTGCAGGCGCATCTGCACGCAGCCGGCCGGCGTACCTATGTGCTGGACGGAGACAACATCCGCAGCCGGCTGAACCGCGATCTGGGCTTTTCCGAAGAAGACCGGGCGGAGAACATACGCAGGGTCTCGGAGGTTGCCCGGCTTTTCGTGGATGCGGGCACGATCGTGATCGCGGCCTTCATTTCCCCTTTCCGTAGCGAGCGCGACACTGCCAGGGCTTTGTTCGACAAGGGTGACTTCCTGGAGGTGTTCGTGGATGTTCCCCTGTCCGTTGCCGAGCGGCGGGACCCCAAGGGCCTGTACAGAAAAGCGCGCCGCGGCGAACTGCGTCAGTTCACTGGAATCGACTCGCCCTATGAACCTCCTGTGGCAGCGGAGCTGACGCTGCGCACTGATCAGCTCAGCGTGGCCGCATGTGTTTCGCGCCTGCAGGCGTTGCTGCTGCAGGGGCAGCCGACTGCGCCGGGCACGCCCGCCCAGGGCATGGCGCCGCTGATGACCTGTCCCCTGCCACTGGCCAAGGCGCTGCAATGAATGCCAGGCCCGCCCTGCCCTGCGCGCATGAAGACGCCTGTGCCGGCACGCCCCTGTTTGCGCGGCTTGATGCCAGGGTTGCGCTGCAGGCGCTGCGCGAGGAGGTGGATGCGCTGCTGTCCTCGCCATGGTGCGACCACGTGAACCACGGCGGCTACGAAGGCGTATGGCGTGTGATGCCGCTGCGCTGCCAGCGCCAGCATGTGGCGGCCCACCCCATTCTCCAGAGCTTCTCCATCGAGGAACCCGAGGAGGATTGGAAGGACCTGCCCCTGCTGCAGCACTGCCCCGCCATACGCCAGGTGCTGGAGCAACTGCAATGCCCGCTGCGCTCTGTGCGCCTGATGCAGCTGAAGGCTGGCTCCTCCATCAAGCCGCATCGCGACCATGGGCTGGGCCTGGCGCATGGCCAGGCCCGGCTGCATGTGCCCGTGCACACACATCCCGATGTGCAGTTCATCGTGGAAGGCCGCACGATCCCCATGGCCGCAGGGGAGCTCTGGTATTTCAATGCCGATGCCACGCATGAAGTGGTGAACCGGGGCACCCGGGACCGCACCCACCTGGTCATCGACTGCCTTGCCAACGCCTGGCTGGCAGACAGCATCGGCAAGGGACACGCCCATGCATGAGCTGCAGGCGGCCTTTGCCGAACTGATCGCAAGCCCCCGGCAGCACACCCTTTTCCAGCAGGCCAGGAGCATGGAGTCGCTACTGGTGCAGCTGCGCCTGCTGTGGTGTCTTCCCGCCTGGAACGATGGCCGGCTCATGCAGGCGCTGCAGCAGTTGAACCAGGCGGCCGCCGTGCCAACTGCCGCACTGCTGGCCGGTGGCTGGCTGCCACACAGGTATGAGGCACGCACGCGCAGCATCCTTTGGTGCCTGCCGGACGGCCCCGCCACCGAGCCGTTTCATGACGAGTACATCAGCCGCTGCCTGCAGCGCAGGCTGCTCAACCAGTTCATCCGGCCGCGCACGCCGCTGGCCGGCCTGTGCGCGGAATCCCTTCCCAGGCCCGGGGGCCATCCGCCTGCCGGCTTCATCTTCCACCTCTCGCGCTGCGGCTCCACCCTGGTCTCGGGCTGCCTTTCCGAACTGGACGGCACACTGGTCCTGTCGGAGCCACCTGTGTTCACCGAGCTGCTGCTGGACAGCTCGCTGGACCGGGCGCAAAAGCGCGATGGCATTGCCGGCCTGGTGTCGGCCATCACCGTGGCCGTGCCGGGGCGCCGCAACCTGGTGGTCAAGTGGAATGCCTGGGACATTTTCCAGTGGGAGCTGCTGCACGATCTCTACCCCGAGGTCCCCGGCCTGATGCTGGTCCGCGATCCTGTGGAGATCCTGGCCTCACACCACAGGCAGGCCGGCCGGCACATGTCGGGCGACCCGTCGCTGGCTGGCGCCGGTCCGGTTTTCTGTTGCGGCAGTGGCAGCCAGCCCTTTGTCTCCGTGCTCGACCACCGCATGCGCGTGCTGCAGGCGATGATGGAGCGGATGCGGGATCTGCACGAAAGCCAGGGCGTTCCTGTGCTGCACTATCGCCAGCTGGATGCCGAAGCCATGGAGCAGATAGCCCGGCGCTTCGACCTGCATGCAGGCGAGGCGGCGCGCCAGCGCATCGCCGCACGCCTTCGCCAGCATGCCAAGGCGCTGGACCAGCGCTTCGAGCCTGACGGGCGGGACAAGGCAGCCGTCTTTGGCGAAGGCGAACGCCAGCACATCGAGGCGCACCTGGGTCCGCTGCACGCACAGCTGCTGCGGCGCGCACAACCCGTGCACGAATAGGCCGCGCCAAAGATCAACGCCAGCAGCACATGGACAGCGCCCACGATGTGCCAGCCCCAGAAAAAACGGCGAGACGATCTGCGGCTTTGCCCGTTCCTTCGATTTGCGCAGCACAGATCCTTTGGTAGTCCGCGCTGTGTATGCACAGCTTCAGTCTGAAGCGGCACCGCAGGCCACCGCATTTCACTGACGACAGTGCCTTGCCCAGAGCACGGCACAGACCGCTGCAGCGCCCTCACGAAATCACATTGCGAATGAACCGCGTCACGCCTTCGTGCAGGTTCACATAGGCGTAGTCCTGGGCGCTGCCGTAGATGGCGTAGTCGCCGGCCTCGATGGTCATGGGGCCTTCGCTCAGGTCCACCAGCAGGCGGCCTTCGACCACGACGATCATTTCATGCCAGCCTTCCGGGTCGGGTTGGGCCTGGTAGCGTTCGCCGGGCCCAAGGGACCAGGACCACAGCTGGGCCTCGCGCGTGGCGGGCACGCTGCCCAGCAGCATGGCCTGGCTTTCGGGCCGGGTGCCGCGCCAGGCCATGGCATCCATGCGCAGGCGCTGCGCGGCCGGGTCGCTGACGATTTCTATGAAGCTGGCGCCCAGCGCATCGGCCAGCCTGTCCAGGCTGGACAGGCTGATGTTGGTGTCGCCGCCTTCCAGCTGCACGACCATGCGCCGGCTCAGGCCTGCGGCCTGGGCCAGGGCCGCTTGGCTCAGTCCTGCACGCTGGCGCAGACGGCGCAGGTTTTCGCTGACGAAAGCCAGGACATCGGAGCGCTCGCCAGCGCTGTGCAATATATTTCTCATATGATCTGCGCAATATGTTGCACACGTCATCTTCTCACAGTTCGCGCACGCCACTGCTCAGCCGGCAGGAGCTGGCCCTGATAGCCGTCACCATGGTCTGGGGCGGCACCTTTCTCGTGGTCCACCTGGCCATGCAGCACAGCGGGCCGCTGTTCTTTGTGGGCCTGCGCTTTGTCACGGCGGGTTTGATCGGGCTGCTGGTGTTCCGCAAGGCCATGGCCGGGCTCACGCGCACCGAGCTGGTGGCAGGCATCGCCATCGGCACCAGCATCTTCCTGGGCTATGGCCTGCAGACCTTCGGGCTGCAGACCATCAGCAGCAGCAAGTCGGCGTTTCTGACGGCGCTGTATGTGCCGCTGGTGCCTCTTGTGCAATGGCTGGTGATGGGCAAGCCCCCGCGATTGATGAGCTGGATAGGCATTGGCCTGGCCTTCACGGGACTCATGCTGGTGGCGGGACCGGAGTCCGGCGGCATGGAGTTGAACGTGGGCGAGATGGCAACCATGCTGAGCACGCTGGCTATTGCGGCCGAGGTGCTGCTGATCGGGCATTTCGCGGGCAAGGTCGATGCGCGGCGCGTGACCACGGTGCAGTTGCTGGCGGCCGGCGTCATGGCGCTGCTGGCCATGCCGGTGTCGGGCGAATCCGTGCCCGATTTCTCATGGGTCTGGCTGTCCGCCGCGGTGGCCATGGCCTGCGCCAGCATCCTCATCCAGCTGACCATGAACTGGGCCCAGAAGTCCCTGTCGCCCACGCGTGCGACCGTGATCTATGCAAGCGAGCCGGTCTGGGCCGGCATCGTGGGACGCATGGCCGGCGACCGGCTGCCGGGGCTGGCAATTCTGGGGGCTGCGCTGATCGTGGGCGGGGTGCTGGTCAGCGAGCTGCGCCTGGGCAGGCAAACACCCAAGCCGTAACGCACCCCGGCTGCGGCCCCCGGCGTGCTGGGCCGCACCTGTCCCACCTTGCGGCAAGGCCACAGGCGAATTGCTGCGCAGGACAAATCGCGGGGGCATGCCAGGCGCCTCGAGAGCCCGGCCAGGACACTTCTCAGAAGCTCTTGAAAAACGGTATTTTCATAATCAATCAGAAACATCCGAGATCAAATAAGCTATTCCTAGGATAAATCCCATTTCCTCAATAATCCTAGGACGACTCTGAAAATCCGATTTTCATCAAAAAGATCATTACAAAACGCAATCAACCCTTTAGATTCCGCTTTTGAAAACAGGCAAGCCATTCATCGGCTTGATGGTCATTCAATTCAGGAACTCATGAAAGGGCGATGGCATGCAAAAGCGTGGCGCGGGAAATCGACGGAAATTGGCCGGCTTTACGGCGGCAATGGCAGTCAGCTGCACAATCGTTTTTGGGACAGGTGGCACCGCATGGGCCGCCTCGGCAGGGGAAGGTCGCGGCTATGCGCTGGAAGTGAAGGCCGGCGTTTCATTGGTAGACCTCGGGCTGGATATCCCGCTGGTAGATACCGGACTGCAGAGTGCGCCGCCGGCGTTCAATGTCTCCGGGAAAATGCTTGCTGCAGACATCGGGGGCGCCACCAACAGCTTGATTTCATTGAAGGCGGGTGTGCTCTCGGCAAGCACCGGGAGCTCGCTGGCGCAAAACCGCGTCGAAACAACCGCAGGCATCAGTGACATCAACCTGTCCATCGCTGGCGTCGTAGCCATCAAGGCTGATGTGCTGCAGTCCCAAGTGCAGGCAACCTGCGTCAATGGCGCCATCCAGCCCACCGGGGCCGCGACCATCGAGAACCTGAGCATCTCCGTGCTCGGTATCCCTGTCCCAATTCCACTGAATCCACCCCCCAATACCGGACTGAATACCGGAATCCTGGAAATCGTTTTCAATGAGCAAACTCCCGTGGATGGGGGAATGGAAGTCAATGCCCTGCGCATTGGCGCGAAAATACCCACCCTCGCCGACGTCAACCTCGTCTTGGGCCATTCGCAAGCCTCGCTTGCCGACTGCACCGCAGCGCAAGGAGATACCACGCCACCTGCGGTAGACATCACCACGTCCCCGGTGATCAATGCAGACAACCAGGAGGCCTACATCGTCGCAGGCAGTTGCACCGCGGACGATGGCAATGTGAAGGTGACCATCGGCACGGCCCCGAAGTTCGTGACCATGACGACGGCCTGCAATGCAGCCGGAGCCTGGACGGCACCCGCTGCCAATGTGGCCAGCCTGCCCCTGGGTCCGGTGGACATCACGGCCACCCAGACCGATGCGGCCGGCAACACCGGCACGCGAAGTGTCATCACCACCAAGACCACGGCCGCAGCCACGGACACGACGGCACCCGTGGTCGCGGTGGACAACGCAGCCGCGATCAATGCCGGCAATGAGCACGGCTACACCGTCTCGGGCACCTGCACGGCCGGCGATGGCGATGTCAGGGTGCGCATCGGCACGGCGCCCAACTCCGTGGAAGCCATCGCAGCCTGCGGCAGCAATGGCAAATGGACCACTGCCGCCACCGACCTGGGCGGGCTGCCTGCGGGCACGGTGCCCATCCAGGCAAGCCAGACCGATGCGGCTGCCAATACAGGGACCGCCAATGTCTCCGTCACCAAGGCAGACACCACGCTGCCTGTGGTCACAGTGGGCAGCGCGCCCCAAATCAATGCCGGCAACCAGGGCGCCTACATCCTCTCTGGCACCTGCTCAGTCGGCGCAGGCAGCGTTACGGTGACCATAGGCACGGCGCCCAACGCGGTAGTGGCCACTGCGCCCTGCGACAGCAATGGCCATTGGACCACCCCCGCCACCGACGTGAGCGCACTGCCTGCGGGCACGGTGGGCATCCATGTGGCTCAGACCAATGCCGCCGGCAATTCGGGCACGGCCGATGCCACGGTCACCAAGGTCGATACCACGCCGCCCACCACGCCCTCGGTCACGGTGGTGAATCCTCCCCCGATAGACGCGGGCAACCAGGGCGGCTACATCCTCTCTGGCACCTGCACGGCCGGCGGTGGCAGCGTGACGGTGACCATCGGCACGGCACCCAAGGCCGTGGTGGTGACCGTGCCCTGCGATGGCAATGGCCACTGGACCACTCCTGCCACAGACGTGAGCGGCCTGCCCAAGGGATCGGTGACCATCACGGTCACCCAGACCCAGGCGACGGGCGATGTCGACTCAAGCACTGCGACCACCACCAAGACCACGCCTGGCGCGGGCGATGCCCCAGGCAGCGACTCCGTCGCAGCCATCCCCGTGGGCGGGGCCTGGGCCTCCCTGCTCCTGCTGGGCGCGGCGGCGCTGGGACTGCGCCGCCGTGGCAGGCAGCCGGGCCCGCAGCGCTCCGGGCGGCACCACGATTGACGTAGTTGCCACCATCAAAGGCGCCACGGCCGTGGCGCCTTTTTGCGTTGGGCCTGCGCAAGGCATGGGGCGGCCTTGATGCGGCCTTGATGGCGTTGTGCGCAAACACAATCCGCCCTTGAGGCAGCCGTGCCTAGAGTCAAGGCCTCACAACAAATGGCTTCCCGATGAAGCCGCGCCGCCATGAGACCTGTCGCCATCCTCCAGCACGAATCCGCCCAGGGCCCCGGCGTTCTGCGTGAACACCTGGAGCAGCAGTGCATTCCCTACCGACTGTTGCAGCCCGCCCTCGATGGCACAGCCCCTGTGCACGCCGCCGATTACAGCGGCATCGTGGTGCTGGGCAGCAACCACAGCGTGAACGAGGGCCTGCCGTGGATGGAGGATGAACAGGCCCTGCTGGCCGATGCGCTGCGCAGCGACATCCCCGTGCTCGGCCACTGCTTTGGCGCACAGATGCTGGCGCGCGCCATGGGCGCCAGGGTCTGGCGCAACCCCTGCCCCAACATTGGCTGGAGCCGCATCTGGGTGACGGCCGCCGCCCAGCAGGTCATGGACCTGCCGCGCGAGGCGACGATCTTCCATTGGCACTACGACACCTTCGAGATCCCGCGCGGCGCCGTGCGCACCATGTACGGCAGCCACTGCCTGAACAAGGGCTTTCGCCACGGCCGGCACTGGGCCTTCCAGGGCCACATGGAAGTGACCGCCGCCAGCGTGGCCGCCTGGTGCACCGAAGGCCATGACGAGCTGCTGCGCGCACGCGGCCCCGCGGCGCAGACCGAGAGCGAGATCCTGCGCCACCTGGACCTGCGCATTCCCGTGCTGAACGCCCTGGCCCACCGGACCTACCGGGCCTGGACGGCACAGTTGCAGCGGCCGGTGGTCGTGAACCTGGGCGTGGCCAGCCGATAGCCCTCCCCGAAGCGGACGCCCCGGTGAATACCCGGGGAGCGCTTGACGTGGCGTTTGCACGCAGGGAAACTTTCGACACGAAATAAAAAACTTTCGAATCGAAAGAATCCATGCAGGACCAAGGCAACAGTTCACTCAAGCGCAGGCTGCAGATCGTGGAGCTGGCGCGCAAGACCGACGAGGTGCGGGTGGAGGCGCTGAGCGTGCTCTTCGGCGTCTCCACCGTCACCATCCGCAACGACCTGCACTACCTTGAGCAGCAAGGCTATGTGGTGCGCGCCTTCGGCAAGGCGCGCTACAACCCGGCCCTGCTCAAGACGGCCGCCGAGATACCCGGCGCCCCTGCCGCCGCGCAAGGCCCGGCGCAGGCCCAGGTGGCCCAGGGCGCGCTGGGCTGGATCGAGGACGACGCCTCGGTCTTCCTGGGCAGCGGCCGCATCACCCACCGCGTGCTGCCGTTGCTGGCCAGCCGCCAGGGCATTGCGCTGACGCTGCACGACCTGGCCATGGTGGCGACGGCACGGCAGTTTCTCGATTGCGCCATTCACGTCACGGGCGGCACGCTGGCCGGCGACGAGCCCGGCCTCATCGGCCCCGGGGCGGAAGCGGGCCTGCGGGCCCGGCCGCTGGACATCTGCCTGTTCGAGATCTGCGGCATCGACGACCGCAACCGCCTGCTGTGCCGCGATCCAGGCGCGGCTCGCCTGTATTCGGCAGCCGTGGAGCACAGCACCAAGGCCGTGGCGCTGGCCCTGGATCTGGACAGCACCACGGGCGGGCACCCGGTCTGCGACATCGCCCAGATCGACGGCCTGTGCACCCACCAGGACATGGAGCCGGGCGCCTTCGATCTGCTGGCGCACCACCGGCTGCAGGCCACCCGCAAGGCCGAGGGCCGCATCGAATTCGCCAGAACCTGAGCTTTTCCACAACGACAGAGGGAGGGAGACAGCCATGGACCGCAACACGTTTCTCCGGCGCATGCTGGCCGGCGCATTCACATTCGGCCTGCCGGCCAGCCCGGCGCTTGCACAGCCGGGCCCCGGCCCCAGCCCTGCCCGCACCATCGGCGTGTCCCTGCTCACGCAGCAGCACCCGTTCTACCTGGAGCTGGCCCAGGCCATGCAGCAGGAAGCCGCGCGGCAGGGGCTGAAGCTGGACCTGAGCATTGCCAACCAGGACCTGGGCAAGCAGATCTCCGATGTGGAGGACTTCGTCAGCAAGAAGGTCGATGCCATCATCCTGTCGCCCGTGGATTCACGCGGCGTGAAGGCCGCCGTGCTCAAGGCTGCCGCCGCCCGCATTCCCGTGATCACCGTGGACATTGCAGCCAGCGGGGTCGAGGTCGCATCGCACGTGGCCACCGACAACCGCGCCGGCGGCGTGCTGGCCGGCCAGCTCATGGGTCGGGCCACCGGCGGCAAGGGCCAGATCGGCGTGCTGCACTACCCGTCCATACAGTCCGTGGTCGATCGCGTGGAGGGTTTCAAGGCCGCCATCGCCACCTTCCCCGGCATGAAGATCGTCTCCGTGCAGCCGGGCATCACGCGGGCCGAGGCCCTGGCCGCTTCGCAGAACATGCTGCAGGCCCACCCCGATCTCGCGGGCATCTTCGGGTTTGGCGACGACGCGGCCCTGGCTGCACTGGCCAGCGTCAAGGGCGCAAAAAAGCTGGAGCAGGTCAAGATCGTCGGCTTTGACGGCATGGCCGAGGCGCGCGCGGCCGTGGACCGCGAACCAGCCTTTGTGGGCGTGATCCGCCAGTACCCCGACCAGTTGGGACTGCAAGCCGTGGCCATTGCCGCGCAGCTGCTGTCGGGCAAGCCGGTGGAAAAATTCCACCCCGTGTTGCCCGGCGTGTACACGGCTGCCGCCAGATAGCTAGATACGGACCTGCGGAGCAAGCCATGCCAGGCCCATCTGCGAAGCCCTGCCCCGGCCATCCCCAGGATGACGCCGCAATGCCGCCCCCACTGCTGCAAGCCCGGGAGCTGGCCAAATCCTTCGGCGCCGTGCAGGCGCTCAAAAGCGTGTCCTTCCGCCTGCGCGCAGGCACGGTGCACACGCTGCTGGGCGAGAACGGGGCCGGCAAATCCACCCTGCTCAAGATCCTGGCCGGCGTGCACCGGCCCGATGGCGGCCAGCTGCTGATCGAGGGGGCCGGCACCGAGCTGGCCAGCCCCGCCGATGCGCAGCGCCACGGCATCGCCATCGTTCACCAGGAGCTGAGCCTGGCGCCCAACCTCAGCGTGGCGGACAACCTGTTTGCCGCGCGGCTCCCGCAGCGGGCCGGCTGCGTGGACCGCCGCGCACTGCGCCGCGACGCCGCCGCGCTGCTGGCCCGACTGGGCATGGACCTGGACCCCAACGCGCAGGTGGCCGAACTGTCGCTGGCCCAGCGCCAGCTGGTGGAGATCGCCAAGGCGCTGGCCCAGCCCGCGCGCATCGTCATCATGGACGAGCCCACCTCCTCGCTCAGCGACAGCGAGGCGCAGATTCTCTTCACCCTCATCGCCCGCCTCAAGGCCGAGGGGCGCGCCATCATCTACGTCTCGCACCGCATGGACGAGATCATGCGCATCTCCGACGAGATCACCGTCATGCGCGATGGCAGCTCCATCTGCACCCTGGCGCGGGACGAGACCGACATCGGGGCGCTGATCGCGCTCATGGTGGGGCGCCAGATGCAGGACATCTATCCGCCGCGCGGCCCCGCCCCTGACCGCAGCACGCGCGCCCTGCTCCAGGTGCGCGGCCTGGGCCTGGCCGGGCGCTTCGAAGGCATTGACTTCGAGGTCCACGCGGGCGAGATCGTGGGCTTTTTCGGTCTGGTGGGCTCGGGCCGGTCCGATGTCATGGATGCGCTGTTCGGCATGCACCGCTGCACGGGCAGCATCCTCATGCACGGCCGGCCGCTGCGCCTGCGCTCGCCGGCCGACGCCATTGGCCAGGGCATGGCCTTCGTGACCGAGAACCGCAAGGAGCAAGGCCTGGTGCTGGACCAGTCCGTGCAGCACAACATCTGCATGGTGCAGGTGCACAGCGGGCGCGGCGGCGCGCTGCTCACCGACGAGGCGGCCGAGCAATCGCTGGCCCGCGCCTGCGTGCAGCGGCTGAAGATACGCGTTGCCGGCCTGCACCAGCCCGTGCGCCAGCTGTCGGGCGGCAACCAGCAAAAGATCGTGTTCGCCAAATGGCTGGCCATGCGGCCCCGGCTGCTGGTGCTGGACGAGCCCACGCGCGGCATCGACGTGGGCGCGAAGTTCGAGATCTATGCCCTGATCCGCGAGCTGGCAGCGGCCGGCACGGCCGTCATCCTGGTGTCGTCGGAGCTGCCCGAGGCACTGGCCATGAGCGACCGCCTGCTGGTCATGCGCAACAAGCGCCTCGTCCAGAGCCTGGACACCCTCCATCTGCGCCAGGAGACCGTGATGGCGCACGCCACCGGAGCAGGACTGCCATGACCCCTTCCGAACTGAGCATCACCGCGCCTGGCTCCTCCAATGCCTCCGACGCCGTCGACGCCGCCGAAGGCATCCCGGACAGCCAGGAAACCTGGCGAGACGGCTTGCGAGGTGGCTGGCGATCGCTGCGGCGCCACGCCGGCACCCTCATGGGCCTGGCCGCCCTGGTGCTGCTGTTTTCCCTGCTGTCGCCGGCCTTTCTGACGGGCGGCAACCTGCGCAACGTGCTGCTGCAGGTGTCCATCATCGCCATCGTGGCCTTCGGCATGACCTATGTGCTGCTGCTGGGCGAGATCGACCTCTCGGTGGGATCGGTGGTCGCCCTGGCCGGCAGCGTGGCCGGCCTGATGCTGGGCCAGGGCCTGGCGCCCGCCCTGGTGCTGCCCGCCGTGCTGCTGTGCGGCCTGCTGCTGGGGGCACTCAACGGCTCGCTGTCGGCGCTGCTGCATCTGCCGTCCTTCATCGTGACGGTGGCGACCATGGGCATCTTCCGGGGGCTGGCCTATATCGTCTCGGGCGGCATGCCGGCGCCAGTGGACAACGAGGCTTTTCTGTGGATCGGCAACGGCGAATGGCTGGGCATGCCCGTGCCCATCTGGATCCTGGCCGCACTGCTGGCCGCCAACCACTTCGTGCTGGCCCGTACCGTCTTTGGCCGCAAGATCTATCTGGCAGGCGGCAATGCCGAGGCGGCCACCTATGCGGGCATACGGGTGGGGCGGCTCAAGATCGCCATCTTCATGCTGTCGGGGCTGATGGCGGCCGTGGGCGGCCTGCTGCTCACCTCGCGCCTGTACTCGGCCCAGCCCAACGCGGCCATGGGCTGGGAGCTGGACGCCATTGCCGCCGCCGTGCTGGGCGGCACGCGTCTGGCCGGAGGCCACGGCAGCGTTGCGGGCACCTTGATAGGGGCGCTGATGATCGGCGTCATCAACAACGGCATGAACCTGATGAGCGTGCCCTACTTCTATCAGCTCATCGTCAAGGGCAGCGTGATTCTGGTGGCCGTGTGCATCGATGTGCACAGCAGGCGCAGGCGCTGACGCATGGGCCAGCGGCGCAGCGAACGGCGCACGGGGTTTGATTCCAGAGGGAGGGAGAGCATGCAATCCATCATGACCATGGGCGAGATCCTCGTCGAAATCATGGCCGAGCAAAAAGGCCAGAGCTTTCGCGCGCCGGGGCCGCTGACCGGGCCCTATGCCAGCGGGGCGCCCGCCATCTTCATCGACCAGGTGGCCCGGCTGGGGCATCCGGCCGCCATCATCGGCTGCGTGGGCGATGATGATTTTGGCTGGCTCAACATCGACCGCCTGCGCCGCGACGGGGTGGACACCAGCGCCATCGCCGTGTGCAAGGGCGCCGTCACGGGCAGCGCCTTCGTCACCTACCGCGACAGCGGCGAGCGCGACTTCATCTTCAACATCACCAACAGCGCCTCGGCACAGCTGCAGCCCGAGCAGGTCAACCAGGCCGTGCTCAAGGACTGCGCGCACTTCCATGTCATGGGCTCGTCGCTGTTCTCGTTTCGCATCATCGATGCCATGAAGAAGGCCATCGAGATCGTCAAGGCCCAGGGCGGCACCGTGTCCTTCGACCCGAACGTGCGCAAGGAGATGCTGCGCATCCCCGAAATGCGCGAAGCCCTGGCCTACATCCTGGAGTTCACCGACATCTTCCTGCCCAGCGGCCACGAGGTCACGCAGCTGGCCCGCTCGGCCGACGAGGCAGGCGCCATCGCCGAGATCTTTACGCGCGGCGTGCGCGAAATCGTGGTCAAGCGCGGCGCCGACGGCTGCAGCTACTTCAGTGCCGACGAGCGCATCGACCTCGACGCCCTCCGCGTGAACGTGGCCGACCCCACGGGCGCGGGCGACTGCTTTGGCGCCACCTTCATCGCCTGCCGGCGCATGGGCAAGACCGCGCTGCAATCGCTGCGCTACGCCAATGCGGCCGGCGCGCTGGCCGTCTCCAGCAAGGGGCCGATGGAGGGCACATCCGGCTTTGCCGGGCTCGACGCACTGCTGGCACAACAGCCGCAGCACCTGCGGCATGCGGTGATGGAGGGCTGAAACCATGCCCGCCCACCTCACCCACCCCACCCATCTCACCCACTTCACCCGCCTGGCGCAGTCACGCTCCAGGCAAACGCCAGCTGCCGCAGGCGATGCGCGCGCAACAGGCAGCGCACTCGGCATCTACTCCATCTGCTCGGCCCATCCCCTGGTCATCGAGGCCGCCATGCACCAGGCGCTGGACGACGGCACGCCCCTGCTGGTGGAAGCCACCGCCAACCAGGTCAACCAGTTCGGCGGCTACACCGGCATGCAGCCCGCCGACTTCCGCCGCTTCGTGCTGGCCATCGCCCACCGCGTCGGCCTGCCGCCCGACCGCGTGCTGCTGGGCGGCGACCACCTGGGCCCCACGGCGTGGACGCACCTGCCTGCCGCCGAGGCCATGGACCTGGCGCAGGACCTGGTGCACGCCTATGCGGCGGCCGGCTTCGTGAAGCTGCACCTGGACGCCAGCATGGCCTGCGCAGACGACCCCCAGGCGCTGGACGACGAAACCGTGGCCCGCCGCGCTGCCCTGCTCTGCCAGGCGGCCGAGCGCGGCAGCACCTGCCCGGCGCCCGGCCCCGTCTACGTGATCGGCACCGAAGTGCCCGTGCCCGGCGGCGCCGCGCATGCGCTGGAGCATGTGCAAGTCACTGCCCGCGCCGACGCCCAGCGCACGCTGCAGGTGCACCGTGAAGTCTTCGCGCAACAGGGGCTGGACCCCGTCTGGCCGCGCGTCATTGCCATGGTGGTCCAGCCCGGGGTGGAGTTCGATCACACGCGCGTGGTGGACTACGCGCCCGGTGAAGCGGCCGACCTCAAGCAGTTGCTGCGCCAGCACCCGCAACTGGTCTTCGAGGCCCACTCCACCGACTACCAGCGGCCCGAGGCCCTGCGCCAGCTGGTGCAGGACGGTTTTGCCATCCTCAAGGTCGGCCCCGGCGCCACCTTTGCGCTGCGCGAGGTGCTGTTCGCGCTGGCCGCCATCGAAGAGCAGCTCATCGACGCGCACCAGCGCTCCCACCTGCCCGCCGTGCTGGAGTCCGCCATGCTGGGCCGCCCCGCCAGCTGGGAGCGCTACTACCGCGGCGAGCAGCCCGATCCCGGCGCCCAAAGGCTGCTGCGCATCTACAGCTACAGCGACCGCATCCGCTACTACTGGGCCGACCCCACGGTGAACGCCGCCGTGGCCCGGCTGCTGGACAACCTGTCCGCCTGCACCCTGCCCGAGAACATGCTCAGCCAGTTCCTTCCCGCCCAATACCAGGCCGTGCGCGCCGGGCGGCTGGCACCCTCGCCCCACGCGCTGGTGCTGGACCGCGTGCGCGAGGCGATCAGGCCGTATGCGGCGGCTTGTGGCCACAGCCTCACAGCTGCCCCGCCTCCCCCCTGATCAAATCCCACACGCTTTGCGCCACCGGCGACAGTTCGCGCTGGCGGCGGCGCACCAGCATGATGTCGCGCTGCACGCGCGGCAGCAGGGGGCGGCTGGCGAGGGCATCGGGGGTGGTGGCGCCACTCCCGGGGGTTCGCCATGCCTGCGGCACGGCCAGTTCCGGCACCACGCTCAGGCCCAGGCCCGCCTGGAGCATGCAGAAGATGGTGGTGGTGTGGCCGACTTCCTGCACGACGGCGGCCTCGGCGTCGTGGGCCTGCAGCGCGGCGTCGATCAGGCGGCGGCTGCCGGAGGCGTGGTCCAGCAGTACCAGCGGCTGGCCGGCCAGGTCGCTCCAGGCCACCTGGCGCTTGCGGGCCAGCCGGTGCGTGGCCGGGCAGACCAGGCAAAAGGGCTCGCTGAGTATGGTTTCGCAGTGCAGGTCATCGCGGCCCTGCGGGTCGATGACCACGCCGAAGTCCACCTCGCCGCTGCGCACGCTTTGCAGCACGTCGCTCTGGATGCGGTCCAGCAGCAGCAGCTCGATGCCCGGCGCCTGCTCGCGGCAGCGCGCAATGCAGCGCGGCATCAGGTGGGCCGACAGCGTGGGGCTGCTGGCCACGCGCACCTTGCCCAGGCGCTGGGTGGCCAGGCCGCTGACTTCGAGCAGGCATTCATCCAGCGCGTCCAGCACGCGCGTGGCATGGCCCTGCAGCAGGCGGCCGGCGTCGGTCAGTTCCACCTCGCGCGTGGTGCGGTGCAAAAGCTGCACGCCCAGGGCCTGCTCCAGTTCGGTGACATTGCGGCTGACGGCGGGCTGGGTGAGCGCCATCAGCTCGCCGGCGCGGCTGAAGTTGCGGCTTTCCGCCACGGCCAGGAAGGCGCGCAGCTGGCGCAGGCTGATATTCATACGGAAAAATTATAAAACCATCAGATAAATCCATTTCTCTTTTCAATGGCCGTGGCGTCCAATCGGGGCCTTGCAGCCTGGCTGCACGAACCGATAGTTAGTTGGAGAGAGTTTTCCCATGGCACGCCCCCGCTTCGCCCCTGACAATTTCACGCTGATGCTGCTGTCCACCGTGGCACTGGCCAGCTTCCTGCCCGCCTCGGGCGCCGTATCGCAATGGCTGGAGGTGGCAACCACGCTCATGGTCAGCCTGCTGTTCTTCCTGCACGGCGCCAAGCTCTCGCGCGAGGCCATCTTTGCCGGCATAGGCCACTGGCGCCTGCACCTGACCATCTTTGCCGCCACCTTCGTGCTCTTTCCCCTGCTGGGCTGGGCGCTGCGCCCCGTGCTGGAGCCACTGGTCACGCCCGAGATGTACATGGGCGTGCTCTTTCTGTGCACGCTGCCGGCCACGGTGCAGTCGGCCATCGCCTTCACGGCCATGGCGCGCGGCAACATGCCCGCCGCCGTGTGCAGCGCATCGGCCTCCACGCTGATGGGCATCGTGATCACGCCCATCCTGGTCAGCATGCTGCTGCACAAGAGCGCCGAAGGGGGCGATGCGCTGCAGGCCATCGGCAAGATCGCGCTGCAGCTGCTGCTGCCCTTTGTGCTGGGCCATCTGCTGCGGCCCGTGATCGGCGGCTTCATCTCGCGCCATGCCAAGCGCGTGAAGTTCGTGGACCAGGGCTCCATCCTGCTGGTGGTGTACACGGCCTTCAGCGCCGCCGTCATCAGCGGCCTGTGGCAGCAGACGCCCCTGCCTGCGCTGCTGGGCCTGCTGCTGCTGTCGTCCATCCTGCTGGCCCTGGTGCTGGTCATCACGTCGTGGACGGCGCGCCGCCTGGGCTTTTCCAAAGAGGACGAGATCACCCTGGTGTTCTGCGGCTCCAAGAAGAGCCTGGTCAGCGGCGTGCCCATGGCCAAGGTGCTGTTCGAGTCCAGCGCGGTGGGCGCCATCGTGCTGCCGCTGATGGTCTTCCACCAGCTGCAGCTCATGGTCTGCGCCGTGCTGGCCCAGCGCTATGCACGCCGGCCCATGCATCCCGAGGCGATCGAGGATGGCGCCGTGCCCGCCAGCGCTGCGCCGGCCGCCAAGGCCGAAACGGCGCCGGCCAAATAAGGCGCGGGCGCGCTCCCATCACAAAAAAGCCTGGCTCTCGCGCCAGGCTTTTTTGCATCTCAGCCCTTCAGGGCCAGGTTGTTGAGCTTGTCCAGCCGTTCAGGCCAGCTTCCCTGCTGCGCCGACTGCAGCAGGATGCGCGTCCAGGCGATCCAGGCGTCCCACTGCACGCGCTTGTCCCAGGCATTGCCCCAGCCGCTGAAGCACTGCAGCGCGCTGGCGGCTGCGCGCGCGGCGCCGTCGGCGCGGCCGGCAGACAGGTAGAGCTGGGCCAGCACCATCTGCGGCTCGCCCACCCAGGGGTTCAGGCGCACGGCGCTTTCCAGCACGGCCGTGGCGGCGTCCAGGTCCACCAGCGGCTGGTCCAGCTGGATCACCGACCAGTACAGCGACACGGCAGCGGCCTCGTCGCCGGGCGACAGCTGCCGGCTGCAATGGTCGAACACCGGCGGCAGCGGCAGCTGGGCGCGCAGCGCCGGGTGCTGCAGCGAACGGCCCAGGTCGCTGATCTGGCTGAGCATGCGGCTGGCAGGCCGCATGGGGCCGGGCCACAGCGAGGCCGCCCAGTGCACGCCCTGCTGCCGCTGGTTCTGCACCTGCGGAAACTGCGAATAGATGTCTTCCTGCCAGCTGAACCACTGCTCCATGGCATCGGCCATGCTCACGATGGTGAAGGCCGCCACCTCATAGGCGCTCAGGCGCTGGCTGCGGCCGGCGGATTCCAGCGCCATGGAGCCGTCTTCGGCCAGGTCGCCGGCCAGTATCTTCTGCATGAACTGCGTGCGGCTCATGGTGCAGAACAGGTAGACCAGGTGCTCGGCGCCCTCGCCCACCAGCTCGCGCAGGCGGCCGCGCTCGCTGCCCGCATCGAACTTGACCAGGTCCACGAAGGCGTTGCCGTAGACGCTGTGCAGCAGGCCCAGCAGGCGCACGTCGCGCGGCTGGCGCCACAGCGCCAGCGAACGCGCCACTCCCGCCAGGTGGTGGCGGAAGGTGCCGGCCTTGTGCCAGTCCTGGCCCACGCCGCGCGCCAGCACCACGGGCAGCACGGGGGCGAGGTCGGCATCCTTGGCCAGCCATTCCTCGTCCAGCAGGTCCTGGGCGCGCGTGAACAGCGCCTCGTCAAGTGTCTGGAACAGTGTCGGGACAGGCAGGCTCATGCAGGCACCTCCATGGCAGCGGCGGGCCGCTGGGTATATTGCGCCACCCAGCCCGCCGTATCGGCGAACAGGCGCAGCGCCTTGATGCGCCGCGTGGCGGTCAGCGTGAAGCGGTGCTCCACGCCGGCCGGTATGCGCAGGTAGTCGCCGGGCTGCACGCGCAGCACGCGCTCTTGGCCGCCGGCATCAAAGAAGCCGAACAGGCCTTCGCCTTCGAGGATGTAGCGCACCTCGTCATCGGCATGGGTGTGGGGCTTGTCGAAGCGCTCCAGCGCCTCGTCCAGGCCCGGGGTGCCTGGGTGCAGCACGACCAGGTCCATGCTGTGGTAGCCATGGGCCACGCATTCGTCGACCACCAGCATGCCCACGGCCTGGACCACGGTGGCCTTGCCGCCATCGTCCAGCTGGGCCTGTGCCAGCAGCGCGGCCAGGCCGGGCTCGGGCGCCAGCGGGCGGTGCTGCCATTGCACGCCGATGGCGGCCACGAAGTCCGCGTCGGAAACCCGGTGGGATGCGAGGGCACCCATGGTCTTACCAGGCCGCCGTGTAGGCGCCCTTGAACTGCGTGTCGATGAACTGGCGCACCTCGGGCGACTGGTAGGCCTTGACGAAGGCCTGCAGGCCCGCGTCCTTCTCATGGCCCGCGCGCGTGGCGATCAGCACGGTCACGTACGGCGTGTCCGTGGCTTCCAGCGCCAGCGAATCCTTTTGCGGCGACAGGCCTGCGGCCACGGCGTAGCTGCTGTTGACGGCGGCAGCGTCCAGATCGTCCAGCGAGCGCGCCAGCTGGGCGGCCTCCAGCTCGACGAACCTCAGCTTCTTCGGATTGGCCGTGATATCCAGCACCGAGGCACGGGCGCCCGCGCCGGTCTTCAGTTCGATCAGCTTTTGCGCGGCCAGCACCATCAGTGCGCGCGAGCCGTTGGTGGGGTCGTTGGGGATGCCCACGCGCGCACCGCTCTTGAGGTCGGCCAGGCTTTTGATCTTCTTGGAGTACACGCCCATCTGCTGGTTGACCGCACGGGCCACGGGCACGAGCTTGTAGCCGCGGTCCTTGTTCTGGGCGTCCATGAAGGGCTGGTGCTGGTAGATGTTGGCGTCCAGCTCGCCCTGCGACAGGGCAGCGTTGGGCTGGATGAAGTCGCCGAACTCGACCAGCTTCACCTTCAGGCCGTTCTTCTCGGCCACCTTCCTGGCCACCTCGGCGATCTGGGCATGCGGGCCCGAGGTCACGCCGATGGTGACCGAGCCGTCGGCCGCATGGGCCGGCAGCGCGGCCATTCCCGCCAGCGGCAGGACGGCGGCCAGGGCCAGCGATTGAAGCAATGCGCGCTTTTTCATGGAATCCCTCTTTCAGACAATCTCGCGGCAGCTTGCCGCCCCGGCCGCGCCAGCCGCGCCGGCCGCCGGGGTGTGTGGATCAGCGGTGGCTGAGCCTGCGCACCGCCCAGTCGCCCAGGCTCTGGATGGCCTGCACGAAGAAGATCAGGATGATGACCACAGCCAGCATCACGTCGGGCAAAAAGCGCTGGTAGCCGTAGCGAATGCCCAGGTCGCCCAGGCCGCCGCCGCCAATGGCGCCGGCCATGGCCGAGTAGCCGGTCAGGCTCACGAAGCTGATGGTCAGGCCCGCCACGATGCCGGGCAGCGCCTCGGGCAGCAGGATCTTCCAGACGATCTGGCCCGTGGTGGCGCCCATGGACTGGGCCGCTTCCACCAGGCCGTTGTCCACCTCGCGCAGCGCGGTCTCCACCAGCCGCGCCACAAAGGGCGCAGCCGCAATGGTCAGCGGCACCACGGCCGCCCAGGTGCCGATGGACGAGCCCGTGATCAGACGCGTCAGCGGGATGATGGCGACCAAAAGGATGATAAAGGGGGTGGAGCGCAGGGCATTGACGATCCAGCCCACGATCTTGTTGGCCGGGCCGTTCTGCAGCACGCCGCCGTGGTCGGTCAGGCGCAGGAACACGCCCAGGGGAATGCCGATCAGGCCACCCACCAGGCCAGAGACGCCGACCATGATGATGGTCTCCCACAGCGAGCTGACGAACAGCTCCAGCATCATTTCCGAAAAATTCTCAAACATCGCTCAATCCCTGGTGGAAACGATCTGCACCTGCACGCCCGTGGCGCGCAGATGGTCCACGGCGGCATCGATCTTTGCCGCGTCGCCGCTGGCGAAGACGGCCAGCGAGCCGAAGGTCTGCTCCTGGATCTCGTCGATCTGGCCATGCAGGATGGACAGGTCCAGCCCCAGCTCGCGGATCAGGTGCGACAGGATGGGCTGGTAGGCGCTCTCGCCCGCATACGACAGGCGCAGCAGCCGGCCTTGCTGGCCGGGCGCCAGCTGGGCGGCCAGCGCATTCACGCGCACGGCCACCGACTCGGGCAGTTGCTGGGGCACGATCTCGTCGATCAGGCTGCGCGTGATGGCCTGCTGCGGGCGCGTGAACACGTCGATCACGGGGCCCAGCTCGGCAATCTCGCCGCCGTCGATCACGGCCACGCGGTCGGCGATCTGCTTGATCACCTGCATCTGGTGCGTGATCAGCACCACGGTCAGGCCCAGCTCGCGGTTGACCTTGCGCAGCAGGTCCAGGATGGAGCGCGTGGTCTCGGGGTCCAGGGCCGAGGTGGCCTCGTCCGACAGCAGCACCTTGGGGTGGCTGGCCAGCGCGCGCGCAATGCCCACGCGCTGCTTTTGCCCGCCAGAGATCTGCGCCGGATAGCGGTCGCGCAGCGCGCTCAGGCCCACCAGGTCCAGCAGCGGGTCCACGCGCTTCTTGATGTCGTCGGCCGACATGCCCGCCATCTCCAGCGGCAGCGCGGCGTTGTCGAACACCGTGCGCGAGGACAGCAGGTTGAAATGCTGGAACACCATGCCGATGTCGCGGCGCGCCGTGCGCAGCTCGGCATCGCTCAGCTGCATCAGGTCACGGCCGCCCACCAGCACCTGGCCCGAGGTCGGGCGGTTGAGCAGGTTCAGGCAGCGCACCAGCGAGCTTTTGCCCGCGCCGCTGCGGCCGATGATGCCGAACACCTCGCCCGACTCGATCTGCAGGTTGATGCCCCGCAAGGCATGGACGGGCCCGGTGGGGCCCTTGTAGGTCAGGGAAAGATCCCGAATCTCGATCATGAAAAAACGCCGCGGCGCAGGACGGCCTGGGGACGCCGCTGCGCATTGTTGGGAAGTGGGAGCAAATATAGGTTGCGCGTATAAAAACGCAAACTATAAAAAAATAAAGTAATAAGAAGCTCCGGTTATGCCCAGGACTTCACTACTTTCTGCACAACCCTCAACTATGCCTGAATGTGGACACGCCCTTGCCCTGCCGGGCTATGCGCGGCGCCACGGAGCACAACGGCAAGGCCCTTCTTGCGGCCGCGTCTGATTGACAGTGCGGCCGGCACGCTGCCGTCGCGGCCTGGCGGCCCCGGCCCGCTCCTGCTTTTGACGATGGCAAGCACCCGCCGCTGCCGCCGCGCTGACGCCAGAAGCAGCCTTTGCTGACAGGCCGCGCGGCATGCGCCCTCCTACAGTGGGCTCAACCCCACAGGAGAAGAGCGCCATGCGCCCAGAACAACACTCCGGCGCCGGCAGCCAGGCCGGCACGGCTCCCTTGTCGCGGCGCGGCTTTCTGCAGGCCGCCAGCATCGCAGGCGTCAGCGTCTGGGTGGCGCCGCTGGCCAGCCAGGCCTATGCAGCCCTCTTTGAAGACCGCGTCCTGGGCAGCGTGGCCCGCGAGCCGGCCACGCAGTTGCCGCGCATGCGGCTCGATGGCCGCTCCAAGGTCATGGGCGCCAAGGTCTTCGCCCGCGACATCCGCGCACGCGACATGCCGCACTGGCCCCAGCAGCAATCCCATGCCTTCATCGTGCGCACCACGCTGGCCGACCGGCTGTTCGACGGCATGGACCTGTCTTCCCTGGACGGCGAGCTGGCGCCCGACCGCGTGGTCACCGCCGAAGACCTGGCGCGCGACGGCCTGGCATTTCCCGAGTTCTATGGCGAAGACATGCTGCTGCCCGCAGGCAAGACCCCCGCCTACCTGGGCCAAGCCGTGGCCATCCTCATCTACCACGACTTCGCGCGCTTTCGCTTTGCCAAGGAAAGGCTGCAGGCCACGGCCGGCGTCATCCGCTACGGCCGCATCACGGGCGCGCTGGACCGTCCGCCCTGGGGCGTGTTCCGCTACGTGCGCCAGGGCGGCGCCACGGCCTTTGACGACGACGTGTTCTCCAGCCTGCGCGATGCCCCGCTGTTCCCCGCCGAACGCAAGCCGCTGGTCTGGCCGCAGATCTCCAAGGCCGACGCGGTCACGGCACGCGGCCTGCGCGCGGCCGAGCAGATCGCCCAGGAACTGGCCACGCCGCCCGCCGACTGGCTGGTGCTGCAGCGCCACTACGCCACGCAATCGGTGGACACGGCCGCGCTGGAACCCGACAACGCCAACTGCTGGTATGACGCGGCCACGCAAAGCCTGCACATGGTGCTGGCCACGCAGTCGCCGCACGAGGTGGCCGAATGGGCAGCGCAGATGGTGCAGGCCAGCAGGTTCCCGCTCAAGAACCTTTTCGTGCACCCGTGCTACACGGTGGGCTACGGCTCCAAGGACCACGCGCCCATGCCCTACTACGGCCTGGTCTGCGCGCTCTATGCGGACGGCAAGCCCGTGCGCCTGGCCAATGACCGGTTCGAGCAGTTCCAGTCCTCGCTCAAGCGCCATGCCTTCGAGATCGACTACACCATGGCCATCGACAGGAAGACCGGCCTCTTCCAGAGCCTGGTGGCCAACATGACGGCCAATGGCGGCGGCCGGGCCAACTTCTCGCCCTCGGTCGCCATGGTCGGCGGCACGGCGGCGCAGTCCATCTACTACTTTCCCAAGAACGACATCACCGCCGTGGCCCTGGCCAGCCGCGCGCTGGACGCGGGCTCGGCACGCGGCTACGGCACGCTGCAGAGCATGGCGGCCACCGAAATGATGGTGGACGAAATCGCCGAACTGCTGCAGATCGACCCCATCGAGCTGCGGCTGCGCAACGTGCTGACCTCGGGCGCCAAGAACACCCAGGGCGCCATTGCCGCCGGCGCCCTGCGCGCCGACGAGGTGCTGGAGCGCGCCCGCCGCCATCCGCTGTGGACCGAGCGCGCCAAGCGCAAGACCGCCTACGAGGCCAGCCACCCGGGCCAGCGCTACGGCGTGGGCTTTGCCTGCGTGCAAAAGGACTTCGGCACGGGCGGCGAGGCGGCCTTCGCCCGCATCGAGATATCGCCCCAGGGCCGCGTGCTGCTGCACCACTCGGGCACCGAGATCGGCACGGGCATGGGCACCTCGCAAGCCCAGCTGTGCGTGCAATGGTTCGGCAAGCCCGCCGACGAGCTGCAGACCGCCTGCCTGGACTGGCCGGAGCTGCCGCTCAAGGCCGAGGGCGACAACTACACCATGCCCCAGGCCGACCAGGACCGCTTCGCCACCCGGCCGCTGTGGACGCCGGTCTACGCCTCGCCGGCCAGCGCCAGCAACTCGGCCTACTACTACAGCCACGCCACCAGCGAGACGGCGCGCGTGGTCTTCGAGCACGGCCTGTGGCCGGCCGCCGTCGCCATCTGGAGCCAGGGCACGGGCGGCGGCCAGAAGGCGCCCTACGTGGTGCGCCGCGAGGACGCGCGCTGGGTCAACGGCATGCTCACGGCCAACGGCATGCAGCCGCTGTCCCTGCAGGCCCTGGCCCAGAAGGCCCATGCCATGCAGCTGGTCACGGGCGCCGTGGGCCATACCTTCAACCGCTGGCAATGGGCCGAGGCGGACTTCGACATCCTGGGCACCAGCGCGCGCCGGCCGCTGGACGCGCTGGCCGTGCGCCTGGGCAGCGCGCCCGATGCTGCCGCCGTCACGCCGGCCCCTGACACCACCGACACGCCGCAGGCGGCCACGCCCGTTGAGGCCTCTGTCACCGCGCGGCGCAGCGCCGCCGGCTACCGCATGATTGCGCGGCGCAACCTGTTCTATCCGCCCATGCAGCGCAACAACGCAGGGGTCACCTACTACAGCGCCAATGCGGCCCTGGTCGAGCTGGCCGTGGACACGGGCACGGGCGCGGTCGAGCTGCTGGCCCACCACTCCATCATGGAGTGCGGGCGGCCCATCGTGCCCGAGCTGGTGCACGGCCAGCTCGAAGGCGGCATTGCCATGGGCATAGGCCATGCGCTGTACGAAACCATGCCGCTGTACGAGGGCGGCCCCGGCGACGGCAACTGGAACTTCCACCGCTACCACCTGCCGCGCGGCAGCGAGGTGGCGGTCTGGAAGCAGACGGCCGAGCTGCTGCCCCCGCTGTCCGACACCGATCCACCCAAGGGCATTGCCGAGGTGGTGATGATTCCCATCGTCGCCGCCATCGTCAACGGACTGCACCACGCCATTGGCAAGCGCTTCCACGACCTGCCCGTGACCCCGCAAAAGATCAGGGAGGCACTCGCACCATGAGCCTTGTCCCGCGCCCCTTGTCGCTGACCGTCAACGGCCAGACCGTCGGCCCCATGGACGTGCCCGAAGGCATGCCCATGATCGACTTCCTGCACGAATACCTGAACCTCACCGGCTCGCGCCTGGGCTGCGGCATCGGCGAATGCCGGGCCTGCACCGTCATCGTGGACGGGCCCGAGGGCAGCCGCGAGATGCGCACCTGCATCACCGGCGCCCACTACTTCCAGGGCCGCAAGGTCCGCACCATCGAAGGCATTGCCGACCCGGCCGGCGCGGACACCGCGCCCCCATCAGCCCCGGGCGCCTCGGGCCAGCCGCGCAAGGTCATCGCCATCAGCCCCGTGCAGCAGAAGTACCTGGAGCATTTCAGCTTCCAGTGCGGCTACTGCACGCCGGGCTTCGTCATCGCGGCCACGGTGCTGGTCGAGCGCCTGGCCAAGGCGCCCATCCGCGCGGCCGATGTGGAACAGGTCGTGGGCGAGGCGCTGCAGCCCCACCTGTGCCGCTGCACCGGCTATGTGCGCTACTACGCGGCCGTGAAGGACCTGGTCCTGAACACGCCCGGGCTGACCTTGAAAGGATGAGCGCCATGTCCGCAGCCGACCCCAGCGCAGCCACCCCCACCGCCGCCACCGGTTCCCCCACCGCCGCGCCACCTGCCGACTACAGCGGTGCCCGCCCCCCGCCACCGCGCAGGCCCAGGCGCCGCTGGCGCAGGCTGCTGCTCGTCCTCTTGCTGCTGGCCGTGCTGTTTGCCATTGCCGCCGTCTGGGGCAACCGGCCCCATGTGCCGCAGCGCGAGCCGCAGGCCGTGCACCGCAGCCCGCAGCAGCTGGCCCAGGGCCTGTACCTGGCGCGCGCCGCCGACTGCATGGCCTGCCATGACGGGGTGGGTGGCATGGGTGGCGCCCGGGAAGGCCAGCCCTTTGCGGGCGGCAAGCCCCTGCCCACGCCCTTCGGCACCCTCTACGGCACCAACATCACCCCCGACCCCGACCACGGCATAGGCCGCTGGACGGCCGAGGAATTCCACGCCGCCGTCACCCGCGGCACGGCGCCGGGCGGGCGCCAGCTCTACCCGGCCATGCCCTATGCCTCCTACCACCTGATGAGCCGCGAAGACTCGGACCTGATCTACGGCTACCTGATGAACATCCGGCCCGTGGCCCAGCCCAACACCAAGCCCGCCCTGCCCTTCCCCTTCAACCTGCGCGTGCTCATGTTCGGCTGGAAGGCGCTGTTCCTGTCCAGCGCGCCCCTGCCCGTGGGCTCGCAGGGCCAGAGCCCAGCCTGGCTGCGCGGGCAGTACCTGGGCAATGTCATGGGCCACTGCGCCGAATGCCACACGCCGCGCGGCATGTTCGGCCAGATGCAGAAGGACCGCTGGCTGCAGGGCGGCACGCTGTCGCTGTTCACGGCCCCCGGCATCACCGCCGAAGCCCTGGCCGCACGCGGCTGGACGCGCGAGGGCATGGCCCAGTTCCTGCAGACGGGCTTTTCGGCCCACGGCAGCGCCTTCGATGAAATGCACGAGGTCATTGCCAACAGCACCCGGTACCTCACGGCCGAGGACATGACGGCGCTGTCCACCTTCCTGCTGGGCGACAACCCGCCCGCGCCCCAGCCCCTGCCGGCCGCCGTGTCCCCGGATTCCGGCACCGGCAACAGCGGGGGCAATAGCGCGGGCAATGGCGCCGGCAACGGTGCGGGCACGCTGGACGCAGGCCGGGGCCACTACATGGCGCTGTGCGCCAGCTGCCACGGCAGCGAGGGCCTGGGCCGCAGCCTCACCATGCCCCCGCTCAAGGGCAACAGCACCGTGCGCCAGGCCGACGCCCGCAACCTGGTGCTGGCCATCCTCGTCGGCCTGCCCAAGCACCCAGCCACCCAGCAGGGCCCCACGCCCCTGCCCGGCATGCCCGGCTTCATTCAGGAGCTGACCGATGGCGAAGTCGCCGCCCTGGCCAACTACACCCGCACCACCCTGGGCGGCCAGCCTGCCGATGTGACAGCCGCCCAGGTGGCCGACCTGCGCAGCGCAGCCGGAAAGTCAGGGCACAAGGCTGCGCCGTGAAACACCGGCTGTTCTACGGAGCCCAACCCGTATGCCCGCGCCTGCGGCGTGGCGGTTGCGGGGTTGCAAGCCTGCCGAAGGACAGGCTTGCTTCGTCATCTGACTCGCCGTGATGTCTGAGCGTAGCGCGCAGCGCGAAGTGAGTTTCACGGCGAACCCCGCAACCGCCACGACGCAGGTTGCCCGCAGCGAAGCGGAGGGTCGCGGGCATTCGG